>ODAK010000248.1_pt1 | contig 61588 bp, 63 predicted proteins | sample 1539591 | NCBI WGS metagenome assembly ODAK01 (sample SAMEA3539303, study PRJEB22396) | soil metagenome | biome: tundra; feature: field; material: soil | place: USA | collected 2010-05 | depth 0.15 m | reverse complement strand
TGGCAACGCCAAGAGGGTCTGAATTATCGTCCTGCCGCGCCACCACTGGCACCCGATAGTCACAGCTGCGCCAACGGCGGCGCTTTTTGATGAGAAATTTATGAACTTCTGACTGAGCTCACACATTCAGCGGCGAAACTGCATCCATGAAACGGAGTGAACTTCGGACGTACACACGGCCCGCACTTCGCTGGAAAGAGGAAGCATGAGCCACGGACTGTTGGTCTTCGTTAGTTTTGCGTCGCTCGCGGTGGTCATTTGGGGAATCATCGACGTGGCACGACGTCCTGCGCTGGCTCTCGCAACGAAATGGAAGGCACTTTGGATTGCCGGGATGATCGCTGCGTGGTTCCTCTTCGGGATCATCGGCACCATGGTCTCTGTCTTCTACTTGGCCGGACCGCGGCGGCGATTGAACGCGGGGCACTATTCCAATCGGTACTAGAGCCGTCCCCAAAGCCGTCCGGACCACGCGGAGAGCAGTTGGACGAGCCCGATCGACCCTACGCCCTGCAGCGCCCCCTCCGGCGAGCATTCGTGCCTCGCCCGCCATCGTCACGGGCGCTCGCGCGTGACCTCGGGGATTTCCCCTTCTGAAGAGGCCGGGCGAGTTATCCCGGGCCGAAGCGCTCATCGAAAAAGTCGATCATGGCGCGCCATGACCGTTCGTCCGTGACCGGGCTGTAGGCCACCGCGGGAATCCCCGCCAGGTCCGCGCTGGGGTTGGTGAAGCTGTGCACTGCCCCGCCGTAGATGTTCATGCGCCAGTCGACGTCGGCCGCGCGCATCTCCTCTTCGAAGGCCGCCCGTTGCTCGGCGGGCACCAATGGATCGTCGGCACCGATACACACAAGGATCTTCGCCTTGACCTCACCAGCCCGGGCCGGGCGCTGTGTACCGAGCCCCGAGTGGAAGCCGACCACGATGGCAAGATCGGCGCCGCCACGCGCCAGCTCAAGGGCCATGGTTCCCCCAAAGCAGTAGCCGATGGCAGCGACTCGGGCCGGGTCAACCTCGGCCTGAGCCACCAAGATCTCCAGCCCGGCACTACCCAACTGTCGCGTCTTGTCAGGGTCACCCATCAGGACCCCCAGCCGGTCCATCACTTCATCCCGCACGAGCGGCTTGCCCTCGCCGTGGTAGTCGAGTGCGAAGGCCGCATAACCCAGACCGGCCAGGCGCTCAGCCCGGTCCTTGGCGTGCTCATCCAGTCCCGGACCCTCATGGCACACCAGCACACCGGGGCGCGGACCAGATTTCTCGTCGTCGATGGCCAGGTGTCCAACCATCCGGCTCCCCGCAACCGTGTACTCGATGTCCTCGATACGCATACGACCTCCTCAGCTCATGTCGACCATGGGATGACATCCTCGTTGTGACGCCCCGAATGACAGGGTGCACGCAAACACATTTACACGCGAACACATTTAGCAGTCCTGAGGCGTCGATCTGGTGTTCTGGCGCGACGATGGACCCGGTGTCGACTCCGAACGCACTTCCCGGGGGAGGTCAGCCCGGGCGTAGGCCTCGCAGGAAGAGCTCGATGGCGACGTTTGTGTGGTGCTCTTGGGTTGCGGCGTCGCGGACCACTCCGAAAGAGGCCAAGCGTGCGGGCGTACCGGCGACCAGCGCGAGGAAGTGCTCGGTCAGGATCTCGGGCTCGTCCGCGACAATGGCGCCATTGGCAGCATGGCGTCGCAGGAGGTCGGCGATGAGCCACTTGCGATTCCAGCTCGCGGCGAGGGTCCTTCGGGCCAGATCCGGGAATCGGGCTGCCTGCGCGACGACGACCCGCGTCAGGCTGACCATGGAGGGGTTCGTGGCCCGGCGCACCGCCGCATCGGCAATGGAGCGAAGTGCTCCCTCGAGATCGTCGGGATCGGGCGCCTGGGACTCGGGCTCGGGCCAGTCCGCGCGCCCTACGGCCCAGTGCATGACGCCTGTGAACAGCGACTGCTTGTCGCGGAATCTGACGTACACGGATGGCTTGGTCGTTCCGGCCGCGCGGGCGATGTCCTCGAGTGACGTTCCCTCGTACCCGCGCTCAAGGAAGAGGGCCAGCGCCGCCTGCCGAATATCGTCGCTGAGCTGCCAAGTTTCCGCTTTAGTCGGCCGGCCTCCGGATCTGGGGCCTTGCGCTGTCGTCAGGAGAGCAGTCGGGTCGGTGGAACCGGGCATGGAACAAGTCTGACAGGTCTCTGTGAGAAAACTAGACCAAGTAGTATAGTTATCTCAAAGTCACTTGCCCGGCGGACAGAGCCCGCATTCCTTCTGCTTCGCCCCGGGTTGCCCCGGGTTTTGGACCACGAATCGGCCGTGGGCGACACCGCCTGGTGGAACACCACCGGAGTGTCGTGGCGAGCGGGCGCTGCCCGCCGATCCCGTGCCCGCCAGAGGCAAGCGCGACCATGAGCGGCAACGAGTCGATCTGTGAGGAGGATTTCCCATGAGTGACGTGACCATCCTGAGGGCTGACCGGTGGCTCGACGTCGAGGCTGGCGCAGTGCGATCCCCGGCCGTCATCGCGATCGACGGCAACCAGATCGTGGGGGTGAACCCGACCGAGCTCCCAGGTGCGGCGACCGAAATCGACCTCGGCGACGTCACCCTCTTGCCGGGCCTCATGGACATGGAGCTCAACATGCTCATCGGCGGGCCGGGCGGGCCTGACGGTCTGCCCGACCCCATGCACGGGGTGAAGGACTCGCCCGTGTACCGCACGCTCCGGGGCGCGGTGAACTGCCACACGACCCTGATGGCCGGCTTCACGACCGTCCGGAACCTGGGTCTCATGGTGTATACCGCCGGTTTCCTCCTCGATGTCGACCTGGCACGCGCCGTCGACCAGGGATGGTTCCCAGGGCCACGGATCATCCCGGCCGGTCACGCCATCACCCCGACCGGCGGGCACCTCGACCCGACAATGTTCCAGGGGCTCGCTCCGGGCATCATGCCCCAGAGCGTGGAACAAGGCATCGCCAATGGGGTCCCCGAGGTCCGCAAGGCTGTCCGCTACCAAATCAAGTACGGGGTCAAGGTGATCAAGATCTCAGCGTCGGGCGGCGTGATGTCATTCAGCAGTGGGGCAGGGTGTCAGCAGTACTCGGACGAGGAGCTGGATGCCATCGTCGACGAAGCACACCGGGCCGGCCTACGCGTCGCGGCGCACGCGCATGGCGATGCCGGCATCCGCGCCTGCATCCGGGCCGGGGTCGACTGCATCGAGCACGGGTCGATGGCCAGCGACGAGACCGTCGATTTGATGGCCGAGACGGGGACGTTTCTCGTCGGCACCTGCGCGCTCGCCGATCACATGGCGATCGACCGGATCCATCCGGTTCTGCAGAAGAAAGCCGCCGAGATCTTTCCCCAGGCTCGACGGATGCTGGGCAAGGCGATCGAGGCCGGCGTCAAGATCGCCTGCGGCTCCGACGCGCCGGCGATCCCCCACGGGAGCCAGGCCGACGAGCTGATCGCCATGGTCGACCGGGGCATGACCCCGATGCAGGCGCTCCAGGCGGCGACCGTGACGAGTGCCGAGCTCATCGAGAGGGAGAACGATCTCGGGCGCCTGCACCCCGGCTATCTGGCGGACATCATCGCGGTGCCGGGCGATCCGTCCGAGGACATCAAGGTGACGAAGGACGTGCGCTTCGTGATGAAGGACGGCCACATCTACAAGAGCGCCTGAGGTGAGGCGCTGCGCCCCAGCTGCCACCCGATAGATGCTGGTCGGGTCGTGCACAGCGGCGGGTCTCGAACAGCTGACACTCCAAGGGGGTGACCTATGGCCCTGGCGTGACCAGGCCAGCGGCCTGAATATCGGAGAGTGAGCACCGTCGTGAATCAGACGCCTGGCGGGACATCGCCAGTCAGGCGTCACGCTTTATGGCTGATTCTGATCGGCCTGGTAGTTGCCGCCCTGGTCCTAGCCGCAGTCATTGTCTTCAGCGGCGACAGCGCGGGTGTACCCGACCGGCAACAACTGGCATCCTTGCAACGGGTTTGCGGGGAATGGTCGGGGATCTCCGCTCCGAGGCTGGGCACCAGCTCAGCCAGTACAGCGTGTTTCGTTATGGCCGATTGGATGGATCAGCAACTCCGAAACGGACAAATGACCGGTCCGATGATGTGGGGCAGTCCCGCCACGATGGGCTCCACCTGCCGTCAGTGGATGGACACTCACTCACGGGCCTCAATTTCCACCACTGCTTCATCTGGCTGGTGTGACGAAATGGTGAGCTGGATGGAGCAGCACATCGGCAACTGGAGTGACTGGATGATCCACGGGAACATGATGGAGCGGTGATTCGTTGGGGTACGACGGCGGTACCTGATCCTGCCCACAAGTTGCCCGCAGGTGTCACTCTTCGAGGGGTCTGATGAACGACGTGCCAGTAACAGTCATTCGCCGCCCTCGACCGCCAGCCCGAAGAGCTCGGCATAGCGATCGACCATCATGTGCCGCCCTTTCACGTCGGAGACCACCTCGCGGCCCACGACCTCTTGCTGGCCGGGAAACTGTCCCGCCCCACCCTCGGGCCCGATCGGCACCACGATCGCCGCGCCCACTGACGTGTAGTCGACCAACTCGGCGTGCCCGGAGGCGAGCGCGTCGATGTTCGCCGCGACAATTGCCGCTTGACGCCCGGCGAATCCCGCCATCTTGGCGTCAGCCGTCGACAGATCGCCCAGCGCGAAGACGGTCGACTGGCCGACGACCTGCAACGTGGGGCCCACTTGGACGTACCCGTCGGCACGACGCGCAGCCAACAGCGACTCACCGAGATAGTCGCTGTTGGGGATGACGCCGTAACAGCGGAACCAGATGTCCGCGGTCACCTCCACCCCGCTCTCTGTCATGCCGGCGAAGGCGCCGAGTTCTCCCGGCGCGGTCTCCGGGGCATGGCGGAGGGGGCTGCCGAGTACCAATTCGACATTGAACTCCTTGAGCTGACGTCGAAGCTCGGCCCGTAACTCCGGCAGGTAGGGGCCAGTGAGCACATCGGGACGCTCGTCGAGCAGGACGATGTGCTTGTCGGGCCAAACGGCACGAATTTCGCCCGCCAACTCAATGCCGACCGGTCCGGCACCGAGGAGGAGAACCCGATCCGCCTGCGAAAGGGCGTCATGTGCAGCGCGGATCTGTTCCTGTGCTTCTTTGGTGTCAACGAGATCTGTCTTGGCCGGGAAGGCATAACTCGAGCCGGTGGCCAACACCACATAGTCGGCAGTGATCTCGAGGCCCGAGGTGGTGACGACGAGCCCGGGCTCGACCCTGGCCGCACGATCCCGCACGACCCGGCCGTTGGTAAGAAGGCCGTCGTAGGGCAGGAAGATCCGGGGAAGCCATGTCGGATCGACAAGGGCGCGGAGGGCGGCGACGTTGTGCATGAACGCGTCCTTGGGCTCGACCAGCACCACGTTCGCCATCTCGTCCAGCGCCTTGGCGACGGCGATGCCGCCATAGCCGCCGCCCACGACCACGACCGTCGGACGTGGTGCCTGCTCTTTCGATGTCATGTGGCCTCCTGCTCGCATACTAGGTACGATATGAGATCATATGGATAACAGATGATCTGTGCAGATGACCATCTGTGAGCCGACTCAGCCTCGTAGGATGGGCACATGAGGGACGTTGCCCACCAGACGGAAGCTGCGATCGCGGAGCCCGGGTGTGACGACGCGCTGGCGGACGACCTCGGGTGGGGACTGGGTGTGGTCTTCCGGGCCTACGTCGCGGCTGCCCACGCAGCCGTGGCGGAGCTCCCCGGGGGACCGCGGGGCTATCAAGTGCTCGCCGCCGCCGCCCATGCAACCGTCGGTAGCCAGCTCGCCCTGGCCCAGCACCTGGGCATCGACCGGACAGTGATGACCTATCTCATTGACGACCTCGAAGCCGCCGGTCTCATCGAGCGCCGCCCCGATCCTGCTGATCGACGCGCTCGCCGCCTGGTCGCCACCAAGCAGGGCGCCGACCTGCTGGTCACACTCGACCTTCGGCTGCGAGCCGCTGAAGCCCACCTCCTCGATCCCCTCGACGACGCTTCGCGAGAGAGTTTCCGCGCGCTCCTGAGAGTGCTTGCGACGCGTATCAATGCAATCGATCCGCTCGACAACCCCTGTGCCCTCGCCGAGCACGTGGATGCCGAGCTCCCGACGCCACGGGAGTCCGGTCGGTCAGGTCGTCCTCGGCCGTAGCCACTCTGGCCCGGACGACCGAACGCAACGACGATCCTCGTCGCGCCGGTCGAAATCGGGCGTGCCGCCGTCGACATCGCACAGCGTCACGTGACGTACATGCGCCGGCACGGCGTCGCACGCGCAGTGGCCGTCGGACCAGCCTGTTGGTACGATGCGCCGCATGCTCCGACTTCATCATGTGAATTTGTCGATTCCCGTCGACGGAGCCGACGCCGAAGCGGCGTTCCTCGTCGACTTCCTCAATTACGAACGTATGGAGTTGACACCGGGCACGCCACCCCAGGCGAAATGGTTCGAAGGCGAGGACGGAACGCAGATCCATCTGAGCGAGGACCCTGAACATCATCCTTCGTCCCGGGCCCATGTTGCCGTTGACCTCGGCGACGAATTGAATGTCCTTCGATCCAAGTTCGAGAAGTCGGCCTACGAGTACACCACCTACGACGGACCGAATGGTCCCGTCTTGTTCTGCCGGGACCCCGCCGGCAATCGATGGGAACTGCGCGGCACCCTCGTCAACTGAGGCCTGCGACACGACGGTCAGAGTGGCACCCGGGCGCACGAGACCCTGATGCATCGACTGCTACGTTGCCGGGAGCACCTCGTCGCGTAGGCTCTCTGGAGGTTCTCCATGCATTCGCACCTCACAAGAATCCCTGCCGTCGGGAGAGCGATCATCGCCTTGCTGTTCGTGGTGGCGTTCGCTGGTGTCGTCTCCTTCGACGCCCACCCTGCGGGTGCGATGACCCAGGGCGACCTGATCGTGATCGAAGCGGCCTCGCAGGCAAACGTCCCCTATTGCGACAACGGTGGCGGCATCAGTGGGCCCACGTACGGCGGTGTGAACGAGCTCGGGTGCGGTCCCAGCAATCGAGGGTTCGACTGCATGAGCCTGGCGCAATTCGCGGTGTACCAGGCCACGGGGATCGTCCTCCCGGGAGATGGGAGCCAGCTGAACGGGGTCGGACAATTCATTCCTCCCCAAGCCACCATCGCGGTGGACACCGCTGACCTGCTGCCCGGAGATGTGGTGTTCTGGGGCGGGACCATCAACAGCTTTGCCCATTCAGGGATCTATGCCGGCAATGGAGAGGTGTGGGATGCCCTGCAAATCGGCGTTCCCGTCCAAACCCACACCATGTCGTTCCTGAGCACGATCTACTCGTACGACGGCGCCATCCGGTACTGGAAGGCTTCGGCTCCCCTCACGCCCGGTGGGCTGGCGGCACCGGTGGTCGGTCTGGCCGCCACGCCGGACGGCGGCGGCTATTGGCTGGCCAATGCGGCCGGGGCCGTCTCGGCACATGGTTCGGCGGTCAACTACGGATCGATGGCCGGGCAGACATTGCAGGCTCCGATCACGCACATCGTCTCGACGCCGGACGGCATGGGCTACTGGCTGGTGGCTGCGGACGGCGGCATCTTCACCTTCGGCGATGCCGGGTTCTATGGCGCCACCGGTGGGCAGCGCCTGAACGCTCCGGTGGTGGGCATGGCCCCGACGAGCGACGGCAAGGGTTACTGGCTCGTTGCCTCGGACGGAGGTGTCTTCTCCTTTGGCGATGCCGTTTTCAGGGGTTCCATGGGCGGCCAGCACCTGAATAAACCGGTGGTCGGCATAGCGCCCGACTACCAGACGGGCGGGTACTGGGAGGTGGCGAGCGATGGCGGCATCTTCTCGTTCGACAGTCCCTTCTACGGCTCGACGGGGAACATCGTCCTCAACAAGCCGGTCAACGGCATGACACCAACGACAGATGACCAGGGCTACCTCTTCGTGGCGAGCGATGGCGGGACATTCGCCTACGGTGACGCCAAATTCGAGGGGTCGATGGGAGGAAGCGCTCTCAATGCGCCGGTGGTCGGGTTGGCAGTTGACAGCGCCACGGGTGGCTATTGGATGGTTGCATCCGACGGCGGGATCTTCTCGTTCAACGCGCCCTTCTACGGCGCGGACTGAGCAACTTCAGAGGGACTCGCCGATCCATGACGGCAGCCGGATCGCCTTGCCGCTGCCGTCGACACACCCGTGCACCGTGACAGCCGTCGCCCGCACCTCACCATCGACCGTGAGCAGATACGACAACTGAAACGTGGCGCGGCTCACCGCTCCTGCCTTGAGGTGTACCTCGACCACTTCATCGAACTCGAGAGGGCGCCGATACTGCACGGACACTTCGAGCACGGCGAAGTTCTGTCCGCTCTCGCGCACGTCACCGTAAGGATGCCCAAGGTGCCGGAGGTACGCTACCCTGGCCTCTTCGAGGTACGGCAGGTACGCCGCATGGTGAATGATGCCCATGGCGTCGGTTTCGGCAAACCGGGTGCGGACTCGGTGGGCGAATTCGTAGTCACCAGGGTGGCGCGAGGGCTCCAGCGATTGACGCACCGTCACCCGTCAATCCCTGACGCGTCGTACCGCATCGTCGAACGCGGCGCGTCTCCCTGCGGCCATCCGGTCGACATCGCTCCGTTCGAAGACAGCGAACTCTCCTTCGGCTTCAACGGTCACGACTCCCCCCTGGATGATATGTCCCTCGCTGAAGACTCGCCGATCCGTCGCCCGGGTCACCCACCCTTCGAACAGTGTCTCTTCGTTGATCAACGTCGGCCGTCGGTACCGCAAGCTGAGCCGTACGGTCGGGCCACTCGAGCCGGCAATCGTGTTCGCCGCAGAAAACACGATGTCGAACGTTGCCGCAAGGGCACCACCGTGCACGCATCCCGGCGCCCCCTCATAGGCCACGTTGAAGATGCCATGTCCGAGGGCCTTTGGAGGATCTGCCGTGAGTCGCACGGGTAGCGCCAGCGGATTGAACCGACCGACGGTGAGATCGAACGGCATGGAGTCGTCGACCAGAGAGCCTCCAGACGGGCCTTCCTCGGCCGGTGCGTAGCGTGGCAAGGGCATGTCCGGAACATGACGCTCCATCCGATCTGCCACCGCCGCCAGTTGTGCGGTCATTTCCGCAGTCTCTCGTGGGGACGGCGCGATGCTCACCGCCAAGCGGATGAGGCGCCGCAATTCATCGGCCAGGGCGTGTGCCTCATTCGCCCTGCCCTGCAGGCCCGGATGGCGTTCAACGGAAGGTAATGGTTCGGTTTCCACGGTGGTGCGCACAGTACCTGCGATGCCATCCGCCGCAACATTCCTTTCGAGATCTGTTCAGGCTGTTTCGGTGGGCGTGACGATGGAGCGACCTCCGCCGTCAGTCCCACTCGTAACATGAGGTCATGGCCACCGAACATTCCGTCCAATTCACCAGTGGGAGCCCCGAAACGGTGCTGGACCCGATCAGCCCGGAAGTGGCCGAGTCCCTGCGTGCCGCGGTCGCCCTCCCTCCGGCCGAGCGCCGCGCTGCGGTGTCGGCCGTGGCCGCTCGTGACCCCCGTTGCCTTCAGGCCTGGGCCACGCTGGCCGAGTTGGCCGAAGCTCCGGTCGATCAGTACGCGTTTGCCCGGGTCGGCTACCACCGCGGGCTCGATGCGCTCCGCGCCGCCGGGTGGCGGGGGTCGGGCTATGTGCGCTGGCGCCATGACTCGAATCGGGGGTTCCTACGGTCCCTCCATGCCCTGGAACAAGCGGCGGCCGCCATCGGAGAGGTGGAAGAAGAGCAGCGCTGCGCCCTTTTCCTGCGCCAACTCGACCCCGAATGGAGTGCGCACGGGTTGTAGTTAGAGTCTCTAACTGTATGATCGTCTAAGTGACTTTCTCTCATGCCATCGTGACGTCTCCGCGACCACCCGGTGACGGTCCCAGCGTCGGGACCTACGGGCGTGTCACCGCATGGCTGTCCAAGAGGGTCGAGTTCGCACTGGCGCAGATGGACCTCACCCTGCCGCAGTACCGGGTCCTCGGAATTCTGGCTGAGGGCTCAGCCGCGGCATCGGGTCTGGCCGGTCGTCTGGCGGTCCGCCCCTCGTCGGTCACCGCCATCATCGACGGCCTGCTGGCGCGGGGCCTGGTCGACCGCAAGCACGAGGAGGGCGATCGGCGTCGTATCGCACTCCGCTTGACCGATGAAGGGGGGCGCATTGTGGCCGAAGCCGACCGCGCGGTCGACGACTACCTGGCGTCGATCGCCGCCCACCTCCCCGATGAGGACGGCGTGATGGTGTTGCGCTCGCTGGAACTGTGGGGACAGGCGCTGGCCAATTTCCACCAGGCGCGGTCGAAGCCCCAATGAGCACGACCGAACATCAGGTCGCCGGCGCAGAAGCTGACGACGAGCACGGCGCGACGACGGTGCCGACAGTGGCGCCGACAGAGGCGCCCCAAACCGAGGTGCGGCGACAGCCTCTGGCCGTCTACGTGCCGATGGGTGTCACCAGCAACTACAAGCCGCCGAAGGCCAGCGTCGACCCGGACACGTCCAAATCGTGGATCAAGCGGGCGTACCCCATTGTCGCCTCGCACAAGGGACACTTCCTGGTTGCCCTCATCCTGTCCTTCGTGGGCCTCGTGTTGCAGTTGCAAATTCCCCAGTTGCTCAGCGACGCCATCGACAACTCGCTTGGCCCCCATCACACCGTTCCCCTGCATTTCTACGTGTACTGGGTGTTGGTCCTCGGCGTCATCGGTGGCGTCGCGGGATACTTCTCGCGCACGTCACTGTTCAAGGTGGCGTACGACATCGAGTACGACCTTCGCAACGGCATCTACGAGCACCTCACGCGGATGTCGTTCCCCTTCTACGACCGCGTGCAGTCAGGACAGCTGATCTCGCGCGCCAACTCGGACATCCGCTCGGTGCAGATGTATCTGACCTTTGCGCCTCTGATCCTCGTCCAGTGCTCCATTGCGGTCGTGGCCTTCGGCTACATGCTGGCCACCAGCGTGCCGCTGGCGTTCGTGGCGATGGCCACCATGCCGCTCATCTACTGGACCGGCATTCGCATGCGGAAGAAGCTCTTCCCGGTGTCCTGGGTCATCCAATCCCGGTTGGCCGACGTGGCCACTGTGGTCGACGAGAACACCAACGGTGTGCGCGTGGTCAAGTCGTTCGCTGCGGAAGAGAACCAACTCAGAAAAATGGCGACCGCCGCCGAGAAGGTCCAATGGGCGTACATCAGAGACGCCGACCTCCGCGCCCGCTTCTCACCGCTCATCCAGAACCTCTCCCAGGTCGGACTGGTCTTCGTCCTCTTGCTCGGCGGCTACCTGGTCATTCACGGCCATCTCGAGTTGGGGGCCATCCTCAAATTCAACATCTACCTGCTCATGATGCAGGCGCCTTTCATGATGCTCGGCATGTTGATCATGATGGGGCAGCGTGCCGCCGCGTCGGCTGGACGCATCTACGAGATTCTCGATGAGCAGGCCACCATCGTCGATCGGCCGGACGCAGTCGACCTCGTGCACAGCACGGGTGACGTCCGCTTCGACCACGTGTCCTTCGCCTACGGCACTGAGAGCCGCGTCGCCCTCTCGGTCGAAGACGGCGGAAATCCCGATGTGCTCTCGGACTTCAACCTCCATCTGCGTTCCGGCGAGACGGTTGCGCTGGTGGGCCGGACGGGCAGCGGCAAGTCGACCGTGGCCCGGGTGCTGGCGCGGTTCTATGACGTGACCGGTGGCGCCGTCTTCGTCGATGGCCACGACGTCCGCGACCTCACCTTGACCAGCCTGCGCGCCAACATCGGTGTCGTCCTCGACGAGCCCTTCCTGTTCTCGGTCTCCATTCGCGACAACATCGCCTACGGGCGCCCCGACGCCACCGATGACGAGATCGTCGCCGCGGCGAGGGCGGCCGGTGCCGATGGATTCATCGGGCGCCTCGCCGACGGGTACGACACGGTCGTCGGAGAACGGGGCTACACCCTGTCCGGAGGACAGCGCCAACGCATTGCCATCGCGCGGGCCCTGCTCATCAACCCACCGATCCTGATCCTCGACGACGCCACCAGCGCCATCGACGTCAAGGTGGAGCAGAAGATTCACTCCGGCCTGCGCGTGCTCATGGAAGGTCGGACCACGTTGATCGTGGCGCACCGGCTCTCGACGATCGGTTTGGCCGATCGGGTCGTGCTTCTCGACGGCGGCCAGATCGTCGCCGATGGCACCCATGCCGAGCTCTTGGCCTCCACTCCGCTCTATTCGGAAGTCCTGGCCCAGGCCGCCACGGCCGAAGAGGCAGCAGTGGTCGAGTCAGAGATCGGCGTCGAGGATGACGTCGACGTCAGCGGGAGTCACTGATGTTCGGCGGTGGACCCATGGGCGGAGGCGGCCCTCCGGGGGCGGCCCAGCCGGGACTTCCGTTCGGCGGCATTCCCCACGAGCTCCAGGCCGGGGTCGACCTGTTGCTGGAGGGAGAACCCGATCGGGGCGAGTCCACCGTCACGTTCTCCCAACAACCGTCGGCCGACGAGGAACGGCGGCTGAGCCTGACGGGCCTCCTCATGGTCTACCCCGGCATGCTGGCCCTGGCCCTTGTGCTGGTGGCGGTCATCGGGGTGTCGACGCAGCTCGGTCCCAAGCTGACCGGGATCGCCATCGACGACGGAATGACCCCGGGGCATCACAACTTCGGGGTGATCGTGCTCATCGCCGTCATCTACCTGGCATCGGTGGCTGTCTCCGCCGCGGCGCAGTGGGGTCAGGTCCGGGTGACGGGCCGGCTGGCCTCCTGGGTGATGAACGACCTGCGGGTCACGATCTTCCGTCACCTGCAACGCCTTTCGCTCGACTTCTTCACGGAAGAGAAGGCCGGAGTCGTCATGAGCCGGATGACGAGCGACATCGAGAACCTCCAGCAACTTCTCCAGGACGGCCTGGCGCAATTCGCCATTCAGGGCTTGACGATGATCGTCATCGCCGTCTTCCTGTTCACCACCAACGTGAAGCTCGCCTTTATCACCATCGTGGTGGTGATGCCCCTGTTGTTCGCCATGTCGGTCTGGTTCAAGCGGGCCTCCGAGCGTGGGTACGACAAGGTGCGCGACGGCATCGCATTCGTGCTGGCCGACCTGTCCGAGAGTCTGCAGGGCGTGCGCATTGTCACGGCCCACAACCGGCAGCGCTTCAACGTGGTGCACCACCGCAATGTCGTCGGGAAGTACCGCGACGCGAACTACTACACCGGTAACATCAATGGCCTCTATGGTCCCGGCTCACAGCTCTTGGGTGTGGTGGGTCAAGTGGTCGTGCTCGCGGCTGGTGGGTACATGGTCTTGCACCACCAGTTGGAGATCGGTGAGCTGACGACGTTCTTCCTCTTCGTGAACCGGTTCTTCCAACCGATTCAGCTGCTGGTGCAGCAGTACAATTCGTACCAACAGGGCCAAGCCTCGGTCGTGAAGCTACGCGGCCTGCTCGAGAACGAGCCCACGGTGACCGAGCGGGCCGATGCGGTCGACCTGCCGCCCATCCACGGAGAGATCCGATTCGACCATGTGTCCTTCGGGTACGACCCCGCCGTTCCGGTCCTGGAGGACGTCGATCTGACCATTGCCCCCGGCGAGACGGTCGCCTTCGTCGGTGCCACGGGTGCTGGCAAGTCGACGATGGCCAAACTGGTGACGCGCTTCTACGATCCGACATCGGGACGGGTGCTCATAGACGGCCACGATCTGCGTTCAGTGACCTTGCGGTCCCTGCGTAGCCAGCTCGGCGTCGTGCCCCAGGAGCCCTTCCTCTTCGCCGGCTCGATCCGGGACAACATTTCGTTTGCCCGTCCCGACGCGCCTGACGATGCCGTCTGGGACGCCGTGCACAAGGTGGGGCTGACCGATCTGATCGCGCGGCTCCCCTATGGGCTCGATACCGCGGTGCACGAACGCGGCCAGTCGCTCTCTTCGGGGGAACGTCAGCTCGTCGCCTTGGCCCGGGCCTTCATGGCCCAGCCCCGTGTCCTGGTACTGGACGAGGCCACCTCCAATCTCGATCTGCAATCCGAGACGATGATCGAAGCCGCGCTCGACGTGCTCCTCCAGCAGCGCACGGCTGTGCTCATTGCCCACCGCCTGTCCACCGCAATGCGGGCCGACCGCATCGTGGTCGTCGGCGACGGCCGGCTGTTGGAGATCGGCTCGCACGACGAGCTGATAGCCCTCGGTGGTCACTACGCCGAGATGTACGCCACGTGGATCTCGCAGTCGCACTCCTGACTCAGGCCCGGCTCCACTCCCGCAACGTGGCCCGATAGCGGGCATCCCATCGGTCGTAGTCCTGGCGAAGGCGCCGGCCCGGCCACCGTGACGGGAGAAGCTCTTCGGGAAGGAGTGGATCCGCCTGGAGGTGGCGCAGGACGGACGCCGAGAGCTCGAACCCCGGCGCCAACACATCGGGGCTGTCGGGTGTCAGGCCGGCCAGCGCATCCAACAAGCGGTCGGCCCTGTCCGACCACGCCGGGAGATCCCACAACCGATCCACCAAACGGTGGGGTTCCCGAGGAAGGGCCGCCATCACCTCGATGTCCGGGCCGAGGTTGTCGGGGAGGTGGAGCGCGAGGTTGTCGGGGCGCATCCACACCCCTTCGCGCAACTCGGCCAGCCGGGCGAAGGACAGGGCGCGGCGGCGAGCCAGCCGGACGTCCGCCGTGCTGCCCGAAGTGGTGACGACGGCGAGCCACCATCGCCCGGCATAAGGACTCGTGATCCCCGACCGACTCGCCGACTGACGCGCCTGGCGGTCCCGCAAGTGCCCGCTGAGGCGGTACCTCCCCAATCCGTCGGTCGTCGCCTCCCCGGCCGCCACCATGCGGCTGAGGGCCACCCGGGCCCTGTTGGCGCTGATGCCGAAGAGCGAGCTCAACCGCACGAGCTGGGCCACCGGCAACTCGGGCGGGTCCATGCCCAAGAGAGCGCTGGCCAGCGCCGACCGGGCGGCGAACGGTCTATTACTTTCTTGTGTCACTTGATGAAATACAGTAACATAGAGGCATGGCCACCACCATGGTGCCTGAACCGGCGGCACGACCCGACGTCCTTCCGAGCGAGCGGCTCCTCGTCGGCGGCATGGCGATCCCGGAACTCCGCCCGGCCTTGCGGCACATCGACGATCTGCGGAACGCCTGGACCGTGGTGTCGCTCTGGTTCTACACCGTGCTCCTCGTCGGCGGCGCCGTCTGGCTCAACACCTGGTGGGGTTACCTGATCGCCTTCGTACTTATGGGGCCGATGTTCGCCCGTTTCGCCATCCTCATGCACGAGGCGGCCCACAAGCTCCTGTTCTCCGACAAGAGGTGGAACGACTGGATCGGCACCTGGGTCATCGCCTACCCGGTCTTCACACCGATACAGCTCTACCGGCGCGTGCACTTCGCCCACCACAAGGACGAGTTCGGTCCGGACGAGCCCGATCTCGCCTTTTACCGGCCGTACCCGTGTACCCGGGCCGCGTTACGCCGGCGCCTCCTGCGCGATGCGATCGGGATCTCGGGCTGGAAGAACTTCAGCCCACTCATCAAGAACACCATGACGCCGCGCTTCCGGCGTATCGGTCTCTCCATATTCGGCGTGCAGGCTGTCCTGTGGGCCGTCTCCTGGCTGGCCACCGGCCGCTGGTGGATCTACCCCTTGCTGTGGTGGCTGCCCTGGATGACGCAATGGCGCGTCATCAATCGCCTGCGCTCCATCGCCGAACACGGGGGAATGGAGCGCAGCAAGGACCGGCGCGCCACGTCCCACAACGTGCGGCAATCCCTCGTGCCGCGTTTCTGGTTCGTGCCGTACCACACCGGGTGGCATCTGGCCCACCACGTGGACATGGGTGTGCCTTGGCGCAATCTGCCGGCGTTCCACGCCGAATTGGAGCGAGCCGGCTATGTCACCGACGCGTTGACCTACCCCAATTATCGGGCTCTGTGGAAGGCGCTCTCGAGCGCCGATGCCCCGTTCCCCCCCGCGAGCACCTGACGCAGAGGGGCTCCGGACTCAGCCGACTCCGAGGGCACGCCGCAGAACGAGGCTGGCCTCAGTGCGGGCCCGGATGGACACGGCCGCCGTGGAGACGAGCGACGAGCCGTGAAACGTCCCGGGGAACTGATGGAGCTCGACGGATACCCCGGCCTGGAGCAGCCGGAGTCCGTAAAGGATCCCCTCGTCACGCAAGGGATCCATTTCGCCTGTCGAGATATACGCCGGCGGGAGGCCCGAAAGATCGTCGGCGCGGGCAGGCGCGGCGTACGGCGAGACGTCGGTACCACCCGGCCACTCTCCGAGATACGCCCGCCAGCTCTGTTCGGCCAAGGGCCGGTTCCACATCGGTGTGTCGGTGAACGTCCGCATGGACGGGGTCTCCAACCGGTCGTCGAGCTCAGGGATCTGCAGCATCTGAAAGCAGAGTGAAGGCCCCCCTTGGTCACGGGCAAAGAGCGCAGTGGCCGCGGCCAGCCCCCCTCCTGCGCTCGCCCCGTAGACCGCGAGCCGGTCCGTATCGGCTCCGAGCTCACCCGCGTGCGAGGCTAGGAAACGCAGCGCGCCGTAACAGTCGTGCAGCGCGGCGGGGAATGCATGCTCCGGGGCCAGGCGGTACTCGACGGAAACCACCACCGCACCCGTCTCGATAGCGGTGACCGCAGCTCCGGCGTGTTCCGACTCCACGCTGCCAAGAATGAACCCACCGCCGTGGATGTACAAGATCGCCGGCGAGGGCTCTGCTGCAGACACCGAGCGGTAGATCCTCACGCCGACGTCGGGGTCGTCCTCCCAGCCCGGGATCTGCCGATCCTCGATCGACAAGGTCTCGATCCCCGGGATCTCCGCCCGCATGGCCGAGAGCATGGTCTCCATCGCAGCCCGGGCGGCGACCGGATCGGACAGGTCGATAGCGGGCAGCAGATCCAGAACGCCGGCCAACTCAGGATCGATCATCGTGTCCTCCCCATCGTGCGATTGCGGTCGTGTGCCTGCTACTTCGGTGGCATGCGGATGCCCGCATCGATACGGACCGATTCCGCATTCATGTACGAGTTGCCCAACAGCTCGAGTGCCAGCGACGCGAACTCGGCGCCATACCCGAGACGGTGGGGAAAGAGGACATCTTTGGCCAATTTCGCCTTGAATGCCTCGGAATCTTCGAACGAGCCGTAGATCGGCGTGTCGATCAGTCCGGGAAGGATGGTGTTGATCCTTATTCCAACCACCGCCAGATCGCGCGCGACCGGGAGCGTCATGCCGACAATGCCTCCCTTGGACGAGGAGTACGCGGCCTGCCCGATCTGCCCGTCTTCGGCCGCGGCCGAGGCCGTGTTCACGATGGCCCCACGGGCGCCGTCCACGTCGGGTTCGTTGAGGCTCATTTTGGTGGCAGCCAACCTGATGCAGTTGAACGTGCCGATGAGGTTGATCTCAATGACCCGGCGGTACTGGTCGAGGTCATGGGCCGAGCCGTAGTCGCCGTCTCGGCCGATCGTCCGCGCCGCCCAACCGATGCCGGCGCAGTTCACGAGGGACTTCAGCGGTGCCATCTCGATGGCCGCCTCGACGGCGGTGATGACGTTCTCGGCGTTGGTGACATCGGTCGGGACGAAGATGCCGCCGATCTCCTGGGCCAGCTCGGTTCCCTTGTCCTCTTGGAGGTCGGCGACCACGACACGGACCCCCCGTTCCGCCAGAAGCCGAGAGGTCGCCGCACCGAGCCCGGAGGCCCCGCCGGTGACGATTGCAGACGTCCCATTCAGATCCATCAGTCCTTGGACTCCTTCATAGGCCCCACCCGTGGGCTGCGGGCGCGAGATGCGCCGGCCAGAGGATAGGGCGTGCCCTCGCGACATCCCAACTCGTGCCACGAGCGGCGACGGCTTACATCTGTTCCGGCGCCTCCATGCCCAGAAGCGAAAGCCCCAGGGCCAGCACACGAGCGGTTAGGTCGCAGAGCGCGAGGCGTGACGTCCGCACCGCCTCGTCATCGACCAGGACCCGGCAGGCTTCGTAGAAGGTGGTGAAGGAGGAGGCCAGATCGAACAGGTAGGTGCAGAGCTTGGCCGGGCTGAGCGCCTCCGCCGTCGCCTCGACGGCCGCCGAGAAACCGAGCAGTTGCAGTGCCAGGGCCCGCTCTTGGGGTTGGTCCACGACCGGCCGGGTTCCCCGTTCCGGGGGCGGCACCTCGGCCTTACGGAAGATCGAGCGGATGCGGGCGTGCGCGTACTGCAGGTACGGCCCGGTGTTGCCCTCGAACGCCAGCATGCGGTCCCAATCAAAGACATAGTCCCGCATGCGTTCGGTCGACAGGTCGGCGTACTTGACCGCTCCGATCCCCAACGAACGTGCCACCCGTGCCCTTTCCTCGGCACTGAGGTCGCTGGGCCGCTCTGCCATTGATGCAGTGGCACGGGTCACCCCCTCGGCCAGCAAGTCGATCAGGCGCTCGGAATCCCCGGACCGGCTGGCCAGCTTCTTGCCGGCGGCACCGAGTATGAGGCCGAACCCGACATGGACCGCATCAGACGTCTCGGGCAGATAGCCGGCGAGCCTGGCCACGGCGAACACCAGCCGCAGGTGCAGCGCCTGCTCGGCCCCTACGACGTAAAGCAGCGTCGTGGCGCCGCGCCGTTGCGTGCGGTCGCGGATGCACGCCAGATCCGTGGCCGGGTAGCCGTAGCCCCCGTCCGACTTGCGCACGATGAGCGGCAGTGGATCTCCCTGGCGATTGGTGAAGCCTTCGGGGAAGACACAGAGTGCGCCGTGATCCTCGACCAGGAGACCCTTCGCACCCAGCTCGTCGACGACGACGTCGAGCAACGGGTTGTACAGACTCTCCCCGGCCACGTCGTCATCGGTGAGGAGCACCCCCAACATGCGGTAGACCTCGTTGATGTGACGCAAGCTCTCGGCCACGAAGATCTCCCAGAGACGCAGCGTCTCCGTGTCTCCCCCCTGGAGGAGCACCACCCTCTGCCGGCAGCGCTCGCCGAATTTGGGGTCACGGTCGAAATGAAGGCGCGCCTGGGCATAGAACTCGTTCAGGTCGCGCACGCTGAACGACTCGGCGTCGGCCGATCCGCCCACGTCGATCAGGCGTTCGATGAGCATGCCGAACGGCGTGCCCCAGTCGCCGATGTGGTTCTCCCGCAAGACCTCGTGGCCCAAGAAGCCGAGGACACGCGCCAGCGCGTCACCGATCACCGTGCTGCGCAGGTGCCCCACGTGCATCTCCTTGGCCACGTTGGGACTCGAATAGTCGATCAGCATCGTCTGCGGGGTGGCAGTGATGGCCACCCCCAATCGCTCGTCCGCACTGACTGCCACCGTCTGGTCCGCCACGAACGCGTCCGACAGGGTCAGGTTGATGAAGCCTGGTCCGCTCACCTCGACCGCAGCACAGAGGTCGTCGAGCGATGCGGCCGCGACGACATCGGCGGCCACCTGCTGGGGAGAGCGCCCGATCTGCTTGGCCAGCGGCAGCGCCCCGTTGGCTTGGAAGTCGGCCCGATCGGAGGCACGGAGCACGGGGTCGGCCCCGGGGACGATCGTGTCAAAACCTGCTTGAAGTCGTTGTAGAAGCACGCTGAACGCGTCGGGCATGACCCATTCTCGCATTCGGCAGGGCCGCCTTCGTCCGGCGAACGAAGAATTTCTGGTCGGGCGGTGCTCCGACACCCCCATCGGTCAACCCGTAACGGTGGAACGGACCGAAGAAGCCGTGCTCCAAGAGCCCGTAGCCAATGACGTCGCCGTAGCTGAACCGTGCGACACGTAATTGGCCAGAAGGGGGATGCGGTACTGCCCAAATCCGAAGACGGCAAACCACTCGTCAGAGCTCGGATGCATGTTGAAGTAATAGGGATCCTGGAACTCCGGCGCCTGATGCACGGGGAAGTGTGCGGGCGCAGCCCACGCGCGCCGGTCGCCACGTTCAGGGCTGTGCGAAGGCGTAGATCGCCATCCCGTTGTACGAGAGCGAGTCAGACGGCAGGTAGGGGCCGTTGATGATGACGGAGAGCCACCCGTTGCGCCCAGGTCCCGCATTGCCCTCGACCGTGTCGATGGCACCGTCGGGCCAGACCTGCGCCACGATTCCGACATGCACCGATGTCGCCACCGTCTGGGGCCCGGTGCCGTAGAGGACGGCATCGCCGGGAGCGGGCGTCGCTGTGGGTGGGAGGAGGACACCGTGGGCACCGGCCCAGTAATACATGTCGCCGGTAAAGGCGTAGGAGGGGATGGGGACTCCCGCGTTGCGCCAGACCCATGTGGCAAAGAGGGAACACCACTCCTCGCAGGGACCGTAGGGATTGCAGTACGCGCCGGTGTCCGGATCGGGGGCGACCTGGGAGGAGGCCGCCGCCACAATGGCGGACGAACCAGGGAAACTCGCCTCGGGTGTCGGGGTGGTGAACGAATAGGTCCAGGCGGCTGGATCGAGCAGCCAGTAGCCCGTACCGGACCCATTGCCGATGATGGCGGAGACCGGTGTGGCATCCGGCGACAACGTGAGACTTCCATAGACCTGCGCGTCCCCCAAGGCCAACACGACGCCGTCGGCGGTGGCGATGGAATAGCCGCCGCCATCGGGTGTGGGGAGGATGCCTATGGCCGGATCTGGGAGATTCTGGTTGGCCCATGACCCGAAATAACGGGCGTCGCCGAACGTGAAGATGCCGCCGTCGGCCGCCACCAGCCAGTAGCCGTTGCCGTCCGGGGTGGCCGCCATGCCCGTGATGGGCTCGTTCAGGACGATGCCGCCCGTGCTGCCGAAGAAGCGGGCGTCGCCGAACGAGAAGATGCCGCCGTCGGCCGCCACCAGCCAGTACCCCATCCCGTCGGGGGTGGCCGCCATGCCCACGATGGGCTGGTTGAGCCTGGACCCTCCCACGCTCCCGAGGAACGGCGCATCGCCGAAGGAGAAGACCCCGCCGTCGAGCCCGGCCAGCCAGTAGCCCTTGCCGTCAGGGGTGGCCGCCATGCCCACGATCGGGCCCTGCAGCGGCGTGTTGCCCAGAGACCCTTCGAACGCGGCGTCACCGAAGGTGAAGACACCGCCGTCGGCACTGACCAGCCAGTAGCCCTTGCCGTCAGGGGTGGCGGCCCCCACGGCCACCGGCGAATCAAGGGGTTGGGGCAAGTCGGGAGCGCCCAGCGCGACGGCGCCGAACCCGATCATGCCGCCGCCGGCGTATGCATGGGCGACCATTGGCACGGCGCCCGCCGGCCCGTCCACCAATGCCGACGTCGCCGTGAAGACTGACGCCAGCGGTACGAGGGCCAAGGCCCAACGCGACGCGCGGCGCAGGGTGGCACCGACACGCTGGCCCATGGCACACATTCTGCCCCCTTTGCCGGGCGCTGAAACGCCGCCCCTCCGCCACGGATCCCCAATGGGGTGTTCCCCGCAGATGCACGACAGAATGGGGAGATGGCATCACGATCCCCCGCCGCATCCCACCCCGACAGCTTCGGCGCCCGGTCCACCCTCTCGGTTGGCGGCCGCGAGTACGAGATCTTCTCCCTCAACGCACCCGCCCTCACCACCGACCACGAGGTGAGCCGGCTCCCGTACTCGATCAAGGTGATCCTCGAGAACCTGCTCCGCCACGAGGATTCCCCTCACGTGTCGCCTGACGACATCGTGGCCGTGGCCGCATGGGGGGCCAATCCCGAGGCCCATGGGCAGGGAGCCGGTGATGCGGCACACGAGATCGCGCTTACCCCTGAGCGTGTCCTCATGCAGGACTTCACCGGTGTACCGGGCGTGGTCGACCTGGCCGCCATGCGCGACGCCCTGGCGCGTCTCGGGGGCAACGCGGCGCAGGTCAATCCCCTGGTCCCGGTCGAACTGGTCATCGACCATTCCGTGATCGTCGAGCGCTCGGGTGATGCCTCGGCCTATGACCGAAACGTGTCGATCGAGTACGAGCGCAACATCGAGCGGTACAAGCTTCTCCGCTGGGCGCAAGGCGCGTTCGACGGGTTCCGAGCCGTCCCGCCCGGCACCGGGATCTGCCATCAGGTGAATCTCGAGTACCTCTCCCGCGTTGTCTTCGGCACGCCGGACGGCCGGGCGTTCTGCGACACGCTGGTGGGCACCGATTCCCACACCACCATGGTCAACGGGCTGGGTGTTCTGGGCTGGGGCGTCGGGGGTATCGAGGCCGAGGCGGCCATGCTGGGACAGCCCCTCTCCATGCTTCTACCCCCGGTCGTGGGCCTGCGTATCTCGGGCCAACTCCGACCCGGAACCACGGCGACGGATGTCGTCCTCACCGTGACCGAGCTGCTGCGGGAGCACGGCGTGGTCGGGGCCTTCGTCGAGTGCTATGGACCCGGCGTCGCCGCACTTCCGCTCGAGACGCGTGCCACCATCGGCAACATGAGCCCCGAGTACGGGGCCACGTGCACCATGTTCCCCATCGACCAGGTCACCATCGATTACATGCGCTTCACCGGCCGCGACGAAGAGCAGCTGGCACTGGTGGAGGCCTACGCCAAGCAACAGGGTCTGTGGCATACGGCTGATGGGGTTGAACCCGTCTTCTCCGAATATGCCACCCTCGACCTGGGCGACGTGGAACCCTCCCTCGCCGGACCGTCCCGCCCGCAAGATCGTGTCGCCCTGGCGGGAGCAGGCGACGCCTTCAGGGTCGCCCTGGACCGGAGCCCACGCGCCTCCACGGAAGCACCACCCGCAGCACCGCATCACTCCCTTTCTGATGGAGATGTGGTCGTTGCGGCGATCACCAGCTGCACCAACACCTCGAACCCTCAGGTGATGGTCGGGGCGGGGCTGTTGGCGAAGCATGCCGTCGAACGGGGCCTGCGGGCCAAGCCCTGGGTGAAGACCTCGCTCGCCCCCGGTTCCCGTGTGGTCATGGACTATCTCGAGCGGGCACAGCTCGTGACGCCCCTCGAGCAGCTGGGCTTCTTCCTCGTGGGATTCGGGTGCACGACGTGCATCGGCAATTCGGGACCGCTGCTCGACGGGGTCAGCGAGCTCGTACACACCGACGACCTCTCGGTGGTGTCGGTGCTCTCGGGAAACCGCAACTTCGAGGGCCGCATCCACCCCGACGTGCGCATGAACTACCTGGCCTCTCCTCCGCTGGTGGTGGCGTACGCCTTGGCCGGCACCATGGACATCGACCTCACCGTCGACCCCCTCGGGGAGGACAACGCAGGCAATCCGGTCTTCCTGTCGGATATCTGGCCGAGCGAGCAGGAGGTGACCGACGCCATTCGTGCCTCGTTGACGTCGGAGATGTTCCGCACCCGCTACGGCGCCGTCTTCGAGGGCGACGAGTACTGGCGGCAGGTGCCGGTGGCCGAGGGCGAGACGTTCTCCTGGCAGGACGACTCGACCTATGTCAAGAACCCGCCGTTCTTCGAGAGCATGACGATGACGCCGACGCCGGTCACCGACATTGCCGGAGCGCGTGTGCTGGCCATGGTGGGTGACAGCGTCACGACCGACCACATCTCCCCGGCGGGGTCGATAGGACCGGACACGCCCGCTGGCCGCTACCTGGCCGAGCACGGCGTACCCCGCAACGACTTCAACTCGTACGGTGCGCGACGGGGAAACCACGAGGTGATGATGCGTGGCACCTTCGCCAACGTCCGCCTCCGCAATCGCCTCGCACCGGGGACCGAAGGCGGGTACACGCTGCACCTCCCAGAGGGCACCGAGACGTCCATCTACGACGCCGCCATGCAGTACGGAGCCGAGGGTGTGCCGCTGATCGTGCTGGCCGGGCGCGAGTACGGCACCGGATCCAGCCGGGATTGGGCCGCCAAGGGCACCGCACTCCTGGGAGTTCGGGCGGTCATCGCCCAGAGCTACGAGCGCATCCACCGCTCCAACCTGGTCGGCATGGGAGTGATCCCGTTGCAGTTCTACAAGGGCGATTCCGTCGAGGGGCTCGCACTGCGGGGCAGCGAGGTCTTCGCCATCGCTGGGATCGACGCGCTCAATGCGGGAGAGCTCCCCAAGGAGTTGACCGTTATCGCCACGGCCGACGATGGCTCGACCACCGAGTTCCGCGTGATGGTCCGCATCGACACCCCGATGGAAGCCGAGTACTTCCGCCACGGGGGGATCCTGCCGTACGTGCTCCGGCAGTTGGCCGGCTGAGCCCATCCCTCTCACCAGCCTATTTGCATATTCTGTTATATAAGGTAGGTGTTATAGTTGCGGGGTGACGAGTGCCTTCGACGTGCTGGCCGAACCCAGTCGTCGTCAGGTGTTGACGCTGCTGTTGGAACGCCCTCGCCCGGTTGGCGAGTTGGCGTCCCTCCTCGGGCAGAGCCAGCCCGGGATGAGTCGCCACCTGCGCGTCCTGCGCGAGGCCGGACTGGTGAAGGTACGTCAACAGGCTCAACAACGTTGGTACGAAATCCAGCCGGGACCGCTCTCCGAGATCGAGGAGTGGTTGGCTCCCTTCCGGAAGGTGTGGTCGGATCGCCTGGCCTTGCTGGAGGAGCACCTTCGGGAGAGTGCGGAGGCCCACATCGCATGATCGACGACGGCTCGACCGACGGCACGGTGACCCGGGATGATGCCGTCTACGAGCGATACGTCGCCCGAGGCGACTGAACCTCATCCCCCGAACGCAGCGAGCGCGGCCGCGCCCCCCATCGGAGCTCTTGGACCTGTCCTGGATATTCGGCGCAGTAGGCGGGCACCTCATCGGGGCTGATGAAGACATGGACCCGGTCGCCCTCCGAGGTCACGGTGGCGAAGATCCTTCCCCCGACGCGAAACGACGTCATGTCGTGATGAGGCGCTTCGGTCGCTTCGGGTAGCGACAGGGCCAGGCGCCGCACGGTAGCCGGGGTAATTCCCACGGTGACGATCAGGGAATGCGAGTCACCCGGAACAGCTCGGCCGTCGAACCTTCAGGGAGCCCCGCCTCCCTCCCCGACGCGCGGCCGCTGTCCATGACCCGTGCCGTCACCCCGGCCGAGTCGCTGATCTGGCTCTCGTGGCGGAGCAACGCTGCCACCTTGCGTTCGATCGTGCACGTCGTCTCGACGGCCATGTTGGCTTCGGGCACGCCCACGATCCAGAGCTCATTGACGGCCCAGGGCTCGAGACCCTCCTCGTCGAGGAGCTCGGGGTGTGCGAAGGGATTGCGAGCATCGGGATAGACGGCACAGACGGCCGCTTCGCCCGCCGCCAGGTGATCAGGATGGCTGGCGAAAATGAAATCCCAACGGCGTTCCGGTGACTGGGTCAGCACTCGCTCGGGCCTGACCTGGCGGATGACGCGGCTGATGTCACGCCGCAATTCGATCGTCGGCTGGAGGCGCCCGTCGGGATGTCCCAGGAAGCGGATGTCGATCACTCCGACCTCAGCCGCGGCGGCGCGTTGCTCCCGCTGGCGAATGGCGGCCATGTCGGAACGGGACACCGCACGATCAGACCCTCCCGCGTCCCCGTTGGTGGCGATGCAGTAGGTGACCTCCACGCCGGCCTTGGTGAAGGCCGCAACAGTACCGGCGGTGCCGAAATCGACGTCGTCGGGGTGCGCCGTCACGATCAGCACCCGCCGGACCCCGTCATCAGGAGTCCAGGTGGCGATCGATGGATCGTCGCTCAGAGCACGCCCTCCTCGGGCAGCGGCGTCCACTCGGCCAGATTGGCCAGGCGCGGGTCGTTGGAGAACATCTCGACGATCGGAATGCGCAATCCGAGTCGACGTTGGATCACTTCTACCTCAACCAGCTGGTTCCACAACGTAAGGCTCACCACGATACCGGCCTTTCCCGCACGAGCCGTCCGTCCCGAGCGGTGCAGGTAGGCCTTGTGATCTTCGGGAGGATCCCAGTGGATCACGGCGTCGACGGCCTCGATGTGAAGACCGCGGGCCGCAACGTCGGTCGCCACCAGGACGGGCAGCTTGCCGCCGGAGAAATCGGCCAAGGCACGCTCGCGGTTCGCTTGCCGGAGATCACCATGAATGGCTGCGGCGCGGAGCCCTTCCTTTTCCAGGTTCTCCACGAGCCTGTCAGCCCCCCGCTTGGTACGGACGAAGAAGAGTGTCTTCTCCTGTGAGCGGGCGATGGCGGCCGCCACCTTCACCTTGTCCATCTGGTGAACCTGGATGAAGCGGTGCTCCATGAGCGTCACAGTCTGCGTCGACGAGGACACCTCATGGAACACCGGCTCGGTGAGATAGCGCTGCACGAGTCGGTCGACCGCACCGTCGAGCGTGGCCGAGAACAGAAGCGTCTGGTGTGGGGTCTCGAGGCGGCGGAGCACCCACTCCACCTGTGGCATGAACCCCATGTCCGCCATACGATCTGCCTCGTCGAGGACCAATGTCTCGAGTTGCGCCACTGAGATTTCTCCACGATCACCGAGGTCGATGAGGCGGCCCGGCGTCGCGATGATCACATCCACGCCCTTTTGCAACTTCGACACCTGGCGGTCGATGTCGGCACCGCCGTACACCGCCACGGCGCGTAGCCCCAGGGTCTTCGCCAGCGGAGCCAGCACATCGTGGACCTGTACGGCCAGTTCGCGCGTGGGTAGGAGCACCAATGCGAGGGGCTGAGCCGGTCGAACCGGCGTGGCACCCGCGCCCTGGGCATCCCTGGTTGCCTTGGTCCGCTGCAAGAGCGGGACACCAAAGGCCAGTGTCTTCCCCGAGCCGGTCTTGGCCTTGCCACAGACGTCCCGTCCCGCCAGGGCGTCGGCAATTGTCAGGGCCTGAATTGGAAAAGCGCTGACGATCCCTTGATCGGCCAGCGCTTTGGTCAGTTCTTCTGAGACTCCCAGCGACTCGAATGTCCGAGCCGTTTCGTACATATCATCCGTGGAGGATTGGGTCCCGTCGTCGGGTGAATCGGCGCCCGCGCCGGTCAATGCCTGAACTGTCATATCTCGCTCTCTCTGTTGTGCGGCGGGACCCTGCGCCAACCAGAGGAGGAGGAAACGGCCCCGACTCACCAGCCCCTTGCCGGTGGTCGCAGACCTATTGTACCAGTCGGGAAGGCATCTCCAGCGTATTGCTGGGCAATGGTGGGCTTTCTCTCATACCGACAAAGGAGGACGGTCGATGGCGAAACTCGAGGCAGGTTCCACGGCACCCGCATTCACGCTTCCTGACCAGGATGGTAAACCGGTCAAGTTGTCCGATTTCAAAGGCCAGCAGGTGATCGTCTACTTCTACCCCGCCGACGACACGCCGGGGTGTACGAAAGAGGCCTGCCAGTTCAACGACAACCTCAAGACATTCGAAAAGGCGGGGGTCGCCGTCCTCGGAATCTCTCCCGACGGTGCGGAAAAGCACACCAAATTCCGTACCAAGTACAAGCTGAAGTTCCCCCTCCTCACCGATGCGGACAAGAAGGTGATGGAGAAGTACGGCGCGTGGGGCGAGAAAACGATGTACGGGAAGAAGACGGTCGGCACCATCCGCTCCACCTTTCTCGTTGGTCCGAACGGCAAGATCCAACGGGTCTGGTCCCATGTCCGAGCCGATGGCCATGCGGCGAAGGTGCTCGAGGCAATCTCCGAAGGCTGAGCAACCGGTTCACAGCTGGTGCTGCGGACACCACCACGTGGTGCGCCCACCCACGGTCGCGCTCCGCAGCTCCGCTCCATCTTTGGGGCAGCGCCCGCCGGCGTGACGCTCTTGCATGAGATCACCCATGTGCGAACCTCCACGACGCCCGAGCTGACGAAGGGTGGCGCGCAGCGCCTTGTGCAATGCGCGTAGCTCCGCGTCGGTGAGCGGGTCCCGTCGTTGGGGATCAAGTCCGGCCCGCCACAAGATCTCGTCGGCCAGGAGGTTCCCCACGCCGGCCAGGCGAACCTGATCCATCAGCCGCGCCTTGAGCGGCGCAGCCGCGTTCGCCCGCGTCGCGTTGACGGCCAGTGCCGCACCGAGCTCGGCCAACGTCACGCCGAGCGCATCTGGCCCGAGCCGGACCTCGTTCGGCATCAGCTCGAGGGAGCCGAAGCGCCGAGGATCGTGGACCAGCAGATGCCCACCGTCGACGAACGTCACGCGGGCCCGCACCCATTTGTCGTCGAAGATCCCCGGGCCGTAGCGCAAGCGGTCGAGCGCCTGGTCCCCGTCGACCACCAGTCCGCCGGTCATGCCGAAGCGAACGCCCAGTGTCGGGCCCTCATCAGCGTCGAGGAGCAGGAGCTTCCCGCGCCGACGCGCATCGGTGAACATATGGCCCGCCAGCGCACCCCGCAGGCCGCGCGCCGTTGTCCCACCCCGTCCATAGCGGGCGTCGACCATCCAGACCGTGTCGATGGTCCGCCCGAGCGCCCTCTCGGCCAGGGAGCGGTAGAGCTCGACTTCGAGGATTTCGGGCATCGCAAGCACGGTACCGGACCGTGGTCGTTCCGCCGAATATGGTGGGTGAATGCCACCCGAAAAACCACAATGGGCCGAGCTGTTCACCGAAGTCGTCACGTCCGGCCTGTGCACCGGTTGTTCAGCCTGTGTCATTGCCTGCCCGTACGACGTCCTTGGCTACGACGACGCCGACGGGCACTACAAGCCGTTCCACGTCCTGACCGACGGCGGTCCCGACAACTGCACCCACGGCCAGAAGGGGTGCACCCTGTGCACCCGCGCCTGCCCCCGCTTCCGAACCTGGGAGCCGGACATCGAGACCTATCTGTTCGGACGGCCCCGTACCGACGAAGAGGTTGCGGGCATTGCCCGCAGGACCGTGCTGGCACGGGCCACCGATCCCGAAGTGCAGGGCTATGGACAAGATGGTGGCCTCGTCTCCGCCCTCCTCATCTGGGCCTTCGAGCACGACCTCATTGACGCGGCACTGGTCTCCGGGCTCGAAGGCGATGGGTCAACATGGAAGGCCGTCCCTCAGGTGGCCTGGAACAAGGAAGACGTGCTGGCCACCTCGGGGTCCCGTTACACCTACTCCGCCAACCCGTTGGCCTACCCCGAGGCCATCGCAGGAGGAGCGGAGCGCATCGCCCTCGTCGGTATGGGGTGCCAAGCGTCGGCCCCCCCGGTCATGGCCGCTCGCAAGGCCGGCAAGATCGCCCGTCGCTTCACGCTCTCCGTCGGCCTCCTGTGCTCCAAGACCTTTGACGACGCCATCTTCCCCGAGCTCTTCGAGGCCAAGTACGGGCTGCACCGGGCCGACATCGTCAAGATGAACATCAAGGGCGTCTTCCAGGTCTGGATGCGCGACGGGGCGTATCACGAGATCCCGCTCAAAGAAGCGCACGCCTGGACGCGCGAAGGCTGCACCAGCTGCCCCGACTTTGCCGCGGAACACGCGGATATCTCGACCGGAGGCATCGGAGCCTTCGGCGACTGGACGCTCACGCTCATTCGTACCGAGCGCGGCGAGGAATTGTTCAACGCCATGGAGGCCGGCGGCGTGATCGAGACCCGCCCCTCGGAGGACGACCCAGGCGCCGTCACCTTGCTCAACCGGTTGAGCAAGGTGAGCCGCAAGCGTTGGCCGGCCACGGCGGTGCCCATGCCGGGCCGGCTGCCGGCGTCGACTGCGTGACCGCGCCAGGTCCGAAGAACGACGCATTCGCCGCCCTGCTCGGCATCGATGTCCGGCGTCGCGGCGCGGGCCACACCGTGGCCACCCTGACCACCGATGAGCATCACGCCAACCCACATGGCACGGTCCATGGCGCCGTGTTCTATGCCGTCGCCGGCGCAGCCGTGGCGGCTGCGGCCAACGACGACGAGCATTCGGGCATCGTGACGTCTGTACTGGTCGAGTACCTCCGGCCGGCGGCGATCGGGGATGTCCTGTTGGCCGAGGTCTCCCGGGAAGTGTCGACCGAACGAGAGGACATCTTCATCGGGACGGTCCGCCGGGGCGACCAGGGCGATGACCTGGCCTGGGTGCGCGCCCGCGGCACCCGCCGGTCCCGCCAGGCCTAGGAAAGACCGGGTCCCCACCCTTTCTCACCTGCGCCATGGTGCCGGGCCATGGCCGAATCTGTGGGAATTGTGTCATTGACGCCATCGGCTGCGCCGTGCAAGGTGAGGGCATGCACGTCCGCAACGTGGTGGTCATCGCATTCCCCGGGGTCCAGCCACTCGACGCGGTGGGCCCGATCGAGGTCTTTGCCGGCGCGTCCAGGGCGGCGCGGGCGCAGGGGCATGACGCCGGGTACCGGGTCTCGCTGGCCTCCACGAACGGTGGGACCGTCTGGTCGGACAGCGGCGTCGGCCTGTCGACCATTCCGCTTCCCGACGCCAGCGGGATCGACACATTGGTGCTCGCGGGCGGAAACGGGAGCCGGGCAGCCCGACACGATGCGACGCTCATGGCGTGGATCATGCAGGCCGCACCCTGCTGCAGGCGGGTGGCCACCGTGTGCACCGGCGCCTTTCTCGGAGCCGAGGCCGGTCTGCTCGACGGCCGGCGCGTCACGACCCACTGGGCGAGCGCGCCGCGCCTGGCGAGGGATTTTCCGACGATGTCGGTGGACGCCGATCCGATCTATATCCATGACGGCAAGTACTGGACGAGCGCCGGGGTCACGGCCGGTATCGACCTCGCGCTCGCGCTGGTGCAAGACGATCTCGGTGTCGACGTGGCACAGACCGTTGCCCGATGGCTCGTGATGTTCCTGCACCGCCCCGGTGGGCAAACGCAGTTCGCGTCACCGGTGTGGGTGAGGCGCGCCGAGCGCTCGACCGTGCGGGCGGTGCAAACGCTCGTCGAGTCCGCGCCGGGTGGCGATCACCGGGTGCCGGCTCTGGCAGCCGCGGCGGCCATGAGCGTCCGACACTTCACGCGCGTCTTCACCGCCGAAGTCGGCGAGACGCCGGGGAAATTCGTCGAGCGCGTGCGCCTCGAGGCGGCCCGGGTCGAACTCGAGACGACGAACGACACGCTTGACCGCATCGCCGTCCGGTGTGGGTTCGGCACCGCCGAATCGCTTCGACGCGTCACCCAGCGCCGGCTGGGCGTCGCACCGGATGCCTATCGGCGCCGCTTTCGCACGATCACCGAAGAAAGGACACCCGCATGACCCACAGACTGCGCGTCGCCATTCCCCTGTTTGCGGAATTCACGGCCCTCGATGGTGTCGGGCCCTACGAAGTTCTTCAACGCATCCCCACCATCGATGTCACGTTCATCGGACACCGTCGAGGAGAGTTCCGCAGCGAGAACGGCATGCTGGGCCTGATGGCCGACGCCACCTTTGCGGAGCTTCCCCAACCCGACGTGATCGTCTTCCCGGGTGGCGTGGGCACGCGGCCGCTGCAGTTCGACGACCACGTCCTCGAGTGGCTCCGCCACGCCCACGCCACGACCCGATTCACCACCTCGGTCTGCACCGGATCACTGGTGCTCGGTGCGGCTGGACTCCTCGAGGGTCTCACCGCCACCACGCATTGGTCGTGCTACGCCGAGTTGGCGGTCCATGGTGCGGTACCCACGGCGCAGCGGGTGGTCGAGCACCTCGAACGTCGGATCATCACCGCGGCCGGCGTGTCGAGCGGTATCGACATGGCCCTGCGCCTGGTGGAGCTCCTCGTCGACCGCACGGCGGCCGAAGCATCGCAACTGATGATCGAGTACGACCCTCAGCCACCGTTCGACGCGGGTGCCGTAGCCAAGGCCAGCCAGACCATCATGACCCGTGTGGCCGAGTACGCCACACTGCGGAAGTAGGACGATGGAGCTGCATCCGATGCCGAACTGCTGCGACATGACACGCAATCCGACATAGCCGGCGGCGCGCGTCTCAACCAGAGGCAGGAATCAGCGTGGCGAATTGAGCCAAGAGGTCAGAGGCCTCGGACGGCACGCGCACGACCAACCAGCACGACGTCGCCTGCAGCTCGAGGGAAAACTCGAAAGCGGAGTTGCCGATCGCTCGTGCGTTCGACGTGGGCGATCGAACTGGCGAGAAAAACCCGCCACTCCTCGACGCGTACAGTCGCCGCGTCGGCACTGAGCGTGCATACAAGGGGAATTCGCACCGGCCAAGTATTCCATTCCTCCTCGACGGTATCGACCGAGGCTCCTCTACGACCTGGTCTCCTGAGTGGCGATCTGACCCGCCCTCGCGAACACTGCATCGAACATGGGCTCGGTGAGAACTCCGGTGAACGTGTTCTGCTGGCTCGGGTGGTAGGAACAAAGAAGCGTCCGGCCGTCGGTCAGCACGTACTCGGCCAGATGGCCGAACTTCGGCCGGGGCCGCACGCCCAGCAGCCCCGCCACGCTCTGGAGGGCGAACTGGCCCAGCACCACAATGACCCTGAGGTCCTGCAGGAGTTCCAACTCCCGAGCCAGGTAGGGGGCGCAGGCCGCACGCTCGCTCGGATCGGGCTTGTTGGCCGGCGGGGCACAATGCACCGCTGCCGTGATGTAGACGTCTCGCAGAGTGAGGCCGTCGTCGCGGGCCGTGCTCGTCGGCTGGGACGCATAACCGGCCCGGTACAGAGCGGCGAAGAGCCAATCGCCCGAGCGGTCGCCCGTGAACATGCGTCCGGTCCGGTTGGCCCCGTGCGCCGCCGGCGCCAAGCCGACGATGCCCACACGCGCCCGGGCATCACCGAACCCGGGCACGCCACGCCCCCAATACGACTGACCGGCAAATGAAGCCCGTGGCGCTGCAGCAACCTCCTCGCGCCATCGCACCAACCGCGGGCAGCAGCGACAGCCGATCACCTCTTGTTGGACGGCGCGCAGCCCATCCTCGCGGGCCCGGTTTGAGAGCACGGCGCAAAGCCTACGATGGGGTCCCGTGCCAGCATCCCCTCGTCCATCGCCCTCGCGCCCCGCACCCAAGGCCCCCGCCCCGACCCGGATCCTGCTGGTCCGCCACGGCACCACCCCCACCACCGGAAAGATGTTGCCCGGAAGGGCGGCCGGGCTGCACCTGGCCGAGAAGGGCCGGGCCCAGGCCGACCTCGTGGCCGGACGGATCGCCGCCATGGATAAGCCGCCAACCGCCATTTACGCCTCCCCGCTCGAGCGGACCCGCGAGACGGCTGCACCGATCGCGGCCGCCCTCGGGTTGCGCGTACGCACGGCCCGCGGGCTGATCGAGGTGGATGTCGGTGAATGGACGGAGAAATCCCTGGCCCGGCTCTATAAGAACAAGGCGTGGCCCACGGTGCAACGTTGGCCGAGCGGGTTCACGTTTCCCGGTGGCGAGTCCTTCAGCGAAATGTCCACGCGCAGCACGACGGCCGTCCTCGGCCTCGTCAAGGCTCACCCGGGAGAGACGATCGTGGCCGTCTCGCATGCCGATCCGATCAAAGCCGTGGTGGCCGCCGCCGCGGGCATTCCGCTGGATCTCATGCAGCGCCTCGTGATCTCGCCCTGCTCGGTCTCGGCCCTGCTCTTCACCGGCGGGGGCCCCGCTATCCTCTGCGTGAATTCGACCGGCTCCCTCGGCGATTTGGTCCTGTCATGATCGACGAAACCGACTACGACGCCCCCGACCACTGCACGGTCGGCGTCATCGGAGAGGTCGGCAACCGGCTGTTTCTCTTCTACTGTCGACAGGGCCTCACCGAGACGACCGTAAAGGTGGAGAAGCAGCAGGTCGCCGTCCTGGCCAGCTACCTGGGCCGGATCGTCAAGGAGCTCGGTCGCCCCGGTCATCTGCCCGACGACCTGAGCTTCGACGGGACAGAAGACCCCGAGTGGGTCGTGGGGACGATCGGCGTGTCCTACGACGAGGAACTGGATCGGGTCGTCGTCGTGCTCGAGGAGGTCGACGACGAGGACGAGGACGAGGACGAGGATGACGACGAGAACGGCCATGTGCTCCGGATTGCCCTCACCCGTGAGCAGGCGGCTGCGTTCGCCATCCATGCGACCCGCCTGGTGGAGTCCGGAAGGCCACCCTGCCCCCTCTGCGGGCTCCCTCTCGACCCGTCCGGTCACGACTGTCCGCGCACGAACGGACACCGCCCGCCGGTGACCTGATTGACGGTGGCACACGAAGCCGTTGCGCACATACTCGCCGAAGGTGCCATGGAGGTGCACGGGAGGATCGCGGGGAGCTCGAATGCCACCCTGCTCGTCACATGCCGGCTCGGCCAGGATGAGCTCATGGCCGTCTACAAGCCGTTCAAGGGCGAACGACCGCTGTGGGACTTCCCGGGTGGCCTCTTCCGCCGGGAGGTGGCGGCCTACCTGTTGTCCGAGTCCCTCGGGTGGGGACTGGTCCCCGAGACGGTCGAGCGCGTCGAGGGCCCTTTCGGCGAAGGATCGGTGCAGAGATACGTCCCCGAGGACGGTACGTCGCACTACTTCACATTGCGCGACGATCCGAAGTGGCACGCGACGCTCATGCGGATGTGTGCCTTCGACGTCGTGGCCAACAACGCCGACCGCAAGAGTGGGCACGTGCTCCTGGCCGAGGACCGCCTGTGGGCCATCGACAACGGGCTCTGCTTCAACGAGGAGGACAAGCTCCGTACGGTCATCTGGGATTTTGGCGGCGAGCCGCTGGCTCCCGACGACGCGGCAGCGCTGGAGCGCCTCCAGCGCGAGGGTCCGTCGGCGCGGCTGTGCCGGCTGCTCACACCACCCGAGATCGAGGCGCTGCTGCATCGCGCGGCGTGGCTCGTGCATCTCCAGGCCCTCCCCGAGTTGGTCGACGACGGGGGGTGGCCACCCTACCCGTGGCCCCTCGTGTAGGGGTCACCCGATGCTCGGGGCCAACCAGTTCGTGGGCACCGACTCACCCAGGCGGTGCCGCTCACTCTCGCCGCGGCGTTGGGCGCGCTCGCATTCGGGCATGTCGAATTCTCGGCGACGACGTCGGTTGCATCCGTCTGGCTGGTGTCGACCCGGCCCTGGCGGACCACCCCGCCGCCCCTCCTCACGGAAGCTGGAAGTGGAGCGGGCCACGCAGGTAGTTCAACACCGTCTGGGAGAGGACCTCTCCCCCCGCAGGCGTGAGGTGGATGCCGTCCGGCGTGCGCACGTTGATGACCTGACCCGCGGCGTTCGTGATGAACGGGGCATATGCGCCCTGCGCGGTGCCGAGCAGGGTCCAACTGCTGATGAAGTCGACAGGTGGATTGCGCAACGCGGCCTGTTGCTGATCGACGGCATCGACATCTGACATCTTGGCGGAGAGCGCGGCATTCTGCATAGGCGGCATCCCGACCCAGATCACCGTCGCTCCACCGCTCTGGGCCAGCTTCATGAAATCCGCCACGCGCGCGGCGTACATGACGTTCCACTGCGGTGAGGTGAACGGGACATCAGGCGGGCCGGGGAAGTCCTGGGGATCGTTGGCGCCCATCATGATCACCACGACTTGCGGGCGCGCCGTGCCGAGATCGGCCTGCAGCTCAGCCGGCCAGTTGAAATAGTCCGGACGCGTCAGGCCCGTGCTTTCGCGCGCGTCGAGCGTGGCCTCGACCACGCCGGTGTTCGCCAGGTCGTTCTGAAGGGGTCCCCCCATGTCGATGCCCAGCGAATCCCCCACAATGAGGACACGCAGCGGGTTGGCGGCGGTCGGGTGCGTGATGTCGGGCGCACCGCCGCCATGGTGGGCCACAGTGGTCGGGGGTCCACTGGGCTGACCGCCTGGGTGCGGCTTCCCCGGATGACCACCGTGGTGATGGCCAGGACCGAGGGTGCTGAGCACCCCGTGCCCCGGCTGGTTGCCGGTCCGCCCGGTCGCCTCGTCGGTCCACGATACGAGGTGCGACAGCTGCAGCGCGCGGCTGGTGGCGGCGATCGGTCCCAGCAGGTCGAGCGCGACCGTGCGCCTGGTGCCCACGGGAGAGACCTGCGCGTTGTGCTGCAACGTGGGCGCGAAGAGGAGGAGCCAGAGCAAGAACGCCGCCACACAGATGCGCAGCACGTGTTGCCAGGGAGCCCGTACCCGGTCGTCAGGGGTGCTCTTCGGAGCTGTCTGTGTGGGTGGTGCGCTCTCGGACATCATCAGAACCGGTAGTAGATGAAGGGGGCCACACCGGTGGGGCCGAACGTGGTGATCCCGAGCAGGATCAATGCCAGCACGCCCACCTGCACCACGGAGCGCTGCCGGGAGAACGTGGCCTGTAGCCGGTCGACCGCGTCGGGGGGCACAAGTTGGGAGACCACCGTCCCGATGACCACCAGCACCAGCAGTGGTGTGACCAGGGGGGACGGCCGCCCCCAGCCCGAGGCCACGCGCCCCAGCACGGCGAAGGCGTCGGAAAGCCCGGTCGCATTGAAGAACACCCATCCCAGGCAGACGAATTGGAACGTCCAGAATCGCTCCATCCAAATGCGCACCGGCCCCTCTGCCACGGCCGGCAACCCCCGCCGCACGCGCCGGCGGCGGCGCAGGTGGCCCACCCCCTGCCCCACCCCGTGCAACGCCCCCCAGAAGACGAAGGTCCACGCCGCGCCGTGCCACAAGCCGCCCAGCACCATCGTGAGCATGATGTTGCGGACCGTCCTGGCCTCGGACCCGCTGCTCCCGCCGAGCGGGATGTAGAGGTAGTCGCGCAACCAGCGCGAGAGCGTGATGTGCCAGCGTCGCCAGAAGTCCTGCAGGGTGCGCGCGGTGTAGGGGGCGTCGAAGTTGACGGGGAACCGGATCCCCAGAAGGAGCGCCAGGCCGATGGCAATGTCGGTATACCCGCTGAAGTCACAGTAGATCTGGACGGCATACCCCCATGCCGCGAAGATCGACTCGAGTGCCGAGTGCTGGGCCGGCGCCGTGAAGACCGGGACGACGATGGCACTCGAGACGTACGACGAGATCACCACCTTCTTGAAAAGCCCGGCCAGTATCAACCACAAGGCGCGCGAGTAGTCGACCGCTGTCGGATCGCGACGGTGACGTAGCTGGGGCAGGAGCTCGTTGCCCCGCACGATCGGGCCGGCCAGCAGGTGCGGGAAGAACGACAGGTAGAGCGCCAGGTCCAACGGACGCGCCGCCGACAGCTGCCGCCGGTAGATGTCGATGACATAACTCAACGCCATGAATGTGTAGAACGAGATGGCGATGGGCAACGCCACCTGCAGCAGCGGCACGGCGCGACCAAGTCCCAGCACATGCGTCAAGTTGTCGAGGTTGACCGAGACGAAGCCGTAGTACTTGAACCACCCGAGCAGGCCCAAGAGCCCGGCACAGGACAGGCCCATGGCCACGCGGCGGCGCTTCTCGGTCGTCGAGCGCACGACCGCGGCGCCCCCGACGAACGCGATGGCGGTCGTGCTGAGGAGCAGGAGGCAATAGCCCCAACCAACCCAGCCGTAGAACACATAGCTGAGGGCCAGCATCGACAACTTCCAGGCCACCGAGTAGGGGTTGAACAGCCAATTCACCGTGAATGCGACGGCGAAGAAGATGGCGAAATCGAATGTGGGGAAGAGCATGCGGCCCAATCGGTTGGATGCGCCGAATGTACCGCCGCCCCGTGGCTCCTTGTGGCATGGAACGGTGGCGCGTACCGTCACCAGGCTCTGCCGAGCCGGGTGACGGCGGCCGGGGTCAGCCCTTTGCTTTGAGAGCCTCGATCAGCGCCGGGAGGACCTTGTGCACGTCACCGACGATGCCCAGATCGGCCACCGAGAAGATCGGCGCCTCCTGGTCCTTGTTGATGGCGATGATGTTCTTCGAGCCCTTCATGCCGACCAGGTGCTGCGTCGCACCGGAGATACCGCAGGCCACGTACACGGTGGGCTTCACCGTCTTGCCCGTCTGACCGACCTGGTGCGAGTAGGGCACCCATCCGGCATCCACGATGGCGCGGCTCGCTCCTGCTGCACCGTGCAACAACTTGGCCAGTTCTTCGATGAGCGCGTAGTTGGCCGCATCGCCGAGGCCCCGACCACCGGAGACGACCACGGAAGCCTCATCCAACTTCGGACCGCTGCGCTCTTCGACGTGGCGCTCCACCAGCTTGGCGCCGTTGGCGGCGCCGGTCTCGGGCACCGGTGCCGACACGACGGCCGCCGCACCACCCCCGGCCGGCTCGGCCGCGAACGACTTGGCGCGGATCACGAAGATCGCCGGACCCGGACCGGTGAACCGTGCCGTCACGATGTGGCTGCCGCCGAACACCGGGTGCTGGCTCGACAGGCTCCCGTCGGTGGCGACCAACCCCGTCACGTTGGTCAGCACAGGGCGGTCCAGCTTGACCGAGAGGCGACCAGCGACGTCACGACCGTCGTACGTGGCCGGGATCAGGATCGCGTCAGGGGCGTTGCCGCCTTCGATGAGCGCCGCCATGGCTGCGGACACGGGAACACCCGGCAGGGCACCCCCGAGGTCTCCCACGTCGTACACGGTGGTCGCCCCGTACTCGCCCAGCGCAGCAGCCAGCGAGGCGGTCTCCGGCCCCCATGCCACTGCCTCGACCGTGCTCGCCACCGACCGCGCCTCGGTCAGCAACTCGAGGGTGATCGGCGTCGGGCCGGAATCCCCTGCCTCGGCCAACACCCATACCTTGTCGATCGCCATCTCAGATCACCTTTAGCTGCTCGAGGAAGGCGACGACGCGCTGGGCACCGTCTCCTTCGTCCACCACGATCTCACCCGAACCCCGCGACTCCGCTTCGGAGACGTCGGTGATCTCCTGCCGCGCCCCGGCTGCTCCGACCTGCGAGGCGTCGATGCCGAGATCGGCCACGGTGAGGTTGTCCACCGGCTTCGACTTGGCTGCCATGATGCCCTTGAACGACGGGTAACGAGGCTCCACCACGCCGGCAGTCACCGTTACCACGGCCGGCATGGGGCACACGACCTCGTCGTATCCGGCTTCGGTCTGTCGCTCCACCTTGACGGAGCTGCCGTCGACGGCGATGGACTTGGCGAAGGTCACGGAGGGGAAGCCGAGGAGCTCCGCCACCTGGACAGGAAGGGTGCCGGTGTAGCCGTCGGTCGACTCGGTGGCCATCACCACCAGATCGGGATTCGCCCGCGTGATGGCGGCGGCCAGCACCTTGGCCGTGCCCAGCGCATCGCTGCCGGCGAGCGCCTCATCACTGACCAGAATGGCCTTGGCCGCCCCCATGGCCAGCCCGGTGCGAAGTCCGGAAGTCTCACCGCCCGGGGCCATGGAGACCAGGGTGACCTCGTCCCCCTCGCCGCTGGCCAGCTGCAGTGCCATCTCGACCCCGTAGTTGTCGGAGTCGTCCATGATGAGCTTGCCGGTGCGGACGAGGGTCTTGGTCACGGGATCGAGGGCAGCCGGGGCGGCCGGATCAGGGATCTGCTTCACACAGACAACGACGTTCATGGCCGTTCATCTTTGACGAAGCGGGCACCCTGCCGCCATTCGACCGATTTCCCTCCCTGTCCAATGGACGTTGCAGCCAATGCCCCATCGCCTGCTCACCGCCCGGCGTCGCCCCCGGCGGCGATGGACAGGGCTTCGACCAGCCGATCGGTGATGATGCCGTCGACCCCCATCTCCGTGAGGGCCCCCAGATCGCTGGAATTGTTGACGGTCCAGACATTGACGGCCAGCCCGGCGGCCTGGGCCCGTTCCACCAGATCGGGACCGACCGAGGTGACGAACGGATGTACCGCGCGCCATCCCTCGTCCGCCGCCAGCGCGAGCCCGGCGGCGGCATCGGCAACGAAGGGCCAGAGCGCGCCGAGGGCCAGGCGACCGTCGGCCACTTGCACGGCCCTCAAGGTGCTGACCTGGAACGACGAGACAATTACCCGCTCGGTCCAGCCCGCTTCCGCGATGGCCGCCGCAGTGAGCGCCGCCACCGCCTCACCGGGATCATGCCCCGGTTGGTCCGGCTCGTTCTTGATCTCGACGTTGACGACCATGCCGTCGCAGACCGTCAGGGCATCGGCGAGCAGGGGGACGTAGGGAGGAAGGTCGGGCACGGTCAGGTGGGCCAACGGCCCCAGACCGTCGATCGTCGGGTCGTGGTGGACGACCAGTGCCCCGTCGGCAGTCAATCGCACGTCGAGTTCGACGCCGTCAGCCCCCAGACGCTTGGCTTCGGCGAACGCCTCGAGCGTGTTCTCGACAAAGCCGTCCGTGCACCCGCGGTGGGCGAAAACTACCGTCATCGAGGACCCTTTCCCCTGTAAGACACTGATTTTTGCCTTCCTGTTCGGAAATTTCACCAAACTGCTTGCCAGCACCGAAACAAGCCATTACCCTCTCCTCGTCAATCCCTTCTCAGTGACGGACACCAATCTGGGTTCGATCATGTGAAAAGGATCACAACCGCGTGGGTGGAGGCTCTCCCAATGGCTCTCATGTGGAACCGGACGGTCGACTGGGATGCAGACGACTGGCGTCGTGCTGCGGCATGCCGGAATACCGAACCTGATTTGTTCTTCCCTGTCGGAACCACGGGACCGGCCATCGACCAGATCGATGCGGCCAAAGGTGTCTGCCGCTCGTGCGAAGCGCTCGAGCCCTGCCTGGACTTTGCGTTGGCCACCAACCAGGAGTCGGGTGTCTGGGGCGGCACCTCGGAAGAGGAGCGTCGCAAGCTGCGCAAGGCCTGGTTGGCCGCCCGTCGCTCCCAGCGCACGTTCTGACGCACCTCCCCGGCTAATGGGGGGCCCGCACCGGGACCGAGATCACGACCCTGGTGCCGCCGCCCTCGGCCGCCGGTATCGCTTCCATGGCGATCCGGCCCTCCAACTGGCTGGCCACCAGGTCCCGCACGATGGAGAGACCGAGACTCGTCGTTCCCTCGATGTCGAATCCCTCTGGCAGTCCCCTCCCGTCGTCGCGCACGGCGACGACGAGCTCGCCGTCCTGATGCGAGAGGGTGACGTCGACGTGCCCCACTTCCGCCTTGTGGGCCGGGTTCTCGTGGGCTCCCGCAGGCTCCACGTCGAAGGCGTGTTCCACCGCATTCTGGAGGAGCTCGGCCAGCGTGACGGCCAACGGGGTGGCCACGTCCGCGGTCACATCGCCCAGGTCGCCGTGCGTCGTGATCACAATGGCCTGAGACGAGACGACCGAGTCCTCCGCCATTTGGACCAGCGAGACGACGATCTCGGCGAACGGCACCTGGTCGCTCGGGTCACGGGAAAGGATCTCGTGGACGAGCGAGATGGACCGCACCCGCCGCTCGGCCTCCTGCAGGGCAACGCGGGCGGCCCGATCGTCGACCCGGCGGGCCTGGAGCCTCAAGAGGGACGAGATCGTCTGCAGGTTGTTCTTGACCCGATGGTGCACCTCGCGAATGGCCGCATCCTTGGAGAGCAGCAGGCGGTCCAGCCGCCGCACGTCGGTGACATCGCGCAGCAGGATCATCGCTCCGGTGACCACGCCGTGCGAGAGCAAGGGGATGCAGTGCAGCAGGACGATGACATCGGGGCGCCGCTCCACCTCTTCGACCACCGGTCGGCCGTTGGTCAGCGCCCAGTCGATCGCCGTCTCCTCAATGTCGAGATCGCCGAAGCGGCGTCCTTCGGGAGGGGCATAGATGCCCATGCGGTGGAACGCGTTCATGGCATTGGGTGAGGCGAACTCCACCCTTCCGTCGGCGTCCACGACCACGACGCCATCGCCCACCCGGGGTGCCTCTTCGGTCCCGACATCCTCGTCGGGATACGGGAACGCGGACTGCGCCACCATGTCCGCCAGACGCTCGAACACGTCGAGGTAGGTCCGCTCGTACATGCTCGTCGGCCCCTTGAGCGGCGCCAACGAGACCCGGAGCAGCACCGCGATGACCACATCCCCGAAACGGACCGGGATGTTCTCGACGGGGACCTGCTCACCGAGAACGGGATGATGGATGCTGCCGCGCACGATCTCGCCGGTGTGCAAGCACTTGGCCGCCAGGTCCCACTGCGTCTCGTTGATGGTCTGCCCGACCAGGTCCTGATCAACCAGTGTGGGTCGGTTGTTGGGGCGCATCTGGCCCAGCACCACCAGCTCGGGATCCTCCGTCGGCGTCGGGTGCCCTTCGTCGGGTGTCACCGGGACCACGAGGAGGAGATCCGAGAAGGAGAGGTCAGCGAGCACGCTCCAGCTTCCCAAGAGACGCTGTAAGTGGCCGAGCTCTTCGGGTTTGAGCTCCGTGTGGGACTGCGCCAGTTCGGCCGGAGTGGGCATCTGGCTACGCCCCTTCGCTCTCGGGCTGGAGAGGGCTCCCCAGCGCCACGGTGTGCGGCACACGGTTCCGGTAGCCCTGGAGCGACTCGACCCCGGCCGCATCGAGGATCTCGCGCAGGCCCGCCGCCCGGTCGGCCACCTGCTCCTGGCGGTGTGCGTCCGAGGCCGTCGTCAGCGGTACCCCACGGGCGACGAACCGCTCCAGAAGTGGGAGCGCGGGATATTGCTCCCCCACCGGCTTGCGCCAGCCGGCCGACGAGAGCTCTGCCGCCATTCCCGAAGATGCCGCCGCCTCGGCCATGCGATCCCACCACTCGGCCGGGGCGTCGGGGATGTGCCCCGCCACCTTGATCAGGTCGGGGTGGGCCAGGACATCGCATGCACCAGACGCCGCCAACTCCTCCAGCGCCCGGGTGTAGGCCTCCCAGCAGGCGTCGACCTCCCGGGTCGACCACTCGTCCATCTGGAGGGGGACGTCGACGTCGTCGAAGCGCCACGCGCCCAGCCAGTGCACCGATCCGAGGAGAACGTCGAAGGGGTAAGGGCCGAGAAGACGCGTCACGTCGTCCATCCGGCCGGGGTAGTAATCGACCTCGAGCCCGATGACGATGGGCAGTCCGGCCTCCTTCGCCTCCAGCGCGCACGCGACGTACTCGTCGAGATCCGCCGTGGCGTGGAAGTCCCAATACTCCGCCATGGAGACCTGCAGCGCGGGCGGGATCCGGTCGTCATCCCAAAAGCCACCCAAGAGGCTCTCCGCTTGGCGGAAACGGAAGAGATGCTCGGTCACCGCCAGTTCCTGCACCCCCGCCGCCGCGGCCTTCTCGCAGTAGAGGGCCAGCTGGTCCAGGTGGACGGGCGTCGCGCGCCGGTCGTGGGGCCACAGGTGAAGGTGGTAGTCGAGCACCGTGGGACCGGGTGGCCGTGTCAGCCGGCGCGACGGATCAGCGTCACACCGTCTCGAATCGTGGTCAGCACACAGACAACGCGGGGATCGTTGACCAGCTTGTCGTTGAACGCGCTGATAGCCGCCGCTGCTTCGTTGCGTGGACCGGCGCCCTCCAAGACGCCGCCGCCCTGCAGGGTGTTGTCGGCCACGATCAACCCGTGCGGCGCCAGCATGGGAAGCGCTGCTTCGAAGTAGGCGTCGTAGCCCACCTTGTCGGCGTCAATGAAGACGAGGTCGTACGGCCCCGTCAGTTGGGCCAGCGACTCGAGGGCGGGCCCTTCTATCACGCTGATCCTGCTTTCCAGCCCCGCGGCGGCGATGTTCCCCCGGGCGATCGTGGCGTGATGGGGATCGACCTCCAGCGAGATGATCGATCCGCCGTCCGGCAATCCTGCCCCCATGGCGATCGACGAGTAGCCGGTGAAAGTGCCGATCTCGAGCACCCGGGTGGCTTGGGCCGCAAAGACCAGCAGCTCGAGGAAGCGGCCCTCCTGGCGGCCGACCATCATCCCCCACATCGGAAAGTCTCTCCGGGTGGCCTCGTCGACGGCGGCCAGATGAGGTGGCGGGGCGGTGGAGTGGGCCTCCGCGTAGGCCAGCGCTTCGGGCAGTATCAGTGGGTCCATGTCGTGCATGGTACGCGCCCGGGCTCGGTCCCAGGCCGGCCGGGACTCAATCCCAGACTTGTTGACCCAGGCGGATCAGTCCCTCCATGTCGAAGATGTCGGCGTCGAAGAACGGCACCGTGACGAGAATGTCCGGCGCACCCTTCAGCTCGTCCTGCTGCTCCGCCTCCCGGCGGGCCACAATGCCGAAGTGGAGGAAGCTCTCGGCCACCTCGCGCAGGACGCGGGCCGCCACCACCGGGTCATCGGTCAGTCCCTCACCGAGGGTGTCGACCTGATCGGCCATGTGCTGGGCCAGACGCGCCGTCGCCGAGTCCCGCAGGTAGTCCGGGAGGACCTTGTTCAAGATGATGGCCCCGAGATGCAGCTTGCGTGCGGTGAGCTCGGTCGAGAAGAACTCCGCCTCACGCAAGGGTGTGGCCTCGAGGGTGGACACCACCATGAACGTGGTCCGGCGGTCTGAGAGAAGGCGGGTCACCGCATCGGAGCGGGTGACGAAGCCGTCGTACATGGATTGGAAGAGGATGAAGAATTCGGAGATGTCGGCCAGGAACTGCGTGCCGAGAATCCGGTCCGCCACGCTGTAGAACGGCCTTGTGGCGGCGTTGACCAAACGGGATCGATAGGGGGCGATGAGCCAGCGCAGCAGCCGCGACGAGAAGAAGTCGGCGAGGCGTTGCGGCGCATCGAGGAAATCCAGCGCGTTGCGGGTGGGCGGGGTGTCGACGACGATGAGGTCGTACTTCCCCTCGGAGTGGATCTCGTAGAGGCGCTCCATGGCGATGTAGTCGTGCGACTGGACGAAGCGCCCCGAAATGTTCTGGTAGAGCGGGTTGGCCAGAATCTTGTCCCGTGTGGCCACGTCGGGAGCATGCCGGCGGATGAGATCGTCCCAGCTCTTCTTGGTGTCGAGCATGGCCGCCCAGAGCTCGCCGCGTGGCGTGATGCCGGCCTCCTTGAACACCTCGTCGGCGATGCGCACCTCTTCGTTCCCGATCCCCTTCAGTCCCAGCGCGTCGGCCAGGCGGCGCGCCGGATCGACCGTCAGCACCAGCACCCGACCCCCGTGCTCGGCTGCCGCCATGGCGCCGACGGCGGCCGCCGTGGTGGTCTTGCCGACGCCGCCGGGGCCGCAGGCGATGACGATCTCCTTGGCCGACAGAAGCCGCCCGATCGTCGGGGGCGTCTCGACCGTCCGGTGGGCCGCCATCAGTACCCCAGCTCCTCGCCCAGTGACTGGGCCATCTGGTGGGTCGTGCGGAGACCATGGGTACGGGTGAACATCTCGGGCAGGAGCAGGACCGGGAGGTCGGCCGGGAGCCCGGCCTGGAGATGCTGCAGGTGTCCGGCCCCGGTTCTCCGCATGGTGACGGCCAGCCGGGCCGCCTCGAGGACCGGAGCCACCGAACCCCCCGCCCTCTCCGACAGCACGGCTTCGGCCTCCGGCCTGCGCAACTGCTCGAAGATCTCTTCTTCACGCTGGCCGAAGAGCTCGGGCAGGACCCGGTTCACCACCACGGCGGAGAGCTGCACCGTGGTCTCCTCCTTGACCCTCGTGGTGAGCTCGAGGGTCTCGTTCACGGGCATTTCCTCGGGCGTGGTCACAGCGACCAGTCCCGTCTTCTGCGCATCGGAGAGGATCTCGAGCATCCAGTCGGTCTGGCTGCGGATCAGGCCCACCTTGACCAGATCGTTGATGGCCTGCGGGGCGGCGAGCTGGCCGATGATGTGTCCGCTGGCGGGCGCATCGACGACGACCATGTCGTAGTGCCGCTCGCGGACCTCGTAGCAGAGCTTGCCCACGGTCAGGATCTCTCGTACGCCCGGCGCGGCAGTGGCGACGAAGTCGAACGCCTTGGCCAGCGGCCCGATGCGGCCCACGATCGGGATGCGGAGATGAAGTTTGAGGTACTCGCGCAGCGACGCCTCGGTGTCCATGGACATCGAGGCCACCCGCGGGGCGATCTCCCGAGGCACGAAATCGGTCGGTGCGGCCTCGAAGAGTGCGGCCAGGTCGCCCTTGGCATCCACCTCACAGGCGAGCACGTGCTTGCCGTGATCCGCTCCCAACTGGGCCAGGGCGGCGGCGACCGTCGTCTTTCCCACGCCACCCTTGCCGGTGACGAAGACCAGCTTGAGCTGGAGAAGGTCAGGAGCCGCCGCGTTCACGGTCCATCCGTCGGCGGGGCGTCGTCAGGGTGCGCCGAACCCGACACGACGCTCGGCGGTCGGTGCGCCCACCTCGATGTAGGCCACCTTGGCGACGGGGACGCCGATCCGGCGGCCCTTGCGATCGGTCAACCACAACACGCCCTCACCCGATTTGAGGAGCTTCTCGATGTCCGCCACAACTTTGTCGCGGTCGGCGTCATCTTTGAGCTCGACTTCCAGCTCCTTGGGTGACTGGATGATTCCGATGCGCACGTCCACCTGATCTGGCTCCTCTCGATGGTCCCTAGCGGGGCCTGCGGGCACTTGGACGTTACAGCGACGCGGCAGACTGCATGACATGAGCCAGGTCCATCGGGACAACGCGTCGGCCCGCAACTTGCGTTGGGCCTCGACCATGGCCGGCTATTCGGGACCGGTCCGCCTGGCGCACGCCGACTCCTCCGCCCGGATAGATCGCCCGGGGGCCGCCATCCCCGGCGAGGGTGGCGCCGCGGCGGAACCGCTCGACCGCCTCGCCCGGGAGGAGCGGGAGGACACCTTCCTGGCCCCGGGCGCCAGCCGGGCCTGCGGTGCCGGAGAGCGGGCCCAGACCGAGGAGCCCGACGAATGGCGCACCTGTTTCGAACGGGACCGAGACCGGATTTTGCATGCGACCTCGTTCCGCCGGCTGGCCGGCAAGACCCAGGTGTTCGTCTTCCCCCAGGATCATCAGCGCACCCGCCTCACACACGCCCTCGAGGTGGCTCAGGTGGCGACGGCGATGGCTCGGGCCTGCCGGCTCAACGTCGCCCTCACCGAAGCGATCGCGCTGGGCCACGACTGCGGGCACGGGCCCGGAGGACACGCCAGCGAGGACGCGCTCGACCCGTTCCTCCCAGGCGGTTTCGACCACGCCCCCTGGGGAGCGCACGTCTCACTGGCGCCGCTCAATCTCTGCGCCGAGACCATCGACGGCATCGCCAATCACTCGTGGTCGCGTCCGGCGCCGGCCACCCCCGAAGGAGAGGTGGTGAGCTGGGCCGACCGGGTGGCCTACGTCTGCCACGACTGGGAGGACGCCGTCCTGACGGGGATCGTGTCCGCCCACCAACTCCCCCTGATAGTGCGCGACCTCTGCGGCGAACGGCGCAGTGCGCAATTGGGATCCTTCATCCATGCTCTTGTCGCCGCCACCTTGCGCAGCGGCCAGGTGGGGATGGATGAGGACGCAGCCGAAGCGCTGGCTGCCTTCCGCTCCTGCAACTATGAGCGCATCTACCTGCGCGATGCCTCGGTGCGCCAGGGCGAAGCCGTGGTGCGCGTCCTCCGGGCGTTGGTCGAGCACTTCGCGGACCGGCCCCACCTGATCACCGAGACGATCGCCCATGGGCAACCCGACGTCGTCGCCGGCAGCGCCCAAGCCATCGAAGCCGCGGTCACTTACGTGGCCGGCATGACCGACCGCTTTGCGTTCCGCCAGGCGGTCGCCCTCTTGGGATGGGACCCGGACAAACTCCCGGCCGGCGTGGGTTCTTGAATCAGGGCTTCTCCGGTCGAGCGACCTGCCCCTAGCGCAGGCTGAGTTCCTTACGGTAGACCCGGGCCGGGCCGAGCGAGGCCAAACGATCGGCGATGGCGATGAACGCCTGTGCCGTCTCGCTCTGCGGGTCGACGGCGACAATGGGGCGGCCCTCATCGGCTCCTTGCCGGACAGCAGCCACCAACGGCACCTGGCCCAGGAGGGGGATACCGAGGTCGGCCGCCAAGGTGTCTCCTCCCCCAGCGCCAAAGAGTTCGTAGCGCGTGCCATCGTCGCCGGTGAACCAGCTCATGTTCTCGACCACGCCACGCACCGAGAGCTTGAGCCGCCGGGCCGCGAAGGCCGATCGCTGTGCCACACGTTGTGCTGCCGGTTGCGGCGTCGTCACGACGATGATCTCCGCCCGCGGCATCACGTCCGCCAGGGTGAGGGCCACGTCGCCGGTGCCCGGGGGCATGTCGACGAGCAAGAAGTCAGGTTGGCCCCAGAAGGCGTCGGTCAAGAACTGCTGAATGGCTTTGTGCAACATGGGGCCCCGCCAGATCACGGGTTGATCATCGGGGACGAAATATCCCATTGAGAGGCACTTGACCCCATGGGCCGAGGTGGGGATGACGACGTCTCCGAGGATGATCGGGTCGTGATCGGTGCCGAGCATCTTGGGGACGGAGAACCCGTAGACGTCGGCGTCGAGCAGCCCGACGCTATGACCGGCACGGGCCAACGCCACAGCGAGATTCACCGTGACCGTCGATTTGCCGACCCCCCCTTTTCCCGAGGAGACGCCGATGACACGCGTCGCCGAGTCCGGCTGGAGGAAGACCGGGGTCGCCGGCTCGCCCCCGTGCCCACCATGGCCGTGCCCGTCATCGGCTTCCGCATCGTCCACCAGCTCGTCCGTGGTGACGCCGAACATGATCTGCCGCAGGGCCACGCGCAAGGCGGCACGCTCGTCGTCATGCATCACCGTCAGGTCGAACTCGATCTCCTCGACCCCTGGTACCGCACGGGCCACGCGGTGCACCTCGTCGGCCAGCTCGTCGGACCCGGGCCAGGCTGCCACGGGCAGAGCGAGCTCGATCCTGACCCGGCGGCGGCGTGCCCGCACCTCGCGCAGCAGGCCAAGGGTGCCCAACGGCAGGCCCAGTTCGGGCTCGACGATCGCATTGAGCGCCGACGTGAGCTGTGATTGATCGATTGCCATGCACTCCCTCGTTTTCAGTTGGTGCCTGGACCCAAGGACGCGCCGCCGGACCTTGCCGGGCGGGCGCATTACCCCAGCTGACGGGGCCGATCCTTCGGTAGACTACCCACCATGAGCTCGGGCCTGATCGCAGTGGCGCCAGAATCACCGGCGGCCGAGCCCGGACCCGGCACTGACGACGGGCGCTTCTCGGCCGCCGTGGCCGCAGTTTCGGCCGCCTTCGGCGATCCCACCCGACGCGACATCTTCCTGCGTGTGCGTGCCACCCCCGGCCTGACGGCCACCGAGGTGGCACGCACGTTCTCCCTCCACCCCAACGTGGCCCGCCATCATCTGCAGCGTCTGGTGGACGGCGGGTACCTCCGGGTCGAGACGAGTCGCAAGGCTCCAGGAGCGGGACGACCAGCCAAGCACTTCTTCTGTGTCGAAGAAGAACTGACGGTCGGGCTCATGCAGCGGAGGGACGATCTCCTCATGCGACTCCTGGCCGAGGCGATGCAGCGCTTGGGTCCCGACGTGGCGGAGCAGATGGCTGCGCACGTCGGCGAGGAGTACGGGCGGTCCTTGGCCGCCCGCATGACGCCCACCGAGGGACAGCGCACCGTGCGGGCCGCCATGCACGTCGTGGCCGACACGCTCACCGCGCACGGATTCGCCGCGCACGCTGAGGATCGTGGCGAGACGACCGCCGTGGTAGCCGAGCAGTGCCCGTTCGGCAATGCGAGCACGACGAACCCCGTGTTGTGCGCGGTTGACCGGGGAATGGTCACGGGGCTGCTGGCTGGACTTTGCGGGAGTGCCTCACAACGGGCGCTGCCGGTGATGCTCTCGTCCCGCGCCCGGGGCGACGCGGCCTGCACCGCTTCTGCCTGAACACCCGATGTGACTCGCACGTATCTCGATCACGCCAGCACGACGCCACCGCGCCCCGAGGCACTGGCCGCTCTCACGCGGTGGATGGCGCTGCCGACGGCGGACCCCGGACGCCTCCACGAGGAGGGTCGCACGGTGCGTGATGCGCTCGAAGAGGCACGACAGCAGGTCGCCGCGCTGTTCGGCGCCGCGCCGCGCCAGGTCGTCTTCACCTCGGGCGGTACCGAAGCGATCAACGCGGCCGTGTGGGGAGCCACCCGGCGGGCCCCGGGAGCACCGGTGCTCTACGCCGACGTCGAACACTCTGCCGTGCGCGAGGCGTCGGACCGCCTGGCGCCGACCGAGCGCATTCCGGTCGACGCCTCGGCCCGCATCGACAGCGCTGCGCTGGCAGCCCGCCTGGGATCGACGGTGCTCCCACGGCCCGCACTGGTGCATTGCCAGTGGGCCAATCACGAAGTGGGAACGCTGCAGCCGGTGCGAGACGTCGTCGCGCTGTGCCGGTCAGCCGAGGTGCCGGTGCACGTCGACGCCGCCGCAGCATGTGGGCACGTTCCCCTGGACCTCGACGAGCTCGGGGCGGACCTCGTCAGCCTGAGCGCCCACAAGATGGGGGGTCTCCCCGGTGCCGGCGCCCTGGTGATTCGGCGGGGCAGCCGGTTCGAGCCCCTTCTCGTCGGAGGGGAGCAGGAGCGGGGGCGGCGGGCCGGCCTCGAGGCGTTGCCGGCCCTCATGACCTTCGGTGCGGCCGCGGCCGCCTTGCACGGAGACGACCAGGGCCTGCTCCACGAAGAGGCTCGTCGCTCCCGGGCACAGATCGCTGCACTGTCGACACGTGCCACTTCGGTTGAGGACGTTGACATCGTGGGCCCGCAATCCGAGGACGAGCGCCTCCCGCACCTCGTGTGCCTGGGCGTGCACGGCGTCGAGGCCGAGCCCGTGTTGATAGGACTCGACCGGTCCGGCGTCGCGGTGCACTCGGGGTCTGCGTGTTCGTCGGAGAGCATCGAGCCGTCACCGGTCCTCGACGCGATGGGGATCGACGCCAATCACTCGTTGCGCATCTCGGTGGGGTGGTCCACCGTCGACGACGACATCGAGGCGTTCGGCCGCGCGTTTGCCGACGTCGTGGCTGCCTTACGGGCACTACGGAACTGACGCTGTCGTTGTCGTTGTCGTTGTCGTTGTCGTTGACGAACCTGTCTCTGTGGCCAACGCCTTCGCCAACGCCGGCGGCAACGGTTCCTTCGCCTGCGCGTACCCGCTGGCGACGAGCGACGCCACGCTCACCAACTCGGCGTTGGGCGGATGGTCGGCCAAGAGCTTGGTGAACTCCCCGATGGCGCCGCGTACATTGTGATCCTGATTGAGGAGGATCAACCCGAGGAACAGATGCCCGGCGAAGTAGGTCGGTGCCAGCTTGATCGCCTTCTTCACGGCCCGGCGCCCGGCCTGCATCAGCGTGGCCGATTTCCCGGCCTCGCCGTAGTTCCACTCCAACCAACCCGAATTGGCCAGGGCTTTGGGGTCCGCCGGGTCCTCGGACAGCACCTTGTCGTAGAGTTGCAAGGCCTGGACTCCTTCACCGTTGTTGTTCAAGGTCGCGGCGTCCGCCAGTTGTTGCTCGATCAATTCGACCTTTGACTCGGTGATGCTTCCGGTTACCGCCTGACCGGGAAGGCTCGGGTTCACCGCATGGTTGACCAGGATCACAAGCCCGGTGACGATGAGAAGGCACGCCACGACGATCCCTAGCTTGCGCCCCGTGCCGAGGCGGCGGCGGGCCATCGCTTCCGCTTCGGACGGCACCGTCTTCTGGTCGTCTTCGGGCAATGGGCCGAGCGCGGCCAGTTCGGCTTCGACCTCGGCCAGCCGCTTCTGGTCGCGCAGGAGAAGGACGTCGTAGTCGTCCTTGGACAGGTCGCCCGCCAGGAGCTCGCGTTCGGCATCGTCGATCGACCGCAGGAGGAACTCGCGTTGATCGTTGAGCAACCAACGTTCGTGCTCGACGTCGGACCGAACTCCGTCGCCGCCCACGGCGGCGTCCGTCGTCACGTTGCCTCCGCCGTCGTCTGCGCCTCCCGGGCGGCGGAGAACTGCCGGGACCGTCTCCAGAACAGGACACCGATGACACCGAGGGCGCCCACCCCTAGCGCGATCGTCACGATCCAGATGATGGGGAGTCCAGCCGCATCGGGCGGCTCCAACAGGATCGTCTGGCCGTACTGGGCGACCAGCGTTTGCTCGATCTGGGCGGTGGAACGTCCCTGCGCCACCTGCCGCTGGATCTCGTGACGCACCGCCAACGCGGTCGATTCCTCGGATTGCGCGACCGAGACGTCGATGCACGAGGGACAGCGGACGACGGCCTCGATGGCATCCGCACGTTGGGCCGCGGTCTGCGGCTTCCCCGACAGCACGCCGCTGCCGATCGCGAGTGCAATGACGAGCACCACGAGAGGGACAGAAACCCGCACCCACAGGGGCCGGTGCGTGGACGCGTCAGGCACCGGACCCTCCAGCGGAGTGGCGCGCCAACTGGCGCGCCTGCTCCAGCATCTTCTGCAGCTCCGCCTCGGTGGCCGGCCCCGCTTCCGGTTCGACGGTGATGCGACCCGAGGGATCGATGAGATACGTGGTGGGAGGAGCGGTCACGCCGTAGTTCTGCGCGATGGTCCCTCCGGGATCGCTCAACGCGGGCCAGGCTGCACCCTGGGTCTTCAAGAAGCTCTCGGCCGACGCGACCTCGTCGTGAAAGACGACGCTGATCATGTCGGCGTGGTCTTTCGGCGCGTGTTGATAGAAGAACGTGATGAGGTCAGGCGCCTCCTGCTGGCAGGGTCCGCACCAACTGGCGAAGAAATTGACGAAGACGTAGTGGCCCCGCAGCGATCGCAGCGACACCTGCCCACCGTCGGAGTGCTGGATGTTCCTGCCCGAGAAGAGAGGCGCCATGTGTCCCACGAGTGGGCTCTCCAGCTGCGTGGCCTCCTGTGGGGTCCGGGTGGCGAGGACCACGCCGACGATGGCCAGGCAGAGGAGAACGGCGCCCGCCGCCCAGCGGGTCGTGTGGCGTCTCCTGCCACGCGTCGTCACGTGGAGGCAGCGCCGCTTTCGACCGGCACTGAACTCTCTGCCGACACTGAACTCTCCGCCGGCTCGAGGACGGGCGCACGACCGTGCTGTCCGTGTGCCGACGGGAGCGGTGGGTACGGGCCGGTGCCCGTCACCATCTCGGAGGGCGCCGAGACAGGGTCGGTGGCCCGGCGCCGCGATCCGGGGACCAGGGCGAGCAGCCCCCCCACTCCGACGAGGAGGCCGCCGGCCCACAGCCAGGCCAGCAAGGGCTCGATCACCACGCCGATGGCCACGGATCCGGCGGGCAGGTTGGGCACCGGTGAGCTGCCCGATGTGTTCCCCAAGCCGCCGACCTGGTCGAAGGTGAGGTACACGTCGCCGAACGCTCCCGAGTCGATGGCCGGCGTCCCGACCGTGGCGAGCGCTCCACCGAAGTTCGTCGTCGCCGGCGTGAAGACGCCGCCGTCCACCTCGACCAACGCCTCGTCCGACTGCTTCGACGATGTGATGACGTTGCGGAGGCCGAGGAATTCGAAGCGGTGCCCGCTGTAGGTCACCACCTTCCCGCGGTGCAACGCCAACTCGGTCTGATGACGATAGGTGGTGGCCGCGATGATGCCCACCGCCATGACGATGACCCCGAGGTGCACCACCATGCCGCCATTCGCACGGCCGATGAGCCCACGCCACCACCCCACATGACGCACGCGCGTGGCGCGCACCGACAACACCAGCGCGCGCGCCGCGGTCGCCGCGGCGAACGCCCCCAAGCCGAATCCGATCAGTGGTGAGAACCCGCGCAGCCCGAAGGCCACACACACGACGACAGTGAGGACACCGACCCAGGCCGGGATGGCCAGGCGTTCCCACAACACGGAGGCGTTGATCTTACGCCAACTCAACGCCGGCGCCACCGCCATGAGGAACAGGAGAGCCAAGCCCACCGGAACAGCAACCGTGTTGAAGAATGGCGCGGCCACGTTCACCTGCTGCTGCGTCACCGCCTCGTAGAGAATCGGGTACAGGGTTCCCAACAGGACGACGAAGGCGAAGCCGACGAAGAGCAAGTTGTTGAGGAGGAATGCCCCCTCGCGGCCCAGAGGCGCGTCGATCCCGCCCGGCGAGCGCAGGCGGTCACCGCGCCACGCAATGAGGCCGAAGCCGACGACGACCACGACGAAGAAGAAGCCGATGAGGATGGGGCCGATCGCAGATTGCGAGAAGGCGTGCACCGACTGGATGACGCCGGAGCGGGTGAGAAACGTCCCCAGTATGGTCAGGGCGAAGGTAGCCACCGAGAGCGAGAGATTCCACACCCGGAACAGTCCGCGGCGTTCCTGCACCAACACCGAGTGCAGGTACGCCGTCCCGCACAACCACGGGAGCAACGCCGCGTTCTCCACCGGGTCCCACCCCCAGAAGCCACCCCAGCCGAGGACCTGATAGGACCACCATGCGCCGAGCACGATGCCGACGGAAAGGAAGGTGAACGACACCAAGGTCCACCGCCGGCACTCGATCTGCCAACGATCGCCGATGCGCCCGGTTGCCAGCATGCCGATGGCAAACGCAAAGGGGACGGTGAACCCGACGAACCCCGTATACAGGAGCGGTGGGTGGATGGCCACCAGGGGGTTGTCCTGGAGGAGCGAGTTGGGGCCCAGCCCGGCGAGGACGGCGTGCGTCGTGACGAACGGATTGGCCGGCCCGATCATGAGGCCGAAGAAGAACGCGGTGACGACGAAGAGCACCAGCGTGGCCCACCGGATGACGGGATCCGACGCCACGCCGCGATAGCGCCAGACGAAGAGGCCGGCAAAGATCGTCAGGACGAAGCCCCACAAGAGGATCGAGCCCGCCAGGGCAGACCACAGACCGGTGATGGAGTAGAGCAAGGGGGTGACCCTGCTGTTGTTCTCCGCCACGAATACAATGCTGAAGTCGTGGGTGACGAGCGCCCTCTCCATGGCCAGGACCGCCACCACCGCACCGATCAGCATCACCGGGGCAAAGAGGCGACCTTCCCACAGCCCGGCCGAGCCCGCTGCGGCACGCGCCGGCGATGACGGTGAGGTCCCCGGCTGCCGGACAAGCCCGACAGCGACGACGACGGCGCCGACCACGCTGGCGACGAATGCGACCCAGACGCCGACGAGTCCGAGCGACGCGTTCAGCATAAGGAGCGGACGGCCTTCGTCGCCTTCACTCGCTCCGGATGGGCGGCACAGTAGTTCTCCGAGTGCTTCACCAGAATCTGGTGCGACACGAAATCGTGCGAGACGTCCGAGGTGAAATGGCCGACCACGACGACCGCGATATTGGCTTGGAAGAGCTGCGGAGGACTTCCCGTGTTGGTGACCGCAACGGTGTGGGAGCCCTGCGCGATCTCGAAGTTGGTTCCAACCGCCGTGGGATGGACCGACCCGGCCACAACATCACCTTCGAGGTTGAAGGTCCTCGTGCCCAACGTGGCACGGTGAGCGAACGCCTGATTGACCGTGTCGAAGTAGTTGAGGGCGCTGCCGAGCCCTTCGACCAGAAGGAAGATGAACGCGGCCAACAGCACGGCGAACACGAGCCAGAGCCGCCTGCTGGCGCGGCGCCGGGGTCGGGACGGCGGAAGTGCGGGCCCGCCGTCCCGGGGGCCGGACGTCCCCGATGAACCCGATGCAGCAGGAGAGGTATTCGGGTCGTTGAGTGTGCTGGTCACGACCGAGCGCCAGGGACGTTGGGCTCTTCCGAGTCCTCGGCCACCTTGAGGGCGCGCTCCCAGCGGCGGCGGCGGAGCCCGAGGCCGACGCCGTAGACGAAGACGGTGGCCAGTGCGATGGTGTACCCGGCGTCGACGTAGCTCATGGCGCGCCTCCGTCCGGGGCCTGATGGGCGGAGGAAGCCGCACCGATGAGCTCGCTGCCCTCACTCCATCGTTCGGCCAGCGACACCTCCATCTCCTGACGGCCCACCGTGTCCTGCAGCACCTCGATCCGGTACCGCACAGCGAGGAGCCAGACGAAGATCAACGAAAAAGAGATGAAGCCCAGAAGGAACGTCCACGCCATGGACCCGTGGACGTGGAGATGGAACCCGGGGTCGAGCACCGTCCCGGTCTGGTGCAAGGTCTGCCACCACTGGACCGAGAAGTGAACGATGGGCACATCGAGTGCGACGAGGAGCGCGGCCACGGCGCAGCGCCTGGCGCGGACGGCCGGGTCGGCCGGCACGCGTCGGAGGGCCAGGTATCCCAGCTCGAGGAGGAGGAGGAGGGCGGTCGAGGTGAGCCGGGCGTCCCAGGCCCACCACACCCCCCACGCGGGCCGGCCCCAGATCGACCCGGTGACGCAGGTGAGGGCCGAGAACACCGCGCCGACCTCGACCGAGGCCGCGGCCAGCCTGTCCCAGAAGAACGAGCGGGTGCGCGGCCACAGGTACAGGAGGCTGCCCGCCAGTGCAACCCCACCTGCCCAGTACAGGGCCACGGTGGCTATGGGCGGGTGGATGTAGAGGAGCCGCGCCAGGTTGCCCTGCACCTGGTCCGGTGGGGTCACCCACAATCCGAGCCACACGGTGAACCCCATGCAGACGATGCCGAGAATTCCGACAATGGTGAGCCAGCGCGGGCGGGAGACTGTCGCGATGGTGTTCATGCAGCCTCCTGGAGCGGACCGTAAAGGACGATTCCAACGACGAGGTAGATCACCGAGAACGGGATGAGGATGCGCAACCACTCGGCACCCGAGCTCGCATTGCCTTCGAGGGCAGCCTGCCACGCCTTCGAGCCGGCCAGCAAAACGGGTGCGAGCACGGGCAGGACCAGAATCGGCAACAAGGTGTCCCGCACGCGCAGGCCGGCCGAGAGGGCGCCGTAGAGGACGCCGGCGCAGGCCAATCCGACCGTGGCCAACAGGGAGGTGACCGCGGCCAGCCAGACCACGTGCACGCGGACGTTGAAGAGGAACGTCACCCCGGCCCACAGGACGATCTGGAGCACGAGGAGCTGCAGGCCGACGGCGGCTGCCTTGCCGAGAAAGATCCCGGCCGGGTCGATCCCCGACAGTCGCAGGCCGTCGCGGGTCCCTTCACCCGACTCGATGGCCACGCTGCGCTGAATGGTCAGCACCGTGGAAAAGAGCACGGCGATCCAGAAGATGCCCGGCGCCGCGTGGCGCAGCGAGGCGGAGTCCGGGCCGATGGCGAACGCGACAAGGATGAGGACCAGCACGGCGAAGGGGACCACCTGCCACAGTCCGACCCGTGACCGCGCTTCGATCCGCAGGTCCTTGCCCGCCACCAAGAGCGCGTCACGCCACATGCCACGTCCCCATCGTGGCCTGTGAGGGGGGCGATTCCGCCGCGGGCACCGCACTCAGCGGGGCTCGCCGCCCGCCGTCGGTGGTCGAGGTGATCCGCCCTCCGCTCATCGTGACCACCCGGTCGGAAAGCGGTATGGCCAGCTCGGGCTCGTGCGACGAGAGCACCACCGCTGCCCCGTCGGCCACGGCTTCGCTGATCAGGTCGCCGAGAAGCTGACGGGCGGGGGCATCGAGGCCGGCGTGAGGCTCATCGAGCAGCCAGAGGGCCGGGCGGCGTGCGACCAATGCCGCCAGGGCCACCCGGCGTCGCTGCCCGGCCGAAAGACGACCGGTCGGGGTGGTGCGCAGGCGTCCGACCAGGCCCAGGCGATCCATTGCGGCGGCGCCGGCCGCCGCCGGCAGGCCGAGAGCACGCACGGCAAAGCGGACGTTCTCCGCCGCGCTGAGCTCGTCGTAGAGGGGGGCGGCATGGCCCAGGAGGCCGACGTGACGGCGGACGGCGGTGTGGTCGGCGGTGAGGTCGACCCCGAGCACCCAGGCCTCGCCCGAGGTGACCGGGAGGAGCCCGGCACAGGCCCGGAGCAGGCTGGTCTTGCCGGCACCGTTGGCACCGAGGACGAGGACGACCTCCCCGGTCCCGACAGAGAGATCGACACCGGCAAGGGCGGGGAAGCGGCCGGCGAGTGCGACGGCAGCGCGGAATTGGACGACAGGGGCCATGGCCTTCGCCACCATGGTAGGGGGGGACGGCGCGGGGGTTCCAAGCGGGAAGGCCCAGGAAGGGCGCCGACCGCTCGTGGTCAGGGTCCGGCCGGGCTCCGCTCCGCGCCGCGGCGGCGGCTCGAGAAGCGGCGCCGGAACACCTTCTGGGTAGATTTCAGCAACTCATGGCCACCGTCCTCCTTCCGCTTCCCGCCCGCGATTTCGACCCGACCGAGGTGTCGGTCAGCTGGAGGGTGCTGGTGTCGCGTGGTCACAACGTGGTCTTTGCCACGCCAGAGGGGCAGCAGGCAGCGGCCGACGATCTGATGGTCACGGGCCGGGGCCTGGACCCGTGGGGAATGCTGCCGCTGGTGCGCGACGTGCCCCTGGTGGGAAGGGTGCTCCGGGCGAACGCGGATGGACGGCGAGCCTACGCCGCACTCCTCCATTACGCCGGGTTCATGGCGCCGCTGCCCTGGAACAACGCCGGGGAACCGCAATTCGACGGTCTCTTGCTCCCGGGTGGGCATCGGGCACGCGGCATGCGGCCCTATCTGGAGAGCGCGGTGCTCCAGCAACTGGTGGTGGACTTCTTCGCACGGGAGAAGCCGGTGGCCGCCGTCTGCCACGGGGTCCTGCTGGCGGCGCGCAGCGAGGATCCGTCGACCGGGAGATCGGTGCTCTACGGCCGGCGCACCACGGCGCTGACCTGGCAGCTCGAACGCCGGGCCTGGGCCGTCGCCCGGCGCTCGCGCTCTTGGGACCCGGACTACTTCCGCACCTATGTCGAGGAGCCCGGGCAGCCCGAGGGCTACATGTCGGTCCAACAAGAAGTCACCCGCGCCTTGGCCCGACCCGAGGACTTCCTCGACGTCCCTCACGACACGGAGGACTACCGGCGAAAGACGAGCGGTCGGGCTCGTGACAGCGTGTCCGACGCCCGGCCGGCATGGGTGGTGCGCGACGGCAACTACATCTCGGCGCGCTGGCCGGGCGACGTCCATACCTTCGCGGGGACCTTTTGCGACCTGCTCTCCGCTGACGGCTCGCCCTGATCGGGCCGGCTGCGATCAGCTCGTGCTGAGCCGGCTGAGTCCGATGTGGTCGAGCAAGCTCGAGAACTCCGACGAGATCCACCCGAGGTGGTCGGTCACCAAGAGGACGCCGAAGAGCACGAGGATGGCGCCACCGACCACCTCGACGACCCACAATCCACGTCGGGCCCTCGCGATGACCGAGGTGAGCCGGCCGAAGGCCAACCCGGCAACGAGGAACGGCACGGCAAGACCGAGGGAATAGGCGAACAGGAGCAGGACGCCGCCGGCCAGCGAGCCGTTGTGCTCGGCCAATCCGAGCACGACGGCCAGGACCGGGCCGATGCACGGCGTCCACGCGAACGCAAAGGCCATGCCCATGATCGGGGCGGCCCACGTACCGAGCGTCGACGGCCGAACATCGAAGCGACGCTCGCCGGTGATCCGGGACAACACCCCCAACGGTCCGGCTCCCAGGCGTGCCCAGAACCGGGAGGGGACCGTCCCCAGCAGGAGGATGATTCCGAGCAGGATAACGACAAACCCACTCACATGGGTGAGCGTCTCCTTGTGCGACGCCAAGAGATGGCCGATGCCCGAGGCGGCGGCACCCAAGGCGACGAAGACCACCGTGAAACCGGCGATGAAGAGACCAATGCCACGGAGCATCGGCCGCATGGAGACGGCGCCCGCCGCCGGGGTCGCGCCGCCGGCCACGGCAACCCGGGATGAAGTGAGCTCGGCGGCGGAAAGACCCGACACCATGGAGACGTAGCCCGGCACGAGCGGCAGGACGCAGGGAGAGAGGAAGCTAAGGATCCCCGCTCCGAAGGCGACGAGGACGCCGAGGGGATCAGGTGCGATCATGGCCACGAGGGAATCCACCGAGCCCTCCGGCTACCGGAGGTGATTGCGGACCAGGTCCATGTCGGCGTTGACCATCATGGTCACCAGCCCGGGAAAGTCCACTTCGCGCTGCCAACCCAGGACCCGGTGGGCCTTTGCCGGATCGCCGACCAGGAGGTCGACCTCGGCCGGACGCAGGTACTTCTCATCGATCACCACGTGCCGCTCCCAATCGAGGTCCACCGCCGAGAAGGCCAGTCTGCAGAGCTCGCGCACCTCGTGGGTCTCTCCGGTCGACACCACGTAGTCATCGGGCTTGTCCTGTTGGAGCATCATCCACATGGCCCGGACGTAGTCGGCCGCGAAGCCCCAGTCCCGTTGGGCATCGAGATTGCCCAACGACAACTTGTCATCGAGACCATGCGCGATGCGCGCCACCCCGTTGGTGATCTTGCGCGTGACGAACTCGAGCCCGCGACGGGGCGACTCGTGATTGAACAGGATTCCCGACGATGCGTGAAGGTTGTAGCTCTCCCGGTAGTTGACCGTGATCCAATGCCCGTACACCTTGGCCACACCGTACGGACTGCGTGGGTAGAGAGGCGTGGACTCGCGCTGGGGAACTTCCTGCACCTTCCCGAACATCTCTGAAGAGCTCGCTTGATAGAAGCGGATGTCGGGATCGACCAGACGGATGGCATCGAGCATGCGGGTGACGCCGAGTGCCGTGGTCTCACCGGTCAGCACTGGTTGGCTGAAACTGGTCTGGACGAATGACTGCGCCGCCAGGTTGTAGACCTCGCGCGGGCGATGGTCCCGCAGGATGTTGATCAGGGAAACCTCGTCGAGCAGGTCCCCGGCCACCAATTCGAGCCTGTCCTGAATATGTGCGATCCGCTCGAAGTTGAGGGTGCTCGACCGCCGGACCATGCCGATGACCTCGTAGCCCTGCTCCAGGAGGAATTCGGCCAGATACGAGCCATCCTGCCCGGTCACCCCAGTGATCAGCGCCCGCTTTGCCATTGGATGACAACGCTAGCCGACCCGCAACCAACCCACGCGGCCTACAGTGCGGCGCCGTGCCGACTGCCGCGCTTCTCTCATTCCGGTTGGGTGGGAGCGACGGCGTCTCGATCGAAGCGGCGAAATGGGCCGGTGCGCTGCAGCACCTTGGCTGGGACATTCTCACGGTCGCTGGTGCGGGTCCCGTCGACGTCCGACTCGAGGGCTTGGCCATCGACGCCCCTTCTCCGCCCACGCTCCAGGAGCTCGTTGACGCGCTCGCCCCGGCCGATCTGGTCGTCATCGAGAATCTGTGCTCACTCCCCCTCAACCCTCCTGCGTCGGCTCTGGCCGCCGCGGCGTGCGCCGGGAGACCGGCCGTGCTGCATCACCACGATCTCCCCTGGCAACGACCCAACCTGGCGCACATGCCCCCACCACCCGACGACCCGTCGTGGGCGCATGTGACCATCAACCAGCTGAGCCGGCGTGAGCTGGCCGGACACGGCATCGCCGCCACGACGATCTACAACTCGTTCGATCCGAACCCACTGGTGGCTGACCGCAGTCGCGCCCGCAGCGCTCTCGGCCTCGAGCCCGACGCTCGTCTCCTCCTGCAGCCCACGCGGGCCCTCCCCCGCAAGAACATCGCCGGCGGGTTGAACCTGGCCGCCGCCGTGGGCGGCACGTACTGGCTCCTCGGTCCGGCCGAAGACGGCTACGGCCCCGAGCTCGACCGGCTGGTCGCCGGGGCTCGCTGCCCGGTTCTCCTCGGAAAGGGCGCGGCGAGGCTCAGCATCGCCGAGGCCTACGCCGCCTGTGACGTCGTGCTCCTGCCGTCGACCTGGGAAGGGTTCGGCAATCCGGCCCTGGAATCGGCCACCTACCGGCGCCCCCTGGCCGTCGGGCCCTACCCTGTGGCCCGCGAGCTGGCCGCCTTTGGATTCCGGTGGTTCGACAGCGCCGTGCCCGCTCCACTCGAGACATGGTTGCAGCACCCGGATGACGCGCTCCTGGACCACAACCACCAGGTGGCGGCCACGTATTTCAACGTGGCCGATCTCCCGGCCCGATTGGCCGACGTGCTCGCCACCCTTCCCTCCCCCTCGAGATGAGGGGGCACTCGGTGCGTTCGGGGGGGTGCCGGGTAGCCTGGGACGACAATGGCAGCCAACCTACAGGTAGCAGCGCGG
>ODAK010000245.1_pt1 | contig 61919 bp, 63 predicted proteins | sample 1539591 | NCBI WGS metagenome assembly ODAK01 (sample SAMEA3539303, study PRJEB22396) | soil metagenome | biome: tundra; feature: field; material: soil | place: USA | collected 2010-05 | depth 0.15 m | reverse complement strand
CACGCCGCCAGCGTTCAATCTGAGCCAGGATCAAACTCTTCAGTTAATAACACTTTTTCACTGAAGCAATCACGATCCCAAACTCTCACCCATTCATAACGTGATTTTAGGCACGAATGAACAACTGGTCGTTTGGTACTCGTATCAATTGCACCAAAGGTGCTTGACGCGAGTCCCCACACAAGTTACCTGTTCGAATTTTTAAAGAATAACCCCGGGCGACAAAGGTCCGGGGCAAGACTACTAAGTATAGCTCAGATTCGAGGTCCGTCAATCCGCGACAAGTCCCCAAATCCGCCTTTCATTTGGAAGGGCGCGCAGTATAGCCCTGGCCAAGGCTCTGTCAACCGCTTGTCACAAATCTCTCCGGCGCTGCGGTCTCAGGCCGATTTTACCAGCTTGATCTTGGCGAAAAATCGCTTGCCAACCGAAACAATATAGGTGTTTCCCGCGGGCAATTCGTGCCCGCGGCTGCTGATTTTCTCTTGATTCACGCGCACCGCGCCTTCCTCGATTTTGCGGGTCGCCTCGGAGCTGCTCGAGACGAACCCCAAATCCTTCAAAATGCCGGCCAAGCGTGCGCTGTCGGCCTCTATTTCAATGGTTCGCTCCTCCAAATCCGTGGGCACCGCGCCGGCTTGCATTCGCCTCGCCCAGTCGCGGTGGGCATCCTCGGCGGCCGCGCTCGAATGGAAGCGCGCGACGATTTCCCGCGCCAACTCGAATTTCACGTCCCGGGGATTCCTGCCCTGGTCGACTTCCCGGCGCATTGCCTCGATCTCGGGCAATGGGCGAAAGCTCAACAATTCGAAATAGCGCCACATGAGCACGTCTGAAATCGACATCAGTTTGCCGAACATGATTTGCGGCGCATCTTGTATGGCGACATAGTTGCCGAGAGATTTGGACATTTTCTGGACCCCGTCGAGCCCTTCGAGCAGGCGGGTCGTCAGCACGATCTGCGGTTCCTGGCCGTACGCTTCCTGCAGTTGCCGGCCGACCAGCAGATTGAATTTCTGATCCGTGCCTCCGAGCTCGACATCGGCCCGCAGTGCAACAGAATCGTAGCCTTGGACCAGCGGATACAAGAACTCGTGAATGGCGATGGGCTGACCGCTCTTGTAGCGCCGCGCGAAATCGTCACGCTCGAGCATGCGCGCCACCGTGTGCTTGGCCGCCAGTTCGATCAGCCCCGCCGCATCCATCGCACGCATCCAGGTCGAATTGAATTCGATCAGCGTTCGCTCAGGGTCCAGGATCTTGAAGATCTGCTCCTGGTAGGTTCGCGCGTTCTCGGCGATTTCAACGGCGGTCAATCGCGGCCGGGTGGCGTTCTTGCCGGTCGGATCGCCGATCATGCCCGTGAAATCGCCGATCAAGAAGATGACGTCGTGGCCGAATCGCTGGAATTGGCGCAATTTGTTGATGAGTACGGTGTGGCCCAGATGCAGATCCGGCGCGGTCGGATCGAAGCCCGCCTTGACGCGCAGCGGTTTGCCGCGCCGAATCTTCTTGATTAGGTCCGCCTCTTGAATGAGGTCCACCGCACCCCGCTTCAATTCGCGCAGCTGCTCGTCCAAATTGGTGCTCAAAGCCCTTCAATCCCCTGTTGGCCCAAAATATCGCGGCGCTACTCTACGGGCGCGGCCCGTGGACGGCCAGCCATAATTGCGCCCTCCCTCACAAACAGAGCGCTTGCGATTGACCGAGCAGTGGCCGACCGTTAGCCTGCGCCCTTGTCCTCCGAGGATCTCACCCGTGCACCGCATCCGCTTGGCCATCCTAAAATTCGCCGGACATTTCAGCCGCTTAATGGCCGGTGTGGCGCCGTATGCGGCGTCGGCCAGCGCGGCGCTGATCCTTTGGCACGCGGCGAGCGATGCGCCGCTCTCGGGCCCGAGCAGCCCGGCCCCGCTCATCTACCCGTCCCGCGCACCCCTCGACGCGGCATCCGCGACCGCCGCGGCGCTCGCCGTACCGCAAACCGGCGCTCCCGCAGTGCAGCAAGCAAGTGTTGCCGCAACCATCGAGGTGGTGGTCGGCCGAAACGATACTCTGGATGCCATCTTCAGGCGCATGGCGCTCGATCCGGCGGATCTCGCGGCGCTGTCGGCACCGCAAGCAACGGCGAGGTCCGCCTCGGCGCAGGTGCCGGCGCCTGCCGCATCGCTGCCGGCCACCGCTCGAAACTCGAGCGATGCGCCCTCGCGGGTCGCGGTCAACTGACACCCGCCGAATCAACGGACTCTGAGCCAGTGGGTCTGTACCTCGGTCTGATGTCGGGCACCAGCATGGACGCGATCGATGCTGCGCTCGTCGACTTCGACGTCGCACCGCTGTCGATCGTCGCGACCAGTGCCACCGCCTTCGAGCCCGCGCTGAAGAGCAGAATCGCTTCGCTCATGGAGTCCGCGGACCGCGTATCGCTCGACGAAATCGGCCAGATCGATGTCGCCGTGGCGCAGGCGTTTGCGCAGGCGGCAATTCGTCTCATGCGCGACTCGGGCGTCGGCGCCGGCAGGGTGGCGGCCATCGGCAGTCACGGGCAGACGCTGCGGCATCGCCCGGACCTGCCGGTGCCGTTCACTTGGCAGATCGGCGACCCGAATACGCTGGCTGAAATGACCGGCATCACGGTGGTCGGCGACTTCCGTCGCCGCGACGTCGCAGCAGGCGGCCAGGGCGCGCCGCTGCTGCCGGTATTCCACGATCAGGTGTTTCGCAGCGCCGACGACGATCGCGTCATCGTCAATGTGGGCGGTATGGCGAACGTGACGATATTGAGCCGCGGCGCGCCGGTATTCGGCTTCGATACCGGCCCCGGTAATCGCCTGCTCGACGCCTGGATCGCGCGCCATCGGGACCTGAATTTCGACGCCGGCGGCGCCTGGGCCGGCACCGGCCGCAGCGATGCCGGCCTGCTGCGGCAATTGATGAATGAACCGTACCTCGCGCTCCCGCCGCCCAAGAGCACCGGCCGCGAGCTGTTCAATATGCAGTGGCTGCAGAATGAGCTCGGCACGCGGGCGCGCCGGCCCGAAGACGTGCAGGCAACGCTGCTCGAGTACACCGCGGCGACTATTGCGGGGGCGGCGCGCCGTTACGCGCCCAATGCGGCTCTCTATGTCTGCGGCGGCGGCGCTCACAATGCGCTGCTGCTGGCGGCGCTCGCCCGATTGGCGGCGCCGAATCGAGTCGCGACCACCGCCGCCTTGGGTTTGGACCCGGACTTTGTGGAAGCCGTGGCCTTTGCCTGGTTTGCGCGCCGCACCCTTGCCGGCCTGCCCTCGAGCGCGGGCAGTGTAACCGGCGCCGCGGGCGCGCGCATCTTGGGCGGCGTGTACCGGCACGCCTGAACGCCGTGCGCCGCGCAGCTGCCGTGCACGCACCGTGGGTTCATTGAACTGTCATGACCGAAGCTTCACACTTGTCCGCATGAACGACAGCGATTTGCACGCGCCGGCGCTTTACATCAATCGGGAACTATCGTTTCTCGAGTTCAATCGGAGGGTGTTGGAGCAGGCCAAGGATCCGCGGATACCGCTGCTGGAGCGCGTGCGATTCCTGTGCATCTCGTGCGCGAATCTCGACGAATTCTTCGAGATACGGGTGGCGGGTCTCAAGGAGCTGCTGGAGGCGGGCGCGGTGCAGGGCGGCCCCGACGGACTGTCGGTTCCCGATCAGCTGAAGGCGATCCGCGTGCGCAGCGTGGACCTGGTCGACGAGCAGTATCAGCTGCTCAACGATGTGCTGATGCCGGAACTCGCGCAAAACGGCGTGGTTTTCCTCTCGGCGGACCGCTGGACCGCGGCCCAGGCGACCTGGCTGGCGGATTATTTCGAGCGCGAAGTCGAGCCGGTACTCAGCCCGCTGGCGCTCGATCCCGCGCGGCCGTTCCCCAAGATTCTCAACAAAAGCCTGAATTTCGCCGTGGTCGTCGAGGGCGAGGATGGGTTCGGGCGCAACAGCGGCCTCGCGGTGGTCCAGGCGCCGCGCTCGCTGCCGCGAATCATCCGGCTTCCCGATGAGCTCGGCAGCCGCCATTTCGTGTTCCTCGGCACCATCGTCGAGGCCTTCGTGTCGAGGCTTTTCGAAGGCATGCGCATGCGCGGCTGCTATCAGTTTCGGGTCACTCGAAACAGCGACTTGTTCGTCGAACAAGAGGAAGTGGACGACCTGCTGCGCGCCGTCGAAGGCGAGCTGGCTTCGCGCCGCTACGGCGATGCGGTGCGATTGGAAACCGCGCGCGACTGTCCGGACGAGATTTTGAGTTACCTGCTCGGTCAATTCGCACTCACCGCCGATGATCTCTACAAGGTATCCGGACCCGTGAACTTGAACCGTCTTATGGCGGTTTACGATCTCGTTGATCGGGCGGAGCTCAAGTACGCCGCGTTCAGCCCGAGCGTTCCCGAACGGCTGCGCGCCGGCAACGATGTGTTCACCAGCCTGCGGGCGGGCGAGGTGCTGCTGCACCACCCGTTCCAGGGATTCGGGCCCGTCATGGATTTCATCAAGCAGGCGGCGAGCGACCCGCACGTGCTCGCCATCAAGCAAACGTTGTACCGGGCCGGAACCGATTCCGCGATCGTCGGCGCGCTGATCGAAGCGGCGCAGGCCGGCAAGGACGTGACGGTGATCATCGAGCTGCGGGCGCGCTTCGACGAGGAAGCCAACATCGAACTCGCGAACAAGCTGCAGGAGGCGGGCGCGCACGTCATGTACGGTGTGTTCGGCTTCAAAACCCACGCCAAGCTGGTGATGGTCGTGCGTCGCGAGGAAAAGGGCCTGCGCCGTTACTGTCACCTCGGCACCGGCAATTACCACGCCAAGACGGCGCGGCTCTATACCGACTACGGCCTATTGACCGCCGATGAAGCCATCGGCGAAGACATCCATGAAATTTTCCTGCAGCTCACGGGACTGACCCGCGTGCCGCGCCTGCGCAAGCTCCTGCACGCGCCCTTCACGCTGCATCACGCGCTGATCGAAAAAATAACGCGCGAAGCGCAGCACGCCCTCGCCGGCAAGCCGGCGCGCATCATCGCCAAGCTGAACGCGCTCACCGAGCCGACCATCATCCAAGCCCTGTACCGCGCATCGCGCGCCGGCGTCGAGATCGATCTCATCGTCCGCGGCGTGTGCTGCCTGCGCCCCGGCGTGCCCGGTATATCCGAGCGCATCAGGGTGCGCTCGATTGTCGGGCGATTTCTCGAGCATTCGCGGGTCTATGTCTTCGAGAACGCCGGCATGCGCGAGGTGTATTGCGCCAGTGCCGATTGGATGGATCGGAATTTGTTCCGTCGCATCGAAGTGGCGTATCCGGTCGAGTCCGCCGCGCTTCAGGCGCGCGTCGGCGACGAGTTGAGCCTGTACCTGGCCGATGACTGCCAGTCCTGGAATCTGCACTCGAGCGGCGAATACTCCCGGGCCGACGGCGCCGGCGGAATATCGGCTCAAGCACGCTTGGTGAATTTGTACGACGAGCGCGTTGCGCTCATGGAGTCTTGAGGGCCGCTTCGGGCAGCGCCTGGGTCAGGTTGAGCCGAAAGCCGGCGTCCTTCAGGTAGAGGCGCTCCTGCTCCAGATCCTCGAGAGTGAGCGGGTGTTCCTTCATCCATCTCTGCGGCAGTTCCAAATTCAAGGTGCGCCCTTTGATCTGCAGGCGCACCTCCGGAAGCGGCTGCGGACTGCGGCCGCGATGCAACAGCACCGCCAGGCGCAAAAGCACGATCAGAAACTCCGCATGCCGGTCCCACGGCGGCACCAGATCCTCGAGCGTCTCGAAGGACAATTGCCTGCGGTGGCCGCCCACCAGCGCCGACAGCAGCAACTGCTCCTCGCGCGGAAACCCCGGCATGTCGGTGTGCTCCAGAAGATACGCGCTGTGGCGATGATACTTCGAGTGAGCGATGTCGAGGCCGACCTCGTGCAAGCGGGCCGCCCAGCGCAATACCAGCTCCGCGAGCGGGTCCTCCAGCCCCCACTCGTACTCCGCCTGCGCGAGCAGTGTGGCAGCGGTCGTCTCGACGCGTTCCGCCTGCAGCGTATCGACGTGAAAGCGCCGTTCCATGGCCCGCACGCTGCGCACCCGCGCATCCTCGTCGGTGAAGCGGCCCAACAGATCGTAAAGCAGCCCCTCGCGCATCGCTCCTTCGGCGACGCGTATGCGATCGATGCCGAAGTTCTCCACCACCTCCAGCAAGATGGCGAGACCGGCCGGGAAAACCGGCGCACGCTCGGCGTCGACGTCCTCGAGATCGAGATCGTCCACGTGCCCCGCCGCTATCACGCGCTCGGCCAGGGCGCGCAGCTTCTCGGCAGTGATGCGCGGCGAATCGGGATTGAGCCGGCGCACGACGTCGCCGATGACGCGCACCGTGCCCGAACTTCCGAAGGCCTGGAGCCAACCGAGCTTTCGGTAGGCTGCTTGAATGGGCGCCAGTTCGAGCCTGACCGCCGTTCGGGCGCGCTCGAAGCGCTTCTCGGATATTTTGCCGTCCTCGAAATAAGCGGTGCTCAAGCCGACGCAGCCGACGGACAAACTTTCGAGCAGCAAAGGATCGAACCCCTCGCCGATGATCACCTCGGTCGATCCGCCGCCGATGTCGACGACCAAGCGTTTGTCCGGATTCATGGGGCTGGTGTGCGCAACGCCGGAATAGATCAACCGCGCTTCTTCGAGCCCGGAAATGATTTCGATGGGGTGCCCGAGAGCGGCCCGCGCTCTTTCCAAAAACCAGCGCTTGCGCTTTGCGCGCCGCAGCGCGTTGGTGCCGACCACCCGCACGCTGTCCGCGCGCATCGCGCGCAGCCGCTGGCCGAAACGCTCGAGGCAGCGCAGCGCGCGCTCGGTGGCCGCATCATCCAGGCGCCCGCCGTCGCCCATGCCGGCCGCGAGGCGCACCATTTCGCGCAGCCGGTCCAGGATGACGAGTTGATCGTGCGAATACCTCGCCACGACCATGTGAAAGCTGTTTGAGCCGAGATCCACGGCGGCAAGGACGTCGGGAACCACACGAACGCCGCTCATCTAAGCGGTCAACATTTTTATGCCGAGAATGAAGACCCGCAACCGCAGGTTGTTTTGGCGTTTGGATTACGAATGACGAACTGAGCGCCCTGCAAATCTTCCTTGTAGTCGATTTCGGCACCCATGAGGTATTGGACGCTCATGGGATCGATCAACAGCTGAACACCTTGGTTTTCCACACAGAAGTCGCCTTCCTCGATGTTCTCGTCGAAGGTGAAGCCGTATTGAAAGCCCGAGCAACCGCCGCCGGAGACGAATACCCGAAGCTTTAGCTTCGGATTGGCCTCCTCGCGGATCAACTCGCCTACCTTGCCGGCAGCGGCATCGGTGAAAACCAGCATATTGGGCGGTTGCTGGGCCAATTCGGCCTCGGCAGCGGACGGGGACGTAGTGTTCATTGGCGTAGTTTACGCTTCGAATCCCAGCCGATCAAAGTCATGGCGCCACGATTGAGGTCTGATGCTCACTCCCGGTCTGAAGGGAGCTCCCGGTGGATCAATTTGCCGTTTATCTGGGCGCCGACCGCGGTTTCAATGACCGTGTAATGAACGTTGCCGTGTACCCGCGATTTGGAGCCGAGCTCGACTCGATCCTTGGCATCGATATCGCCCTTGACGGTGCCGTTCAGCAGCACATACGGCGCAATGACGGATCCCTCGACGCATCCCTGCTCGCTCACCGACAATACCGTGCCCGCGCCCAGCTCCCCGGTGACATTGCCGTTGATGCAGCCGTCGAGATGGAAGCCTCCGGAGAATTCCACGTCGCCATTGATGCGCGTTTTGGCGCCGATCAAGGTATCTATCTTTGCGCGTTTACTCGGTTTGCGCTTGAACATCCACACCACCCTTGGGCAGATCCCCGCCGTTTGCGTCGGTTTCAACCGACATCCCCTGAGCCTTCCAGACGAATGCCTGTCGAAAACTATGGATCGAGTCTCTGCCGCTGTGAATTTCGACCCCTACGCGCGTCGGTTCGAAACCCGGCGGCAATCGTATGAGTTCGTCATACTCCTCAAAATACCGGAAAGAGTATGCCAGGCTGACGCGTCGACTAGGCGATAGTTCGGCGAAACTCAGGCTCCGCGGCTTGCCGCGCAGCAAACCGTCCACCACGATCGCGGCATTGCCCGTCACCACGCTGTCCGGCTTGCCGGTCTGCATCAAAACGAACTTCAGCCGAAATTGACCGGCCGCCTCCGGCACGATCTGCATCTGCTGCACCTTGACATGAATCAACGACTCGGGCTGCACCAGACCGCGATAGAACGACAGGTCCTGATTGAGCCGGGCGATCTGGCTTTGCATATCGCCGAGACTTCGCTCCACCTGCTTGTAGCCTTCGCGATCGACGCGACGCGCCACGTCCGCCGCCTCGAGTTGAGTGCGTTGACGGGCATTATCGGCCTCCAACTCGCGGATGCGCGAACTCGCGGCCAGGGCGCCGCGCACCGAGTCGACCACGCGAAAGCCCGCATCGTACCGGCCCAACTCGAAGGCCGCATACAAAAGGGTCACGGCCAGCAGCACAGCCGCTCCCCAAAGCACCGCGCGGCGGCGCGGCGCATGCGCTCGGACAACCCACTTGCCGAAAAAATCCGCCATGAATTCAATCCCCCGCAGTTCCCTAAGGAGGGTACGCTATGATCCGCCTTTGCGCGTAAGGAACGCCCTTTGCTCTGGCTCAAAGCCCTGCACGTCATCGCCATGGTCACCTGGTTCGCCGGACTGTTCTATCTGCCGCGGCTGTTCGTGTACCACGCGGACGCACAGGATTCGATCAGCGTGGAACGATTTCGACTCATGGAACGGCGCCTGTTCGCGATCATGACCATCGGCGCCGGCGCCACCCTGGTATTCGGCATCGCCATGCTCGCGGCCGCGCCGGCGTATCTGGCCATGGGCTGGCTGCGCGCGAAGCTGGCCCTGGTCACCCTGCTCATTGTCTATCATCTATATTGCTATAAATTCACACTCGATTTTGCGCGCAACCGCAACGCCCGCTCGTCCAAGTGGTATCGCGGCTTCAATGAGGTGCCCTCGCTGCTGCTGATCGGCATGGTCATACTCGCCGTCGTCAAGCCGTAGCCTGAACTATTCAGGAACGACGGAAACGCTGGATGAAGGCGCATCGGGCAGCGGCCACCAATCCGGGTAGGGCGGCAGGCCATCCGGAAAAATCAACTTGCCGAGGTCGTGCAGCGCGCGCACGTACACACGCCTCTTGAAATACACGACTTCGCGCACCGGGGTCCAATAGTCAACCCAGCGCCAGCGCTCGAATTCCGGTTGACCGGTGCTGTCGAAGCGCAATTTGTCGTCCTCGGCACGGAGTTTCAAGAGAAACCAGCGCTGCTTTTGGCCGATGCAGCGGTCGCGCACGTATTGGCGCGGCAGCCGATAACGCAGCCATCCGCGAGTCGAACCCACGATCTCCACGTCTTGGCGGCCGAGGCCGATTTCCTCCTTGAGCTCGCGATACAGCGCCTCCTCCACCGGTTCGCCGCGGTTGACGCCGCCCTGCGGAAATTGCCAGCCGCGGCCGCCGACGCGCCCGCCCAGGAACAGCTCGCCGGACTCGCGCATCAAGACGATGCCGACGTTTGCTCGGAAGCCGTCCCGGTCGATGTAATCGTTGGCATGCTGAACGGGCATGGTGCCAATTGTTCCATATCAGGGGCCGGTCTGAGTAATCCTAGGAGCCTGTCTGAGTATTCCCCGTGACCGCTCAGCCGGCGCCCACTTGAACGCGATTGCGACCCAGCGCCTTGGCCCTGTACAGGGCCGCATCGGCATCCGCCAGCAGCCGGTCCGCAACGGCCTTCAGGTCCGAATCAAGCCGTCCGGGGCAGACGGCGGCGACGCCCACCGAAACCGTCATGGTGCGCTCGATTTGCGGGGTGAGCGCAAACGGCGCCGCGGCGATGGCTTCGCGAATGCGCTCGGCGAGCTTGGCCGCCTCGGCGGCGTTCGCTTCCGGCAGCAAAATGGCCAGCTCGTCACCGCCGAAGCGCGCCGCGGTATCCATGCTGCGAATCTGCGACTCCACCCGATGCGCGATCTCCTTCAGGGCGTTGTCGCCCGCGAGATGGCCGTAGCCGTCGTTGATGCTCTTGAAGCGGTCGATGTCGATCATCAGGCACGCGATGGTGCCGTCGCGGCGCTGCGCGCGCGCCAATTCCTCCTTCAAACGCTGCTGCATATAGCGCCGGTTGTGCCACCCGGTGAGAAAATCCGTGATGCCGGCGCGCATCAGCCGTGCTCGATTGACGGCGTTCTCTATGCAGACCGCGGCGACCGCTCCCAGGTGCGCCAGGAAATCCGTGCCGTGATGCCGAGTGAACCGCGCCGGATCCCGGCTGCCGAAACACAACGCTCCCGTGGCAAGGTCCTTGCGGGGCAGCGGCAGCAAGGCCACGCTCTTGAGATTCGGGACCCCCGGAAACAGCAGAGGATGGTCCGCGCCGACGAAGGGGCCGAGCCACGGCTTGTGCAAGGCAGCCAGCTGCGGCGCCAAGCTGATCAACGAATCGACGAAGAATATTTGCTTGAACTCTTCCGGCCGATCGCCCCCGGCCACCAGCAAATGACGAATCTCGTGCTGCGGATCGAGCAGCACCACGCTGACGGCATCGAGTGAATAGGACTCGCGCAAGCCGTCGACCATGGCGCGCAGCAGTTGCGCCAAGCTGTCGGCCCGCAGCAAGGTCAGCTCACGCGCCTGGGTGCGCTTCAGGATGGTTTCATTGTTGACCGCCTCGGCCGTCAACTCCTGAAGACGCTTCTTGAGAGCTTCGTTTTCCTGAATGATGTCGTCCATGCTTAGTCGCCTGCGATCTGCCTCAGCCCGCGCGCGCTTGAGCGCGCACGTCGAAATAGGCGCGCCCTCGATTCATAAGCGCAGCGAAGGCGCCGGCATCCTTGGTCTTGACCGCCGCGACCAGCCGCTCCACGGCTTCCTGTAGCGCGAGCAGCGATTCTATGCCGTATTCGTTCAAGCTTTGAATTTCGAAATACAGTTCCGGGCTTTCGGCCGCGACTCGGCTTGCAACGTCCATCTGCGAATCGAAGGTGGTGCTCGAAAGCTGCGCCAACCGCGGCGCGGCTTCGCCGCTCTCGGCCAGCGCCGTGAAGAACGCAATATTGAGAGCATGCGACAGTCCGAGCACGTAGGCGATCAGACGGTCGTGCTCATCCAGACCCATGACGACTCGCTCCGCCATGGTCGGCGCAAACAGGTCCTGCGCCTCCTGCAGCGCCGCCTTGTCGCCCAAATCGATGAAAATCACGTGCCGGCCGGAAAGCAATTCGGTATCCGGTCCGAACATGGGGTGCAGCGAGGTGACCCGGCAACCCGCTTTCACCAGCGCCTCGAGGCCGGCGCGCAACGGCGTCTTCAAGGACCCCAAATCGAAGATCAAACCGCGCGGCGCGCGCTCCGCCAGCTGCAGGAGCAGTTGCGCCGTGGCGCTCAAGGGGGTTGCCAGCACGATGAGATCGCAGTCCAGGGGGTGGTCCCGCCAATCGGCGAGGTGTTCATATCCGAGCAACCCGCCCTTGGGATCGGCGATTGCGACCCGGAATCCCTGCGAAGCCAGGAATTCCGCAAACCAGCTGCCCATCTTACCGCGGCCGCCTATGACCAAGGCGCGCTTGCCCGTGCCCTGCCCCTGCGCCACGACCCGCGCTTGCTCCTGCGTCGCCAGCGACGACTGGATGAGTTGTCGCAGCAGCGATTCCGCAAGATCGGGCGGGAACCCTAGGCGCTGCGCGGTAGTGCGGCCGCGTAGAATGACTTCGCGCTCCCGTCCAAAGTCGCGAGTGGCCCGCCCGGTGGCGCGTTTGACGGACGCCACCTGTTGGCTGAGCGCCTGGCGCCGGGCGACCAGTTCCAGCAATTGGCCGTCCAGTTCGGTCAGCGCCGCGCGCAATTCGTCCAAATTCATTTTGAGATCAATCCCATGCTCGTTCATACCGGCATCCCTTTTACTGGCCGTACACGACTATCGCAAGTCGAGCGGCACGGCTAACATTGGTTTATGAACTCGAGCATAAAGCCTTCATGGACCGAAACATTGCCCGATCCATTGCCCGACAATCCGCTGGCGCTTGCCGCACAATGGCTGGCTCAGGCGCGAAGCGATGCCGCGCAGCCCAATCCCGATTCCATGATCCTGGCCACGGTCGACGCTAGCGGTCACCCCTCGGCACGCGTGGTGCTGTGCAAGGAAATCGACGCCCCGACGGGTTTCATTTTGTTCTACACGAACTATCAATCGCGCAAGGGCCGTGAGCTCAAGATGAATCCGCGAGCCGCGTTGGTTTTTCATTGGGATCACCGCCACCGGCAGGTGCGCGCCGAAGGCCGGGTCGCACAACTCTCGGATGCCGAGAACGATGCGTACTTTCGCACCCGGCCGTGGCAAAGCCGCATCGGAGCCTGGGCCAGTCAGCAGAGCGAGCCGGTGCAATCGCGAGCGGTGCTCGCCGCGGCGGTCGCCGCGGCCGCGCGCCGCTTCGGGATTCCATATGGCGGGCCGGGAACGGAGGAGCCCCAGGACGTCAGTGCCGAGGTGCCCCGGCCCTCCCATTGGGGCGGCTATCGCCTGCGCGTGGACGCCGTAGAATTGTGGGTGGAGGGGGAATTTCGCATCCACGACCGCGCACGCTGGACGCGAACGGCCGACCTCAAGCAAGACGTCGATGCAGCGGCCACCTGGTCGGTGAGCCGCTTGCAACCCTGAGACGATATTGCCCACCCACGACGGACAGACGCCGACCAGAGCAGCGAGGCTCATGCGGTTCGCGGCCACCGCGCTGGCGTGCGGCTTTCTAGCGACCCCTGCGCTTGCCGAGCGCACCGACGTCGTGGTGCTGGACAACGGCGACCGGATCACCGGCGAAGTGCTGGAACTGGCCTCGGGCCAGCTGAAATTCAAGACCGATCACGTGGGCACGATGTACATCGATTGGACGCATATCGTCTCGCTCACCACCGCTCAAAGGCTGAATATCGAACTCCTCGACGGTAAGCGTCTACACGGTGCGGCCCCGGAGACCGCATCGAGCGCCGGAGCGATACGGCTGTTGAGCGAACAGCCCGGCCAGGCGCCGGCTCCGATCGAGGTGCCGATCGCCGATGTCGCCGATTTGCGGCGGATCACGGTCGGCGACGCGTGGTACAACCGCTTGGATGGAGAGGTGAGCCTCGGCTACAGCTATACGTCGGCGAACGGCGTACAGACGGCTGATTTTTCCGGCAATGTCGGCGCCCGCAATTCGAAGCGAGAGTGGAAGGCATCCCTCGATATGGAAACGACCCACCAGGATACGGCCCCATCCACCCAGCGCGACTCGTTGGTCCTGTCTTACGATTCCTTTCTCGCCGATCGCTACTATCGCGAGACCACGCTCCAGTTCGAGCGAAACGAGGAACTGGGTCTTGACCTGCGCAGCCTGGTCGCCCAGACCTTCGGCCGATACTTCGTGCAGCGTCAGGGATTGGAGTGGCGCGCCGGCGCCGGACTTGCCGTATCCACCGAAACCGGATCCAACGGCGACAAGCGGCAGGCCATCTGGGTGCCGCTCACCACGGACCTGTACATATTTCGTTGGGACCATCCGAAAACCAACGTGTCGGCGAATCTGGGCGTTTATCCGGCTCTCAACGAGGGGGGACGGGTGCGCGGCGAAGCCTCGCTGAAGCTGAAACACGAGCTGATCAACGATCTTTTCCTCGAGATCTCATTCAACGACAGCTACGACAATCGGCCCGCGGAGACGGCGCGCACCAACGACTGGAATGTCGTGACTTCGCTCGGTTACTCGTTCTGATTGATGCCGCCTAGAAAAAGCGCCGCGCGGACCGGCAGCACGTTCCGGCAACTGCGCATATTGATCCTGCTGCTGGTGTTGCTCGCGGTGGCGCTGTCGACCTGGCAGGAAAGCTACCGCAGTACCCGTTGGCGCGAGCCGCTGTATGTCGCGATCTACCCGATCGCCGCGGACGACAGCCCCCTCACCCGATCGTACGTGGCGGGACTCGATGCCGAGCGTTTCAAGCCCATCGATCGATTCTTCGCACGCGAGGCTCTGCGCCACCGTCTGCACACCGCGGAGCCCGTCAGGACGCGGCTGCGGGCGGAACTGAAGGAGCGCCCCCCGGAGCGGGCCGCGAACGCCGGAATATTGGCGACCGCGATGTGGAGCCTGCGGCTTCGCTATTGGGCCTGGAGAGCCAGCGGTCACGTGCCGGAACCGGAGGACATTCGCTTGTTCGTGCTGTTCCATGACCCCGCGATCACGTCCGAGGTCCCGCACTCCCTCGGCCTCACCAAGGGGCTCATCGGCGTGGTGTACGCGTTCGCGGCTGCCGAAATGAACGGCCCGAACAACGTCGTGATGGCGCATGAAATGCTGCACACGCTGGGCGCGACCGACAAATACGATCCGGCAAACGACGCGCCGCGCTTTCCAGACGGCTACGGCGACCCGCGGCAGGTGCCGCTGTACCCGCAATTGTTCGCCGAGTTGATGGCGGGCCGGCGAATGCTCTCGCCCGTCCGGTGGGCGCAGCCGGACAGCCTTGACCAGGTCGTAATCGGACCGGCCACGGCGCTCGAAATTCGCTGGCCGCAGCACGCCGATTGAACCGCTCCCGCGCCCGCCAGCCTGCGCACGCCCGTACCGCCCGTACGCCCGTACGCCCGTACGCCGCCGGCAAACGTTCGCTCATGTCAACCGAGCGCCCGCAGCACCGCGGAGTGCAGCGTCCCGTTGCTCGCCAGCACCGAGTTCGAGCGCAGCGTGATGGGTGCTCCGCCAAGTTCCGTAAAGCGGCCTCCGGCCTCGGTCACGATCGCGACGCACGCGGCGATATCTAGAATATTCACATCGGTTTCGATCACCGCGTCGATCTTGCCGGCCGCGAGCAGGTGATAGTGCAAAAAATCGCCGTAGCCGCGGATGCGGCTCACCTGCGCGATGAGCTGGCCGTAGCGCGTCCATTGCGGCCCGGTGGCCAGCGATTTCATGTTTCCCGAGGACAGTGCCGCGGACTCGAGCGTCGACACCTGACTCACCGCAATGGCCTTGCCGTTCAGATAGGCGCCGCAGCCGCGCTCGGCATAGGCGAGTTCCCCGTAAATCGGCGCGCTCGATACGCCGAGAATGATTTCACCGCGGCGCATCAGCGCGATTTGCGTGGAGAACATCGGGTATTCGCGCACGAACGCCTTGGTGCCGTCGATCGGATCGACCAGCCACAGACTCTCGGCGCCTTGGTCACGCACGCCGGTCTCCTCGCCGAAGAATCCATGGGTCGGAAAGCGGGATTCGAGAATTTCGCGAATCGCGAGCTCGCAGCGCACGTCCGCTTCGGTGACCGGCGATTTGTCGGCTTTGATGCGCACTTCGATGTTGTGCTGGTATAGCGAGCGCGCAATGATGGCGGCTTGCTCCGCCGCATCGAGGGCGGCCTTGAGTTCCGGGGATGGGTTCATCGGGTGTTGCATAGTCGATTTCGCACCAGGGGTTTGCGCCACCTTAACAAACGTTGTGCTACCGTCGCATCCTCGAGAGGAGTGACCGCGTCATGGGCAACCGCCTGAGCAAGATCTATACCCGCACCGGCGATGACGGAACCACCGGTCTCGGGGACGGCACGCGCGTGGCCAAGGAGAGCCTGCGGGTCGAGGCGTATGGCACGGTCGACGAAGCCAACAGCGCCATCGGGGTGGTATTGGCCGTCGCCGGGCTGCCGGCGCCGGTTGCGGGCTGCCTCACCGAGATACAGCACGATCTTTTCGATCTCGGCGGGGAATTGTGCATCCCGGGGCATCGCATGATCACCCCTAAGCACGTCGAGCGGCTCGAAGCCACCCTCGACGGATTCAACGAGTCGCTGCCGCCGCTCAAGGAATTCGTCCTGCCCGGCGGCGGACCCGCCGCCGCGGGCTGCCATGTGGCCCGCACCGTTTGCCGCCGTGCGGAGCGACGCTGCTGGTCGCTGGCGCGTGTGGAGGCGGTCGCGCCGGATTCGCTCAAATACCTGAATCGCCTGTCTGACCTGTTGTTCGTGCTCGCGCGCGTGCTGGCGCGTCACGAGTCGGGCAGCGAAGTGCCCTGGCGCCGCACGACGGCTTGAGCTCAAGTTCGGCGCGTCGCTGTCGCCGCACAGGCCTCCGCGATCAGGCGGCGCGCGTGCGGCCAATCGAAGGCCGGCCCGGGATCGGTCTTTCGCCCCGGAGCGATGTCGCTGTGGCCGACCAAGCGCGCGGGTGTCAGCTTGGGGTAGGCCGCGCACAGCGCCGCTATGGCATCGGCAAGAGCTTGATACTGCACGGCCTCGTAGGCCAGCGTATCGGTGCCTTCGAGTTCCACGCCGATCGAAAAATCATTGCAGGCCTCTCGGCCGTTGTAGCTGGATTGTCCTGCGTGCCAGGCGCGCTGCGCGAAGCTCACGTACTGTGTGATATTGCCGTCGCGCCTGATGACAAGATGCGAAGAGACGCGCAGCGGCGCGACTTCAGCAAAATAGGGATGCGCTTCGGGCGGCAATGCGTTGGTGAACAGCCGATCAATCCACGGACCTCCGAATTCACCGGGCGGCAAACTGATGCCATGGACCACGATCAACTCCGGCTCGACGCCCGCGGGCCTCAATTCGCAATTAGGGGAAGCTATTTGCCGGACACCACGCAGCAGTCCGCTCTCAAGGTCGACCTGCACTTGCGCATCCTCATGGACCAACCCGGCCGATAGCATATGCGACAATCAGGCGCATATGCACCGAGAGTTCACCGCGTGCGGCTGACCCGCGTCCATGTGGAGGCCGCGTTGAGCCCCGGCAGCGTGATCGAGCTGCCGTCCGTCGCCGCCGCTCATCTCGCCAAGGTGCTGCGCGCGCGCAGCGGCGATGCTCTGGTGCTGTTCGCCGGGGATGGCCTGGAGTTCGCCGCTACCGTGGCAAGCGTGCGCGGTTCGCAAGTGACGGCGGCGGTGGGCGAAAGCCGGGAAGTCGATCGCGAGTCGCCGCTCGCGGTCACGCTCGTGCAATGCGTTCCGCGCGGCGATCGCATGGATTTCATCGTGCAAAAGGCCACGGAACTCGGCGTTGCGCGCATCGTGCCGGTCTTGAGCCAGCGCAGCGTGGTGCGCCTCGATGAGCCCCAAGCGGCATCGAAAGCCGCGCATTGGCGCTCGGTCGCCGTCAATGCCTGCGAACAGTGCGGCCGCAATCGCCTGCCGACCATCGACGCTCCGCGGCAATTGATCCGTTACCTGGGAGATTCGCCGGCCGACGGGCCACGGCTGCTTCTCGAGCCGGAATTCGAATCGCGCGGCGCTGCCCTCGATGTCGGCGCGAAGGTGGAAATCGCGATAGGACCGGAAGGCGGCTTTGCCGCCGAAGAGATCGAGGCGTTTCGCATATCGGGATTCAGCGCCGTGAGATTGGGGCCCCGCATCTTGCGCACCGAGACCGCCGCAATCGCTGCGCTCGCCTGGCTGCAGAGCGGTTTCGGCGACCTCAAGGCGTTCCCGATCAAGGCATGATCGAAGTTTCCTCGGCAATCATCTGCTCGAGCCTCTGCAAATCGGGAATCAGGGGCGTTTCGTTGATCATGCGCACCTGACAAATGACCGGCGCCCGTTCCGAGAAGCTGCGCGACGGATCCGGTCGAATCACGTCCGCGTTGACCCGAACGAGTTGCGGAAATCCCTGGGTCAGCACGCCGAAATATCCGCCCGGCAACTTGCCGCTGGAGCCGTGAAAAATCACGATTCGGGTGCGGTTCGTAACGCTCGGCAGCGACTGACCGAACGCGCCTTCGAAGGACACCACCGGCACGCTCTGCCCGCCCCAACTCACCAACCCCAGATACCACGGCGGCGCATTGGTCATTTCGGCGGGCGGTTGATAACCGACGACCTCCGCAACGCAGGCGCGCGGCACGATCAGCCGCTCTCCCACCAGGGGTACCAGCAGGCTATACAGCTCATCTCGCAAATCGGACATGGATTCCCTATCGCGCGACGGCGCTGCGGCGGCTGACGAGCGGCTCGATGGCGTCGAGCAACTGGCTTTCCTGATAAGGCTTGCCGAGGTAGTCGTTCACGCCCAGCTCGATCGCCCGCGCACGGTGTTTTTCACTGACTCTCGAAGTGATCATGACGATCGGAATATGCTTGAGGCGCGGATCGTTGCGAACGTGGGCAGCCACTTCGTAGCCGTCCATGCGCGGCATTTCTATATCCAGCAGGATGATGTCGGGCATGTTTTCCTGCAGCAGCGACACCGCGTCCATGCCGTCCTTGGCCGTCAATACGCGCATGCCGTTGCGCTCGAGAAGGCGCTGCGTCACGCGTCGCACCGTGATCGAATCGTCGACCACCAGTGCAAAGGTGCGCCGGTCGCGCTGATCGAGCACCGCGGTATCCGTGGGACGCGCCCGCCACTCCGAGCGCACCAGCGAACCCATGTCGAGAATCACGACGATTCGTCCGTCGCCGAGGATGGTGGCGCCGGAGATGCCGCGAATTCCGGAGATTTGCGGCCCGAGCGATTTCACCACGATTTCGCGGCTTCCCACCAGCTCGTCGGTCACCAGCGCGGTGGAATGTTCACCGGCACGGATCAGCGCCACGGGCATCGACACGTCCGCTTCGGGCAAGGGCGTGGCGCCGAGGCCGACGAAAGATCCCAGCTGTTGGAACCGGTACTTTTGGCCGCCGTACTCGAACGGCGGCGCATCCTTGCCGAGATGCCGCGCCACGATGTTGCGCGGCAGGCGCACCACGCCTTCCACGGTGGCCAACGGCAATGCGTACACTTCCTCCGCTACGCGCACGATCAGCGCCTGACTGATCGCCAGAGTGAACGGCAGACGAATCGTGAAGCGCGATCCCTTGTCGGCGGTCGATTCGATGAACAAGCCTCCGCCGAGCTTCTTGATTTCCGTGGCGACCACATCCATCCCGACGCCGCGGCCGGCCGCCTGCGTGACGCGCCCAGCGGTGCTGAAGCCCGGCTCCAAAATGAGCTGCATGGCCTCCTCGTCGGTGAGTTTCGACTGGCGGTCGGTGAGCCCGAGCGCGACCGCCTTTTCGCGGATCAACTTGACGTTGATGCCGCCGCCGTCGTCGGCGACGGCGATCACGACTTCGGCACCGTCGCGGGTCAAGCTCACCGATATTCGCCCGACGTCCGGCTTGCCCAGCGCGGCGCGCTGTTCCGGCGGCTCTATGCCGTGCACGACCGCGTTGCGCAGCATGTGCTCGAGCGGCGCAACCATGCGTTCCAACATCTGCCGGTCGAGTTCCGCGGCCGCCCCCTGAACCACGAGCTCCGCGCGCTTGCCGGTGTCGTTCGCAGCCTGGCGCACCAGACGCGTCAGGCGCTGCACATGACGCTGGAAAGGCACCATGCGGGTGCGCATCAGGCTGTTCTGCAGTTCGGTGATCACGCGCGCCTGCTGCACCAATAAATTCTGAGCCTCGCGGGTCAAGGTCTCGAGCAATCCCTGGATGCTCGCGACGTCGCCCGAGGTTTCGGCCAGCGCCCGGGAAAACTGCTGCAGAGCCGAATATCGGTCGAGTTCGAGCGGGTCGAAATCGTCGCGGCGCGGCGCCTCGTCCTGGTGCCGGTTCAATACCTGCGCCTCGGTCTCGATCTCGAGACCACGCAGCTGTTCCTTGAGGCGCGTGACCGTGCGCGCCAGCTCCGCCAGATTGAAATCGATGGAGTTGACCTGCTGGTCGAGCCGCGCGCGGAAAATGCTCACCTCGCCCGCGTTATTGAGCATGGTATCGAGCAGGTCGGCATCGACCCGCGCCATTTCCACCCTCTCCGCCGGCAGGTTCTCGCGTCCCGGCAATACGAGCGCGTTGCTTATTTCGAGATTGGAGATCGAATCCTCGGATATCGTGAGCGTCGCCGGTGCCGCCGGCGCTGCCGGCGCCGGTCGCGGGGTCGGCGCCGCCGCCGGTACGGCGCGCAGCGCGGGTGCCGCCGCCGCGGCGGGTTCGCGCGCGGCGGCGATGGGAGCCGGCTCCTGCGGCGCCTGCCCCGAATTCAAGCCGCGAATCTGCCGCAGCAGTTCCGTGGCCGCGGGCGGCAGCTTGCCCGCGCTCACCAGGTCGCGCATGCGCGCAAGCTCATCGAGGCTGGCTTGCATGACCGCGTGCGCGTGGTCGTCGGCGGCCACGGCGCCCCCGTCGATTTGAATGACCAGGCTCTCCAGCTCATGGCTCAAATCGCCCATCGCGGTAATGCCCGCCATGCGCGCGCCGCCCTTGAGGGTATGCAAGTGACGCTGCAGCTCGGCCACTCGCTGCTTGTCCTTGCGGTCGAGATTCCAGCCAGTCAGCAAGGTCTCTGCCGCCTCGAGCAGCTCGGTCGCCTCTTCGCTGTAGATATTGGCGATTTCGTGATCGAACTCCTCCGCGGCGGGGACCGGCGTCGCCTCCGCAGGCGGCGTCTCAACTGCCGCCGGGGTTGACGCCGCCGCCGGGGTTGACGCTGCCGCCGCCGGCGCGGCGCTGGTCGAATCCGGCAGCTTAGGGACCAACGCCGATGCGCTGGTATCGTTGGCGGCGAGCGCCAGGTCGGCATCGAGTTCGGTTTCGAGTGCGTGCAGCCGTGCGAGCAAGACCGGCTGGTCGGTAAAGTATGCCGTGGACTCGTTGATGTGAGACACGACGTTATCGATCGCGCGGACCGCATCGGCCAAGGTCGCCAGCCCGGTGTCCGATAGTCCGCGGCCGCTGTCGAAGACTTTGCGCATGAAGTGATTGAGCGGCTCGGTAATGCGGATGCCGTGGCGCGCCTCGGCCATCTTCGAACTGCCGCTCAAGGTATGGATAGCGCGGTATACGGACTCCGGCAGATCATGCGGTGCCGGCTGGCCGGTGCGCTTGCGCACGTAGTCGCGAATCTCCGCGAGATGGCTCGAGGTTTCCTTGCTGTAGATCTCGTGCAGTTGCGGGTCCATGACCGCCGGGCGCTCACGCTCGGCGGCACGATCCTCCGGCGCCAGCGCCGCGCCCAACTGCTCGGCCTCACGGCCGTCTGCGTACGCGAAAGCGCGCCCCATGACCTCATCCAGCGGCAGCGCATTTGGTCTGCCGGTTTCAAGCTGCTCCACCAATTGCGGCAGGGCCGTGACTGCGCTGCGCAGCAAGGTCATCATGCCCGGGGTCCGGGACAGCATCTTATCAATGATGCGATTCAACAGATTCTCTATCGACCACGCGAATTCGGCGATCGAGCCTGCGCCGACCATGCGGCCGCTGCCCTTCAACGTATGGAAGCTGCGCCGCAATGACGCCAGCGAATCGAAGTCCATCGGATTTTGGTCCCACAGCGGGAAATGCCGTTGGATCGAAGCAATCTCCTCCTTGGCCTCCTCGATGAACAGCTCCAGGAACTGCGGATCGATCGCCGGCGCTTCGGGGCCCACGACCAGCGGGATGGGCGCCTGCACGCCCTTGCTGCGATCCAGGGCAAGCGTGGCCTGTTGATCGATCTTGACGGTCTTTGCAACCTCCTCGGCCGTAAGCTCCACGTTCGGCACCCGAGACGGCGCCTGTTCGGCGAGCGCCTTGATGCATATTTCGGCGTTATCGAGCATGTACCAAGGATCGGCGCGCCCGCTCTGCAGCGTCTCCATGTAGTACTCGATGCTGACGATGGCGTCGGCGATGCGCTCAAGGCGCAGCGCGTCCGGCGCGGGCGCGCCCGGTTCGACGAGCTTGCGCACCTCTCCACCGATCGCATCCATCAATTCAACCGCCCTGCCCTTGCCCAACATCAACAATCCGGCGGTGATGCCGCGCAGCAGCTGCGGAACGTTGTCGAGGCCCTGTGGCGCCAGATCCGAGGGCTTTTGCACGGCAATCGAAACCGCTTCCTTGATGCGCGCCAAATTGACGATGCATTCCCGAAGGACCGCTTCGCTGACCTGGCGGAAATCGAAATCCTGGCCGGCGGGGGGCGCGAGCGCAGCGGCAGCCGCCGTGTTGGGCAAAATAAGACTCACCAGCTGATCGTCGAGGTTGTCCTCGACCGACAGCAGAACGCCGGCCACCTTGACCAACGCGGCCTCGGGCGGGTTCCTGCCGTCGCTCAACAACGCCGACAATTCCGCGATTTCCTGTTGCACGCGTTGCCGCAGCTCCCCAAGCCCGAGCACACCCAGGGTGTCGCTGATCTTCTTCAGCAATTCGAGTTGCGGTGCAAGCTCTTCGTTGCGGCCGCCGCCGCGGCGCACGAAGATATCGAGGACGTCCTTGACCTTGGACAAATCCTCCTTGATGGCGGCGGCAACCGTGCGCATCAATTTGGCGCTGGGCGCCGACAGGCTTTCGCGCTCCTGGTCGATCGAATCGTCGACCGGCAATAGCTCGGACAGCTTGAACGAAGCGCGGACCGCCGCGATGCGCCCGCCGCTGGTGGTGGCGCGTGCCACGTAGTACAGCAGGTTGTTCAACAGGTCGACCGGCGGCTTCTCGCAATAACGGGCCTCGCCGAGTTCGTACAGGACTTTGATTTGCCGGTCCGCTTGTCCAAGCAACCGCTTCAAGGTGGCGCTGCCTTCCAGGCCGTTGGCGCGCAGCGCCTCGAGAATCGCACCGACGACCCACCACAGCTGAAAGACCGGCTGAGTGGTGGCGACCTGTTCGAACTTCTCGGCAATCTTCGCCAGGATCTCCAGATTCTGGACCGCGCGCTCGCCGCGGATGTATCCCAGCAAGCCCACTTGAAACCGGGGCCGCAGCCTTCTGGCCCACTGCGCCACCGTAATCACCTGTTCGTCTTGCCGCTGCGGTTGCGGCTGGGCAGGCTGATCGGACTTCAGGTTCAGCAGCAGCAACGTCCCCTCGGACAACAGCGGACTGCCGCGCACCGAGCGCAGATCATTGAGCAGCGGCAGCAGCACCAACGCAAGGTCGCGTCCGCCCGAAAGCACTCTCTCCAAGTAGGTCGGCAGCTGCACCATGGCGCGCATCAGCGCGTCGAGTCCGTCGCCATGACGCTTTTGTTCGCTTCCGGCGCCGCGCAAATAGCGCGTGACGTGCTCCATCTCCTCGGCGAGCAAAGCCGCACCGTAAACTTCCACCAGACGCAGTGCGCCGTGCACCGAATGCAATTGCTCGGCGCATTTTTCGAGAAATGCCAGCTGATCGGGACGTTCCGCATACGCCTCGAGCGACGCGCGGGCCTCGTTCAAGGTCGCCGTCAATTCCTTGGCGACGATGTGCAATGTTTGAGAGCTGATGTCGGTCATCGAAATCGTTGAACTTGCGCCGCTAAGCGCCGGCGCCGCTCGCCTTGCGCAGCGGTGCGGCGTTGCCCGCTTTGACCGGTTCCTTGAGCGCCGGGACGCCGGCGGGGGCGTTCTTGCCGCCGCTGCCCGCACCGCCGGCAGGGGAACCCGCGGGGCTGGTCGCGGCAACCGCGCCCACCGCGGTCGTACCGCCGCCGTAGTCCGGCAGGCGAAATCCCGCCACCGATTTGCGCAACTGCTCCGATAGCGCCGCAAGTTTGGCAATCGACGTGGACGTCGCGGTCGAGCCCTCCGCGGTCTGCGTTGAAATTTCGCGAACGACTTGCATGTTCTTGGAAATGTCCCCCGAGGCCGACGCTTGCTGACGGGCGCTGGCCGATATGTTCTGCACCAAGCTCGCGATCTGATTCGAGACCTGCTCGATCTCCTCGAGCGCGGCACCGGCATTCTCGGCCAACAGGGCGCCGCCGACCACGTCCGTGGTGCTGCGTTCCATCGACACGACCGCTTCATTGGTATCTGTCTGGATGGTGCGCACCAGAACCTCTATTTGTTTGGTCGCGTTCGCCGCGCGCTCCGCAAGACGCTGCACTTCATCCGCCACGACCGCGAAGCCGCGCCCCGCTTCGCCGGCCATCGACGCCTGAATCGAGGCGTTCAGAGCGAGAATATTCGTCTGCTCGGCGATATCGTTGATGAGTTCGACGATATTGCCGATTTCCTGGGAGCTTTCACCGAGCCGCTTGATGCGCTTGCTGGTCTCCTGAATGGTTTCGCGAATGGCATTCATGCCGTCGATGGTGCGCCGCACCGCATCGCCGCCCTTGTGAGCGACGTCGACCGAATGCCTGGCGACGTCCGCGCAGCGCTCGGAATTGCCCGACACCTCCTCGATGGAGGCCGCCATATCCGCCATGGATTGGCTGGCCGCGGCGATCTGCCGAGATTGCGCACTACTGGCCTTGGCCATATGCGCCGCCGCCGCCTGCGTCTGCTTCGCCGCGCCGTCCAATTGAATCGCACTTTCGTTGATGGTTGTGACCAGCTCGCGCAGCGCCTCGATCGCGTAGTTGATCGAGTCGGCAATGGCGCCCGTAATGTCTTCCGTAACCGTCGCCTGCACGGTCAGATCGCCGTCCGCCAGACTCGATAGCTCATCCAGCAGGCGCATGATGGCCTCCTGGTTGCGGTCGTTCTCGCGCACGCGCAATTCAGTGGTGCGCCGCGCATTCGCCGATTTGAGAAACAACCAGGTGAAGACACCGAGCAGCAGCGCGGCCGCCCCCAGGAGCGCCAGTATCAGAGGTTTGTAGCTCACCCGCGATTGGGGCACGGATGGCGCAGCGGCGATTTGCGCCGTCATCCCGCTCGCGAGCGCCGGCAGGGAGCGTGCCGCCGTCTGTGCCTTGGACAAGGGTTCGGCCGCTCCGATGGCCTTGCGTACGCTCGCTCCGAACTGCTGATTGCGCTGTACCACCGTCTTCAATCGCAGTTCCGCGTCGGCGCCCGTGACGCGGGATAACGCCAACCCGGACTCCTCTCCGGACAGGCCCCGCATCACCTGATTCAAGAATTCCAGGCTATCGGCGAGTCGCCGCGCGGTCGGCGCCGCATCGCTAACGCCCAACACCAGGCCGTTCAGCTCCTGCTGGATGCGCTGTACGGAAAGCTCGAAGCGCTCCAAATGGCGGCTCATGCCATCGAGCTTCTGCACACCGACGGCGCTTGCGAGATCGCCGAGTTCCGACAGCAGCTTCGGGGCCAGCTCCCGCGTCTCCTGATTGGCGGCCTGAATGGTTTGCACCGCAGTCCGCGCATCGGCGACGGCGCTCACCGCATCGGCGAACTTGCCGAGCGCCGCATCGAGCCCCGCATCGCGTTGCGGCGAGGCGCCGCTCGCGGTCAGGCTCTTCAGGCGCGTCATGCTCGTGCCAAGCTCGTCGAAATCCTTCGGTTCGCCGCGCAGCGCGTTCTGCGCCTCGAACGGTATGCGCTCGATCAGCAGCCGCAGTTGATCGGTCGACGCCGCCTCCGGGGCCGCGCTTTTGGTCAGCAAGGTGAGCACCGCGGCACCGGCGAGACATGCCACGATCAGCGCCAGCAATGCCGGCAGTGGATTGAATTTGGAAACGGCGTTTTGCGTGCTCATAGGCGTGGATCCGGCAGCGCTCAACTCGCAGCCTGCAGAAAGCTCTGGCTCTCGACCAAATTCTTCAAATTGAGCACCGGCCACACTTCCCCGCCGCGGCGAAACGCCCCCGCCAGATAGGCCTCGCAGCGAATCATCGTGGGTGGCGCCTCCGCATTGAATTCAGGTTCCGCGAAGCGCCGGAACCCCAAGACCTCGTCGACAATGAGCCCCGCCGGAATTTCCCGGTGGTTGACCACCACCACGCGTGTATTGCGCTGCGGCACGGTCGCACCGCTGCCGAGGAATTGCCGCAGGTCGATCATCGGCAACAACTGTCCGCGCACATTGGCCAGCCCCTTCACCCAGCTTTTCGACCCCGGGATGCGCGTGATCACGGCTGGGTAGCCCAACACCTCCCGGGTCTCCTCGCGGGCGGCCAGGAACGTCTCTCCGCCCATGCGAAATGCCACTCCCACCCATTCGCGGCCGGCGGCCGAGTCCGGCGCGGCCGCCGCCGCAACCGTGCGGCTGCGCTTTTCGAGTTCCTTGAGCAGTTCGAACGGACGGTCACGCAGGCTGCGCAGAGTATTGTCGCTCCCGCTCATCGTACTGGTCATACGGCCAGCGCAGCCTGCGCCTTCTCGACCAAAGCCTGCGCCGACACCGGTTTGACGAGATAATCCACTGCCCCCTGGCGCAAACCCCAGACGCGATCCGTCTCCTGGCCCTTGGTGGTCACCATGATGATCGGGATCAGCCTGGTTTCCGGGTCGTTGTTCAGCGTCCGCGTCGCCTGGTAACCGTTCACTCCGGGCATGACGATGTCCATGAAGATAAGGTCCGGCTTCATGGCCTTCGCCTTGCGAATACCCTCTTCGCCGTTCTCGGCCGCCGCCGTCCTGAAGCCGTGCTTTTCCAGGGCCTTCTGCATGACGAACACTTCGGTGGGTGAATCGTCGACAATAAGAATCAGTGCCATTCTTGTATTCTCCGTCATTTGGCGACGTGTGCTTCGATGGCGCCCAATAATTCGTCCTTGGTGAACGGTTTGGTCAAATAGTGCTCGGATCCCACGATGCGGCCGCGTGCCCGGTCGAACAAGCCGTCCTTGCTGGATAGCATGATTACCGGGATCTGTTTGAAGACCTTGTTGTGCTTGATCAGCGAACACGTCTGGTAACCGTCGAGGCGCGGCATCATGATATCCACGAAAACGATGTCGGGCTGGTGGTCGGCGATCTTGGAAAGGGCGTCGAAGCCGTCGACCGCGGTGAACACCTCGCAGCCTTCCTTGGTCAAAAGGGTTTCGGCGGTGCGGCGGATCGTTTTACTGTCGTCGATCACGAGAACTTTGAGGCCCGCGAGTTTCGGCTTGCCGTTGGTGATCATGCTCTCCATGGAACGGACCTTGAGGACGTGAATCGACGTGCGTAGGTGCTGGAATCTTGTGGCTTTTTAACATATCCGGGGCGCGCAAGCCACGTTATGGGGTCGACATTTCGCGGTAATCGAGGGTAAACAACGGTGGCGTGGTTCACAGTTTTCGGAACACGACCGATGCGGCGGCCGCGTCCGCGTGCGTTAAACTTGACGCGGTACTCCGGCCGTCCAGGATCTTCAGGGGAATGAGCATGTCTTGCGGTGTGCGTCTGGTCGTGGTCATGGACCCCATCGAGGCCATCAATCCGCTGAAGGACAGTACTTTGGCGATCCTGCTCGCAGCGCAGGCAAGCGGCTGGCAGTTATTCTATGCGGAGTTGAAGGACCTGTGGCTGCGCGACGGCATCGCCTGGGGCCGCCTCGCACCGCTCAAGGTGTTCGACGATCCGCAGGTCTGGTCCGTGCGCGCCCCCGGCGTCGCCGCCGCACTGGGCGAGTACGACGTCATACTGATGCGAAAGGATCCGCCGTTCGATACCGAATACATCTACTGCACCTACATACTGGATCGCGCGCGCGATCAGGGGGCGCTCGTCTGCAATCGTCCGCAGGGCCTGCGCGACATGAACGAGAAGGTCTACACCGCCTGGTTTCCCGAATGCTGCGCACCGACCCTGATCACCCGTGACATGGACGACATGAGCGGGTTCCTGAAGGAGCACGGCAAAGCGGTGTGCAAGCCGCTGCACGGCATGGGCGGGCGATCCATCTTCGTCCTGGAGCAGGGCGACAAGAATCGCAATGTGGTGTTCGAGACATTGACCGACTACGGGCAGCGCTACGCCATCGTGCAGCGCTACCTGCCCGAGATCGTGACCGAAGGCGATTGCCGGGTGATCCTCATCGACGGCGAACCCGTCCGCTTCGCGCTCAAGCGCGTACCCGACGCGGCGGACCACCGCGGCAATCTCGCGGCCGGGGCCCGCGCCGAGAGCCGCCCCATCAACGAGCGCGACCGCTGGCTGTGCTCCATCATCGGGCCGAAGCTGCGCGATGCGGGAATGATCTTCGTCGGTTTGGATGTCATCGGCGACTATGTCACCGAAATCAACGTCACCAGTCCCACCGGCATCCGCGAACTGAACAAGAAGCACGGCATCGACATCGGCGCAACGCTGGTGAAGGCGATCGCCCGCACCCTGGGCGTTGCGTGAACTCCAACATTCTTCAAATCGGGCTGCCGCCGGCAAACGACCGGATGCTGACCACTTGTTTCCTGGCGGCCCTGCTGCACGGCATCGTCATCCTGGGCGTCACGTTCAGTTCGCCGTATGGCGATGCAAATGGAGGCGACGGGGCCGCTTTGGAAGTGGTCCTCGTCAACGATCAAGCGCCGAGGGTTGCGGAAAACAAGAACGCGCAATACCTCTCCGAGCGAACCCAGCTCGGGTCCGGCAACACCAACAAGCGCGAGCGCACGCTGATACCGAAGTCCTCGCCGATGCCGGTCGAAAGAGCCGGCATTCCGAGCGGCGACGGGGTTGCGGCCGCGCAATCCGCGCATGAGGTCGGCGACGACCAGCTGGTGGCGACGCACATGCCGGCGGCAACCATTCTGTACTTCGCGGGGCCTAACGCCGCCGCCGAACCCTCCGCATTGCCGCTGTTGCTGGAAAAGAGGCCGGATTTGGGCATGACGCCCAATGATGATGGCGTGGAACTGCGTATGCGCGGCGCCGCCAAACAGCAGCTGTGGATTGCCGCGGATACCCGCGAGTCGGACGTTGCCGTTTACCTCGACAGCTGGCGGCGCAAGATCGAGCGGGTCGGGACCATGAATTTTCCGGATGTCGCGCGGCGGCAGAAGCTCTCGGGAACGCCCGTGATCGAGGTGACGATCGGCGCCGACGGCAGACTCGTGCAGTCCATGCTCCGGCGCAGCAGCGGCCACGCCGAACTCGACGAAGCCGCCATGCGGATATTGAAGCTCGCCGCTCCTTACGACCCGTTCCCGAGCGCTCTCGGCGCGGCGCACGATCAGATCCGCATCGCCTACGAGTGGCAATTCCTGGGTGGTGCGGCGCAAGGCTCCAGCGTATTTTATTCGGACTCAAACAGCCCTGGCGGCACCCGCTGATTCCGCACTAGAATTCGCTGATGGGTGGCATATGAGCGAATCGGACTATCTGACGAACCAATTGCTGATCGCCATGCCCACGATGGGGGATCCGAATTTTGCCCAGACCGTGGCCCTGGTATGCGATCACAGCGCGCGCGGCGCCCTCGGATTGATCCTCAACAAGCCGCTGCCCATGCGCATGGGCGAAATCTTCGAACAAATGGAAATCGAGCTGCCCGGAGGGCCGCTGCGCGAGCGTCACGTGCTGCGCGGCGGTCCGATGCAGACCGATCGAGGCTTTGTGGTGCATGCGGCCGGGGGCGAATGGGACTCGACGCTCAAGGTTTCCGACCTGATCCACGTCACCACTTCCCGGGACATTTTGGATGCCATGGCCCGCGGCGAAGGCCCCGCGCAAGCGGTGGTCGCCTTGGGTTACGCGGGCTGGGACGGCGGTCAGCTGGAGGATGAGATCCGCGCCAACTCCTGGCTCAGCGCGCCGGTCGACTCCGGCATCATCTTCGACGTGCCGTTCGAGTCCCGCTGGCTGGCCGCAGGCCGCCTGCTCGGCGTCGAACTCTCGCGCATCAGTCCGATCAGCGGCAATGCCTGAACGCGCTGCGCCCGCGGCGCCCCCGACGGCGGTCGCCGCGGCGGCCAACAGCCCCGTGCCGGGCCTCATCCTCGCATTCGATTACGGACAGCGCCGGATCGGCGTCGCCTGCGGAGATACCGTGAGCCGCACTGCCACCCCGCTCAGCACCGTGTCGGCGGCCAACTCGGGAGCGCACTGGGCGGCCATCGATTCCCTGATGCGCGACTGGAAGCCGGCTATGGCGGTGGTCGGCCTACCGTATAATGTCGACGGTTCCGAGAGCGCCGTGACCGTCGCGGCGCGCGGCTTCGCGGGCGAACTCGCCAAGCGCTACGTCTTGCCGGTGCGGCTGGTCGATGAGCGTTACTCGTCGCTCGAGGCCGGGACGCGGCTCAAGGCGGCACGCGAGTCGGGTCTTCGCAAGCGGCGGGTTGCAAAGACGGATATCGACGCGGCAGCCGCATGCATCGTGCTGGAGCGATGGTTTAACGAAGAAACATGAGGCGCACATGCGTTCACAAACTGACAGCGCCGGGGGCTTGCGCCACCTCATTACGCTCGATGGCCTGACACGCGAGGCGTTGACGGCGATTCTCGACCGCGCCGAGACCTATCGCCGCTTTCCCGGGCAGCCCGCCTATGAAGGCCGGGAACTCGCCGGCGTGACGCTCGCCAATTTGTTCTTCGAACCGAGTACGCGCACCCGCGCCTCATTCGATCTCGCCAGCCGTCGCCTGGGCGCGCACGTCCTCAACTTGGATCTGCATAGCAGCTCGCGAGCCAAGGGCGAAACCATGCTGGACACCATCTACACGCTCGAATCCATGAATACCGACATTTTCGTGATCCGCGATTCGGAGGCCGGGATGCCGGAATTCCTCATGGATCATGTCGCCCCGCATGTGTCGGTCATCAGCGCCGGCGAGGCCCACCTGTCCCACCCGACTCAAGGGCTGCTCGACGCCCTGACCATCAGGACCCACCAGCGGCGTTTTGCGGGGCTCAAGGTGGCGATAGTCGGCGATATCCTGCATTCGCGGGTTGCCCGCTCGACCACTCGCGCGTTGCAGACCCTCGGCGCGGGCGAACTGCGCCTGGTGGCGCCGCAAGCGCTTTTGCCTTCGGAGGATGAATTCCGCGGCGCACTGCGCTTCACGCGAATCGAGGACGGCATCGCCGGGGCCGATGTGGTGATGATGCTGCGCATCCAGAAGGAACGCATGGCAGAAGCGGCGGCGCTCGACGAAGCCGCATACTTCCGTGATTTCGGCTTGGACGCGCGGCGCCTGAAGCTTGCATCGCCCAACGTGCTGGTGATGCACCCCGGACCGATGAACCGCGGCGTGGAGATCTCATCGGAGGTCGCCGACGGTCCACGCTCGGTTATCCGGGAGCAGGTCAACAACGGCGTCGCCGTGCGCATGGCGGTGCTCGCCTCGATTGCCGCGACGCTGACGCGGCACCGCCGGCCCTTGTAGCCCCGCCCCTGTGGCCGCCGCCCGCCCGCAGGCGCCCACGATCGCATCGCAGGGGCTCGCCAATAGCGCGGGATCGGTTTCGATCGGTCGGGCGCCGACCTTCAGTTCGCGGGTAAAGCACTCATGCAGGCTCTTGAATCGGGATTGCTTCGCGTCGCGCAAATCGAGATCGGAGAACACCCGCCACAAGGACATGCAGACCGCGCACACCCACGGATGCTCGATGCCGCTCAACCATCCGACGAACTGGGTGAGCCAACGGCGCGGTAGGCAATTGGTGAGCAGGAAATTGATGTCTTCCTGCTGCACGATTCGTCCGATCAGGGAGCGAGCGGTCATCTTAATGTCATTCGACTGCAATAAGGTTCCGAGCCCAAGGAATTCCGTGACCAAAACATCCATTTTCATCCTGTTGGGTGCGTGCGCGCTCGGCGTGCTGCTGCACAAATTGCACTTGAGGCTGCAGCTGTCGCGCGCCAGGCAGCGTTCGCTGACGGGCCATGCGCGCATGGCCCGCCGCTTCGCCAGGCTGGTGCCGTTCTACGAATACGGCGATGCGAAGTTTTTCCGTGTGGACGCGGCGCCCGACGACGTCGCAACGGCGCGGCGCAGCCGCTTGGTGCGCTTCTGCGGCGCCTACCACGGTTGGTGGGGCGACGTGCAGCCCGGAGTCGGAAATCCGCTCCCGGCACGCGACACCTATACGCTGAAGGACATGGACGACACTTCCCTGCGCGTGCTCAGGAGCCGGCGCGATATCGCCTGCGTGCTGGTCAATCCGCTGCAGGCGCTGCTTCCAGCATGCGAACGTCGTAAAACCGTAAAAAAATCGTTCCGCGCGGTCAAAAAATCTTGTTTGCGCGTTCATGTATTCGTCACAGCGTCATGCCACCGTGGTGCGGCATGAGAATCATGATCGTTACCGACGCATCGTTTCCGCAGACCAACGGTGTGGTACGCACATTGGCTCAGACCGCCGCCTACGTCGGCCGCGTAGCCATTGAAAAGAACATCGACGCCTTCCTACAGATGCCGTGGAGCGGCAGCAAGATCGTCATCGGCGACGGCCCCGAACGGGCGCGGCTCGAGGCGCAGCACCGCGGCGTGGTGTTCACCGGCTACCGATTCGCCGAAGATCTCGCCCGTCATCTGGCGGCCCCCGCGCCCGCCAAGCACGCCTGATATCAACCGAAGTTTATCTTCGCCTCCAGGTTGGTGCGCGAATCGGCGCTCGTCAGCGCTTCCTCCAATTCGATCCGGCCTTCGCGAACCAAATTGTACAGCGAGCTGTCGAAGCTCAGCATGCCGCGCTCGGTGCCGGTGCGGATCGCCTCTTTCACGCCGATCACATCGCCCTTCTTGATGAGTTCCGAGACGTGCGGGGTATTGACCATGACTTCCGAGGCCGCGACTCGTACGCCGGACTTGGTCGCCACCAGGCGCTGCGAGAGAATCGCGCGCAGATACTGCGATAGATCCAAAAAAATCTGGTTGTGCTGATCGCGCGGAAACATATTGATGATGCGGTCCAATGTCTCCGCGCAATTATTCGCGTGCAATGTCGCGATGCACAGGTGGCCGGTCCCGGCGAGTGCGATGGTCGCCTCCATGGTCTCGCGATCGCGGATTTCCCCGACAAGGATCACATCGGGCGCCGCGCGCACCGCGCTGCGCAATGCGCGCGTGAAGGACTTTGTGTCGAGCCCCACCTCCCGCTGATTGACGATCGACTTTTTGTTCGAGTGCAGGAACTCGATCGGATCCTCGATGGTGAGAATGTGATCCGAGGAGGTTTCGTTGCGGTAATTGATCATGGCGGCCAGGGTGGTGGACTTTCCCGCGCCGGCGGCCCCCACCATGAGAATAAGTCCGCGCTTCAGCATCACCAAATCCTTGAGGATGTCCGGCATGCCCAGATCTTCGAGTTTGGGCATTTCGGCGGTGATGTATCGCAAGACCATCGCAGGGTAGCCGCGCTGATAGAACACGTTGACGCGGAATCGCCCGAGTCCCGGCTCGGAAATCGCGAAGTCAATCTCCAGCTCTTGATTGAAGTGCTCGATTTGCTCGGCAGTCATCAATCCGAGCGCCGCTTGGCGCACCGTTTCAGGACTCAAAACCTGCTTGTTGACGGGGAATATTTTGCCTTCGATCTTTATCTTGACGGGCGCATTGCAGGTAAAAAACAGGTCCGACGCCTTTCTTTCGACCATCAATTTGAACAGCGGCTTGGTGTTCATCACCTGAGCCGGCGCGACGGCGGACATATCAGGAGCCAGGCTCACTAAAATACCTGGCCTTCTTCTTCCTCTACGATCTGCAGCGACGCGCCGGCGTCCTCGGGATTCTTCATTTCCCGCTTGCTCTCGAGTTTCACCCGCAGCCTCAGCTCGTTCTTCGAGTCCGAATTGCGCAATGCGTCTTCGTAGGAAATCAAGCCCGCCTCGTACAAGTCGAACAGCGCCTGGTCGAACGTCTTCATCCCCAGGCGGTTGGAGCGCGCCATCACGTCCTTGATCTTCGCAACCTCGCCCTTGAAGATCAAATCCGAGATCAGCGGCGAGGCCAGCATGATTTCCATGGCCGCGATGCGCCCCGAGCCGGCCTCGCGGGGTATCAGGCGCTGCGATATCAAGGCACGGATGTTGAGCGACAGATCCATCAGCAGCTGCTCGCGGCGCTCTTCGGGGAAGAAATTGATGATGCGGTCGAGCGCCTGGTTGGAGCTGTTGGCATGCAGGGTGGCCAGCACCAAATGCCCGGTCTCGGCAAATTGAATGCCGTACTCCATCGTCTCGCGGTCGCGGATTTCGCCGATGAGAATCACATCGGGCGCCTGGCGCAGGGTGTTCTTGAGCGCCACATGCCAGCTTTCGCAGTCCACGCCCACCTCGCGGTGCGTTACCACGCAGCCCTTGTGGGCATGCACGTATTCGACCGGATCCTCGATCGTGACGATGTGGCCGCGGGTCTTTTCATTGCGATAGCCGACCATGGCCGCCAGCGATGTGGATTTGCCGGAACCGGTGCCCCCGACCAGGATCACGAAGCCGCGCTTGGACAGCACGACTTCCTTCAGGATGGGCGGCAGTTCGAGTTCTTCCAGGGTCGGAATCTTGGCATTGATGGTTCGCAGCACCGCGCCGACATAGCCCTGCTGCACGAAGGCGCTGACGCGAAAGCGTCCGATTCCGGGCGGGGCAATCGCGAAGTTGCATTCCTTGGTCGAGTCGAACTCCTTGGTTTGCCGATCGTTCATGATCGCGCGCACCAGACTCGAACTCTGTTCCGCGCTCAAGGATCGGTCCGACTGGGGGCGGATTTCACCGTCGACTTTGATCGCCGGGGGAAATCCGGCGGTAATGAACAGATCCGAGCCCTTCTTCTCGACCATGCGCTTGAGCAGATCTTGCATCAGCCGTATAGCTTGCTCGCGGTCCATTAGATGCTGTCCTTGTTCTGAGCCTTGTATTTCGCCTCTTCGCGGCTCACCACGCCTTTTTGCACCATTTCCTGCAGGCATTGATCGAGGGTTTGCATGCCCTGGCCCTGCCCGGTTTGAATCGCCGAATACATTTGCGCGATTTTGCCCTCGCGAATCAAGTTGCGAATCGCCGGGGTGCCGATCATGATCTCGTGCGCCGCGATGCGGCCGCCGCCGACGCGCTTCATCAAGGTCTGGGAAATCACGGCGCGCAGACTCTCGGACAACATGGCGCGCACCATGTCCTTTTCCGCCGCCGGAAACACGTCCACGATGCGGTCGATGGTCTTGGCTGCGGAGCTGGTATGCAGGGTGCCGAACACCAGGTGGCCGGTTTCGGCCGCGGTCAGCGCCAGGCGGATGGTCTCGAGGTCGCGCATTTCGCCCACCAAGATCACGTCCGGGTCCTCGCGCAGCGCCGAACGCAATGCTTCGGTGAATCCCAGCGTATCGCGATGAACTTCGCGCTGGTTGACTAGGCAGCGCTTGCTCTCGTGCACGAACTCGATCGGGTCCTCGATCGTGATAATGTGATCCGGACGGTTGTCGTTGCAGTGATTGACCATGCCGGCCAGGGTCGTCGATTTTCCCGATCCGGTCGGTCCGGTGACCAATACAAGACCGCGGGGGAGCATGCACAAATCTTTGAATGTCTTGGGCGCGTTCAGCTCATCGAGCGTCAAAATATTCGATGGAATGTTGCGGAACACGGCGCCGGCGCCGCGGTTCTGGTTGAAGGCGTTGACGCGAAAGCGGGCAAGCTTCGGAATCTCAAACGAAAAATCCGTCTCGAAGAACTCTTCGAAGGCCTTGCGCTGCTTGTCATTCATGATGTCGTACACCATGCTGTGCACTTCCTTGTGCGCCAGCGCCGGCATATTTATGCGCTTCATGTCGCCGTCAACGCGAATCATCGGCGGAACGCCCGCCGACAGATGCAGGTCCGACGCATTGTTCTTCACCGCAAAGGCGAGAAGCTGCGCGATATCAACCGCCATTTACGGCTCCTAATCCGGCTGTGTAAGCCGATACCAGTATATAAGAGGGCGCCGCCACCCAATATGTTAATTGGTCCGCAGAATTTAGCGGTTCGCGTGAACCACGTCCGGTCTCGGATAACTCATGCGGCCCAAGCGGCCGGACGGGACCCCGGTTCGGTCACCCTGATCGCCGTTACCAAAGCCAAGCCTGCCGAATTATTGATGGCCGCCGCCACGGCGGGCGTCACGGATTTCGGCGAAAATTATCTCAAGGAGGCCTTGGGCAAAATGGATCAGCTCGGGTCCGCCGCCGTGCACTGGCACTTCATCGGCGGTTTGCAAGCGAATAAGACCCGCGGTGTGGCCGAACGCTTCGAATGGGTGCACAGCGTCGATCGACTCGGCGTCGCGCGGCGCCTGTCCGAGCAGCGCCCCTTTCACGCGCCTCCGCTCAATGTGTGCATCCAGGTCGCATTGGTGCCGGAGCCGACCAAGAGAGGCGTCGAACCCGCGAACCTCGCCGAGCTTGCGCTGCGGACGGCGGAATTGCCGCGGCTGCGGCTGCGCGGCCTCATGTGCGTGCCGCCGCCCCAGCCGGATGTGCGCGCCGAACGGTCGGTGTTCGCCCGCTTGAGAATCCTGCTCGAGGATCTGAACGCAACGGGCCTCAAGCTCGATACACTGTCGATGGGAATGAGCGCCGATTTCGAATCGGCCATTGCCGAAGGTGCGACGCAGGTGCGCATCGGCACGGCGATCTTCGGCAGCCGATGAATCCGGTGCGACTTTAGAAGAGGCGGCGGACATGATCGACATTCGTAGGCTTGCATTCATCGGCGGCGGCAACATGGCAGCGGCCCTGGTCGGCGGCCTGACCAAGCGCGGGCTTCCGGGCGAGCGGATCGTGGTTGCCGATCCGAGCGCACTGCAACTGCAGCGGCTGGTCCGCGATTACGGCGTGCGCTGTGCAGCCGACAATGCCGGCGCGGTGGCGGGCGCGGAAGTGGTCATTCTGGCGGTGAAGCCGCAGCAGATGCGCGCCGTGGCATTGGCATTGAGCCCGCATCTGGCTGTCTCGAAGCCGCTGCTGATCTCGGTTGCCGCCGGCATACCGCACGCCGCGCTCGCACGCTGGTTCGGGGCGCAGATCCCGGTCGTGCGCACCATGCCGAATCGGCCGGCTCTGAACGGCTTTGGCGCTACCGGTCTGTACGCACCCGCGGGCGTCGGCGCCGCCAATCGCGCCCTGGCGGAGTCCATCATGGCCGCCGTCAGCGCCACCGTATGGGTCGAACATGAATCGCAGATGGATACCGTCACCGCGCTCTCGGGCAGCGGGCCGGCCTACTTTTTCTTGTTCATGGAAGCGCTCGAGGCCGCCGCGCATGAGCGTGGCCTGCCCAACGAGGTTGCCCATAAGCTCACCTTGGAGACGGCGTTTGGGGCCGCACAGATGGCGCGCCAGTCGACCGAATCGCTTGCTGCATTGCGTGAGCAGGTGACCTCCAAGGGCGGAACCACCGCGGCGGCGCTCGATGTCCTTGATGCTGCAGGCCTGCGTGCAATCGTCGCACACGCGGTGGCGGCAGCCGATCGGCGATCCGCCGAACTCGCCGCGGAGTTCGGCAGTCCCTAGGGCGCGTAGCGGGATTAACTTCCATGGACGCGATCAGATACATCGTAGATACCCTCCTCTGGCTGTTGACGCTCGCCTTCGTGCTGCGCCTGCTGTTTCAATGGGTGCGGGCGGATTTTCGCGACCCCATCGCGGATGCGATCGTGCGCATCACCAATTGGTTGATCGTGCCGTTGCGGCGTCTGCTGCCGCCGATCGGCAGACTCGACACCGCCACCGTCCTTGCGGTGCTCGCCACCGCCGCGGTGCGCACCGGAGCGACGCTTGCAATCGGCGGCATGGGGTTGGGCAGCCCCTTGCTGTTCGTGCGGATCACGGTGGTCGGTTTGATCGATTTGATCCTGCGCATCTACTTATTCGGTCTTTTGCTGTATTGGTTGACCGGTATCGTCGCCCCCGGTGGCTACGCGCCGGGCACTCGATTGCTCGCGCAACTGTGCGAACCGATCCTAAGGCCGGTGCGTCGAGTGATTCCCCCGATAGGGCAAATCGATTTCTCGGTCCTATGGGTGTCCATCGCGATCGGCGCACTGTTGATACTAGTGCGTTGAACATGCACTCCTAGATGCCTGAAATCACAGCTAACGACGCGTCACGGAAGCGCTGCGAGACGCGCCGGAGCGGCGCGGAAGCCTTGAAAACCAGGCTCGCAAGCGACTCAAACGCGAATATTTTTTTTCATTTGCGCTAAACAACGGCTTTTTTCTATGTTATTTTCGGCGCCGAGTTGAGTTTGTTGGCTTATTCACCGGCGTTCGCACCCAGCCGCGTTCGCAATCACCAGCAGGAGAGATCATATGGCGAAAAAAAATGCAGCACCGACCAAATCGGAAATTCTGGCTACCGTGTCGAAGGATACGGACCTCACTAAGAAGCAGGTCGGAGCCGTGTTTGACTCGCTTTCAGCCGTCATCAAGAAGAGTCTGCGCAGTCACGGGTTGTTCACCCTACCCGGACTTCTGAAGATGAAAGTCGTCAAGAAACCGGCCACGAAAGCGCGTGAAGGCATCAATCCATTCAATGGCGAAAAGATGATGTTCAAGGCCAAGCCGCCCAGCAAGAAGGTGCGTATTGCCGCACTCAAGACGCTCAAGGAATTCGTGAACTGATTGATCGGCGTCCGGGGCGGTTGGACGGATTCAGCCGCTCCGGATGGCATCGATTACGGCATCCCTCAGCAGCGGCAAGTGCCCGTGAAAGAAGTGCCCTACTCCGGGCATGACAACTAGTTTCGGCTGAGGCTTGCAACTCTTGGCCCAGGCGAACACGCGCTGCGGGTCCACCACCTCGTCGCTGTCCCCTTGGACGACCAGCCAGGGACAGCTCGGCACCGCCAACGCGGAAAAATCCATCCGATCCACCGGCGGCGCCACGGTGATCAGCCGGGACGCACCCCGCTCGAGCGCCAGGCGCAATGCCACGAACGCTCCGAATGAAAATCCGGCAAGCAGCAATCGGCGGTCCGGCCAGCGTAGCGCACCGTACGCGGCAACGGCGTCCGCGTCCGCGGTTTCGCCGTTGCCGTGGTCGTAAGTCCCGGCGCTCGATCCCACACCGCGAAAATTGAAGCGCAGCGTCGGAATGCCGGTTTCCCGAAACGCCCGCGCCAGGGTGTGGACGACCTTGTTATCCATGGTGCCGCCATGCAATGGGTGCGGGTGACAAAGCACCGCATACCCCTCGCCCGGCAGTCCGGGATCCTCGACGATCGCTTCCAGCGGGCCGGCGGGCCCGTCAATCGACAGGCGCTCGAGCGCAACCGTTCTAACGGTCATTCGACGCCGACGAGATCCACGTCGAATACCAGTGTCGCACCGGGTGGAATGAGGCCGCCGGCGCCGCTGTCGCCATAGGCAAGCTCGGCGGGTATGGTGAGGCGGCGTCGGCCTCCCACCTTCATTCCGACAACCCCCTGATCCCATCCCTTGATCACCTGGCCGGCGCCCACCGTGAAGCGGAACGGCTGGCCGCTGCGCAACGAGCTGTCGAATTGCTTGCCCTTCGTGTCGGGCGCCGTCGCCTCGTACAGCCAGCCCGTGTATTGCACCACGGCGCCTTGGCCCGCCGCCAATACCGCGCCGCTGCCCGGTTGCAACTCAAGGATCTCCAGGGAATGCGCGGCGCCCGGGGGAACGTCAGCCGGTTTGCCGCCGCATGCGACCAGAAGGCCGGCACAGAATGCGCCGATATATTTGCGTGTTTTGTGGGGCGCCATGCCCACTTATCTTAAAGGATTTTACCGCGCGCGGCGTCCACGAATCTTCAGCAGCGCAGCGACGCTCGCGCCGATTTGGGCATTGAACCCCAGCCAACGGTGCCGCAAGGCGCCCAAAGCGTCATCGAACTCGTCGGCGACCTGTAACACCCACTCCATAGGTAAAAAGTCTATGCGCCACCCCGGCTGTCGACCGTGAGTCGGGTCACATACTTGCCATGCTGCGGGCGGCTGCGTACGCTCTGCGCTACATGCAGCGAATTCTCGTCCTGAATCCAAAAGGCGGTTCAGGTAAAACGACGATAGCGACAAATCTCGCGAGTTACTTCGCGAGCCAGGGCGACCATCCGCTGTTGTCGGACAACGACCCTCAGGGCTCCAGCACTCGCTGGCTGAAGAAGCGCACGCCCGAGCAGGCGTTCATCCACGGTGTCGCCGCCTTCGAACGCAACAGCCGCATAACCCGCGCCTGGCAGCTGCGAATTCCAGCCGACGCGGCGCATGTCATCGTGGATACCTCGGCGGCCCTGATGGGGCAGGACATGCCCGACATGACCAAGAGCGCCGATGCCATCATCGTCCCGGTTCTACCTTCCGATATCGATATTCACGCGTGTTCGCGCTGTATAGCCGACCTGCTGCTGATAGCGAAGGTGCGGCGCGACGAGAATCGAATTGCGGTGATCGCCAATCGCGTCAAACGCAACACCCTGATCTATCAATCGCTGATGCGGTTTCTGGAGACGTTACGAATTCCCGTGATCGCGACTTTGCGGGATTCGCAGAACTATGTGCGCGCCGCCGAGCAAGGGGTGGGCTTGTACGAGATGAAGAAGACCTTGGTGGCGCAGGATCTCGAGGATTGGGCGCCGCTGCTCGCGTGGTTGAAGGCAAAAGAGGTTATGTGGCAGCCGAATCCCGGCATCAATCCATTGCCGGAGACCGCTTGAGCGGCCGGCCGGCGGCTTACTTTTTCTCGTCCCAGGCCCCGCGAGCCTTCTCGGCCCAGTTCTTGTAGCTGTGCCAATTGTAGAGACTGTTGGTGATCGCCGCGTGGCGACCGCCCGTCTTGTAAACGTCGCGCGGAACTGCAACCCCCGCTTTGGCAACGCCCGGCTGCACACGCGGCGCGCGGCGGTCAACTCCCGTGTATCGAATCGGACTTTTGATGTCGCTCATCTGGTGCCTCTATGATGTGACTGACAGTATGTGTCGCGCATCCCCTAGGGCAGGAACTGTGTCACAGGCAAGCAGCGCGAGTCGCCGGCCGTGAGAGCGCATTGCGATGCGCATCTCAGAGACCGTCACGGTAAGTTAAATGGTGAATTTTTCGCGGTTGCGCCAAGCGTTGAACAGCGGCTTGAGTTCTTCGAACGATCGTTCGAGCGCCGCGGGCAGCAATGTCGTATAGGAATCGAGCAGCGCCATCGCGTTGCGCGCCGGATCGGTGCGCGTGGCGGCACCCAGCCGGCGCGACATATCGCGATTGACGATGTGCAGGTTTTCATAGAGATCTTCCAGTGCCGCGAAGCCCTGCGGCTGCTCGGAGCCGGTGATTTCTCGCGCCAATAGATACATGCAAATGCTGCGGAAGACCGTTTCTTCCTCGCTGGCGAACGGCAAATGGAAGCGCGCCATCGGACGCAGGTGATCGGTCCAGGGGCAGCCCGCGGTTGCCATGATCAAGCCGAGCACCGAGCTCATCGCCTGCTGTGCCGAGGTCTGCGCGTATATCGTCCGCTCCTCCTGCAGGACGGTGACGCCGACCGTGTCGAATGACACCAATGCCTTCAGCGGCTCCAAGGTCGATGCCATCTGCAGCGCGACCGGACAATGCGCATGTTCAAGTTCGTTCAGCGGACAGTTGGCGCATCGGTTGAATTTGAGTTCGGTCCAGAACGGCGCTTCGGCGGGCGCGGCATTGGACAGCCGGAAATCCGTGGGATCGAAGCTGAAGTCGAGGGTGGTTTGCGACCCGTCCGGCAGATCGAAGCGATACCGGATGCGCTGCGGCTGGCTCATGCCACCAAACGGTAGCACGGGGTGTATTCGGCGCCGGTGAGCTTCATGCGCCGCTGCGCCACGAACGATCGCAGCAGCCGGTCGAGGGGCTCCAGGATCGACGGCTCGCCGCTGAGCTCGTAGGGCCCGTAGCGCTCGATCGCGGCGACCCCGTACTCCTTGATGTTGCCGGCCACGATGCCGGAGAACACGCGCCGCAGATTGGCGGCGCGCTCGTGTACCGGCTGGTCGCGGGCGAGGCGCAAAGCCCGCATCGACGCGTGCGTCACCTCGAACGGGCGCTGGAATTCGAGCGGAATATTGAGCAGCCAATTGAAGCCGTAGGAATCGCTTTGTCGCCGGCGATAGTCGCGCACCTGAGCAAGGCCCGCCACCATGGCGCGCGCCACACCCGCCGGATTGTCGATGATGATTCGATAACGCGACTGAGCGGCCTCGCCCAGCGTCGCGCCGACGAACTCGTGAATCTGCTGGAAGTAGTCCGCGGCGTCGGCCGGGCCGGTGAACACCACCGGGAACGGCATGTCGACATTGGCCGGATCCAGCAATATGCCGAGCAGATAAAGGATCTCCTCGGCCGTGCCGGCGCCGCCCGGGAAAATGACGATGCCGTGCCCCAGCCGCACGAACGCCTCCAGGCGCTTCTCGATGTCCGGCATGATGACCAGGTGGCTGACGATGGGGTTGGGCGGTTCGGCCGCTATGATGCCCGGCTCCGTAATGCCCAAGTAACGGCCGTTGACGATGCGCTGCTTCGAGTGCCCGATAGTGGCGCCTTTCATCGGTCCTTTCATGGCGCCGGGGCCGCAGCCGGTGCATACATCGAGGCTGCGCAATCCCAGTTCGTAGCCGACTTTCTTGGTGTAGTCGTACTCGACGCGCCGGATCGAATGCCCTCCCCAGCACACCACCAATTTGGGCCCCACCTGCGGCTCCAATACTCGCGCGTTACGTAATATGTGAAATACCGCGTTGGTGATGCTCGAGGAGGAAGTGAGGTCGAAGCGCCCGCTCTCGATGATCTCGTTGGAGATGAAGACCACGTCGCGCAGCACCGCGAACAGGTGATCCTTCAATCCTATGATCATTTGCCCATCGACGAATGCGGAGGCCGGCGCGTTCCTGATTTCGAGCTTGATGCCCCAGGCCCGACGCACGATGCGCAAATCGAAGTTTCGGTATTTGTCGAAGATCGCGCGCGCATCGTCGAGATCGCTGCCGGTGTTCAGCACGGCGAGCGCGCACTTGCGAAACAGGGAATAAAGGCCGCCCTGGCCGGAATCGAGCAGCTTGGCGATTTCCTGCTGCGAAAGGTGCTCGAGGCTGCCCTTGGGTGCGACGCGGGCGTCGACCAGGTCGGACGATAGGATCGTGGTTTCCACGCGGCACCTGCTGTTACGGATAGATATCGATCGGGATGTTGTCTTGGGTGCGCATCCACACTTCGACCATGTCGGAATTGGACAAGGCGATGCAGCCGTCCGTCCAGTCGTTCGAGGAGTAATAGGCGTACGGATATTTCGGGGCATTCGGCAGACCGTGGATCATGATCAACCCGCCCGGTGCCCACCGGTGCTTGCGCGCCCGCGACTGGTCCTCCTTATTGGGGTAGGACACCTGGATCGCCAGAAAGAAATCGCTGCGCGTATTGCGCCGCTCGAGAAAATAGCGTCCCTCGGGGGTTCGAAAATCGTGCTCGCGCTCTTTTTGGCCTACCGGGGACAACCCCAGCGCCACCTTGTACTCACCGAGCAGGCGGCTGCCGCTGTACAGATACAACTTGTGTTGCGACTTGTGGACGACCACGCGATCCGCGGCCGCGATCTCCTCGGCGGCAGCGGTCAGCGGGGCCGCCGCAGCGCTGGCGGCCAGCAGAATTGCCCACAGACTCCACGTGCAAAGCCGGCTGCTGGGATTGAACATATTTAAATTATAGCGTGTAAGGCGCACGAGAAAACCGGTTGCAGCTCACGGACCGCGCAGATTTGTCAAATGGGAACATGACTACTCACGATTGATGGCCACGACGCGCGGCAGCGTGATGGTCGTCCCGGGCCGTACGTCGCTGAAATCCACATCCGGGTTGTATTGCGCCACCAGCCAAACCGGCATGTCGCTGCGCTGTTGCGCGATGGTCCACAACGACTCGCCGCGCTTCACGTCGTAGTTTTCGGTGCCGGCAATCCGATGAGCGGCGAAAAACGCATCATGCAGCTGCCGGTGGTAATCGCGCCGCACGGCGACGAAATGCTCCGCACCGACGCGGGACAGGTCGAGTTTGAGCTTGCGGCCGAGGGTGACCATGGCATTCTTGGGCAGCTTGTTCAAAGCACGCAGCGCCTGCGCATCGACTCGGCACCAATCCGCGAAATGCCCCAACGTTTCCGCCGCTTGCACCAGCACGGTATTGTCGGCGGCGACGCTGTAGTCCGTTACATCCGGATTGCCGGTCGGCGCTCCGGCGGGCAGCAGCGCCGCGCTGTTGGTTTGTCGTTGCGAAACGGGCTCTTTCGGCGCCTGCACGATGATCTCGGCGAGCACGGGCTCGGTACCCGCAAGGTCGGAAGCGGGCGACGAACCCGAAACCGGCGCGGGTGCAACCGGCACGGCCGCAACCGCCGCCGCAGCGCCGACTTCGGCTCGCGACGCGGGCATCGGGATGCGAACGATTTGGCCGCGTTCGATTGCATGCGCGCCGCTCCAGCCATTCGCGGCCAGCATTCGCGCCAATCCGACGCCGCTCGCGGCGGCGATGCCGGCCAAGGTTTCTCCGCGGCGGACCCGATGGCTGCCGTCGTTGCGCTGAGCCAGGTAGCGCTCGCTCGGCGGCAAGCGTGCCCAGCCCGCGGCGATCTCGGTCTCCGCCAGCCGTCCGGGGAGGCGCAGCGCGTAGCCACGGGGCACCAATCGCGACCCGTTCCAGATCGGCGGGCGCAATGCCGGATTCAAGACCTTCATGGCTCCCATGTCGACGTTGAATGCCTTGGCCAGGTCGCCGATCGCGATGTAGTCGGGCAATTCGACCGGCGTGTTCTGGGTATCCGGCAGCGGCGCGATCGGACCGAAATATCTCTCCGCGTTGCGATCCACTTCGAGTGCCGCCAGGAACGAAACATAGAAATTGCGCGAAGCAAAGCCGAAAGTGGCGCCTTGGTAGCGCTTGACGATGACCGCGATATCGCTCGTTCCCAATTGCTCCTGGGCGCGCCGCAGGCCGCCGGGACCGTGATTGTAGGCGGTGACGGCCAGCGGCCAGGAGCCGAGCAGCCGATAGTTGTAGAGCATCAAATTAGCGGCCGCCTCGGTCGCGCTGGAGGGGTCCAAGCGCTCGTCGACCAGGCTGTCGACTCGCATGAAGCGCTTGGCGGTCGAGGGCATGAACTGCCATAGCCCGGCCGCACCGACCTTCGAGTAGGCAGCCGGATTGAACGATGACTCGACGTGCGGCAGCGCGGCTATTTCCTTGGGCACGCCGTGCTGCTCGAGGACTCGTGCGATATGCGCCTCCCAGGGCACGGCCCGTATCAATCCTTCATGGAAGCGATCCGCCTGCCCCAGCTGGAACCGTATCCGGCCGATCGCATCGATGAAATCGGCCGGCTTCGCGCCCTCGCCGAAGGTATGCAGGATCCGCCGCTCGTGCGCCGTCAAATCGTCGGTCTCGCCCGCGGCGAATCTCCGCAGCAGCGCCGCATAGCGCGCCTTGGCTTCCGCCACTCGGCGTTCGCGCTGCGAGGGAGAGGCGGCAGGATCGAAACGCAACACTTCGTACACCAGCCCCAGATTCCAATCGTCGTGGAGCAGACCCTGCTCGGTGGTGACCTCGGTGTACACGCGGATCCAGAAGCGCACGTCCCGCTCGAGTTCGGGCGGATGAACGAACGGGTCGGTTCCCTCCGCGGCAAGGGTCCGAGCGCAAATGAACGGCGCCAGCATGAAGCTGAGCGCCATGATCTTGATTAGCTTGATTATCTGCGAACTATCCGCACTTCGAATCGCCGCAATTCAAACAGGTATTGCATCCGTCCAGCACCACCACGGCAGCGGTGCTGCACTTCGCGCACAGTTGCGCTCCTTCGGGAAAATGCGACTTCGAAAACGCGTCCGTTTGTTTGGACCGCGCCTCGAACTCCTCACGCTTCTCCTGCACCAATTTGCGCTGATGGACGTCGAGTTCCGTCTTCTTCAGCAACCCGATCGACTGCAAGTGACGCTCGATCACGTAACCCAGCTCGGCGATGGTGGAGGGCATGAATTTTCCCCCGGGCTGCCAATAGCCGCCGCGCGGATCGAACACCGCCTTGAGCTCGTCGACCAGGAAGGTGGTATCGCCGCCCTTGCGAAATACCGCCGAAATGACCCGCGTCAATGCGACGATCCACTGGAAATGATCGAGATTCTTCGAATTGATGAACACCTCGAACGGACGGCGCTGTTCATGCGGAGTGCCCTCGTTCAGCACGATGTCGTTGATGGTGACGTACATGGCATGATCGGACACCGGCGTCTTGATCTTGTAGGTCGAGCCGATCAGCACCTCCGGGCGCTCGAGCTTCTCGTGCATCCAGATCACGTTGTCCTGCGTCTTCAAAGGATCTTTGGCCGCACCGCCGGCCGCTGCATCCTTGGCTTCCGGCTTCAGAACGCGGTACTTGGCGATTTTCTTTGCGATTTTGATGTGAGCCATATCAGAATTTCCCGTAATAGCCTTCTTTCAGCGCATCGAAGAGATTCGCGGCGGTATGCATTTCGCCGTCGTATTCGATCTCTTGATCGCCCCGCGCCTCGATTTCCGTGCCGTCTTCCAAAGTGAATACGTAGGTGGTGTTCTTGAGATCGTCTTCCTTCACCAAGACGCCCTGAAAGGCTTCCGGATTGAAGCGGAACGTCGTACAACCCTTGAGCCCCTGTTCGAAGGCATACATGTAGATGTCCTTGAAATCCTCGTATTTGTAATCGGTGGGTACGTTGGCCGTCTTGGAAATCGAGGAATCGACCCACAGTTGAGCCGCCGCCTGGATGTCCACGTGCTCCTTCGGGCCGATATCGTCGGCGGAGATGAAATAATCGGGCAGTTTCTCCGCCGGATTTTGCGAATCGGGCATCGCGCGCGGATTCACCAATTCACGGTAGGCGAGCAGTTCGAACGAGAATACGTCGACCTTTTCCTTGGACTTCTTGCCCTCGCGTATCACGTTGCGGAAGTAATGGTGCGCAAAGGACGGCTCGATACCGTTCGAGGCATTGTTAGCCAGCGACAGCGAAATCGTGCCTGTCGGCGCGATCGAAGTATGGTGCGTGAAGCGCGCACCGACCTCGGCGAGCTCGTCCACCAGTTCAGGCGAGGCTTCCGCGATGCGCTGCATGTAGCGGCTATAGCGCGCATGCAGCACCCGTCCCGCGATCTTGGCGCCGACCCGCCAGCCGTCCTTGACCATCTCGGGACGCTTGCGCAACATTTCGCGGGTGACCGTGAATTCCTCGTTCATGATCGGCGCCGGACCTTTTTCACGCGCCAGATCGAGCCCGGCTTCCCATCCCGCGACCGCCATTTCGCGCGACACGTTCTGCGAAAACGCCACCGATTTCTTGGAGCCGTACTTCATGCACAGCATGGTGATGGTCGAACCCAACCCTAGGAAACCCATGCCGTGCCGGCGCTTGCGGGTGATTTCATCGCGCTGCGGGGCCAATGGCAAGCCATTGATCTCGACCACGTTGTCCAGCATGCGGGTGAATATTTTCACCACCTTGCGATAGGTCTCCCAATCGAAACGCGCATCGTCGGTGAACGGGTCGATGACGAACTTGGTGAGATTCACCGAGCCCAGGAGGCACGACCCGTAGGGCGGCAAAGGCTGCTCGCCGCAAGGATTGGTGGCGCGGATGTTCTCCACCCACCAGTTGTTGTTCATCTCATTGACCCTGTCGATCAGGATGAAGCCGGGTTCCGCGAAATCGTAGGTCGAGGACATGATCAAGTCCCAAACGCGGCGGGCCGGCAGGGTCTTGTAGATCTTGCACGCGACCAGGCCCTCGGCATTTGCGATATACCCGCTGGTGTCCGGCCATTCGCGCCACACGAACCGGGTAGCGTCCTCGAGATCGGGCTGCTCCGCGGCGAACTCCTTTTCGCCGAGCGGAAAGGCGAGTTTCCATTCTCCGTCGCTCTTGACCGCACTCATGAATTCATCGCTGATCAACAGCGACAAATTGAATTGCCGCAGGCGCCCGTTCTCACGCTTGGCACGAATGAATTCCAGCACATCCGGATGGCCGATGTCGAAGGTGCCCATTTGAGCCCCGCGTCGACCGCCGGCCGAGGACACCGTGAAGCACATCTTGTCGTAGATATCCATGAACGACAAAGGACCCGACGTATAGGCTCCGGCTCCCGAGACGTAGGCGCCGCGCGGCCGCAAGGTCGAGAATTCGTATCCGATGCCGCACCCCGCCTTCAGCGTGAGGCCGGCCTCGTGAACCTTGTTCAAGATGTCATTCATCGAATCGCGAATGGTGCCCGACACCGTGCAATTGATGGTCGATGTGGCCGGCTTGTGTTCGAGGGCGCCGGCGTTCGAGGTGACGCGTCCGGCCGGAATCGCTCCATGCCGCAGCGCCCACAGAAACGATTCGTACCATTGCTCGCGGCGGTCCTCGGTCTCCACATCGGCCAGCGCGCGTGCGACTCGCTTGTAGGTATCGTCCATCGATTGATCGACCGGCGAACCGTCTTTTGCGATCAGACGATATTTCTTATCCCAGATGTCGTAAGACGCTTCCTGGAAGGGAATGCCGCCGACATCTTTGGGCTGTATTTTGACCACCGTATTCATGGGTATTAAAAACGCTCCCTTATAATTATGGCGCGACACTCAAAGACAAGTGGCGGTGGTCCCGATGGGCAAGAGATGCCTTGCGAATGGTCAACAACTAAGGGGGACTATCGCGAACTTAAAACGAACTTCAAACCACAACATATTGTGTCCGTAGTTGAAGGTTAAGACTTCGACGCGACCAGCGTCAAGACATTTTTATGCTAAATTTACACTAAAAAATACATGTGAATTCAATATCTTAGGAGATTCTCTCGAGAAATTTCCTCATTACACTTTTTGATCATCCGGTCAAGCGGAAAAAACCTGAATCGCAACATGTTGTGTTTCACAAGTTATCCACATTATGTGCCATTGACATTGGTCGCCCACTACGTTCCCGTTTCCGCGCGCGCAGTTTCGCTGCTCCGCCGTGGCGTGAGACAGTGCGGCGCAGCGAGCAAATTACCGGCAAGTTCCGGCGCCGGTTCGGCTTGCCGGACTTGGCGGACGCGCAAAACATGAAAGCGAAATAAGTCGACGGCATGCTGCAGATCGCTATTCCAAAACTTGCCCGGGAAAGGCCGCGGCGCATTGCGGTCGAGGCCGCGCAGGAGGCCCGCTGCGCACGGCCCAGCGTGTAAGATGGCAGACCGGTTGCCCGGTAACTATTTCATAAAAGGATTGCGCATGAATCGGCGTATCACGTTTGCGGCCACGCTGGTGGCCACCATGGCCATGTTGACCGGGACGGCGCCGGTGGGGCCGGCGGCGTTCGCCGCGTTGCCCACGCCTCCCATCGCGGACGCGGCGCCGATGCCTTCGCTCGCGCCGATGGTCAAACGCGTCTCGCCCGCCGTGGTCAATGTCGCGACTCGCGGCACAATCAAGGAGAGGCCGGGGCAGCGCAATCCATTGATGGATGATCCGTTCTTTCGGCGTTTCTTCGATCTGCCGCCGGATGCGAAGCCACGTGAGCGGCAATTCCAGAGCGCAGGCTCCGGCGTCATCGTCGACGCCAAGAACGGCTACATCCTCACCAATTATCATGTGGTCGAGAACGCCAGCGAAATCACCATCACCCTGTTGGACAACCGCAGTTTCTCGGCCAAGGTGGTCGGCTCGGACGAGGGCGCGGACATCGCCGTATTGCAGGCGAAGCAGCCGAACCTCGTCGCCATGGCGCTCGGCGATTCCTCGCACCTGGAAGTGGGAGACTATGTGGTCGCTATCGGCAATCCGTTCGGCCTGCAGAATACGGTGACCGCCGGCATCGTCAGCGCGCTCGGCCGCTCGGGCATCAACCCCGAGGGCTACGAGGACTTCATCCAGACCGACGCGTCGATCAATCCCGGCAATTCCGGCGGCGCCTTGGTGAATTTGCGCGGCGAACTGGTGGGCATCAATTCCGCGATCCTGTCCGGCAACGGCGGCAACATCGGCATCGGCTTCGCCATCCCGGTGAACATGGCCAAAGGCGTCATGGAACAATTGATCAAGTACGGGCAGGTTAAGCGCGGCGTGCTCGGCGTGAATATTTACAATGTCACGCCCGACATCGCCAAGGAATACGGCCTGAGCGAATCGAGCGGGGCATTGGTCGCCGGCGTGAGCCCGGGCTCCGCCGCGGAACGCGCCGGCGTCAAAACCGGCGACATCATCACCGCGATCAACGGCGTCACGATGAAGGACGCGGGTGAGCTGCGCAACACCATCGGCATGCTGCGCGTCGGAGACAAGGTTGAAATCGCCTTTTTGCGGGACGGCAAGCCACACAAAGTCACCGCCCTGATCGCCGAGCGTAGCGCGATCGAGGCCGCCAACGCGGCCGATATCAACAAGGGTCTGGAAGGCGCGGATCTTGCCGATGCGCCGGACAGCGGCGGCGTTTTGGTCCGCTCGGTACAGGAAGGCAGCCCAGCCTCCCAGGCCGGACTGCGCACCAACGACTTGATCGTGGGTGTCGGCCGCACAGCGATCTCCAACATCAAGACGCTGCGCGAAGCGGCGAAAGGCGCAAGCGTCCTGTTGCTCAACGTGCGGCGCGGTTCCGCGGTCGTGTTGATTCCGCTTCGTTGACGCCATGAAGCACGCGTCCATTTGCATTCTCGGCGGCACCGGTTTCCTGGGAACGCGGCTGGTCGCCCGATTGATAAAAGGCGGCCACCAGGTCACGGTGTTGTCGCGCGATCGGGAGCAGCACAAGCATTTGCTGGTGCTGCCCGGCCTCACCCTGGATAATTGCGATGTCTACGATGAACCCCAGTTGAGCGAGCAATTTCGCGGAAAGGACGTCGTGGTGAACCTCGTCGGCATCCTCAACGAGCGCGGCTTTGGCGGCGCCGGTTTTCGCCGCACCCACACCGAGCTTACGCGGGGCGTGTTGCAGGCCGCGCGCTCCGCGGGCGTCACCCGGCTTCTGCAGGTTTCGGCTCTCAAGGCCGCCGTCGACGCACCAAGCTATTATTTGAGTTCCAAGGGCGAGGCGGAACGGTTGATCCGCGAACACAGCGACAGCGTCGATTGGACCATCTTTCAACCGTCGGTCATGTTCGGCCCCGGCGATGCGTTTTTGAACCGCTTTGCGGGCCTGCTCGCCTCGATTCCGCTGGCGTTTCCGCTCGCCAAACCCAATGCGCGATTCCAGCCGGTATTCGTCGATGACGTGATCGACGCGATGCTCTGCTGTCTGCACGGCGGTGCATCCAGCCGCAAGACCTACCAGCTTGGAGGTCCGCAGATCTACACGCTGCGCGAGATCGTCGGCCTGGTGGCGAAACTCACCGGCCGGCGCCGCTGGATCATCGGGCTGCCGGATTTCGCGGCGCGGCTGCAGGCGCTGGTCATGGACTTCGTTCCCGGGCGGCCCTTCTCCAGCGACAACTATCGCTCGTTGACCGTCGACAGCGTGTGCACCGAGGACGGCTTCGCGCAGCTCAAACTGCAGCCGCATTCCATGGTCGCTTGCGCACGACAGTATCTCGGTGCGCTGGAAGACAATGCGCGCCTGAGCCGCGACCGCGCCGCCGCGGGCCGGGCCGATGCAAAATGAGAACACGCCGGTCGCGAACGCACGGCCGCCGCTGCGCTCGATCGAGCCTGGCGCGGGCCGTTTGGCTGGCTGCCCCGGCACTTACGGCCCGATGCCTATGCACCCCGCGCGGCCTGCCGCTGATTCTCTTCTGCCTCGCCTTGAGCGGCTGCGGCAGCGATTCCGGACCAGCCCTGGTGGCGCCGGGGATCGGCGCGCCGGTGCTCATTCACAGTCCGCCCATCAGGCAACTGACCGCCCAGCAATTGAGATCGCTGTCCATGGAATGCGAGAAATACCCGGCCGACAAATCCGCGCGCGGACCCTACGACGCCGCGTATTGCGAAGTCGCCATGGCCGCCTGGGCCGACGCGCCGTTGCAAATCGTCCCGATCAAAAAGGAGTGACGACCTGCGATACATCGGCGCCGCTTTCGCGCGGCGCCGGCACGTTTCTCGCCTGGTATTGCTGGCCGCAGAGCAGTGCATCGCGACGCGCCTGATCGAGTTTCGCCAGTTCCCTCACCCGCCGATAAAAGGCCCCGAGGTTTCCGCCCACGAACTTGAGCTCGCGCTCGAACCCCGGCACGCAGTCGAAATAGGTCGCGACCGACGCCAGGTACGCGTTGTTGAGCTGTTCGTCGAACCATGACCCGAACGGCGCGCGCCCGCCCCAGACCGCCTTGAGCTGTTGGTACGAATCGTGCAGTTCGGCAAAGGCCTCTCGTTTGCGGTCCCGCATGAGCGACGGTTCGATTCCCGAGGCGTAGAGAGCGCGCAAGCCGCTGCGCGTTTTGTTCATTAGCGCGATGATTTCCTGGTAACGCTGCTGCTGCCGCGCAAAGACCGCCAGGTCCTGATCGCGTCCCTGCGCCTTGAGCCAGCGACGCACGCCTTCTTGCTCCACCGTGGTGGCGAACGCCTCGTTGAAATCGGCATCGTTGGGCAGGTAGATCAATTGATGGGTAAGCTCGTGAAAAATGATGGATGCCAGCTCGATATCGCTCCAGCCCACCATCGTGTTGAGCACCGGATCGTTGAAATGCCCCAGCGTCGAGTAGGCCGCCACCCCGTCGACGCTCACGTCGAATCCGCGTCGCTGCAACTTGTCCGCAAAGGAGCGGGCCCGGGGCAGGGCGAAGTAGCCGCGATACGCGACGCAGCCGACGATCGGGTAGCACCATTCCTTCGGCTCCACCGAAAACTCGGGTGCCGCCACCACGTTCCACACCACATAGGGCCTGCCGACATCCGCGTAGCTGCGATAACTGCCGTTGTCCGGCAGCCCTAATTCGTCGACGGCGAATTCCCGTATCTGCGACACCGTCTCGAGCTGGGTGCGCACGGCGGGCGGGGTCCCGGGACTGGCGATCACCCGGGGAATGGGCTCGCGCTTGGACATCAAATTAAGCTGGCCCTGCGCGCTTTCCACGATGTAACACCCGCCGACGGATGCGCAGATCAGCACTACGGCGCAGGGTGCGCGGATCCGCGAAGCGATGCTGCTACTATTCACCCATGCAAGTGTATCTGGTCGGCGGGGCGGTTCGAGATGCCTTGCTCGGCCTGCCGGTAAAGGAGCGCGATTGGGTGGTCGTGGGCGGCACGCGAGAGGAATTGCTGCGGCTGAAATATCGCGAGGTCGGTCGGGACTTTCCGGTGTTTCTGCACCCCGACACCCATGAGGAGTATGCACTGGCGCGGCGCGAGCGCAAGGTGGCGCCCGGTTACCGCGGATTCAGCGTCGAATTCGGGCCCGAGGTGACCCTCGACGAGGACCTGGCGCGCCGCGATTTGACCATCAACGCGATCGCGCAGTCACCGGACGGGACTCTAATCGACCCGTATGGCGGCCGGCGCGACATCGCGGCGCGGACATTGCGGCACGTATCCGCGGCCTTCATTGAGGATCCGGTGCGCGTTTTGCGCGTGGCGCGCTTTGCCGCGCGCTTCGCGCCGCTCGGCTTTCAAGTGGCTGCCGACACGATGGCGCTGATGCAGAGCATGGTTGCGCGTGATGAGGTTGACGCGCTGGTGGCCGAACGGGTTTGGCAGGAATCGGAAAAGGCGCTACGCGAACCGGCAGCCAGCGCCTTCTTCAAGGTGCTGCGCGAGTGCGGCGCCCTGGGGCGCATATATCCTGAAATCGATCACTTGTTCGGCGTTCCGCAGCCGGCGGAGTGGCATCCCGAGATCGACACCGGATTGCACACCCTTATGGTGCTGGATCAGGCCGCACTCTTGAGCGAAGACCCGAAGGTGCGTTTTGCGGCGCTGCTCCATGACGCCGGCAAGGGAGCGACGCCGCCCGTCGAGTGGCCGAGGCACCACGGTCACGAGGAACGAAGCGTGGCGCTCATCGAAGCGCTGGCGGATCGCCTTCGAGTCCCGAGCGACTTCCGCGAACTTGCCATCATCGTGGCGCGTCATCATGGGCTGGTGCACCGAGCGTTCGAGCTGAAGCCTAAAACCATCCTCGAATTCTTGGAGCAGGCCGACGCCTTTCGCCGCCCGGAGCGCTTCGCTCAGGCGCTCATCGCCTGCGAGGCGGATTCACGCGGGCGGACCGGCTTGGAGAGCACGCCCTATCCGCAGCGTCGGTTCCTGCTCGCGGCGGCCGCGGCGGCCGCCTCGGTCAAGCCATCTGCCGAGGACATTGCCTCGCACCCGGGGGCCGAGATCGCGGAGTTGCTGCGCCGGCGGCGCGTGCCGGCCATCGCCGCGTCGCGCGAGCGGTGGGCGGAGCCGTTGGACCCAGCGCACCGCGCCGATCGCGGGTAGTGGACCGCCGGAGGCGCTACAGCGTGTGGCGCAGGTCTTGAAGTCCGAAGCCGCGCAGCGGTAGGCCCATTTCGCGCGACCATGCCATCGCCTTGAAACGCTCGCCCATCTCGCCCGGCAGCATCAGCCGCCGGGCTTGGTTGGCGAGGCGCGCATGGCGATTCGCGTCGCGGCCGGCGAGATCCTGCATTTCGCGATCGATCCCCAAACCGGCCAGAAAATACGCCTGCGTGGTGAAACCCGCGAGCTCGAATCCGGCGGACCGACTGGCCTCGGCGAGCGCCGTGAAGTCGACCCAGGCGGTGATGTCCTGCAGACCCGGATGCACAAAGGGATCGCCATGCGCGCGATGGCGGAAATGGCACAGCAGCGTGCCGTCGCGCCGCTCCGGAAAATAGTATTGCGATCGCGGCAAGCCATAGTCGAGCCATAACGCGACGCCGGATTTGAGCGCCCGAGTGAGTTCGGCCGACCAGGGTTTGAGCCGCGGACAGTACTCCGTCACGTAGCCGTCCTCCCAGCCGCCCCCCGCCGCCGCGAGCGCCGCGCAAGCCGCGGCCGTTGCCTCGCCCGCCGGACGCGGTGCCCAGTGGAACCGGTCGTTTGTAAAGGCGACGCCCAACTCCTCGCAGTGCGTGGCATGCCAACGGATGCGCGACACCGGCAACGCGTCCAGCACCTCGTTGGCAAGCACGACGCCGTCAAAACCCTCGCCGGGCGGCATCGTGAGCCACTGCACGAGCCCAAACAGATGCGGCACCCGCTCCCGGAGCGTGCGGAGCTGCCGCTCGCGCAAGTCCGCGCTCACCTCGAGTATCGCATAGCGTTCCGGCAAGCGCCCCAGCGCTTCGAGCCGCAACAGAATGTCCGCGGCTAACCGGCCACTGCCCGCGCCGATTTCGAGAATCGAACCGGCGCCCAAGTCGCGCAGCACGTCGGCGCATTGTTGCGCCACGCAGGCGCCGAACAGGGATGAAATCTCGGGAGCGGTCGTAAAGTCGCCGCCCGGACCGAGCTTGCGCGCACCGGCGCTGTAGTAACCGAGGCCCGGCGCATACAGCACGATTTCCATGTAGCGCTCGAAGCCGATCCAGCCGCCCGCCGCGGCAATTTCGTCCGCCAGATATGCGGTTACCCGCCGGGTATGCAGAACCTCTTCCGTGCTCAGCTCGGGTTCATGCCGCACGGATCGGCGCTCCCGCACGGGTGCGCGATTGCGCCCGGGTACACGCTGCGGCGACATTCCGGTATCGTTCCGGCGCATGACATCCAGTATCGAGAGTTCTTCCCTCGAGGGCCAGGTGGCCCTGATCACGGGGGGCGCCCGCCGCCTCGGCGCCGAGATCACGCGCACCCTGCATGCGGCCGGTGCGCGCGTGCTCATTCATTACCGATCCTCCGCAGCCGCGGCCGCGGCTTTGGCCGACGAGTGCAATCGATCGCGCCCCCGTTCGGCGGCAATCCATGCGGCGGATCTTTCGAATGCGGCGGCGCCGGACATCCTGGTGGCGGCCGCGCTCGAGGAATTTGGCCGGCTCGACATACTGATCAACAACGCCTCGAGCTTCTATCCCACACCGATCGGCAAGATCACCATGGCGCAGTGGGACGATCTGACGGCCAGCAACTTGAGGGCGCCGCTGTTTCTCGCTCAAGCCGCCGCGCCCTGCTTGGCGAAGCAGCGCGGACTCATCATTAACATTGTCGACGTCCACGGCTTGAGACCTCTGAAGGGCTACCCGTTGTACAGCATCGCCAAGGCAGGACTTGCGATGCTGACGCGCTCCCTGGCGCGCGAACTGGGCCCCGACATTCGAGTCAACGGCATCGCCCCGGGTCCGGTGCTGTGGCCGGAGCACGACATGGACGAGGCACTGAAGCGCGAGATCATCGGCAAGACGGCGCTCAAGCGTCATGGCAGTCCGCAAGACATCGCCCGCACCGCGCTGTTTCTTGCCAAGGATGCGCCGTACATCACCGGTCAAATCATCGCCGTGGACGGCGGCAGAAGCATCTAGGAGCCTGTCTGAGGCTCCTAGAGCTCTCCGGCACGCTCGGTGCGCAGCATCTCGCCGGCACGCCCGATGTCCTCCGCCAGGGGCCGGTCGTCGCGGTAATGAGCGACACGCTCGCGCACTCTGCAATACACCGCATCGGTCTTGGGCGCGCGCGCCAGCGAGCCCGGCTGCAAATCGTAGGCCTGCGCAGCGGCCAGCAGCTCTATCGACAATATCAATTCGGCGTGACCGACGATTTTGAGAAGTTTGCGCGCCGCGGGAGTGGCGTGGCTCAAATGATCTTCCTGCAGTCCGCAGGTGACCCCGCCGTCCAAACTGGCCGGAGCGGCCAAGCGGCGGTTCTCGGCCACCAGCCCGACTGCGGTGTATTGCGCGATCATGAATCCGGAATCCACTCCGCCGTCCGCCGCCAGGAATGGCGGCAAATGGCTCAGCAGCGGGTTGACCAGACGATCGATGCGGCGTTCCGACATTGCGGCGAGTTCGGCGACACCGATACCGAGCGCGTCGGCACTCAAGCCCATAGCCGCCCCGACCGCGTGCGCCTCAGAGAATGCGCGTGGCGCCTCGATGCTGCCGAGGATGACGGGATTGTCGGTCACCGACGCCAACTCGGCGTCGGTCGCCGCGCAGGCATGTTCGAATTGCTCGCGCACCGCGGCGTGCACCTGCGGCATCGCGCGCAAGCTGAGGGCATCCTGAGTACGGCGCCCGGCGCTCGCCGCCAGGATGGCGCTGCCGGCCAATGCAGCGCGCAGCCTTTCACCGACCCGCCGCAGAGCCGGCGAAACCCGCAGGCTCAGGCCTTCCGGCTCGAGCGCCGACACTTGACCGTGCAAATTCTCGAAGCTCATCGCGCCGATCACATCCGCCCAGTCCAGCAGACGCTCGATGCGCGTCAGCGCGAGCGCGGTCAGGCCGGTGACGCACGGCGTGCCGTTCACCAGGCTCAATCCTTCCTTCGCCTCGAGCACCAGGGGCGGGAAGCCCGCGGCCCGCAGCGCCTCGGCGCCGCTCAAGCTCTCGCCTTGCAGCCGCGCGCGGCCTGCGCCGAGCAGCACCAGCGCGATATGCGCCATGTGCGACAGGTATCCCACCGAGCCGTCCGCCGGGACTTCGGGTATGCAATCGCGGGCCAGGAACGCGAGCAGCAGATCCACCACCTCGATGCGCACGCCCGAGTAACCGTGCGCAAAATTGTTGATCGCAGAGGCGATGATCGCGCGCACTTCGGGCGCCTCGAGCCCAGGCCCGACACCGACGGCGGTGCTCATCACGATGTTGCGCGACAGTTGGCGCTGCCTGGACGGAGTCACGATGACGTCGCACAGCGCGCCGACACCGGTGTTCACGCCGTAGGCGCGAATATCCTGCGCAACGATCGATTGAACTCGCCGGCGCGCCTCCCGAACGCGCTGTTGCGCGGCTGGCGACAATGCGATCGAGGCGCCTTCGGCGATTGCGCCGATCTCGCGCCAGGTAAGGGGGCGATCGAGGAGGATGGCGGGCGGCATGTACCGGATGGGCTACGGCCGCGCGCGCGCGCTGCGCCAGCTCTCGAGGGATTTTCGATCCCGCTCGAGGGCGACGCCGACGTCGCGGGAGCTGCGCACCGCTCCCGGCTTGCTCAATATGATGCCGACCCACGCCACTCCGAATTCCTCGAGAACGAGCATGGCGAGGTGTTCGGCGAGGGTTTCGACCAGATGGAATTGCGAGTCTTCGACAAATGCCAAAACGCGCTTCGCCACCCGTTTGTAATTCAAGGTGTCGTCGATCGAATCGGTCAACGCAGCCCGGCGGATGTCGGCGCCGATCTCGATGTCCACGATCACCGTCTGCCTGACCTGCCGCTCCCAATCAAAAATGCCGATGATCGCCTCGGTCTTGAGCGCATGAATGAATATCTTATCCATTGAAATTTTGTTTAGACCCTTTAATTGACGGCTCTTCAAGTCAAGCCGACGTCCCCGAGATCCCAATGCGCCCTGGCGGCCAAAGCCAACCCTTGGCGCGCCCCTGCACCCAAACGCAAGCATCCGGCCAACGCGATCATGGCACCGTTGTCGGTGCAGAACTCCGAGCGCGGAAAGTACAGTTGCGCCCCTGCATTGTGCCCGATCTCCCTCAGCCGATCGCGCAGGCTCCGATTCGCTCCCACGCCGCCGGCAATGACCAGGCGACGGTGGCCGGTTGCCAGCAGCGCTCGACGCGACTTTTCCGCGAGCGTCTCAATCACCGCTTCCTGGAAGCCGCGCGCAACGTCCGCCCTGCTCTGGTCGTCCAAAACGCGGCCCCGCAAGGCTACTAGGGCGGCGGTTTTCAAGCCACTGAAACTAAAATCGAGTCCCGGCCGATCGAGCATCGGCCGCGGAAAATTGAATCGGCCGCTGCGGCCACTCTCGGCCAAATGCGCGAGCGCAGCGCCGCCGGGATAGGGCAATCCCAACATTTTCGCCGTTTTGTCGAAAGCCTCTCCGGCCGCATCGTCCAGCGTCTCTCCCAAGATGCGATACCGGCCGAGGCCGGCCACGTCGACCAGCTGCGTGTGACCCCCGGACACCAGCAAGGCGAGGAACGGGAACGCGGGCGGCTCGGACTCGAGCAGCGGCGCCAAAAGGTGCCCCTCGAGATGATGGATTCCGACCGCGGGCCGACCCCACGCGTACGCCAGGCTCCTGGCAAACCCGGCGCCCACCAACAACGCGCCGATGAGCCCCGGTCCCGCCGTGTAGGCCACCCCGTCGATGCAGCCCCGATCCGAGCCCGCGGCGGCCAATGCCTCGCGCACCAGGGGCAGAAGTCTTAGGATGTGGTCCCGGGATGCGAGTTCGGGCACAACGCCGCCGTAGGCCTGATGCAGCGCAATCTGGCTGTAAAGTCGATGAGACAATAGCCCCTCGGCGTCGTCGTAGACGGCGACCGCCGTCTCGTCGCAAGAGCTCTCAATCCCGATAACGCGCATGAATCCCGCCAAAATAGCTGTAGATGAGGTCCGGTTGCCGTTTAAGGTACGGCGCCGCCTTTGCCTTTTGCAGGGGCGCACTTTAGAATGCGCGCCCCTGTCGCCGAATACCGGCGGCCTTGCCTGAAATCTGAGGTTTGAATGCCCAGCGTTCGTGTTCGCGAGAACGAGTATTTCGACGCCGCCCTGCGGCGCTTCAAGCGTGCCTGTGAAAAAGCGGGTGTCCTGACCGAGCTTCGCCGCCGTGAATTCTACGAGAAGCCGACCCAAGAGCGTAAGCGAAAGAAGGCGGCTGCCGTAAAACGCCACCTGAAGCGCCTGTCGCGCGAAAACATGCGCAGCATGGGCGGCAACGCCCCGGCGAGCCCCCCGGCTGCGGCGCCGCCACGCCCTTACTGACCGTCGATCGCCTCCTCGGTGTCATTGAAGGAGCGAATTACCGATGATATGAAGGCCGCCATGCGCGCCGGCGCGAAGGAGCGGCTTGGTGTCATCCGCATGATCACCTCGGCAATCAAGCAGCGGGAAGTCGATGAACGCATTACCTTGGACGATGCCCAGGTGTTGAGCGTTCTCGAAAAGATGATCAAGCAGCGCAAGGAATCCCTGACCCAGTTCCAAGCGGGCAACCGCCCCGACCTGGTCGACAAAGAGACCGCGGAAATTGCCTTGATTCAGGGTTATATGCCGTCCCAGCTCGGCGACGCAGAAATCGATTCCTTGATCGCGGAGGCCATCGCGGCCAGCGGCGCAACCACCATCAAAGATATGGGCAAGGTGATGGGCATCATCAAGGCGAAGGCGCAAGGCCGGGCCGACATGGCCGCCGTCGGCGCCAAAATCAAAGCCAAGCTCGGCGGTTGATCGCAACCGGTCCATGGCCGGCCGCATTCCCCAGCCGTTCATCGACGAAGTCGTCGCACGCTCCGACATCGTAGAGATCATCGGCGCCCGGGTGGCGCTCAAGAAATCCGGGCGCGAGTACAAGGCGTGTTGCCCGTTCCATAGCGAGAAATCGCCTTCTTTCTGGGTCAGCCCCGATAAGCAGTTCTACCATTGCTTCGGCTGCGGCGCGCACGGCACCGTGGTCGGCTTTCTCATGCAATACGAAAAGCTGGGATTTCCCGATGCGGTGGCGGATCTGGCGGAGCGCGCCGGATTGGAGCTGCCCCGCGAGGCGCAAAGCGCCCGTGAGCCCGTCGGCGGCGATCTTTATGAGATCATGGCGCGCGCAGCCCGGTTCTTCGAACAGAATTTGGCGGACAATCCCCGCGCCCGCGCATACCTTGATTCGCGCGGCATCGACGCGGCCACCTGCGCCAAATTTTCCTTGGGCTACGCCCCCGACTCCTGGAATGCCCTGCTCAATCGCTTCGGCACCCAAGAGGACGAGCGCCGCCGCCTGCTGCAGGCGGGACTGATCATCGAGCGGGATGCCCGCGCCGCGCGAGCCCAGCCGGGATTCTACGATCGGTTCCGCGATCGGCTGATGTTTCCGATCCGCGATTCGCGCGGTCGGGTGCTCGCCTTCGGCGGCCGAGTCATCGATCAAGGCGAACCGAAATACCTGAATTCGCCCGAAACCCCTCTGTTCCACAAGGGCCGCGAACTGTACGGCCTCTACGAGGCGCGCCAAGCGCGCACCGACTTCAAGCGCCTGATGATCGTCGAAGGGTACATGGACGTGGTGCGGCTGCATCAGGCGGGCATCACCTATGCGGTCGCCACCTTGGGTACGGCCACTACCCAGGAGCATTTGCACAAGATTTTCCGCATGACCAGTGAATTGGTGTTTTGCTTCGACGGCGATCGCGCCGGGCGCCAGGCGGCCTGGCGCGCGCTGGAGAATGCGCTCAGCCTGGCGCGCGACGGCCGCGAGCTCAAGTTCCTGTTCTTGCCCGAAGGGCACGATCCGGACACCTTGGTCGCGGCGGAGGGTGCGGAGGCGTTTGAAGCCAGGCTCAAGAGCGCCTTGCCGCTGTCCGAATATTTGGTGCAGCAATTGTCTGCGCAGGTGGACCTGACCCACGTCGACGGTCGGGCCAAACTCGCATCGCTGGCCGCGCCCCTGTTCGCGCGGCTACCCGAGGGAGTCTATCGGGACTTGCTCTTGAGCCGTCTCGCCGCCGAAATCCGCATGCCCGCCGAAAAGCTTCAGGAACATCTGGCCGCAGCCGGTGCCGCGGCGGCCGGCGCGAAGCGCCCGTCGCCGCGCGCGGAACCTATCCCGGCGCACCGTGGTCGGATGAGCGCGGGGCGAGGCAATTTACTCAGCCAGGCCATCGCACTGGTGTTGCATCATCCCGCGGCGGCCCGGGCCGCCGGCGATTTTGCCTCATTGCGCGGTGTGGACAGGCCGGGTATGGCGGTCCTCAAGGAGTTGCTCGAGCAAGCCTCCGCCATGACACAACCCAGCACTGCGATGCTCCTTGAGCGCTGGCGCGATCGTCCGGAATACGCGCGCTTGAGCGAACTGGCCATGGCGCCGGCGATGGTCGCTGAAGAGGAAGGCGCCGCCAAAGAGCTGCATATGGCGGTAAAAAAGCTTCTGGAGGCCTACGGGCCGGGCCGCCGCGTCAATGAGTTGTTGCGAAAATCCGAGGAAACGGGCTTGAATTCCGACGAAAAGGCGGAATTAAGCTCTCTTCTCAAGACGAAGGCGCGCCCCGGAGCGTCGTCTTGACCCGAGAAGCATGTGTGGCTACGAAATGGCCAGAATTGTATACTTATCGGCTTGGCATTCATTTCCCTGATTCTCCACGAGGCGTCCCACCTTGATTAAAAAAGCGCCGGCAGGCACAGCGACTCAAATCGCGGACGAGCGTCAGTCGCAACTGAAATTGTTGATTGCGCGCGGCAAGGAGCAGGGCTACCTCACTTACGCTGAAGTCAACGATCATTTGCCCAGCGAAATCGTCGATCCGGAACAGATCGAAGACATCGTCAACATGA
>ODAK010000244.1_pt1 | contig 62047 bp, 52 predicted proteins | sample 1539591 | NCBI WGS metagenome assembly ODAK01 (sample SAMEA3539303, study PRJEB22396) | soil metagenome | biome: tundra; feature: field; material: soil | place: USA | collected 2010-05 | depth 0.15 m | reverse complement strand
TCAGCGCATCGTGGGCGCCGCTCCGGCCGGAGCGCGAGACGAAGCATCGGCCGCCAAGGCGGTGCGCGATATGTTCACGTCGATCGCACCTCGCTATGACTTGCTGAACCACGTGCTCTCGATGAACATCGACCGGGTATGGTGGAACCGCACTGCCCGCGTCTTCAGCGAGGTGCTGCGCCGTCCTGACGCGCAGGTGCTCGACCTGTGCTGCGGGACCGGCGACATGACGTTTGCGCTGCATCGTCGCCTGACCACCCTGAATGGCGCACCTACGCAGATCTTCGGGGCCGATTTTTCGCACGCCATGCTGGTGCGCGCGGAGCAGAAGTCGGCAGGCAGGAACATTCGCTGGGTCGAGGCTGACGCGTTGAACTTGCCTTTTCCAGCGAGCCAGTTTCAGTTGGTGACCGCCGCGTTCGGCTTTCGCAATCTCGCCAACTACGACCGTGGACTGGCCGAGATTTACCGCGTACTTGCGCCCCAGGGCGAGGTGGGCATTCTCGATTTCGGCGAGCCCAAGGGCCTGATTGGCAAATTGTATCGAGTGTACTTTCGGCGGGTGCTGCCGGCCATCGGCACGCTGATTTCCGGCGTACGCGGTCCTTATGCGTATCTGCCTGCGTCCGTACTGCGCTTTCCCTCTCCCAACGAGATGTTGCAGCGAATGCGCGCTGCCGGTTTCCGTGAAGTTACATGGACTCCGTACACGTTTGGGATCGCCGGGCTGTATCGGGGGAAGAAGTAGGGGATAGGGGTCAGGAATTTAGGGCCGTGCCCGGGGCACTCGATCTGCCTGCAGCCATAGGGGTCCTTCGACTCGCTGTGCTCGCTCAGGATGACAATTCAATGTTCATGAATAATGCAGGTAAGTTAGTTTCCAACCTCTAGCCCCTCACCCCTAACCCCTAGCCCCTAGCCACTGTTCTTAAAGCTGTCCCGCAGCGCATCTTCAATGGTGAATTGAATAATGCGGGCATACTCTTTACCGAGGAAGTGCTGCAGCCGGGTGGTATCCATGGTGTACGAGCCAATCAGGTAGGGCAGAGCAGCGGGGGGGATCGTGGAAATCCCCAGCTTCCACAATAAGCGGAGGACGGCGTGGCACGCGGCCCGTGTGGGAACGCGTTTGATCTTCGCTTGCGCTATCTCAGCGCAGCGTTGAACGGTGATGGGTCCTCCGCGACCGGCAACGTTCAAAATGGTGAGTGACGGATCGCTCTCTGGGCAGTTCAATAGATGCACCAGCAACCTTGCCACGTCGTCCACGTGTACAAACTGGAAGCGCTTCTCCAGATATTTCGTGCCGCGAGGCAGCAACCAGGGCAACCGCTTGCCCGCGGCCCGCATGCGGGCGGCACGTTTGCTGTTGCCCAGTGGAGTTCCACGCAACGCTCCCATCATGTAATTCTGCACGCTGGCGCCCGCGAAAATGTGAGGACGCACAATGTAGGTGTGACAGTCGCCGAGGCTCTCGGCTCGATAGCGAACCACCTCGTCGCACTCGCGTTGGTGAATGGCGTAGGGCAGCGTGTGGGCACGGAGCGGAGCTTCTTCTTTTACCGGCCCTGCGGTCTCCGGGCCGTATACCGCGACACTGCTGGGAAAAATGAACTGCCTGATTTGGCCGCCGGTGCGATTGACGACGCTTACGGCTTCCATGACCCGGGCGGTTCCGGCGACATTGATCTGCCACATCCGTTCCGGGCTGGGAACGCCGGAGCGTTGTGGATCTAAGACAGATGCGAGATGAATTACGGATCGTGCGCCGATTTCCCGCAGCAACTCAATGAGCTGCCAGCAAGACGGCTCACGGCCCAGGTCCGTTTGCTCGAACCTCGCCACATCGAAACTGTCAGGTGGGCGTGCGTCCACGCCCACCACGTGAAAATCGGAAAGCAACGGCAGTAACCGGGCGCCCAGATTTCCAGAGATTCCCGTGACCAGGACAGTTCGCTCCGGCGGCATGACTATTTTGGAGGCGCCTCCGGATTCGGTGCCGGAGCAGGTGGTGCATTAGGATTGGGCGGAGCAGATCCCGAGTTCGGCTTAACTCCAGCCGTTCCATTTGGTGTGATGATGGTGTGTTGGACCGTCGGAGCCACTTCAGGCCCGAAATAAGCTTCGTTGAGGACTATGGTCGCCGACTTCTGGATTTGGTCAATCTTGTCGGTGATCATTTGCCGCTGCAAAGTGGACGAGATGGTCGCCTTAACTTCGCTGAGCGGAACTTGGCGAGTGGAAACCACCTTGTAAATGTAGAGCGATCCAGGGTCAGAAAACACCTGGGAAACCTCCGCGGGCTTCAACTCCAAGACGGACTCATGGGCCTCGGGCAAGGTGCCGGGACGGCGCGCGCCGAGATTGACATCAGGCGCGGCATTGGTGAGACCAGCGTGCTCCATCGCTTCTTTTGCCAACTTAACCGGGTCCTCACCCGCAATCCAGCGTTCCCTGATTTTGTCGGCGTAAGCATTCTCCTCGGCATCGCTGGGCTTGGGCTTGTCGCCGCTGGCGGCGGTCCGCGGAACCATGATGCGCTGCAGCGTGGCCTCAATATACTTCTTGGGGTTCTGCTTGTAATAGTCTTCGATCTGCTGATCGGAGATATGCGCGTACTCCTGGACGATGTGCTGGTTCAAGGCGTCGGTCAGGATCTGATTTCTGACGAACTGGAAAATCTGCACGAAGCGGGGATCGTTCTCCAGATTCAGCTCGCGGGCGGCGTCGGCAAAGACCAGCATCTTCGCGTATTGCGAGGCGAAGTTGCGCCTCACCTCGGTAGGCATGGGGGGCTTGTCGGGTTGTTGTAGCGCGGTGATCATCTTCTCAAACTGCTCGCGCGTCATGCCGCTTACGCAACCGGGGGGCGGCGTTGTGGCGCCAGCCTTGGGCTGGCAGACATTTTTCAGAGTGATGACCGCTTCATCCATGGGGACCTTGGTCGTGTCGGCGGTTGCCGAACTTGCAGGTGCGCCAGCACCGGAAGGCGGCGGCGAGCTTTGCGTCGGCGCAGGGGACGCCGCAGGTGCAGCCGGGGGTTGGTTCGGACTCGGCGTCTGGCCATGGGCGGCATAGCTAAGAGCGCACGAAAGCGCAACAACCAGGAAAGTAGAGCGTGACATGTAGTGGTATTCCTCCAGAAGTAAATACCGCCCTAAGGCGGAGTAGGTAGATGGATACAAAAATGTACCACATTCAGGCTGACTGTCGTCAGAAGCTAGCTTCAGGCGGGTAGTTCAGAGCTTGCGGATTTAAGCGGAAGGTGAATAATCGAACCTATGGCGGAATCGGTCACGACTGCGCGCATGAGGCAGGAGAAGAAAGCGGTCGCCCTCAATTCCATCTACGCTGCCATTGCCATCACGCTGCTGAAGGCCATGGTCGGCGTGACCACCGGCAGTCTGGGCATCCTCTCCGAGGCGGCGCACTCCGGCCTCGATCTGGTGGCGGCGGGCATCACGTACCTTTCGGTGCGCGTCTCCGACAAACCCGCCGACGCCGATCATCAGTATGGCCACGGAAAAATCGAAAGCTTCTCCGCCTTTCTCGAAACAGGTTTGTTGCTGCTGACCTGCATCTGGATCGTATATGAAGCGGTCAAGCGTCTCTTCTTTCATTCCGTCCACATCCAGCCCACCATCTGGGCATTCCTGGTTATGGGAACTTCGATCATAGTGGACTACTGGCGTTCCCACCGCCTGCGACGCATAGCCGACAAATATGACAGTCAGGCGCTGCACGCCGATGCGCTGCACTTCAGCACCGACATCTGGTCCAGTGCTGTCGTCATTTTGGGATTGGCCCTGGTCTTGGCAGGGCGGCAGTATTCGCGGCCTGGGCTGGCCAAGGCTGATTCGATCGCCGCCCTCTGCGTGGCTTGCATTGTGGTGTACGTCAGTTGGCGCCTGGCGCGGCAAACCATTGACGCCTTGCTCGACGCGGCTCCCGCCGGCGTCCGTAGCCGGATTATTGAAGAGGTGTACCGGGTGAACGGGGTGCTGGAAGTGGGCCGGGTGCGGATCCGGCGAGGCGGCAGCCACTATTTCGCCGACGTTTCCGTGGCCATGTCGCGCAATGTGACGTTTCAGAAGTCGGAACAGGTTTCCAACGAAGTTGCGGCATGCGTCCGCGCCGTCCTGCCCGCTGCCGACGTTGTAGTGAACACGGTTTCGCGGGCCAGCCGGCAGGAAAGCCTCTTCGACCGGATTCGTGCGGTGGCCACGCGCAACAACCTCAACGTGCATGACATCAGCGTGCAGGACCTCGGCGGCAGTTTGCATGTGGAGCAGCATGTTGAACTCGACGAAAGTCTCAGCCTCAAGGAGGCGCACGATCGAGTCACCCGTTTGGAAACCGAGATGAAGGAGGAGGTCGCCGAGATCTCCAGCATTCTGACCCACATCGAGAGCGAGCCGGCGACCATCGAAACCAGCGATGGACTGGTTCGCGCGCCGGGCGTTGAAGACCGGCTGCAACAGGTGAGAGAAGGATTTCCCGAAGTCGTGGACATGCACGATCTCATGTTCAAACGGGTCGGCGGGCGATTGTACCTGTCGCTGCATTGCACCATGAGCGACGACCTGCCGCTGTCGCGCGTGCACGATATACAAACTACGATGGAGAGTCGATTTCGCCAGGAAGTGCCGGAGTTGTTCCGCGTGCTTATCCATCCCGAGCCGCAGACGGACAATCGGCGATAGAAGCTTTATGGGTTGTGGGCGGGCCCTTCTTCGATGGCAGCATCCTGTTCATCATGCGCGGCGGTATCAGGGAGGGGGTAGGAATACATCTTGCTGGCAACGTCCGTCGGGGCGTGCCGCCGGACGGCAATCATCTCGGCCACGATGGCAACCGCGATCTCTTCCGGCGTGACCGCTCCGATCTCGAGACCCACGGGGGCGTGCACATCTCTGAATTTGTCGGCCGGGATCCCTTCTTTCTCCAGCTCCTTGTAGATCGCGATGGTCTTGCGACGTGAGCCGATCATGCCCAGATAACGAGCGCGCGTATTGAGCGCCCAGCGCAGTACACGCATGTCGTCGCGGTGCCCGCGAGTAACGATGACAATGTACGACGATTCGGGCGGGTCCAGTTGCGCCGTCGCCAACTCGAAATCGCGGGCAATCACCTCGCGGGCCTCAGGGAAGCGCTCACGGTTGGCGTACGCCTCGCGGTCATCCACTACGACAACGTCGAAGCCGGCAAGGTCCGCGACTTTGTATAGGTTGTAGGCGACGTGGCCGGCGCCAAAGATATATAGCAGCGCGGGCGGGAGCACCGGCTCGATGAAGATTTCCAGCGTACCGCCGCACACCAGGCCGGTGTCGTACTTGGGATTGTTGTTGAGGTTGAAGGTGAGCGAGCGCGGCTTCTCCTCTTCCATCACCTCCCGCGCCGCCTGCCAAACCTCGGCCTCCACGCAGCCGCCGCCGATGGTCCCCACGATGGAGCCATCGTCGCGCACCAGCATCTTCGCGGTCTGGAACGACGGAATGGAACCGCGCACATTGGTGATGGTGGCGACAGCGCCGCGGCGTCCCTGGCGGCGAAGCTCAACGATTTGCTCGTAGATATCCATAAGGGGCGAGTTCAATTATTTAGATGCTTGGCGGCAAAGTCAAAGGGCGGAAGTTTCCTTCGTTCCGATCTGATCTACAATCGGTGCGAAACTATGCACTTAGGTTGAAGAAGAGCTAAAACTTTCGGAGACGAATCTGATGTCTGGCCTTGCCTTGCAGCTCATCGCTGAAAACAAAAGTTCCCGGGCTACCTTTCTTGACCTCGGCAATTGCGGGCTAACCGAGGTTCCCGCTGAGGTCGGCGAACTGGTCTGGCTGAAGTCCCTCTCGTTCGCAAGAAACTGGGTTGAATGGGACGGCCAGCAGTGGCAATCCAAGAGGAGTCAAAATACCGGCCCTGGCAATGAGCGCTTGACCGACCTTGCGCCGCTGGCGGGCCTGTCTGCCCTGCAGTCGCTGAATGTTTCGAACACAAAGGTCAGCGACCTTGCGCCGCTGGCAGGCCTGTCTGCCCTGCGAGCGCTGGAAGTCTCGCTCACGAAGGTCAGCGACCTGGTGCCGCTGGTGGGCCTGTCTGCCCTGCAGTCGCTGAATGTTTCGAACACAAAGGTCAGCGACCTTGCGCCGCTGGCGGGCCTGTCTGCCCTGCAGTCGCTTGATGTCTCGGCGACGCAGGTCACCAACCTTAAGGCGTTGGCGGGCCTGTCTGCCCTACAGTCGCTGAATGTCTCGGGCACGAAAATCTCCGACTTGGCGCCTCTGACCGGCCTGTCTGCCCTGCAGTCGCTGGCAGTCTCGAACACGCAGGTCAGCGACCTTGCACCGCTGGCTGAGCTGTCTGACCTCCATGACCTTCATGTCTGGAACACGCAAGTCAGCGACCTGGCGCCGCTGATGGGCATGTCTGCCCTGCACATGCTTAATATCGGAGGCACACAGGTCTCAGACCTTGCATCGTTGGCCAGCCTCTCTGCTCTACAGACATTATTGTTATGGGGCACGAAGGTCACCGACCTTACGCCGTTAGCACGCCTGTCCAACCTGCAAACTCTCTATATCCAAAGCACGCAAGTCATCGATCTTGCGCCGCTGGCCAGCCTGTCCGCCATGAGGACGCTTGAGGTCTACAACACACGGGTCAGCGACCTTGCGCCGCTGGCGGGCCTGTCGGCCCTGCAGATACTGAACGTCGGGGGCACGCAGGTCTCCAACCTGGCGCCTTTGGCCAGCCTGTCCGCCCTGCAAATACTTTATGCTTGGGACACGCAGGTCGTCGACTTGGCACCGCTGGCTGGCCTGTCTGCCCTGCGGGAGCTTACCCTCAATGGAACCCGGCTGTCCAAGCTTGGGCCGCTTGCTGGGCTGTCTGCCCTCCGGTGGGTTAACGTCCCCAACACGCACGTCGCCGACCTCTCCCCGTTGATTGACCTCATCCGTCGGGGTCTCCCAGTAAAATTGGGTCATGGAACGACGGGAGACGAGGGTATCTATGTCCAAGACTGTCCACTTACCAATCCGCCACCTGAGATCGTGAAACAGGGCAACGATGCCATCCTCAACTACTTTCGTGAGCGGGCGCTGGGCGAGGTAGACCATTTGTACGAAGCCAAAATGTTGATCCTCGGCGAGGGCGGTGCGGGCAAGACCAGCCTGCTTAAGCGCCTGTATCAGCCCGGACAGCCGTTGCCCGCTGTGGACGAGACCACCAGAGGTATCTCCATCTACCGGCACGAATTCAAGATGAAGGACGGACGACCCTTTCGCCTGAACGTTTGGGACTTCGGGGGGCAGGAGATCTACCACGCTACTCACCAGTTCTTCCTGACCCACCGCTCGCTGTATCTGCTCGTCGATGACACCAAGAAAGACTACAAGTCGGTATCGGATGAAGGGTTCAAATACTGGCTGGAGTTGATTGAGGCATTTGGCGGCCACAGCCCGATTTTGATCTTTCAAAATGAGAAAGGTGGTCGCAGCAAGCCGATCGACATGGTCGGCATCAAGCAGCGTTATGACAACGTGAAGGAACTCTATGCTGGCAATTTGGAAAAGGCCGATGCAGCCGACGATGTGCGCGATAGCATCGAGTTTTTCGCCAGTCATCTCAGCCACATCGGTGAGGAATTGCCCGTCCGCTGGATTACGGTGCGTGCAGACATCGAGGCCCGCGCTTCTGAGAAGCCATACATTCCGATGCGAGAGTACTTCGAGATCTACCGCCGGCACATGGAGTTTGACCGGACCAAAGCTTTGCTACTCAGCCGGTACCTGCACGACTTGGGCGTGTTCCTGCACTTTCAAGATGACCCTTTGCTCGCAAAAACAGTAATCCTGCAAAATCAATGGGCCACCGAAGCCGTGTTTCGCATCCTCGACGACGAAACTGTGAAGGCAAAATTTGGCCGTTTCAGCAGCAGCGATTGTGAGCGCCTCTGGCGGGATTCTGTCTACTCCGATATGCACCCGGAATTGTTGGCGTTGATGCAGCGCTTCGAACTCTGCTATGAGCTGCGCGACAGCCAGCCCACGACCTGGCTTGCTCCACAATTATTACCGCCGGCCAAACCCAGGGGACTTAATGGGTGGGCGAAGCCCGGGGATTTAGTATTGCGTTACCGCTATGACTTCCTGCCTAAGGGAGTTATCAGCCGCCTGACGGTCAGGCTGCATCGCTTTGTGCGCAACGCGGAGATGGCCTGGGTCACCGGCGTGCTGTTTGAGCGCGACAGCACCGCCGTGCTTGTAGAAGTGCTGGCAGATGGCGAAGAGATCGAACTGCGGGCCCGCGGCCCTGAGAGTCAAGACCTGCGCAGCGTGATTGCTTCTGACCTCGACGCCTTGAACGACTCATTCCAGCTGCGCGACAAGGTTGACAAGCGTGTGCCTTGCAACTGCGATGTGTGCCGAGCGGCGCCAGTGCCTGAGTTTTTCGACCAGAAGGCGCTGCTCAAGCGCAAGGAGGACAATCGCCTGAAAGTGGAATGCCCACGCAGCTATGAACTCGTGGACGTGCTGGAGCTGTTGGATGGAATAAGACTTGACAACCTGCCGATCTGGGCAAACGAGACGCCGCGTGCGACTTCCAAGGCGCCACTCGCCGCTTCTTCTCGCGAGATTCGCATCTTTCTCGCCTCTTCCTCCGAGCTACGGGAAGACCGGGATGCATTCGAACTTTACTTTCTCCAACAGAACCACGGGCTCCTGAAAAAGGGATTCCAGTTGAAGGTCGAGCGATGGGAGAATTTGTTTAGCGCGATGTCCAAGACTCGCTCTCAGGACGAGTACAACAAGGTTATTTGCAAGTGCGATGTCTTCGTCAGCCTGTTCGGCACTAAGACCGGCAAGTACACGGAAGAAGAGTTCGATGTCGCGCACCGCCAGTTCAAGAGCACCGGCAAGCCGCTTATCTACACATTCTTCAAAGATACTGAGATCAAGACCGGCAACGCGCCGAGGAAGGATTTGCAATCTTTGTGGGCATTTCAGGACAAACTGCAGAAGCTCGAACACTTCTACGACCAGTACGACAGTATCGAAGGCCTGAAACTCCAGTTCCGCGGCCAACTCGACAAGATACTGGAGCAATACGCTGACTTTTGAGTGGGCTTTGCGACCGAAGAGATGCTACATGAAGACCGGAGGAGACGATGAAAGCAGTCAGCATTCATGAGTTCGGCGGTCCAGAGGTTCTCAAGTACGAGGAGATTCCTGATCCAGAGTTGCGCAAAGATCAGGTCCTGGTTCGGGTGCGCGCCTGTTCGCTGAACCACCTCGATCTCTTTGTCCGCATGGGCCTGCCGGGCGTGAAGTTGCCGCACATCCTGGGCAGCGACATCGCGGGCGAGGTGGTGGAGTGCGGCGAGTACATCACCGACGTTAAGCCGGGCACACGGGTGCTGCTGGCGCCCATGGTCTTCTGCAACCATTGCGAGCAGTGCAACAACGGACGCCACAATTTCTGCCCGCAGTTCGCCGTCCTGGGCAACGGCGTGGACGGCGGAAACTGCGAACTGATCGCCGTGCCGCGCGTGAATGTTATCCCCATCCCCGACTCGCTCGGCTTCGTGGAGGCGGGGAGTGTCCCGCTGGTCTTCCTCACCGCGTGGCACATGCTGGTGGGGCGCGCTCACTTGCGGGCAGGACAGACAGTGCTGGTCTTGGGCGCTGGCTCGGGAGTGGGCTCGGCCGCAATCCAGATTTGCAAGATGCTTTCGGCCGAGGTAATCACCACGGCTGGCGATGAGCAGAAGCTGGCGAAAGCCCGCGAACTCGGCGCCGACCACACCATCGATCATTACAAGCAGAAGATTGCCGACGAGGTGAAGCGCATCACCAATCGCCGCGGCGTGGACATCGTCTTCGAACACGTTGGCCAGGCCACGTGGAAGGAGAGCGTGAAATCGCTAAAGAATGGGGGAACGCTGGTGACCTGCGGCGCCACAACAGGCTATCAGGGCGACCTCGATCTGCGTTTCCTGTTCTCGCGGCAGCTCTCGCTGCTGGGGTCGTACATGGGGGCAATGGGTGAGTTGGAAGAGGTCCTCAAGCATGTCTTCGCGGGCAAGCTGAAGCCGGTCGTAGATCGGACCTTCCCGCTGAGCGAAACGCGCGCGGCGCATGAGTACTTGGCCAAGAGCGAACAGTTTGGCAAGGTGGTGGTCACGCCGTAGCTAGTGCTGAAAGATGATCGCAATTGAAAGAAACAGCAGGTCCCTCCGCTCGGACTGAAGTCCTCGGTCGGGATGACAACCTAAAGAGACAGGTATAATTGAACCGAAATGACGACCGAGTACCGCCCCCCACACTTCGATAATCCTGAGCCTGGTAAGGAGCGATTCGACAACCTTATCGGATCGGACCAGAGCCGCGGTCAGATTCTCCGCGCCACTTTTGGCGAGCAGCAGCACGAAGGCGTCCTCATGGCGTCGATGGACGCCGTGGTGAACTGGGTGCGCAAGAATTCAATTTGGCCGATGACCTTTGGCCTGGCCTGTTGCGCCATCGAGATGATGTCGATGGGCGCCTCGCGTTTCGATATCGCCCGCTTTGGGGCCGAAGTCTTTCGCCCGTCGCCGCGGCAGTCGGACCTGATGATCATCGCCGGCCGCGTCTCGCAAAAGATGGCGCCGGTGATCCGCGAACTCTATATGCAGATGCCAGAGCCCAAATGGGTCATCTCGATGGGAGCGTGTGCGACCTCGGGTGGCGTTTTCAACAATTACGCGCTGGTGCAGGGCGTTAACCAGTGGATTCCGGTGGATGTTTATGTGCCCGGCTGTCCTCCGCGTCCGGAACAGTTGATTTACGCGATCATGCTGCTGCAGGAGAAGATCAAGAACGAGCGCGGCTCGTTCCGCCGAGCGCTCAACCTGGAGAAAGCCTAGATTTTCCCCTAAGACTCGGATCCATCGCGATAGGTCCCACACCCCCAAGTCGCATGACAAAGAGTTCCGAATCCGGTAAGTTTGAGGCATGGAAACCGTGCATGTGGAGTTGCCTTCGGCGCTTCTGAAGGCCGCTAATCTCGAAGATACGAACATTTCCCAAGAGGCGGCTCGATTGCTGGCCCTGGAACTCTACCGGGAAGACAAGGTTTCATTGGGACGCGCCGCTGAACTGTGTCAGACGCCGTTGGCAGGCTTTATGGATTTTGTTGCGAAGCACGGCGTCCCTCCGCTGCGCTATAGCTTTGAGGATCTCGAAGGAGAATGCCGGTCCGCCGACCGCCTCGACCTGTGACAGTCGTCGCAGATTCGTCGCCGCTGATTATTTTGGCGAAGCTCGGCTGTTTCGACCTCCTCCATGAGGTTTATCCGCGAATCTACATTTCTGCCGAAGTTCATCACGAAGTGGTCGTCGTGGGTGCAGGCTTGCCGGGTGCATCAGAAGTCGCCAATGCGACATGGATTCAAGTGAAACCACTTCAGGATCGAGGGGGCCTGCTGGCGGCCCAGCAGAGGTTTCCTCTCGGAGCTGGCGAGCTCAGCACAATTTTTCTTGGGAAAGAAATCCTAGCCGATGCCGTGCTACTCGATGACTACCATGCACGAAAGCTGGCCAAGGCGGACGGGTTCAACGTTCGCGGCAGCGTGGGTCTGCTCGAAATGTTTTATCAACGAGGTCATCTTTCTGATCTGCGCGCCGTCTTTCAGCAGCTCCTGACGCACAGCGTTTATATCGACCCAAGGCTGTTGCATCAACGTTTGCGGTCGTTGGGCCTGCCGCCTCTCTGAGCCAAGTTGCTGAAACTGCGGTAAGCCGCTGGTCCTTGAGACGCGGCCTGAATCTCCGCTCCCGGAAATCCATCCAATCTCTGGGTCGTTGCTGATCAATTTTGCATTCGGCCGCGCGTAATAATCTTCACGAAACACGACTCTGCGCAAGGACGAAATCCATTCACCATGAAGATCGGAATCACCTGTTATCCCACTTACGGTGGCAGCGGTGTGGTGGCTACCGAGTTGGGGCTGGAGCTGGCTGATCGCGGCGACGAGGTGCATTTCATCTCGTATTCGCAGCCCATCCGGCTTCCCAAGACATATCCGAACATTCACTTTCACGAGGTGGAGGTCTCGCGGTACCCGTTGTTCGAGTATCCGCCGTATGATCTGGCGCTGGCCACGCGCATGGCGGAGGTCGCCGAGATTTACGATCTCGACCTGCTGCATGTGCACTACGCAATCCCCCATTCGGTTAGCGCGATGCTGGCGCGCCAGATGCTAAGTTGCGACCACGCGCGTCCTCGTCGGAGACTGCCCTACGTGACGACTTTGCACGGCACGGACATCACCCTGGTTGGATCCGATCCGTCGTATCTGCCCATCACGCGGTTTTCCATCGATCAGAGCGACGGCGTCACCTCGATCTCCGACTATCTAAAGCGGCGGACCCTGGAAGTATTTGCGGTCCAGACGCCGATTCAGGTGATTCCCAACTTTGTGAACTGCGATCTCTATCACCGCACTCCGGAATTGCTGGAGCACCGCTCGGAGTACGCCAGCGCCGACGAGAGGATCCTGGTGCACTTGTCGAACTTCCGGCCAGTGAAGCGACTGGGTGACGTCATCGAGATCTTCGATCGGGTGCAGCAAAAGATTCCATCGCGACTGCTATTAATCGGCGACGGTCCGGAGCGCTCCAGCGCCGAGTGGCTGGCGGTGAAAAAAGGAATCCACAAGAAAGTGGACTTCCTCGGCAAGCAGGACCGCATTAACGAGAAGCTGGCGGTGGCCGACGTCATGCTGCTGCCGAGCCAGTTGGAGTCCTTCGGACTGGCGGCCCTGGAAGCGATGGCTTGCGAAGTGGTGCCCATCACAACCAACGAAGGAGGCCTTCCGGAAGTTGTCGACCACGGAAAGACCGGATTTCTGGCGGCTGTGGGCGATGTGGAAACCATGGCGAATTATGCGATCGAAATTTTGTCGGACGAAAACAAGCTAAGGAAAATGGGCGAGCAGGCGCGCGCCAGCGCACAAGCGCGATTCTGCGCCAGCAAAATCATCCCCATGTACGAAAGGTTCTATCGCGAGGTACTGGACCGCTCTTCGTAGATCGCACCCGCTACCGAACCGCCCATTTCTTCGGCCTGCAGCACCGGAAGCACCAGTCGCACCAGGGTTCCACGTCCGGGCTGGCTCTCTGTGGTGATCTCAGCCGCGTCGCCGTATACCACCTGCAGGCGCTCGGTAACGTTCACCATTCCAATGCCAGTACCCGTGCTAGCACTGGTGTTGGACATTCCAACTCCGTCGTCTTCCACCTCGATGACCACTCGCTGTTCGGCACAGCGGCTGCGAATGTAGATGCTTCCCCCGTCAACCTTGGAGGAAAAACCGTGCTTGACCGCATTCTCCACCAGCGGTTGCAGGATCATGCTGGGCACCAGATGATCGAGCGAGGCAGGGTCGAGTTCCTTGACCACCTTCAGCTTGTCACGCCCAAAGCGCGCCACTTCGATATCGAGATAATCATCCAGAAATTCCAACTCTTCGCGCAGGGGGACGAATGAGTCTCCCTTGCGCAGCAAGCGGCGCAGAATGTTGCCTAGCTTCACAATCATCTCGCGCGCCGAATCCGGGTCGCGGCGCACCAGCGAAGCGACCGAATTGAGCGTGTTGAACAGGAAGTGGGGATTGATCTGGCTTTGCAGAGCTTCCATGCGCGCCTGCAACAGCAATCTCTCCTGCTGTTCCAACTTCATCTCGATGCGGACATTGTTCAGCACTTTTAAGGCGATTGCGACCGCCATGACGGTGCCGGCGTAGATGGCCAGGTTGATCAGCCAGTTATTCGCATCGAGCGCGAAGATGCGCGTGGGAAAAGCGCGATGCAGCTGTATGCGCATGAACTCCAGACCCAGGATGAGGAAGAAGAACGAAGTCTGCCAATCGATGAAGGATTTACGGATGCTGCGTCGAATCCAGTGATAAATGCTGAGATCGAACAGCGGCGAGAATGACCAGATGGCTTCGCGATCGGGGCCGAGATGGCGCAGCACGCCCGCCAACGCTCCCGCGAGGACATACATGGGCAAGGTAAGCCACTCGCCGAAAAGCACCGCCGGCAGCGCAACCAGCACGCCCCCCGCGATTCCCGCCAGGCGTCCGGCGATCACGCCCATCAGGATCGCGCCCTCGAAGGAAATGTCGGCCGCGTAGAAATTGTGCACCCAGTGGCTCACCAATACGCCCAGGGCAATGGGCGTGCCCACGATGAAGACAATCTCGATCTTCTCGCTCAGGGTGCGTTCCTCGCGGAACAGCAGAACGCGAAAACGGCGCGCCCGCACCAGTACGCTGCTGATGGCCGCGGCGACGCCGAGGCGGATCAGCACTGTAACGAGAATGAGCCGTTGGTCCATCGTCAGTTGTCGGTAGTCAGCTGCCAGTAGTCAGTTACGACTATCCTAGCGCGCTGGCGGCCTGAAGTAGAGCCTGTTCCGCGCTCGCGCCGTCAGGTGCGCCGCCCTGCGCCATGTCTCGATTGCCGCCCCCACGCGTACCGAGCGGCTGCACTGTTTGCTTCATCAAAGCGCCCATGTCATTCTCCAGCCCCGGCGTTTGCCCAAACACTAGCGAGGGTTGCGAACCTCCGCAACTCAGCAACGCGACCGCCGTGCCATTCCGGGTGAGTTTCTGCGCCAGCATCTTGAGGTAGGCAAGATCGCGATTAGGAAAGAACTGCACCACCAGTTTGTACTCGCTACGGTTTTGTGCCGCTTGCAACAGCTCTCCAGCCTGAAGGTCCGCGACCTCTTCCAGCAGGTGATGCTGCGCCTTTTGTGCTGCCTTGATCTCGTCGAGCGACTTACGCACCTGCTGCGGGACCTCCCAGATATGCGTCGAAAACATTGCGGCGGCCTCAGTGAGAGTCGCAAAATCACGACGCGCGGTCCGAACGGCCTTCAAGCCGCAAACGAACTCCACGCGAGCGCCCTGCTTCACCTTCTCAGTTTTGCGCAGCAGGATTGCGCCAATCTGTCCGGTGCTGCGAACGTGAGTTCCACCGCAGGCGTTCAGATCGAAGCCGCGCACCTCGATCAGGCGGAGTTGGTCGCGTTCCGTTGCGGGTATCTTGCGGACCCCCATGGCGCGCGCCTCGTCTGGCGTGGCGAAGCGAATCTCGACCGGACGATCTTCGGTGATCACTTGGTTGGCCAGCTTCTCGGCCGTTTCCAGTTGCTTAGCGGTGACTGCATCGCAGGCGAGGTCGATGGTGCAACTCTCCTCACCCATATGAAACGAAACGGTATGGAACCCGTAGAGCTTTTCAAAAGCGGCGGAAAGCACGTGCTGGCCGGAGTGCTGCTGCATGTGATCGCGACGGCGATCGGCGTCGATCGTACCGTGCACAAGCGCGCCCGGCTGGAGCTCTTCTGCGCCGCCTTCAACCATGTGGAGCACGTCTCCGGTCTGCTCGTTTTCGGCGACGTCCTTCACCCGAATCCGCTGCGGGCCGCTCGTGTCTGGCAGTTCCAACCAGCCGGTGTCGAAGACCTGCCCTCCACTGGTGGGATAAAACGCTGAGCGGTCGAGGGTGACTGCCATGTCCGCAGCTTCACGACTGACGGCCACCACGCGAGCTTCGAATGCATTGAGAAACGAGTCGGTGTAGTAGAGACGCTCGGTCAAGGTGATTACTCCGGTCAGCTCAACGTCTGGACAGTTCCAAGGCCGTAGCTTAGGTGATCTGTCAGTGATCCCCGCTTAGGCCAGCGCCAACTCTTTGCTCTTTGGCACGTGCGGAAACGGACGGATGCGCGGCCGCTTGGCTTTCTGCGCTTGCCACAGGTCATACTGCATCTGCATCTTAAGCCAGAACTCAGGCGAGGTGTTAAGCGCCGCTGACAGCCTCAGCGACATCGAGGCTGACACTCCGGCATGCCCGTTCAGAATTCGCGACAGGTGCGCGCGGGTAACGCCCAGACGCGTAGCCGCCTCCGCAATGCTTATCTGGCCCAAGTAGTCCCTCAATACCTCTCCCGGATGCGCTGGATTGAAAATCATGGCGTACCTCCCTAGTGATAATCCTGGTAATCTACAAGCACCGCGTCTTCGCCCTCAAAGACAAAAGTAAGCCGCCAATTGCCGCTGACGTTGACCGACCAGTGCCCCACAAGTCCCCCTCTTAGTGGATGCAGGTCGTTACCCGGCGCGTTCATATCTTCAGGCCGGCTCGCGGCGTCCAACGCGGTCAGCAGCCGTCGCAGTCGCTGGGGATGCTTTGGCTGGATGCCGGCCTTCGAGCCAGTCTCGGCAAATCGTCTTAATCCCTTGTGTCGATAGTTCCTGATCACCACGTATAGCGTATAGCGACACTATACTAGCGTCAAGAAGCCGGTTGGGTTACTTGGTTCCGTGATCGAGATTTCACGGGCGTTCTGCGGCCTGTTGCGAAATCCCCATATCATGTAAGATTCTTGCCGCACCAACTTACTTTCAATAAGAGGAGAGCCTATGAAGACCATTCTACGGGTAACGATTTTGGTGGTACTGGGTGGACTTTGCTGGATGCCGTTGGCTGCGCAGGACTCGGCAATGTCAGCAAAGCCCAAGGCGGCCAAACCGAAAGAGCCGATGGGCATGCCCATGCCCAAGCCCACGCCGGAGATGACGAAGATGATCAAGATGATGGCCGGGAGTTGGACGGTGACCGAGAAGCACGACCCCAATCCGATGATGCCCAGCGGCGGTACCAGCAAGGGCACGGCCGTACTGACGCCTGGGCCGGGCGGGATGTCGTTGACGGAAAGGTACCACTCCATCGGAGCCATGGGCAGCTTCACCGGATACGGAACGTTCTGGTGGGACTCAAAGACGCAAGTTTACCGGGGCGTATGGTGCGATAACATGTCGCCGAGTGGCTGCGATGACAGCGGCAGCACCAAGTGGGAAGGTGACAAACTGGTTGGCACCATGGAGGGCGAGATGAACGGGCAAAAAAACATGACCCGTTTCACCTATGACTTCAAGCCCGGCTCTTTCGTGATGACCATGGAAATGGGCCCGGATGCCAGCAAGATGCAGAAGGCCATGACCATCACGTACACCAAGGCCGGCGGTGTGACAGAAAAGAAGAAGGCGGAGTAGATAAAAAGACACGAATAAGCCCGCAGGTTGGGCCTGCGGGCTTTGAGCAAGACCGAGACTACTTCTAGCGACTGGGCGTCGTCGGCTGCGGTGCGGGCGCAGACGGTTTCTGCTGCGTCGGGGCCGACTTCGTGGGCGCAGGTCGCGAGCCTTCCAATACCGACCCGGTACGGTTGGCATGACGAGTGGCGAACACCGAAAGCGTGATGGACGTGACCATGAACATGATGGCCGCCCAGGTGGTGGCTTTCGAGAGTACGGTCGCGGCAGTGCGGGTGCCGAAGGCAGTCTGGCTGCCCATGCCTCCAAAAGCGGCGGCAATGTCAGCGCTCTGCCCGCTTTGCAGCAGCACCACAATGATCAGGAACAGACAAACGATTATGTGAATGACAGTAACCAGGACAATCATGTAGCTCTCAATCCTCGCATCCGGCGGTCGCAAGTTTATGCGAAAACTGCGCCGCTATCGTCAATATCGTAACTCTTTACGTTGCTTACAACTTGGGTGAGGCATGGTGCGGAAGGGGGGACTTGAACCCCCATGCCTTTCGGCGCCACCCCCTCAAGATGGTGTGTCTGCCAATTTCACCACTTCCGCACACCCGACCGGATGCGACCGGCATCCCGGGGTCCAAGCAGAAACGTAGAGGCAATCCAGTATAGCAAAACATGCGCCCAGGATGAATCCGCGCTGGACACCTGCAGTCCCAAGTAGTAGCATCCATCGACCCTGAGGAATGCAACGGGCAAGTTGCAACGAGGAAGTTTGACTAAGCCATGCTGGTGGGAGAAAATACTTGAGATGCCCCGCTTTTCGGGGGTCTTCTCGCAAGAGTGGGCCTGTGGCGCAGCTGGGAGCGCGCTTCCATGGCATGGAAGAGGTCGCCGGTTCGATCCCGGCCAGGTCCACCAACAACTCCGTAGCCTACCTTCGATTGAATTCTCCCTTCATTCCCGCCTTCCTTGCGCCTACCTATCCAGTTTGATCTGAGGGAAAGGAAGGCCGGGCAGCGTGTCGCCCGCTTCCAGGGCCCTTAACCACTCCCGAATCTCTTGGCAGAGAGGAGTTACCGGTATCCCTCCAAAGCAGGGTGAATGAGGTTGGAGTCGCCGTAGCGCCGCCCGCAGCAACGACGCGGTTCCTGCCTGGTTACCACGCTGAAAGTGGTGAAACGCAGCCGCTACCTGAATCAATGCTTGCAGGAAAGTCTTCTCCGGGCCCTGCAACTCCAGCCACACCGCTTCCCAATGCTCATGTGCCGCAAAGAATTCTCCGGCACGGTAGCATCGCAGCCCCTCGGCCAGCCCTCCGCAAGTCCAATCCAGTCGTTTCATTATGGCGTTGGCCGCGAACCAAGAGCCTACAGTATGCGCTCCTCAACGTCCCGGCCTGAAGGCCCGGCTCTACCCCAGGGCACGCCAACTTTGAGACTGCCATGGTAACGCGCCCGGGCAGCAGGTTCACTCCTCACATTGCGAAGTGATGAGGCTCACTGCGTCTTTGTTTATAGGGTCCATACTGGAATTGCTTATGGCTGCCATAGCCCCGGCCTGGGAAAGCCTGTGCCGCTTGTGAAGGCCACTGGCGGGATCTCCCGCGGCTTGCCTTGGTTACTCGCGGCTGGCAGCATGTCCGCATCGGAGGTGTCAGCAATGCCGACCGTCATTGAACCGAAAACCAACGAGGATGCAAAAGTGCAACCCGTTCCACCCGTCTCCAACGAACCCGAGCTGTTTGCTGCGGAAGTCGAGATGCAGGGCAAGCACGCCGGCATCATGCCGTTATTGTTGATTGCCGGATTGATCCTGGTGGTTGGTGGCACCATTTTCTACTTTGTGAAAGGCGCTCGCGACGTCCTTACCGTGCCGGTTGCGACCAGCACGGTCACCAGGCTATTGGGCGAGCAGGGCCCGGCGACCATCCGTTTCAGCACCGGGACCGTACTCTCCACCGTCAACGAAAAGCCGCAGGATCCCCACTACAAGCTGCTGGCGAAGACCGGCGTCATTGTGACCAAACCGAAGGCGAAGGGTTCCAGTTCGCTGATCGTCGCGCTGACGCCCGCCGGCGACAAGTTGTTCAGCACCATTAAGGGTGTGGAGAAGGCGAGCAACCGCGACGGCACAGTTACGTACGTGGTTCCGTTGGCTGAGCGCAAGCTGGTGGACGTGGCCAACGTCACCATGATCAAGCCGCACCTGGCTCGGGTGGAATATAGCTGGAAGTGGGAACCCAACCGCTTAGGAACCGAGTTTGACGCTTCCGGCAGCCTGGTAAAGAGCTTTTCCGGGTGGGACAGGGCCACTCTGATCAAGTCTTACGGCGCCGATTTTTATAGCGCGGCCCCGACCAAGGCCAGTATCGTCTTGATGGAAACAAATAACGGCACCTGGAAGCCCTACGTCGAGTAGCGGGCTGCAGCGGTGTTCGTGAAGGGAGGGGCATCCAGCACCTCCCTTTCTTTTTTTCTTACCTCGGCGACGCGCAAACGCTCAGTAATGTACGAAATGCAGCCAGAGCAAACCGATCACCAGCGTGATCAGGGTAACCGGCACACCGATTTTCATATACTCAACGAAGCTGATGTGAGCATTGGCCCGGGCTTTTTCCACCACGATAATATTGGCCACCGAACCGGTAATGGTCAGATTACCCGCCAGCGTGCTGGACATTGCCAACAACAGCCAGGCGCGGTGCGCATCGTGGAATTGCGGTACCAACCCCTTCAACAACATCACGGTCGGCACATTGCTTGCGATGTTCGACAGCAAGGTCACGACGGCGGCGAAGATCACAGTGTTGTGTAAATTCAGGCGCTCAGCGAAGCCAAGTAGTTCGCGCGTAATTCCCGCCTGCTCAGCTCCGCCGAGAATCAGGAACAGTCCCAGAAACAGCACAAGGAGTGACCAATCGACATCGCCATAGATCGCCTTTGGCTCCCGGTGGCGCTGCACCAGCAACAGCGCTCCTCCCGCGGCGGCGACCAGCGGCGGCGAAAATCCCAACAGGAAGCCGGCCAACACACCTAGGGTGACCGTCAGCGGCCATGCCAGATAGGTTTCGGGTGCTGGGTTCTGTACCGCGGTCTTGGCAGGCACCAGGCGCGGGTCTGTGGTATCGCTCCGCAGGTGGATCCAGTGGAGCAGCGCCCAATCCACGAACAGGCCAATGAGCGCCACTGGTCCAAGGTGTGCCACGAAGTCGCGGTAGGAAATGCCGGACACCGACCCGATCAAAATGTTCTGCGGATTGCCGGTGATGGTGGCCGCGCTGCCGATGTTGGAGGCTGTCGCCAAGCCGAGCAGGTAGGGCAGCGGCTGCAGCTTCATGCGTTTGCAGATGCCCAGAACCAGCGGCGCCATGACCAGACAGACAATGTCATTCACCAGAAACGCCGACAAGAGGCCGCTGGTGAAGATGACGCCCGGCAGAAGGTGTTGCGGCGAGAGGTGCTCCATCACCAGATACGATACCCACTGGAAAAAGCCGGCAAGGTGCAGGCTGGCGACAATCAGCATCATGGCGAAGAGCAACACGAGGGTCGCGAAGTCGATGCTTGCGATGGCTTGCGCGGGCGCAAGAACACCGAAGGCGAACATGAGCACGGCGCCAATGACAGCCATCGCCGGCCTGTCGATCTTCGTGCCCGGCAGGCGGCCAACCGCGAAAACGAAGTAACTCACTAGGAAGATCGCCCACGCGATGATCATGTGCGCTTGCGATAGCGCCTGGGTTATGGCCACAATCATCGGGGTGCGGTCCTCATATGCCGTGCCAGCGCGCGCCCGGCCTTGTCGGAGGGTATTGCTCGTCATGTATAAGCGGCGGCCGATGCTGGTTTCGATTGACAGAACGCTCACCTTCATGGCCGTCAGCGATCAAAACTTTATAACAGAAGGGAAGCGTCGTATGACTCGTGTTGTGATTGTCGCCATCTTGGCCTTGCCGCTTTTCTCTTTGATGCTTGCCGCGCAACAGCCGCAATCGCCCGGCGCTCAGCATAAGAGCACTCCCTCCGTCGTCATCATCACTGATCAGGACAATGGAAAGGATATTGACCTCCCCGCAGGCGGCACACTGGTGATCCGGCTGAAGAGCAACCCGTCAACGGGTTACAGTTGGGCGATAAAAGGCGATCCTTCACCGCTCAGACTGGTGAAGAGTTCTACGAAGAAGAATGGCCAAAACAGCCATGCCGTGGGTGCGCCGGTCACGCAGGAGTTCCGGCTGACGACCGCTACTGCGGGCATGGCATCGCTTACCCTGGAATACCGGCGGCCCTGGGAATTAGCCGCTGGCCCTGCCAAGACGTTCTCCGTCAAGGTGAATGCGCGGTGACAGAACGGAGCCCCGCCTCGAAAGAAGCTTTGCCGGAGCCACTTTGGTGAGCAGGTGCGTCCGGTTTTCCCCGATGTTCACACGTCACAAACTAGGGTGATTTTGGTCGTTGCCGATCTCCGGGAAAGAGTTAGAATAGAGTTGGAATTGAAAATGATTTTCAACTTCATATTCGGCCGTCATAAGAAACAGCCTAGGCGCAAGGCCCGCGCCCTCGCCGATCTGCGTGTCGGACAGAGCGCCATTCTGGGCGACATGGAACTTGCCCCTCCCGTGGCCGAGCACCTTATGAACCTGGGCTTTGTGCCTGGCCTGGAAGTCACAGTCGCGCGCAGCAGTCCAGGGGGCGGTCCCCGTGTGTATCGCGTGGAGGGGACCGAAGTTGCCATGCGTCGCGATCTGTCGCGACACATTCACGTGGAACTGTTCGAAGCCCCTGCATTTGGAGACTAATGCATGGGAGCCTCGACCATGACCTGCCATGCGGTAGCGCGGCCCAGGGATGAGTCCCTCGGCACGTCGTATCGCACGGTGGCTGTCGTCGGCCCCCCCAATTCCGGCAAGACCACCCTCTTCAACCGGCTCACTCGTCTGCGCCAGAAGGTCGGCAATTTCCCCGGCGTCACCGTCGAACATCACACCGGATACGTGCGCGACTCCGAAGGTCAAGAAGTCGCGCTGATCGATCTGCCCGGCGTCTACAGTCTGACTCCCAAGTCCGAAGATGAAAAGGTGGCAGTCGATGTCCTGACCGGACAGATGCCGGGTACGCCCCGTCCGGACGCAATCATCGTGGTCTTGAATTCCACCAACCTGCATAGCCATCTGGTGTTGGCGGGACGCGTCATCGCGCTAGGCCTACCGACGCTGGTGTTGCTGAACATGGCTGACGAACTACGCAAGCAGGGCGGTCACGTGGACGTGCTGTCGTTGGCGCGCCAATTGGGCACGCCGGTTGCACTCGTCAGCGCCACCACCGGCGAAGGTATTGTCGCAGTGCAGAACTTTCTGTCCTCGGCGACAGCCAGCCCCGAGCCCTTGGAACTCCCCGTGGTCGGGAGCACGCGAGGTTATCGCGAGTGGGCCGTGAAGGTGGGCACGAATGCGAAATATCGCCGCCCCGCCACGCCGGTGTGGACGCAGCGGCTTGACTCCGTATTTCTGCACCGCACCTGGGGCGCGATTATCTTTGGGGTAGTGGTCATCGGCGTGTTCCAGACAATCTTCGCGATTGGCCAGCCGCTTTCGAACTTGCTGCAGCACTTCCTCGATGTCAGTGGTTTGCAGATCGGAAATCATCTGCCGCGCGGGATGTTCAGCTCGCTGATCGTGAACGGTGTGTGGAAGGGGACCGGTTCAGTGCTGGTGTTCCTGCCGCAGATTCTGCTGTTGTTTTTGGTCATCGGAATTCTCGAGGACTCCGGATATCTGTCGCGAGCCGCAGTCATTGCCGATCGCACCATGTCGCGGGTTGGCCTGAATGGCAAGAGCTTCATACCGCTGCTGTCGGCTTATGCCTGCGCGGTCCCGGCGATCATGGCGACGCGCACCATCGAGAACAAACGCGATCGCATTGCAACCATCCTGATCGCGCCCTTTATGACTTGCTCGGCGCGCTTGCCGGTTTACACCATGGTGATTGCGGCCTTCCTGCCGAACCGGCCCGTGCTCAGCGTGTTCCTCGGAACGCGGGCCTTGGCGATGCTGGGGCTGTACGTTCTCGGCTTTCTGATGGCGGTGTTCACGGCGCGGCTGCTGAAGTCGTCGATTCTGAAGAGCAAGGATTCGCCCTTCATCCTGGAGATGCCACCCTATCGCTGGCCCACGCTTACCTCCCTGGGACTGCGGCTGGTGGATCGCGGCAAGGCGTTTCTCTATCGCGCGGGCACGGTGATCATGCTGGTCTCGCTGCTGCTGTGGGCAGCGACCAACTTCCCCATGCATCATGGACAACCGCCCGCTGTGCAGGACAGCGTCGTTGCCTGGGTGGGTCATGCCATCGAACCAGCCATTCGTCCCCTGGGTTTCGACTGGAAAATCGGAGTTGGGCTGCTGACCTCCATCGCCGCGCGTGAGGTGATTATCGCCACGCTAGGCACCTTGAACGGAATCGATCCCCAGTCGCATGCTGTCGACTTGCAGGCCGCGTTGAAGCATGAACTGACGCCCGCGGGCGCGGTAGCTCTACTCGTCTTCTTCGCATTCGCCATGCAATGCATGTCAACCATTGCCGTGGTGCGTCGCGAAACCAACGGATGGAAGTGGCCGGTGCTGCAGTTTGGCTACATGACCGTGGTCGCCTACATCTCCGCCTTCGTGGCCTACAATATCGTCGGACACCTCGTTCACTGAGTAATCTTCTGCTTGCCCATTAACGGTAAAATTATCGAATCGGAATTCGATATGGCGACCGCACAAATTTCGCTCGAAGAATACCTGCGGACGAGCTACCACCCTGACTGTGACTACGTTGACGGCGAGGTGCAGGAGCGCAACTGGGGAGAATTCGATCATGGCGCGAGTCAGGCCTTTCTCGGTAGCTGGTTTTTTCAACACCGGCAGGATTGGCAGCTACACATATTGGTCGAGATGCGAGTCCGTGTCTCCGCAAAGCGGGTGAGAATCCCCGATGTCTGCCTGGTCTCCCGAAAACAACCAGTCGAGCAAGTAATTACCACGCCTCCACTTGCGGTGATTGAAATCCTCTCGCCGGAAGACCGAATCGTGCGCTATAACGAGCGGCTCGCCGACTACCGTCAGATGGATATTCAAAATGTCTGGATCATCGATCCTGCCAATCGCCTAGGTTACGACTGCAGCACTCCAGCGTGGTTGCCGGTCGAGGAATTTCGCATAGCTGGTTCGCCGATATTCCTGCGCCTTAACGATCTGTGGAGCGAGTTGCAGGCGAACCGCTGAACCAGAGCCCTTCTTCCTTCAACCACTTCACCTACGAAGCTCCCTCACCAGCCCCGGCAACACCTCTCCTGCCTTGCCCAGCACCACCTCATCGAAGAACTTGCTGTTGGCCGGCTCTTCCGGCCCGATGTAGATGGCGCGGGCGCGATTGATACGGGCCATGCGCACGAAGCTGGCCGCCGGCTCGACCACGCCCGACGTTCCAACCGTCAACAGCACGGTGCACACCCTGAGCTGCTCGAAGATGCGATCCATGGAAAAAGGAACTTCGCCGAACCAGCAGATGTGTGGTCGCAGCAGCGCCCCGCATTTTGGGCAGGTGGGAATTTCCGCTCGCGACAGATACTGGCGCTCGTCGTCAAAAGGCGCCGTTTGGCAGCTTTCGCGAGAGCAGCGGGTCTGCATCAGGCGGCCATGCATGTGAACAATGCGCTGCGACCCGGCCTGTTCGTGCAGGGAATCGACGTTCTGCGTGCAAAGAAGGAAGCGCTCGTCCAGCGCGCGTTCCAGTTCCGCCAGGGCGCGGTGAGCGGGATTGGGAGTCACCGCTGCCGCCCGCTTGCGCCGCTCGGAATAAAACTGCCAGACAAGTTCGGGATTGGCATGGAAAGCTTCAGGGGTGGCTACCTCTTCGACGCGATGTCCGCGCCAGAGTCCATCGGCGCCGCGAAAGGTCGGAAGGCCGCTTTCAGCGCTGACGCCAGCACCCGTCAGCACGAACACGCGGTCCTGCGATGACAGCGGTTGAGTCATTGTCCTTTTTGCATGCCGGTCGCCAGCCACTGCGCCTCCCTTGAGGTCCTCGTCGAAAAATATGATCGCAGCAGTGCCCGACGATGCTGCGATGTGCCCCACTTGGTTACATAATCCTACCGCGTTTCTATATACTGAGTGGTTCGGTCGCCATCGGCTTTCGGGTCCGAGAACCGGCGGTCGCATCCGTCCCGGCCGCCAGGGAATCTATAACTTATACATCCGATACGCAAAGGCCGAGGCTACAGGTCGCGGGAGCCCGGCCAGGGAGTTTGTCATCCTTGTCCACCCTAACGATATCGAGCCAGACCACCAGCGTTGACAGCGAGAAGCTGGAGCGCGTCATGGACGCCTTCCGGCGCTGGGGCTACTTGCAGGCAAATCTTGATCCCCTGGGACACTTCGGCCCGCTCTCCCATCCTGAGTTGGATATCTCCGGCGAGGGCGTCGATCTGGCGCGCCGTATCTACTGCGGCAGCATCGGCGTCGAGTTCATGCACATTCCTGATCCGGAGCGGCGCCAGTGGATTCAGGAGCGCATGGAGTCGCCGCAGCCGGAGCCGGTGGACCGCTCCAGAATTCTCGATCAACTGGTGCGCGCCGACATCTTCGAGCAGACCATTCACTCCCGCTACATCGGTACCAAGCGCTACTCGCTGGAGGGAAACACGGCGCTCATCCCGCTGCTGGACGAGATTCTGAACACAGCCTCGGTGCAAGGCGCCGAGCAGGCTGTGCTGGGAATGAGCCATCGCGGGCGCCTCAACGTCATCATCAACATCGTGAGCCGTCCGGCGGCGGAGATTTTCGCTGGATTCGAGGACGTCGATCCGCGAAGCGTGCTCGGCGGCGGCGACGTGAAATATCACATCGGCGCGACAGGAATTTTCACCGGCGCCAGTGGCGGCCAGGTGCGCATTCACCTGGTCTCCAATCCGAGCCATCTCGAAGCGGTCGATCCCGTGGCTGTGGGACGTGCGCGGGCCAAACAGACGCGAATCGGGCGCGAAGGCAAGACCAAGATTCTGCCGGTCCTGATGCACGGAGACGCCGCTTTCGCGGGGCAGGGAATCACCGCGGAAACCTTGAATCTTGCCAACCTGCGCGGCTACACCGTCGGCGGCACGGTCCATATCATCGTCAACAATCTCATCGGTTTCACCACCAACCCAAGCGACGCCTATTCCAGCCGCTTCTCCTCCGATCTTGCCAAGCGGCTGCCGATTCCAATCTTCCACGTCAACGGCGAGGACCCCGATGCGGTGGCGCGCGTCGGCCGCATGGCGCTCGAGTATCGCTACGACTTCGGTACGGACGTGGTGGTTGATCTCATCGGCTTCCGTCGCCACGGCCACTCCGAGGTGGACGATCCGACCATCACCCAGCCGATCCTGTATCGCAAGATCAAAGATCATCCTTTGCTGTATCAGATCTACGCCAGCAGCGTCGGTCTGGATGCGCAACCGCATGTCGAGAAATTTCAGTCCGAACTTGATGCCGCGGAGAAGGCCGGCAAGAGCATGGTCAAGAAACCGACGATGCGTCAATTGCCCAGCTACTGGTCGCCATTTCACGGCGGCCCGTACAATCCCGCCGATGAAGTTGACACCGGGCTAACAGCCGATCGCTTGCACCAAATCACCGACGGGCTAGTGAAATATCCCGAGGACTTCCACATCCATCCCAAGGTGCAAAAGCTGCTGGAGCAGCGCCGCGAGATGGGCTATGGCAAGCGGCCGCTGGATTTTGGCATGGCCGAGGCGTTGGCATTCGGATCGCTGGCGCTGGAGAACGCGCCCATCCGCCTCAGCGGTCAGGACAGCCGCCGCGGCACCTTCAACCAGCGCCATTCCGTGCTGATCGACATCGTTGACGAGAAGGAATGCGTGCCTTTGTGCCATCTGGCTCCCCAGCAGGCCCGGGTTGAAATCTATAACTCGGAGCTTTCCGAGGCTGCGGTCATGGGTTTCGAGTATGGATATGCGCGCGATTATCCGGAGACCCTGGTCGCCTGGGAAGCCCAGTTCGGCGACTTTGCCAATGGGGCGCAGATCGTTATCGATCAATTCGTCGTCTCGGGCGAAGACAAATGGAGCCTGCTAAGTGGACTGGTGTTGCTGTTGCCGCACGGTCACGAAGGTCAGGGGCCGGAGCACTCAAGTGCGCGCATCGAGCGCTATTTGCAACTGTGTGCTCGCGACAACATGCAGGTCTGCCAGCCCTCAACGGCCGCACAGTATTTCCACCTGCTGCGCCGGCAGGCGTTACGCAAGTGGCGCAAGCCGCTAATCTGCTTCACTCCCAAGAGCATGTTGCGCCATCCCGAGGCCATGTCGCGATTGAGCGAACTGGAGCGCCCGCGCTTCTTGAATGTCATTTCCGATGAGACCGCTTTGCAAGCCACGCGCGTGTTGCTGTGCACCGGAAAGATTGGCCATGAATTGAGGATGGAACGCAGAAAGTTGAAGATGCAGGGACCGGCGATCATTTCGCTCGAGCAGATGTATCCCTTCCCGGAAGAAGAACTCCGCGAGATCCTGGGCCGATACAAGAATGCAGCCGAGTTTATCTGGGTGCAGGAAGAGCCGGCAAACATGGGCGCGCTTACGTTCGTTACTCCGCGCTTACGGAGAGTGGTTGGCTCCAAGCTGCGCAGCGTCAAGCGTGCGGCGAATGCGACCCCAGCAACTGGCTCGGCAAAAGCCCACGAGTTGGAACAGAAGACGCTTCTCGCCCTGGCCCTGGGCAAGGGATAGTAACCCTCACCTATGATCTCGACCAGCCGCGAACCCCTCCAACGAGCGCCAGCCCTCTGCCAGCGACCAAGCTATTGGCTAAGATTAAGATATTGGCGTAACCGGAAGATTGGTTATTTACTATTTAGTTATATCAAAAGTATGAAAATAACTCATATATAATCACCCAAGAAGATCCATCCCCTGCCAAATTCTACGGAATCCAGAATAAGCGAAGCCGGTTTTCTACCAAAAAAAATAGCCGCAAGAGTTCGATAGCCGTAACCCCCCTGTAATCAGCGTGGGTACAGTGGTTGCTCTCGTGCATAGAGTACAGTAGCGGGATTTCTTAATTATCCCCGTTTCAAACAATTTGGTGGAGAGTGCGATGAACCGAAATATAGTGAGATTAATTTCCCTGCTTGCGATTCTGGCGCTGTTCTCGATCTGGGCCTTTGGCCAGGCCGAAACCGGCCTAATCACGGGTGCGATCAGAGATGCCAGCGGAGCCGTTGTGTCCGGCGCCAAGGTCACCGTGAAATCGGTAAACACTGGCGTGACACGCGACGCGAGCACCAACTCATCAGGTATTTTCACAGTATCGAGTCTCAGACCCGATACTTACGAAGTTACTATCGAGGCCGGCGGCTTTCAGAAGGTTACCCGGAACGTACAGGTTACCGTCGGTGGTACAAGCGATATTTCGACGCAGCTTGCGGTCACCGGCGGGGCCACCACCGTTGAGGTGACTGGCTCGGCCGAAGCGGCCGCGATTAACACTGAAAATCAGACTCTGTCGCAGGTCATCACCTCCAAGCAGGTGATGGAACTGCCTACGCTGACGCGAAATCCTTATGATTTGGTGGGAACCGCGGGCAACGTGAACGAAGACGCCAGTAGCGGTCGCGGGGCCGGCTATGCGATCAACGGCCTGCGTTCGGCTTCCACCAACATCCTCCTCGACGGCGGTGAAAACGTGGATGAGTTTACCGCCGGCGTCGGTCAGGCAGTGCCGCTTGATTCGGTGCAGGAATTCAGTGTTCTGACCAACAACTTTACTGCCGAATACGGGCGCGCCAGCGGCGGAGTTGTTAACGTGGTGACCAAATCAGGCAGCAACACCTTCCATGGCGGCGCCTACGAATATAACCGGGTTTCGGCCTTGTCTTCTAACACCTACCAGAACAATGCTGACCGCGCCCAAGCATTTGCCGACGGCACCTGCCTCGCGGGTCAGCCTTGCCCGGTCGGTAAGAAAGGCGTCTTCGACCGCAATCAGTTCGGCTTTGACATCGGCGGTCCAATCATCAAGAACAAGCTGTTCTTCTTCAGCAATACCGAATGGATCCGGGTACGCAGCTCATCCCCTACCACCTTTACGATTCTCGATCCGGCTTCGGTTTCTTTATTGGCGCCGGCCAGTCAGGCGTTTTTTGCCGCCTATGGGAAGCAGGCCCCGGGCCTCGTCAACCTCGGCTCCTTCCCTTGCAAAGCTGGTTCAATCCTCACTTGCGATTCGGTTAGTTCTGCCGTACCAACTGATGCCGGAGGCGGCGCGCCACAGAACACCTGGATGGAAGTGGCGAAAGTTGACTGGAACTGGACGGACAAGACGAGCGTCATGGTACGCTATGCTTCCTATAAAGAGTTGGATTTTCCCGGCTACGTCAACTCCAGTCCCTACGCCGGATACAATACTGGCCAAACTAACTATGACCAGAATTGGGCCATCAACCTTACCCATGTATTTAGCTCGAACCTTGTCGACTCGTTCAAGGTAATCTACAACCGACTGAACGGACCGGTCCAACCGCTGGGCTCGGTTCCAGTATCGCCCACCCTGTATATAGCTGGTAATGTCCCGACGGTTAACGGCGCCCAATTCGTATTCCCGGGGTACGTCGCCGGCTCACCTGGCGTTGCCATCCCGTTTGGTGGTCCGCAGAACCTTTACCAGTTCTATGACGACATCTCCTGGTCCAAGGGCAAACACCAATTCAAGTTTGGCGGCAGCTTCATCCAGACGCGTGACAACCGGGTCTTTGGCGCCTATGAGAACGCGGTCGAACTCTTGGGTACTAACTTGAGCTCAGGACTCGCCAATCTGATCTCGGGAAACCTGCACGAATTCGAGGCCGGTATCTATCCGCAGGGGAAATATCCTTGTGTCAACGATCTTAATACCGGTAAAGCCATCGTAACTCCCGCCTGTACGCTGCAGTTGCCGGTTGGACCGCCCGCCTTCAACCGCAACTATCGCTACAACGATGGTTCATTCTATGGCCAAGATTCGTGGAAAGTCTCTCCACGCCTGACTTTGAGTCTAGGTTTGCGCTGGGAGTACTACGGCGTGCAGCACAATGCAAACCCGGCGTTAGACTCCAATTTTGTCCTCGGTTCAGGAAGCAACATCTTTGACCAGATTCGCAACGGCTCGGTGCAGCTCGCCGCGCAGGGTGGTGTCTTCTGGCACCCCGATTACGATAATTTTGCTCCCCGCGTTGGCTTCGCCTGGGATATTTTCGGCGACGGCACCACCAGTCTCCGCGGCGGATACGGTATGGGCTACGAGCGTAACTTCGGCAACGTGACCTTCAACGCCATCCAGAATCCGCCGAATTACGGTGTGATCCAACTTATTGCTCCGTCAGACATCCCCGTCTTGCCCGTATATACGGACAACAGCGGACCTCTGGCTGGCACGGGAACGAAAGCATTGCCGCACGTCAGTCAGCGCGCCATCAACCAGAACATCGGCACTGCCTATGCCGATACCTGGGACGTGGCCCTCGAGCGGCAACTCACGAGGAACACAATACTGTCGGTGGACTATGCCGGATCGAAGGGTAACGGGGAATACGACATTTCAAATGTTAACCCCACCGCCGGCGGCGGACTGTACCTGGGCGATCCGGGGAACATCGGCTGCGGCAATTCCGGAACCTTAAGTTGCAATCGCCTCAACCAGCAGTACAGCAACATGAATTACCGCAGCAACCAGGGCTATAGCAACTACAACGCCGTCAACCTCAAGTACTCGGGCACGAATCTTTGGAACAAGGGCTTGAACTTGACGGCCAACTACACCTGGTCGCACGCGCTCGATAACCTGTCTTCCACCTTTACCGATGGGAACGGAGCGGCCACTTCCGGCGCTTACTACCTGGGATATCTCGATGCTTTCAATCCCAGTTTGGGGTACGGCAACGCGGACTACGATATCCGGCACCGCTTCGTCCTCAGCGGGACTTGGGACCTTCCCTGGCTCCGTAATTCCAGCAATGGGATCGCACGCGCGATCCTTGGCGGATGGAGCCTCGGCTCTATCTATAAGGCGCGTTCCGGTCAGGCGTACGGTATCTACGATTGCACCAACTCCAATGACACCTCGTGTCCGGCGTGGATCCCAACTGCAAACACCCCGACGGGCGGTGGTTCAGTTCCTTCGGGCCAGTCGAACCTGTTTAATTACCTGGCGCTGCCCGTCGATTCGAGCGGTAGTATTCAGAACTTGGGGGTCTCGCTCGGCACGCCAAACTGCACCGGTCTGTTGCACGTGGGTTGCACGTACACCAGCAATGGGGCGACCTACCCCACGCGCAACAGCTATTTCGGACCGAACTATTGGAATATGGACTTCAACGCCTATAAGAACTTCAAGCTCACGGAGCGCTTCACCATGCAGTTCCGTGGCGAGTTCTACAACATCTTCAATCACCATAACCAGTACATCACGACGCTTAACCTCGATGCCTCCTCGCTCGGAAGCCCGTTTATCCAAACCGAGAAGGGTGGAATCTATGGTTACGCCGGACAGCCCACCGACGAGCGGCGCAACGTTCAGTTCGCTCTGAAGCTGATTTTCTAATCAGCTGATTTGAGGGTGCAAGACTCGGGGAGCCTTCGGGCTCCCCTTTTTTGTCAGGGAATTGCACCGCCAACTTTAATCTGTTCGGACTCGCCCCGGTGGCGCAGTCCTACGGCGCGATGATGCCGGCCACAAGGTCATCGCAGACCAGCTTCGTGCGCTGGGATACGCACCCTTGCATTAAGTCGGGTCAGAGGCGGACACAGTGATCGGCGGGGCCGATGTCGGTGTCACTCCGTCCGCTGCCAAGCCGATCTTCGACCGTTAGCGGCAGTCGCTCTGTGGCCCAGCTAAGTGGAATCCCACCACCCGTAGTGGATCATTTGGCATTTGTTTGGCTGCGCCTGTTTCTCCCAAAAGACTCAGGCCGAATGGGACTTTACACAGCAGCACCACGAATTCGGAGCGAGACAGTGTTGTTCATAACAAAAGGCTTATTGGCTTCGTTTTGCAAAATGTTCATCGCGAGCCTTTCGGATCAATCTTAAGCTCTTATACGCCACTTGGCCGGAGGCGCTGCCGCTCAATGCTGAAGGGCCAAGATTCGCCTCATCGTCAATCTGGCAGAGTGGCGGGCGCAAGCCACAGCCCCTCTGCTGGAGGTGCCTTTAACCCATTAGATCGTGCTGGCCGCTCAACTGCCACTGCCGAACCGCGACCTGCTGACCGTTTCTGGCTGCCACGGCTCTTGTCATGGATCGACGCTGGTCACCAGCGACGACCTTTTGCTGGGCCTGGGACCATCCGCACCATGAAGGTGGATCGACAATAAGAAGCAGATCTGGAGGATTCTTTACTTCGTCCTCAGCTTCTGTTTGGCGACCAGGCGCTGAATAAACTTAGGCCCATCCTTCTTGTAGGCCTCAACGCCTTCAACTAACAGCAACTCGCAGATCTGCGAAATGCTTCTCGCTTCGCTGGCAGCGATTTCCTGAATCTCGTCCTTCAAACTGGGCGAGACCCGAAACGCCAAGAACTGCTTGTTTATAGCCACGAAACGAATATATCCGCTTGGAAAAGAAGAAACAATCAGGAATTTATATTGCATTTAAGTATATCGTATGTTATCGTTTATATATGAATCGATATGCTAGGAGGTTTTAAATGAGCGAGTCTGAAGAACAACGCTCCAGTGCACGCCCGCGGAGGAACTACCCTCTGGTACGGGAAAACTTACGGTTCGCCCACCGGCTGATTGCTGGTACTTTGCCCATTCGATTGGCCGAGTCGCTGAAAACTCTATCTCAGGATTTTGACTTTTCTCTGCGTAGAGGTGAACTCCAGCTCCTCAATAATTCCTGGTACGTGACCCACACGGGTCTTCTTCGCCTGGCGCGTCGCAAGAGATGCCGCGGTATCCATGTCGAGGCCGTGGATTCGCTGTGTGATTCTGCGGCGAATCGCTTCGTCCTCAAGGCGACCGTTTATCCGTCCAAAGATTCCGCAGGCTTCGTCGGCTACGGCGATGCCGACCCGTCCAACGTCTCACTGCTGGTCCGCGGCGCCGAGATGCGCATAGCCGAAACCCGAGCCGTCAATCGTGCCCTGCGCAAGGCGTATGGCATCGGGATCTGCTCGGTCGAGGAGATCGGATCGAATCCCGGTCCGATGGCGGGGGCTTCCGATCAACGTAAGTTTCCACCCCAAAATACCAACGGAAACGGGAACGGCAATGGTGCCGGTCACAAGGTCCGCGACCGGCTCTGCCAGATCATCCGTCAGCACAAACTCGATCCCGAATTAGTAAAAGCCTACGCCGTGGACTTCTGCGGTACCAAAGCCCTCAAAGACGCTACTCGTGAACAGGTCGAAAGCTTCGTGCAGCAGCTTGCCGAGGCGGCCAAGAAGGATCGTGATGGCCTGCTCTGTCAGCTCAACAGCTACGCACCTCCAAGCCAGGAGGTGGCAGGATGAAACGCAATGTTCCTGGACTCTCCGACACCACGCAGGATTCGCACTCCGAGGTTCCGGACGGCATATTTCTCGTCCGGCTCGATGGGGCGCAACATGGCTGGCAAGCGCAGAAGCGCTTTTATCTGCTCCGGCTTTCCATCCTCGAACCCAAGCCGTTCGCCGGGCGCTCGATCGCCAGCCGTCTCTACTGCACCCCAAAGGCGATGTGGAAGCTGGGTTGGTTCCTGCGGGATTTCCTCTATGACCCCCAACTGTTGAGCCAGGACGAGGTCGACGAGCGCGCCCTGCGCGGCCTGATCGGAGTCGTCAAGATCAGCCACACCGTGGTCAATGGCGTCTCGCTGGTGAACTTCGACGGCTTCGCCCCGGCTAGCCAGTGGGAAGAGCTATCGACTTCCGTCCGCGTTCCGCCGGCGAGCAACGGTAAGGGCTCGGGGAAGGTGAGGGCATCACGATGAATTACAGCTACACCCAGATTTCCCAGTACCTGACCTGCCCTCGCCGTTACCGCCATCGCTATCTCGATGGCTGGCAGGAGAAAGACACCCGGGCCGCCATGCTTTTCGGCCGCTGCTTCGAGCAGGCCGTGGCGGCCTTATTCCGTCACGAAGACCCGGCGGTAGTTCTGTTTGAGCAGTGGACACCGTGTAAGAACCTGGGGCTGGCCTACTCGGGAAACGACACCTGGGACCACATGTTCCAGCAAGGCATTCAGCTGCTGGAGCGCTTCACCCAGGACGGGCGCGTCCAGATTCGCCAGCCCCACAGCCATCAACAGATCCGATTCACGCGCACCTTGAGTTCTGGCAACAGCTTTGTCGCCTTCGTCGATGCTGTGGGCGAACTGGACAGCAAACCTTGTGTGCTGGAGTGGAAGACCAGCTCCGCCCGCTATCCCGAGGAGCCGGACGGTATTGCGGCCCTGGATCCGCAGCTGGTCTGCTATTCCTGGATGGCTGGAATCAATGAAGTCGCCCAGGTCGTCTTCGTGCGTAAGCGCACGGTGGAAGTCCAGTACCTGCGGGCCACCATCACCGACCAACAGCGGCAGGAGTTCGAAACCCTGGTGGACGACACGGTCCGCAGAATTGAGTCGGGACTGTTCCTGCCGCACAGCGGCATCCGCTTTCCCCAGAATCCGTGTACCACCTGCCCCTTCCTCGGTCTGTGTCTTGACCAGCGCGACCTGGTGGAGGCTGGGCTTATCCGCAAGCCGGGAGTCGATCTTGGTCTGTTTGACGAACTTGGTTACTAAGTATCCGCCTATGCCGCCCAAGCTGAATCGCCGCCGCGCCCAGGATGTGCTGAGCAAGATCGACGCGATCCTGGCCTGGGAGGCACGGCATGAAAACGAGCGCGATACCAGGTTTGTAGAACTGGGCAAGTATCTCTGCGAGGTCCGCGCCGGCCAGTATTGGCGGCTGGAGAAGCTGAAGTCGTTCGATGAGTTCCTGGAGCGCCGGTTCCCGGAGTCAAGAAGGAAAGCCTACTACCTGATGTCGATTCACGAACAGCTTCCACCCCAGGTGAGGAAGGAACTGAAACAGGTGGGATGGACGAAGGGGCTGGAGTTGGCCAAGCTGGCGCGTCAGCAGGGTCAGAGCTTCGAAAGTGCAACCTGGCTGCACAAAGCCCGCCAGATGCCCAAGGCGGAGTTCCAGCGGGAAGTGGAGAAAGAGCTGACGGGCAAGGACAGCGAGCCTTCGGAGCTGATCTATTTCAAGGTCTATAAGAGCCAGATCCCGGTCATCGAGCAGGCAGTTGAGACCGCGGCCTTGATGCTGGGGACGGACAAGTCCCGGGGCTACTGCCTGGAAATGATCTGCGCGGACTTCCTCGCCGGCGCTTCGATCGACGGCAGCAACCCGGAGATCCTGCTGCAATCCATCTCGCGATATTACAAGTTTCTGCCCAGCCCACAACAGGAAGCCTTTCTCTCTGAGGTCGCCCGGAAGGCTTCATGAAGCAGATTCCAGCCAAGAGCCCGAGAGTCCGGCTCGACGCGGATGCATACCGCGAGCTACATCGTCGGATACTGGAGCGCGACGGCTGGCGCTGCCAGGTCTGCGGGAGCATGCAGAACCTGCAAGTCCACCACCTGAAACTACGGAGCCGGTCGGGCGGCGACGAGGAACAGAACCTGATCACACTCTGTACGAGCTGCCACGAACGCGCCCACGGAAGGTCTGGCTAGGAGGCTTATTCAGTGGATAGCTGATGCCTCCAATTGTGCGGGTCTCAAGGCTTCGCAAGAGTCAAACACAAAAATCCCAAACAAAGATGCCACAGAGGAAGGACACTCCATCTGCTTTGGCACGAGCGCCGAGGACCTGAACTCTCATAGACAAACGGTTCACGCCGCCCGAGCAGTTTGTTCTCCGCCGAGTCGTATAGGGCGACTGGGGTCCGAAACGGTCAACACGCTGATCCTCTATGTCAAGGCCAAGCCTACGACAGCAATAGTTCAGTTGCCCACAGAGGGCCGAGGACCGTTCGCTCGGTCGCGGTCGAAGTAAGTGCTCGCGTCTAGTTTTTCCGGTACCCAGGACAGGCTTATTCCGCTGCAGATTGTCAAGAATCTTGTTCACATGCTGATTGATGAATTGAGCGCGTTTTTGCTTGACCAATTGAGCATCTTTCCCTATGCTTGCGTGCGTCGGGTGGAGTCGCAACTCAGCAACGAAGGCGTCGGGACAGAATAAGTATGCGCTTACTCTCTACTGTTTTACGCGATTCGCCGGTAGCGGGCAGAGTCGCGCCTCGAGTGGGATGAACATTGGCGAAGTGGCTGACTGTAAGACCTCGCCGGAGCTTAGGGAAAACACCTCATCTAATTGAGGCTGGCAGAGCCTTGCCGATCATTCAGTTCAGACGCGAACCGTAGGCTTGCCCACTCCAAAGATGAATCGCTGCCTCAAACCCTGCCTCTCTATAAAATCGCGCTCCCACCATACCTGGTCGTTGGCAAAACCTGATCATGCAAATCGCCGCTGTCGAAGCTGGCGTCAACCAGGTCGAGCCGGTCAATCGATAAACATACATCGTACGTTCCAATAAACACTTAAGGATGTTAGACATCGTGAAAAAAACAGCGGGAAGAAGTGTCACAGAAGTGCGTATCATCGAGGCCGCTGTTCAGCTCTTCTCCCGTCAGGGATACAAAGGTACCAGTACACGGGAGATTGCCCACCTGGCCGAGGTGAATGAAGCCACCCTTTTCCGCTGCTTCATTCGCAAAGCCGACCTCTTCTGGGCGGCGGCCGAATCGCGGCTGAACCGGTTGAAGTTGGGACGAGAGCTGCAGCAGGGCCTGGCAACTGACCTGGATCCAGCCATTGTTGTTCCCATGCTGGTGACATTCATGGTGGAGAATATGTCACAGCGCCCGGAACTGATGCGGCTCTTGTATGTCGCCGGCTTTGAACTGCCGGGGGCGGATCGGATGTTCCGTGAGCATCTGGGGCCGATCTTCGACGCGGTGAATGCCTACTTCGGCAGGTGTGCGGCACGCGGCGTAATTTGCGATCTGGAACCCACGATCGCCACGCTCGGGCTGGCCGGCGCGGTGAGCGCTCACCAAAACCTGCACCACCTCTTTACCGGACGCGACTTGCCGTGGGATGCTCGCGATGCGGCCCCAGCCTACGCTCAATTCTGGCTGAACGCGCTTCGCCAGCCGGCTCCGGCGCGCCAGGTTGCCAACAGTAGCGACTAGATCGCCGCAGAATTTCGCTGCTCCGAGCAGAAATTCCTCGGGGCTGCTGGTTTGCCTGGTCATGTACCACTTCATACCGGACCCAACCTGGGTCTTGGGGGGATCGAGATTGAAAGTTCTTCTGAAAGTGAATGCCGATTTGCGAAACTACTGGAAGCTTCTTGCCGCGATGATGCAGCTGGTGCTGTTCGCAACGGTGATGGCGGTTTCGCCGGGCGCCATCGCGCAGGACCAGCCAAACGCACCCGTGGGTCAGACTTCAGCGCCAACCCAGATGCCAGCGGAAGGACAACCACCGCCCTGCACGTTGACCGCTCCGTGCCCGCCCAACATCGTGCTGGATGACACCAAAACTCCACCAACCGCGAATCCGCCCAATGAGGTGGCGCCTAAGGCGACGCCGCCTGCGCCCAGGAATCTCCCAAAAGTTGTCGAGCTCACCGACTTTCAGCAGATGGTGCTTTCTTCTCTCGGCAGGTCGCTGCCCATTTATGGGTTGAGCCTGTTTGAGAATGTGCCCAGCACATTCGCTCCGGTGGATCGCGTCCCGGTCACGGCGGATTACGTTATCGGTCCCGGCGACGAGCTGTTGATTCGGGCCTGGGGACAGATTGACTTGGATGTCCACACCCGCGTCGATCGCAATGGCAGCATCTTCGTCCCCAAGGTTGGAAACCTGAATGTTGCCGGCCTGAAGTACGCCCAGGTCGAGGAGTTTCTCAAGTCGCATATCGGGCGCATCTACCAGAATTTCGATCTGAACGTGAGTATGGGCGAGCTGCGCTCGATTGACGTCTTCGTGGTCGGTCAAGCACGGCGTCCGGGCCGTTATACGGTCAGTTCCTTGAGCACGCTGGCGAATGCAGTCTTTGCCTCAGGCGGACCGTCGCCCACCGGTTCCATGCGCCACATCCAGCTAAAGCGCGGTTCTACCATCGTCACCGATTTTGACCTCTACGATTTACTGCTCAACGGCGACAAGAGCAAAGATGTCATTCTGTTGCCGGAAGATGTGATCTACGTGGCTCCGATCGGGCCCCAGATTGCCATGGGTGGGCAGGTCAATGTGCCGTCTATTTATGAACTCAAAGGGGGAACCGACTTAGCGGAAGCTCTTCGCCTGGCAGGCGGGCTATCCACAACCGCATCTGGCGGCAAAGTCTTTGTGGAACATATTAAGGACCGCCGGATGCACAGCGTGGAGCAAGTGAGTTTGGACGCCGCCGGCTTGGCCCATCCCATCAAAGATGGCGATGTGGTGAATGTCACCCTGGTGTCTCCGCGCTTTGAAAATTCCGTGACCTTGCGCGGCAACGTGGCCCAACCGGGCCGCTATCCGTGGCATGAAGGCATGCGAATCAGCGATTTGATTCCCAACCGCGAGTTTCTCATTACCCGGGAATACTGGAAGCAGCAGAATGCTGTGGCCCTGCAGGCGCAGGAAAACAATGGCCGGGTGAGCAGTACCACCAACGAGGTCAGGCGCAATGCCCCGGAGATCAACTGGGACTATGCGGTCGTGCAGCGCATGAGCACGCAAGACCTTTCGACGCAGCTGCTGCCGTTTAACCTTGGCAAGGCCATTCTGGGCAACGACGATGCCAGCAATCTAGTGCTCCAACCAAGTGACATCGTCACCGTTTTCTCGCAGGCCGATCTGCGCGTCCCCGAAAACAAGCAGACCAAGCTGGTAAGACTGGATGGGGAGTTTGAAGCCGCCGGGATCTACCGGGCACAGCCGGGCCAGAGGCTTCGCGATCTGGTGATGCAGGCGGGAGGACTTACCCCTTCGGCCTATCTTTATGGCGCCGAGTTTACCCGTGAATCGGCGCGCGTCGAGCAACAAAAACGGCTGGATATGATGATCTCCCAGACGGAGCAACAGGTCGCCCGGCAGGCCGCGCAGATGTCGCAGAATGCAAGGACCTCCGATGAAGTGATTGCAGCCAAAGCCGTCCTGGAAGCGCAACAGGTCAGTCTCAATAAGCTTCGCCAACTGCGGGCCGACGGCCGCATCGTTTTGAACCTCCACCCCAATGACCAGGCCGTGGATACAATTCCCGATATCACGCTGGAAGACGGCGATCAGTTTTTTGTCCCCAGCCGTCCGATCGTGGTGAATGTCGTCGGCGACGTTTACAACCAGGGGTCCTTCATCCAACAGCCCGGCAAGACCGTTTCGACGTATTTGCGCAGCGCCGGAGGTCCCACGCGGGATGCGGACAAGGGCAGGATCTTCGTGGTTCGCGCCAGCGGCGCAGTCGTCAGCAAAGATGTCGCTTTGCACTTCTGGGCGGGAGGCTTCGACAGCATGGTACTGATGCCAGGCGACAGCATCGTGGTTCCGGAGCAGACCAACAAAGGCAGTCTGCTGCGCGGGGTCAAGGACTGGTCGCAGATCCTGGCCAACTTTGGCTTGGCAGCGGCTGCGATCAACGTCCTGAAGTGATTGCCGAAACGCAAGCGTCGCAGGGAAATTTGGCGCGAATCACGACCATGGAAGTAGGGCCCTATTATGGAAAGCTCGAGAGTATCGGAAGCGCACGCCGCTAGCGGCGCCGGAGTTTACGACCGCGTAGTCGTGTCGAAGCAGCTTGCAGTCGAGGGCCCCAGAGAAGTCGATGCGATCGCAGTGTTGCAGGTGCTCGCAAACAACAAGATGCGGATCTTGAAGATCACGCTGGCTGCGGCATTGCTGGCCTTGATTGTTTCCCTGCTGCTTCCCAAGATGTACACAGCAACCACTACGGTTTTGCCACCGCAACAAAATCAATCGACGGCCACTGCGATGCTTGGGCAACTCGGGGCCATCGCGGGGCTGCGCTCGGCAGATCTGGGATTGCAGAATTCTGACGATCTGTTCGTGACCATGCTGCATAGCCGCACCATCGAAGACCGCCTCATCGACCGCTTTGATCTGCGCCGGGTGTACTGGGTTAAGCAGTATCAGGCAGCACGTAAGACGCTGGAAAGCCGTAGTGACATCCTTGCGGAAAAGGAAGGATTGATCTCCGTCTCGGTTACCGACCGCGATCCCAAACGGGCCGCTGACATGGCGAATGCGTACGTGGAGGAACTCCATGAGCTAAACGGCAAGTTGGCCATCACAGAAGCCGGCCAACGGCGTGTGTTCTATCAGCAACAGTTGGACGCCGAACGCGAAGCGCTCAGCCAGGCGGAAGTGGCCTTGAGGCAGGTGCAGGAGAAGAGCGGCCTGATACAGCCCGACGCCCAAGGCAGGGCAATCGTCTCGGCAGTGGCCGACATGCGCGCGCAGGTGGCCATTCACGAAGTACAACTGCAGGCCATGCGTAGCTACGCCACCGAAAATAACCCTGACGTGAAACGCGCGCAGCAGGAACTGGCCGCGTTACGAGCGCAATTGGCCAAGCTGGAGCGCAATACCGGCGAACTCGGAAATGGCAACCTGCAAGTGCCCACCCGCCAGTTGCCGGCCGTTGAATTGGAGTATCTCCGCCAGCTGCGGGACGTTAAGTACCACGAGGCGATCTACGAATTTCTTAGCAAACAACTCGAAGCATCCCGTATCGACGAAGCCAAGGATGCAATCCTGGTGCAAGTGGTCGACAAAGCGGTGATACCAGAGAGGAAGTCGGGTCCCAGGCGTACGCTCATCGTATTGGTCACCGCGATAGTCGCCTTTCTTCTGTCCTGTCTGGGCGTGCTTTTAATGGAGACGCTGAGGCGCAAGCAGGAAGATCCCCATGAGCGTGCGCGTCTCGCGCAGCTGCGGCAGTCTTTGAAATTCTCTTCCCGGACTTCATGAGCACCACGACGCAATCCATTCCGGCGTTTGCGGCTGCATCCAGGCCGGTACCAGCCGCCGCTTTTGAGGTGTTGGTGTACCTGGAGGTGGTGGGATTCGCGACGTTATGTTTCCTGCTGGGCTGGCTGCAGCCCAATAGCGCCGCGGTCTTGACGATACTGCTTCTCGGGGCGCTCATAGTCTTGGCTTGGAACCGCTTCAATCAGGGGCGCCACCCCTGTTTTCTATTTTTGGGCACGCTGATGCTGTTTCAGGGAGGAAGACTCTTGTCCTACTGCCTGGGAGGTGAGTCTTCTCCTCTCAGAATAGGGGGCATTGCTCCCTACCCGTTTGACATGTCGCGGGATGAAGCTGGAATTGTTTTGCTCTGCCTGGCGCTGTCGGCGTTGTGTATTTATGCTCCCTGCCGCTGGAATTACCGGAAGATCCAGTCTTCCGCAGATGCTGCGGTCAGGCGGTATTTACCATATCTCTACCTTGTCTTCTACGCCACGCTTCCCCTCCAGCTTTTTAAGAACTACAAATACTACGAGTACGTGCAGCAGCATGGTGGCTATGTCTATTTCTTCATCAATCACAGTGGTGTGGCCTCTAGCGTGCCCCTGCTGGTCCGCGCCATAGTGCTCATCACTTTTCCGGCGTTTGTGGCAATCTTCGTTTTCGAGCGAAGGAAGAAGTACCTCTACCTGGCGACGGCCTTGTACTTTGCCACGGCTTCTCTGGTTCTACTGTTGGGATTGCGCGGCGGTATTTTCGCCATCGTTCTGGTGCTATGGTACGTGTCCGGCATTAAATCGTCGCAGCGAAGCCGGGTGGTTACCGTGGCCGCATTGGCGATATTGTTGGTAATGGTTGGATCCGTGGTACAGGGCCTGCGCGAGGATAATCCCAAGAGCCTGTCGGATTTGGCCCGCGCTCCGGTCGAGTTCGTCACGCTGCAAGGCAACTCGCTGGACGTTACCGAGGTTGCGGTCAAGTACAGAAAGGTGTTCGCTCCCTACGCAGCTTCTTACTTGTGGAATGAACTCAAGAATGGCTTTGTCGCAAATGACACGAGCAACTATTTCAGAGGGAAATCATTGGCATTCGATGTGCCGGTGCTCCTTAACAGCAATGCATTCTCGCTCGGCCATGGAACCGGCGGCTCTTATGTGGCGGAGGCCTATGTGATAGGCGGCGTGGCTGGAGTTGTGGTGATCTCGCTGTTGATTGGGGCCGGGCTACATCTCCTGTACCGTCTGAGCCGGAAGGGGTTGTCTTTGTTCATCGTTGCCATGATTCTGCCGGACGTCATAATAATGCCAAGAGGAAATTTGCTGGACTGGTTGTCGGTGCTGCTGCGGACTGCCATTTTTATCGGAATACTTGCCCTGGGTTGGATTCTTTATCGTTCTTTGTCCTGGCTCAGGCCGACGCCGCATGGCGATGGGATAGCGCCTGCCGGAGCGAACCTCGACTGATTATGGTCTCCCTAATTGTAGCCACTCTGAACCGGGTGACGGAGTTGGAACGCCTGCTCGCAAGTCTCGACGGGCAATCGTGCCGGGATTTCGAAGTTATTGTTGTCGATCAGAATGCCGACGAGCGGCTGCTCCCGGTGCTACGGAAGCATGAGGGCCTCACCCTCCGCCACCTCCGCTCCGGTAAGGGGCTCTCGCGGGCGCGGAATGTCGGTCTGCCGTACGCTAAAGGGGACATCATCGGCTTTCCGGATGACGACTGCTGGTATCCCGAGCGGCTCCTTACCGAGATAACGGATTGTTTTTCGCTACACCCGGAGTTCGGTGTGCTGTTTGCGACACTGCGGGATGCTGACGGTCGTCCTGTCGGACCCAGATGGGCGGACCATTGCTGCCTTTGGACCAAGGAAAATGTTTGGGAGTGCGCCATCTCTCCGGCCGCTTTTTTGAGAAGAGAAGTCACAGACGCCATCGGGCTCTTCAACGAGAAGATCGGCCTAGGCGCGGCAACCCCCTATCAGTCCGGTGAGGACGTTGACTATTTTGTTCGTCCACTCGGCATTGGTTGCAAGATATGGTATGACCCGGCGCTAACAGTTCATCATCCGTCTTTTCATTCGTTGGATCGAGTACGTCAGAGGAGCTATTCCTACGCGTTGGGAGGTGGATACACGCTTCGGGTTCACGGTTATCCTGTGTGGAGGCTGCTGAAAAGCCTCATGCGATCCATTGGTGGGGCGGTCGTAAACCTCTTCAGAGGCAACTTTTCCTTGGCGCACTCCTATCTCCTGCGCGCAGCTGGGCTGACTCATGGCTACCTGTTCGGTCCCAGTGAGCTCGGAAAGCTGATCTTGCCGACGGATGAAGTATTTGCGGGCGCAGTTCGAAAGAAGGGTACGCCTTAAGTCGCAATCGTTTGAGCTTGTGACTCCCCGGGCCTACATGAGCATCGACTACGATCACTATCTAACAGCGCACCTAACCCACATTGCCCCTCCGGCGACCTTGCAGCGAAACGCGCTAGTCGTCCTCAAACACCACGGCAAGTACCTTCCCCCGGACAAGAACGCAGCCATTCTGGAGATAGGGCCAGGGTATGGGGCCCTGATAGATTGCCTTCGAACCCGCTGCGGCTATCGTGACGTCAGCGCAGTTGATGTTTCTTCGGAGGTCGTAGCGGCCTGCAACAAGATCGCGCCGGGCAGCACAACATTGGCCGAGGATACTGCTGCATTCCTGAGGGAGCGGCGGGAGGAATTCGATCTGGTTCTCATGTTGCATGTTTTGGAGCATGTTCCCAAGGAAAACGTCACGCCCTTGCTGGAAGCGATTCGTCATGCGCTGAGGAAGAACGGAAGGCTCGTGGTCGAAGTGCCCAACGTGCTCCACCCGGTTACGGGACCTTACCACCGCTATCATGACTTTACGCATACTGTCGGTTTCACCGATCAAAGCTTGGCCTTCGTGTTACGCAATTCCGGCTTTCAAAACGTAACGATCTATGGTTGCAGGACTCCCCGGACGAATCCGGCACGTCTGGTCCAACGCACCGCTCAAGATGCCTTGGAGTTCTTCCTGGGTCTGGCTCTTGGGTTGTACTTACCGAGATTACCGGTGAGTCTAGCTACTGCTCTGGGTGCTTGCGCAGTGAAGTAGTCTTTCGTTGGAGGCGAGTGACCAGGGACGCAAACCGGCATGAAAGCTTCCGTGCGTCAACTCGCGCGCAAAGTGTTCGATTTTGGATCGGGCGAGGCGGTATCGCGCCTGTGCGGCATTGTCACGCTTCTGTTCCTGGCGCACAGGTACGGCGTACTAGTCGTGGGCGTCTATGCTCTGGCCCAGAGCATGCTGGGATACTCCTACCCGATCATCGACTTTGGTTTGCGGCATGTGGGGGCGCGGCTCGTGGCCCAGTATCCGCAAGCTGCTGCGGAAATCATGGGCCAGGTTCAGAGACGGCGCATGATGATGGCGGCCGTCCTGTTGCCCTTTCTGCTGATCTATGCAGCTTCGACCCGGCTGCCTACGGAATCGAAGATCTTCCTGTTTGCATTTGCGGCGATCGGGTCTCTGTACGCGATTTCGCTGGACTGGATGGCTTGGGGCCGGGAACATCTGCGCCTGGTGAGCTTCGGCAGGGCGGTTGTTCCTCTCAGTATATTGGTATGCCTGCTCCTGGGGAGGAACTCGGACAGGGTCCTGTGGTGGCTGGTGCTGGGGAATGCCGTCGGCAATGGGTTACAAGCGGCCATTTTCTGGACTTGGTGGAGAAGGCACGGGCCGCAGCGCGAGGAGCAGATTTCCCTGGCCGTGATTCGAGAGTCCCTGGCCTGGCGACGCACCAGCGTCATGGGGGTGGCATGGTTGTGCAATCTGGCGTTCAACACGATTGACATGCTGATGCTGGGTATCATGTCTACCCCCCAGCAGGTGGGACTCTACAGTGCCGCCTATCGCGTGATAGGTCAGGTTTTGTACACGTACTACCTGATGACAATTGTTCTCTATCCTCAACTCGCCCGGCAAAACCGAGGACAGCGACGTCGCATGTTGCGACCTGGCATTCTGTTTTCCCTACTGGGTGTCGGCGTTGTCATCGCCGCGGTGCTGACGGTTTCGCGACGCCCCATATTGACGATCCTGTTCGGACACCAATTCTTGCCGGCTGCCTTGCTCCTGTTATTGCTGGCCTGGGCCATACCGTTTGATTTTCTGACCTCTTATTTGAGCAATGCTTACATCGCGTGGGGGATGGAGAAGAAGATCCTGCTCTGTACCATCGCCGCAGCCGGGAGCAATGTCGTTCTGAATCTGATTTGGATTCCGGCATACGGCGCCACCGCGGCGGCCGTGAATACGCTTGCCTCGTACGTAATCTTTCTGGCCAGCCTGGCTCTGTCTGGGCGGTTCGCGAAAGAGCTTTCCCCTGAGGCGCAGCCGCAACCTGAGTTGATCGCCTAGGTCCGTGGTGCGAATCCTCTACGATCACCAGGTTTTCTCGCTCCAGAACGCGGGTGGCGCTTCCCGGTACTTTTATGAGCTGATGAGCTTTCTGACTACGGTGCCGGATGTGCAAACGGAATTACTGTTGGGAATCAGCGGCACCGTGTACCCGTTTCGCCAGCTACCTCGTTCCAAGGCGCGAGTGATGGCATTGGGCGAGTGGTTGCAGCCAGGAACGTTGCGCTATCTGGCAAATGAAGCCTGGAGCAACTTGAGAGTTCCATTTCGCGGCAAAATGGACGTCTATCATCCGACTTTGTACTTGCGAATGCCGATGGTGCGGGCGCGCCGCGTGGTAGCCACTCATCATGACTGTACCCATGAACGGTATCCCGAATTATTTCCCGACGTGAACAAGGTGCTGTGGGCGCGGAAATGGCTTTTTCCCAGAGTTGACGCCATCATCTGTGTATCCGAGTCCTGTCGCCGCGATCTGCTCCAGTTCTACGCCGTGGATCCAGCCAAAACTCGCGTTATCCATCATGGGCTGAATCCGCTTCCCCGGAGTGCGGAAGCCGCTGCCAGCCTGCGCCGGCAGTTGCGGCGCGATTACGTGCTATATGTTGGCATGAGGGCCGCCTTCAAGAATTTCACCGGTCTGTTGAAGGCGTTTCACGAGACCAGACTGCATGATTCGTTCGACTTGCTGGTGCTGGGCGGCGGACCGCTGACAGTGCAGGAAAAGGCGCTGATTGCCAGTCTTGAAATGAGCGACTGCGTCACCGGCCTGCCCGTTGTTTCCGACGAGTTGCTGGCGGAAGCCTATGCGGGAGCCAAGCTGTTCGTGTATCCGTCATTGAATGAAGGCTTCGGATTTCCTCCTTTGGAAGCAATGTCAGTCGGCTGTCCCGTATTAGCCAGCCGGGTACCATCCATTCCCGAGGTCTGTCAGGACGCCCCGTTCTACTTTGATCCTATGGATCAAGGGTCATTCAACCGTGCTCTGCTGCAGTCGGTTGGCGACGAGGCGGCCCGCCAAAAGGCGGTGGAGCGAGGCAGGGAAGTAGCGGCACAGTACAGTTGGGAGAAGTGCGGCCTGGAAACGCTGGCTTTGTATCGCGAGTGCCAATAGCGGCAAGGCAAGTCCGGGGACAAGCGGAACTGTTACTCTCAAAGCTGGGGCATTCTCCGAAAACATGTCTCGTCTGAAAGAACTGCTGTATAGCGATCTTGCTCGATATTACGAATTGGGAGGCAGGCCAGAGATTCGGCCAAATTTCATCCGCTTTCTTGGACGCCTGCTGCATTTTAAGTATCTTCCTAACGTGATCTTCCGCACCAGCCGGGCGGCGATGCTTGCCGGCATTCCCGTCTTGCCCTGGCTTCTCATGTATGTGAACCTCGTGGTGTTTGGAGTGGAAGTTACACCTAAGTGTGAAATCGGTCCGGGGTTTTTCCTGCCGCACCCGGTAGGCTGCGTGATTGGCGCATGGCGGATCGGAAGCAACGTCACCATGTTCCAGGGCGTCGGGCTGGGAGCCGTGAATGATATGGGATTTCACAGAGAGCTGCGCTGTGAAATAGGTAACAACGTCATTCTGGGAACTGGCTGCAAAGTTATGGGGCCCTACTCCATTGGCGACAACGTAAAGATCGGCGCGAATTCGGTGGTGACCCACTCGATCGAAGCGAACCAGTCTGTCGTTGGGCTTCCAGCCCGGCCAATTCCGGCGAGAAGGGCCGAGTCGTAGAGTCACCCACCGAGGCAATTTCGGAGGGCAGAGATGGCTACTCCTGACAAAAACGTTTTGACTGACAGAAAACGTTATGCGGATCTGATTGAGGCGCAGCTACGGTCCGCCAAAGAGCGGCTGGCGACCGAGTTTCGGCAGAGCGGCCGGATACAGAGCTGTTTTGTGGACGACCTCTTGCCGGAACCGATGGCACGCCAGATTTTCGCAGCATTTCCCAATCCTTCCGAGATGATGGCGCGCAAGAGACTGCACGAGCACAAATTCGTGGCCGCTCAAATGGATCGCTACAATCCGGTGCTGGAGGAGATCGTCTTTGCGTTTCAGGATCCTGGCATCGTGAAACTGGCGGAAGAAATCACGGGACTCGCGGGGCTGCTTCCCGATGAACACCTGTCGCCGAGGGCATTAGCCTGATGGGCTGCCAGCACTTCCTGAATCCGCATCTGGACAATTCTCATGACAAGGACCGCAGCCTTTATCGCGTGCTGAACCTGCTCTACTATGTGACACCCGATTGGAGTCATAAATCAGGTGGCAATTTTGAACTCTGGGACAGCGGACCGGAAGGCAAACCTCGGGAGATTGTAAGCAAGTTCAATCGCCTGGTTCTAATGGCCACGCACAAGAAATCGTGGCACTCGGTGACTCAGGTCAGGGCCACGCACGCCGCGCGCTGTTGTGTCTCCAACTATTATTTTGCAGCGGCTCCACTGGAAGAACACGAATATTTCCACATAACCACATTTCGGGGCAGGCCAGAGCAGCCAGTCCGGAACCTCGTCCTTCGTTGTGATGCAGCTTTGCGGATGGGAATTAGAAAGGTGTTCGCCAAAGGAATGACAAAACCGAAGCACATCTATGCGAAAGAAGGGAAATAGGTGAGCATCTGTCGTTGTTCCATCTCAGGGTGGATCCGAGCGATGCGGTTGTCGTCCGCAACTCAGTCGAGGCAAATGTTTTCGGGTATTCCATCAAGCGTAGTACCATCATGGGTAAGGATTACGGAATGAGAGAGCCGCTTCTCGATCTTACGGTCATCGTCCCCAGCTACAACACTCGAGATCTGCTGCAAAACTGTCTCGACTCAATTTACCGGCACACCGACGGAATTACTTTTGAAGTCATATGCGTTGACGGCAACTCTCCCGATGGAAGCGCCGATATGGTGGCCGAGGTTTTTCCTGATGTGGTTTTGATCAGGAACACCGTCAACGAGTCGTATGCGAAAAGCGCCAATCAGGGCATTCGTCGGTCGCGCGGGCGCTACGTGTGCCTGCTGGACAGCGACACGGTGTTGATAGGCAACGCTTTTGAAGCGTTGCTGCAGTTTATGGAGGAACATCCGGAAGCGGCGGCTTGTGGACCCAGGTTGCTGAATCCGGATGGCACGGGACAGCATGATATCCGGCGTTTTGCCGGGCTCGGCGTATTTTTCCTGCAGACGCTGAATTGGCACAAACTGTTTCCCCATAGCCGGCTGATGAGCCGCTATTATGCCAGCGATTTCGATTTTTCCCGCCCTCAAGCTGTGGAAGCCATTGGTACCACTGTGTTTGTTTTGCGGCGTTCCACATGGGAAACCGCAGGCCTGCTGGATGAACGCTTCCGCTGGGCCATGGTGGACCTCGCCTACGAGTACATGCTCGGACAAAAGGGCTACAAGCTGTATTACACGCCCTGTGCCGAGGTCACCCATTATGGCAGCCAGACGGCCAACCAGGACGTGCTCATGGCACTGCGCGAACAATGTGAGGGTTTTATCGTTTTCAGTGATGCGTACGACTACTTTGGCAAGAGCTGGATTACCAAGCTGATTGTGCGTTGCGGTATTCGTGTCCGTTACTACTCGAAAATCCTGGGATACTACGTGAGTTCCGATAAGCGAGTGATCAAGGGGCCGGGCCGCCCCAAGAAGGAGATAGCCGCACAGTCGGCACGGGCGGTCGAACCGCGCGCGCGCGCAGCAAATCGAAAAGGCTTTGGAGAGGTCACCTGTGCTTCGCTTTCTCAGTCCGGGTCAGACGTGAAGTCCGTGACCAGCCAATAGGGGCGGCGCAATCTCCGGCGGACAGCGCGAAAGGCGCGCACAAACGGCCGTGACATCAACCAAATTACAGAGCCATCCGTGAGCATTCGCACCAGCCCTGAGCGAGCGGTCTTGAGGCTTCGCATCTCCTCCAGCGCCAACGCGGTGCTGTACGTCATTCGACGGTACGCAACGATACGCGGATCAAGACAATTCGCCCATTGATTGATGATCAACAGCGGTTCCTGGTGCAGCCGGTGCCGGTTTGTCTGCGACATGCTGCCCGGGTGCATGCGATAACGGCACACGGCTTGCTGCACGGCCCGAACCGGATACCTTCGCGCCACCGCGACGTAGAGGTAGTAATCGGGGACACATTGAATCGCTTCGGGAACAGGGCCAACTTCTTCCACGGCTGCGCGGCGAAGCACTGCTGAACTCATGGCGATAAAGCAAGCGTCAGCGAACAGTTGGGAGAAGATGTCGCCTTCGGGCAAAGGCCGAAATTCATGCGTGTAATCGTAGTCCCGCTCGTAACCGCTGGGATAAAACTGAATGGCGCGCCCGTAGATGATGCCGGTGCGGTCGTCCGCCAAGGCCATCTGCTGTTGTAATTTTCGGGGCAGCCAGATGTCATCTTGATCGAGGAAGGCCAGCCACTCTCCCTTTGCCTGGCGGATGGCGCTGTTCCGGGCTTTGCCTAACGGCGTGTCTTCCGGGGAAAGAAAATAGCGGACCCGTTGATCGTGATACTCGGCGATAATTTTGGGGCTGTCATCCGTGGAGAGGTCGTCCCAGACGATCAATTCCCAGTTCTGGAAGGTTTGCCCAAACACGCTGTCCAGCGCCTCCCGAAGAAACGAAGCACCGTTACGAACATTCATGATGACGCTGACCCGGGGCATGAGAGTCTCGCCGGCCTTTAGAGCGTGTATGAGAACCCGTTTTGAGTTGGCACAGTCGAACGATTGCGCAAATCGAGCCCCGCAGGGGCGGAATTGCTTTTAGCCCAGGCGTAAGCCCTGGGTAAGGTGGACAAAATTAACGAGTCCCTTCAGGGACGGCACAGTCCTTCAGGCTCGAAGTATAGCTGAGACCACTGGCGAGAAGATCGCTGCGGAACCGGCCCTACCCCCTCGAGACCGCATTCCTCGATGAAGATCAGAAACGTTTTCGCCTCGTTCGCCAGGCTGGCTACTGGCGAAGTGTTCGGGAGGATGGCCACGTTCGCGTTGTTCGCGTACGTGTCACGCCGGTTTGGGGTGGAGATTCTTGGAATTGTGGCCCTCGCCCAAACCGTTGCCGGCTACGTCATGGAGTGCTCCGACCAGGGCCTGAAGCTGATTGGCGCGCGGCTGCTGGCGCGCAACCATGCGCTGGCGACTTTCGTGGTGCCATTCGTCCTCAAGCGGCGTGCGGCACTGACTTCGATCGCTATTGTGCTGGGCGCGATGTATGCGCTCCTGGGTCCCATCCCTCCGGCCGCGCGCGTTTGCGTGCTGGTGTTCGACTTCGCGGTTGTCCCGTATGCTTTCGCGCTCGATTGGGTGGCGTGGGGGCTCGGCCACTTTGGCGTGTTGTCCATCTGGCGGAGCGGCGTCAGCATTCTCTATGTAGCGATGGCCATCGTGGCCATGCAGCTTACGAAGCGGCCGATCGCCTCCATCTCGGGTGCGAACATCCTGAGCGCGCTGGCGGGAGCTGGATTCCTCTGGATCATTTGGCGGTTTCGTTGGAGGAAGCTCCAAGGCCGCGCGACCGCGGAGGAGATCGGAGCTGCCGCCGAGGAACTGCGGCCATCTCGAGTCGCAACGCTGGGAATGTCGAACCTGTTGAACCTGGTGTTCATGAATGCCGACATCCTGCTGCTGGGAGCGATGACCAGCACCGCTGAAGTGGGCCGCTACAGTGCAGCTTGCAAGCCGCTCTACATCATCTTCACGGGGTTCTGGCTGCTGACGGATGCACTCTATCCTTACCTCGCAAAACTGGAAGCTGGCGCACACACCTACAGAATCCTGCTGGTCACATTGGCCTGCCTGGCAATTATTGCGGCGGCCGCCGCCCTGGCCATTGGCCTGCTCGCGCCGCCAATTCTGACCCTGATCTACGGATCGACTTTGGGCGCGGCAGGGCTCTTTCGCATTCTGCTGATCGCCTTGCCCATTGACTTCTGCTTTTCACTGCTCTGGACTGTGCTGGTGAGCCGGGGCTACGAGCGGCCGGTCCTGTATTCGCTTGCAGCAGCCGCAGGCGTCAACGTGTTCTTGAACCTGGTATTCATTCCACGTTTCCAAGCCAATGCTGCTGCCTGGGCCACCGTGGCGTGCTATGCCTTGCTGTTTTCGGTGCTGCTGGTTTTCGTGCTGAAGAACAAGGTGCTATCCAGCGCGCCGGTGAGCAGCGCAGCCGAAACCAGCGCGGTGTGGGCTTGAGACGCAAAAGTTGTTTCGAAGCAACCAGGATTTAAAGAGCATGTGTGAGAACTCGTTTTGAGTTGGCACGGTGGAAGGCTTGCGCAAATTCGAGCCCGCAGGACGAAACAATATTAGCCCAGGGCGTACCGGGGTCCCCAACGCGCGCCGTTTTTGCGCGTGTTGGGGTGGTTAAGCCCTGGGTAAGCGCAGGAAAAATGAACGAGTCCCGTAGGGACGGCACATTTCTCACCTAGGATCGCCCAAGCTGCGCCAGTAAGGACGTCGAACATTCCGTCGGATGATGTGAAACACGAACATAAACGGCCTTACCAATTGCGAAGCGACCGAGCCTTGCTTGAACAGGCGAGCAACTCCTCGGGCAACGGTGGCCGGCCTCCGCATCTCCTGCAGCGCAATGGCAGTGAAGTGCCTTTCACGGCAGAGCGCGACGGTTTGCGGAACGAGGTCACCGGCCCACTCGTCAATCAGCCAGAGCACTTCCTGATTCATCTTGAGCGCGTTGAGCCGTGACGTGTTGGCGCTGTGCATGCGATAGCGGCAGACCACTTCCTGCACAGCTCGCACCGGGTATCGGCGGGCGACGGCGACATACAGCCAGTAATCCGGGACGATCTGAACTGCGTCGGGTATTCCGCCGATGGCTTCTACGGCTGCACGTTGAAATACAGCCGAACTCATGGCGATGAAACAGGAATCGGTGAAGAGCTGGCTGAAGATGTCGCCTCCGGGCAGGAGTGTGAACTCGTGCACTTGATCGTAGTCGCGCTCCAACCCGCTGGGATAAAACCTGACCGTCCGCCCATAAATCAGGCCGACGCTGTCGTCCGCCAGCGCCATCTGGCTTTCCAATTTACGCGGCAGCCAAACGTCGTCTTGATCAAGAAACGCCAGCCACGCTCCCGCCGCCTGGCGAATGGCATGGCCCCTGGCTTTGCCTAGCGAGGTTTCCTCCGGCGATTGCACATAGCGAATTCTGGGGTCCTGGTACTCGGCGATGATTCGCGCGCTCTCGTCGGTGGAGCGGTCATCCCACACGATGAGCTCCCAGTCATGGAAACTCTGCCTCAGCACGCTGTCCAGGGCCTCACGGAGGGTGGAAGCCCCATTGCGAACATTCATGATGACGCTGACGGAGGGCATGACAATCTCGCTGGTGTACTTCCGAGCTTAGCTGATCGTCCAGGTTTGATGGGACGAAATCATTATGCAGTAAATAAGCACCTCCCAAAAAACAAGGGCGATACTCGTGACCCCGAAGACCAGCAGGAAGGGATCCGCCACGTGCAGGTTTTTCGGTACACCCATTACCAGCCATGCACGTATGAGTCCGGCGACAATTGCCACCGCAACCATGGTAAGAGCAATCCATGGACCGGACTTGGCTTTCGCCGCGCCAGCCGCGGGCTTGGGCGGAGTGTTGCCATACCAAAGCAGCACCCAGATGCCGAGCGCAACCAGTCCGATCACGGTGCTCGCGTACTGCAGAGCCATGTAGGTTGGCGTCGGTCCCAGCACCGGAACTTTAACCCAACGTTGCAGCCAGGCCCAGCGCCACCATGGCCACGAGTACGGATGGGTGAACGCATCCCAGACCACGTGCGTGGCAATGCCCAGTGCCAGAGAAAACAAGATAGCCGCAAAACGGGCAGGCCCACCGAATGTGAACTCTCCGAGTTGGCCGCGCAATCTCTGCTGCATGCCGATGGGCAGCAACGTTGCGGCGGGTCGCTTGATGGCAGTATGAAACAGCCAGAGCGCAAAAAGAGAGGCCGGGAGCGTGAATTCGATAACACCCGGGAACTGGTGGCCCAAGCTCCGATAGTTGGTGGTCCCGACAATATAAGGGAAGTCTGGGGCCATGCTGCCCACCACGAGCGCCGACCATACCAGGTTGAATTTGCGCAAGGGAAGCACGGCGGCCACGTGGGATACAGTGAAGGGCATAGAGTGGAAACTGTGTCAGTATAGCCGACCGCGTAAGTACCATGCGCTCGACACCAACCTGTGCCCTCTGACAGCAGCATCTCTTCAATCGGCTACAATCAACTGACCAGAAGTCATCTAGTAAGTCGTTGTGGTGTGTATCAGGGCACGACTTTAGTGAGTGCGTGAGAACTCGTTTTGAGTTGCCACGGTGGAACGAACGCGCAAAATCCAGCCCCGAATGGGGCGAAAGATCTTAGCCCAGCGCTTCAGCGCTGGGTAAAGTGGGAAATAAAACCGAGTCCCGTAGGGACGACAGAGGTTCTCACGCACTCACTTTAGTCGTGCCGATCGCAGCCCAGCAAAGTCAGGGCTTTAGCCCTTGCAAACGACAGATACTCAGGGGCTCAAGCCCAAGTTATTGTTGACCCATTACGGCACGTCTGAAGCCGCGCCCTGACACAAAACGTTTTTTTGGATAGATACACGTAGAACTTCAAGACTGAATCTTATGAAGCGCGCTCCGCTGGCAGGCGGACAATCACATCCAGCTCAAGAATCCAGCGGCCGTCCTGCGATAGCGGGCGGCGATCCCATCCGTGCGCGTGACCGGAGGTTGATCTTCGGGGCGCCGGTGATTGGCGAGGCCGAGATCGCATCGGTCACCGAATGTCTGCGCAGCAATTGGATCGGCCTGGGCGGAAGAGTCGAGCGCTTCGAGCAGGAGTTCGCACGCTACAAAGGCGCGCCCCACGCCGTCGGGGTAAGCAGCGGTACGGCTGCCATCCATCTCGCGTTGCTTGCACTGGGAATCGGCGCCGGTGATGAAGTAATCGCTCCCGCCATGACGTTTTGCTCCACCATTCATTCCATCGTGCATACGGGAGCGAAGCCGGTCCTCGTCGACTGCAACCGTTCGACCTTCAACATCGACTCTGCGCAAATCGAAGAGCGAATTACTTCACGCACCAAGGCCATATTGGTAGTCCACATGTGTGGCCGCTGCTGTGAGATGGACGCAATTCTCGACCTCGCCCGCCGGCACGGTTTGCGTGTCATCGAAGACTGTGCCCACGCCATCGAAGCCACTCATCACGGGGTCCCAGCGGGGCTGATGGGCGATGTGGGCTGCTTCAGCTTTTATCCCACCAAGAACATAACCACCGGCGATGGCGGGATGGTGATTACACGCGATCGGCAATTGTATGAACGCGTCAAGATTCTGTCCTTGCACGGCATGACGGCTGATGCGTGGAGCCGGTTTGTCGGCGGTCCCACCGGCTATGAAGTTATTGCGGCAGGCTTCAAGTACAACATGACGGACCTGGCCGCATCCCTGGGCTTGCCGCAACTGACGACCATCGAGGAGCGCTGGCGGCAACGAGAGCAAATCTGGCGGACCTACACCGAGCGTCTGAAGCAGCTTCCGCTGTTGCTGCCTCCACCGCCCGCCGCCGGCTCGCGGCACGCCTGCCATTTGTTTACGCCGCTCCTGGTTTTGGAGGAGCTTGCGATCGACCGGCAGACCATCATCGCCGCCCTGGATGCAGAAAACATTGGCGTCGGCATCCACTACGTTCCCGTGCATCAGCACCCCTATTACCGGCAGCAGTTTGGATTTGTCGACTCGGATTTTCCCAACGCCTCGTTTGTGGGAGAACGCACAATCTCATTGCCGCTCTCCTCCGCCATGTCCGAACAGGATGTGGAAGACATAGCTACCGCGCTGTCGCGCATATTCCGCTACTACACACCTTGACGAACCAACTGACTAAGACTCTGTTCGCTTTGTTTCTCGGGGTCTGCTGCGTCTGCCTTCCCGCGCACGCGCAGCAGCCGTCAACTCTCCCGGGTGGAAGCGCATCGTCCTCTCCAGCTACCGCTGTCGCGGTCGATGGTTCAGGTCCTCATCCAAACGAGACAAACTTCCTGCGACATTTGGCTGACGATCAAAAGGATATCTGGACCAGTCCATTCCGCCTGAAGCCCACCGATGCCAAGTGGCTGGTTCCCATGAGCGGTATTGCCACCGGCCTTTTCGTTACCGATCCCCAAAGTTCCTACGCCATGCGCCTCGACCATCTGCATGCGCTCCGAGTCGCTTCCGATGCAGGAGTGGCGTCAGCAGCCGGGATGACCGGAGCTATGTATCTCTGGGGACACCTGACCCATAACGAGCGGGCGCGAGAAACCGGCGTGCTGGCAACAGAAGCGATGATCAACGCCATCGGTGTTGACTATGCAATGAACTTCGCCACGCGGCGCGAACGGCCGGTTCCGTCGAACTTTCAAAATATCTTCTTTCATGGCGGAAGCTCGTTTCCATCGGACCACGCCGCGGTGACCTGGGCGTTCGCCGCTGTGGTCGCGCAGGAATATCCCCATCCCGTGGCTGAGTTCGGGGCCTACGGGCTGGCGCTGGGAGTCAGCCTGGCGCGAGCTGCATCGGAACAGCATTTCCTGTCGGATGTGTTCGTGGGAGGGCTGCTCGGATATCAAATTGGCCGGCACATTTACAAAACACGGCACAATGCAAGCCTCGACGACGATCTGAAGATCGTAGCGGAACAGACATCGGCGCCTCGTCCCGGTAACCTCGCAAGCACCTACGTTCCGCTGGACAGTTGGATCTACCCCGCGATGGAGAGCCTGGCCGCCCGCGGATATATCAACACCGCCTACACAGGCCTGCGGCCGTGGACGCGAATGTCCTGCGCTCACATGCTCATCGAGTTGCACAGCAACGTCGAATATCACACCGATCTTCCGCCCCAAATCCTGCAACTGCAAAAGACCCTCGATGCCGAATTCGCGGATGAACTGGCGGCCTGGGATGGAAGACCGGTGGAATCGATCCGTCTGGATTCGGTTTACACGCGGGTGACGGACATTGCGGGCACGCCGGTCAACGATAGCTATCACTTCGGCCAGACGCTGATCAACGATTATGGTCGCCCCTACTGGCAGGGGGTTAACAACGTTACTGGATTCAGCGCCAGCGCCAACGACGGCCGTTTTGCATTCTACGTCAATGGAGAGTACCAGTACGCGCCCACGATCCCGGGATATCCCCTGTCGGTTCGGCAGGTGATCGCAAATGTCGATCTAAATCCTCTGCAACCGCCGACGCCATTCTCCGCAAACCAGTTTCGGTTGTTGGACAGCTATGCCTCCGTAAAATACGGCGGCTTGGATTTTTCGGTAGGCAAACAAAGCATGTGGTGGGGGCCGGGCGAGAGCGGCGCCTTGCTGATGAGCAACAATGCCGCCCCGTTCTGGATGCTTCAAATCAACCGCACAGAACCGACCAATGTTCCAGGGTTGTCAAAGTTTCTGGGACCGTTCGAGGTGTCCAACTACTTCGGAGCGCTCGCCGGCCATCAGTTTCCCGCAGGACCGTATATGTTCGGACAGAAGGCCAGCTTTAAGCCAACCGAAAACCTTGAGTTTGGATTTACTCGCAACGATGTGTTCGGCGGTCAAGGACACGTACCGATCACTTTCGGTTCGTTTTGGACCGCCTTCAGCAGCTTTAACGATGTCACTCCTCAAGTCAAGTTCTCGCGCAAGGACCCCGGCGCGCGCCACGCCAGCTTCGATTTCTCCTACCGGTTGCCCTTTGTACGCCGTTGGCTAACCTTATACAGCGATTCGTTGGTGCACGATGACGTCTCCCCGGTCAGCGCTCCCCGGCGATCTGCCGTCAACCCGGGAATTTATCTCACGCATTTCCCCGGCCTGCCCAAACTCGACTTCCGCGCCGAAGCGGTTTATACGGATCCGACTGGGCAAACCAACCATAGCGGCCAGTTCCTATACTGGGAGATCATCTATCACGACCTGTACCTCAACAATCGGTTTCTGATGGGAAATTGGATTGGCCGTGAGGGAAAGGGTTACCAGGCTTGGAGTACGTACCATCTCAGCCCCCAGAGCACCATTCAAGTAGGGGTCCGCAACAGCAAGATTGCCAACGACTTCATTCCCGGTGGAAGCACGCAGTGGGACTGGAACGTTTCCGCCACGCTCCGCATTCGCAAAGATGTCGAGATCAAGTCTTTCCTGCAGTACGAAACCTGGTGGGTACCAGTGTTGGCTCCCACTCGGCAAACCGATTTCACCAGCTCCATCCAACTCACCTGGTGGCCGACCAGCGCTGGGATACGCAAGGCATTCCACTAGGGCGCTGAAGCGCCGCTCTGCCCGTACTCGCAGGGGGGCGCCAATTCTGAGACCGCTCTCGCCTCGACTCTTGGTCGCAATCCTCGTATTCCGCTTCCGCCCTCCTTGCAGTACCGCCTTCCTTTCCTAGGGTTTCGTCATCCCCCTCACACCAGTTCTCCCCCTTGCGCGAAGCGAGGACAGACCCGTTTACAATGAGTAAGCCGAAACTATTGATGGGCCTGTAGCTCAATGGTAGAGCAGGGGACTCATAATCGAGTTTCCTGCTCTTTATATTGCCCAAAAGCCTGTATTATTAAGCGTTTGGCGACAGCTTGTGTTCTACCTTTTGCCGCCTTTTTGAAGCTTGTTTAGTCTTGATAGGTAGAAAAACAGGTAGAACTCTTGGTTCTCACTTGGAGCCAGTGCGGGTGCTGCGAAAAAGTGCGAAGTCGCACTCTAGAGCCCCTCAAAGTGCGGAACCGATAAGTCGCACTCTGACCTCTACGAGCACCCGCTTTCTCAGACAACCCCAAAAATCCAACCCTCGATTGCCGCCAGTTGACGTTCGTCCGATTCCAGCGGCGGATTGAGAAACTGCAAAAGCGACCCGTTCAGGTCAGCCCGTTGCGGCCAAGCTGCCGCTGCATAGGCGGCTTGCCTGTCGCTGTCCGACTGGTTCATTATTCTTGCGAACTCGCGCCGATGTTTTTGCATCACGCCTCAGTGCAGCTTCTCAATCTGCTGTTGCACCTGGCTGCGAAATTCCAGCGGATGCGCGACTTTGTGAAATGGCTCGGGAGTTCCTCCTGTCCCGATCACCACAATCGTTCCGTAACCCAGCATCCTGCCGAAAGCAGTCTCGCTCACCTCGATGCTCTCCACCTTGTTCAGCAGCATTTCAATCGTCTTCCGGCTCGCCAAGCCCGTCTTGATCACCACACGTCGGTTCGTCACCGCCATTTCCGTCGCGTTCCGCCGCACCATGCCCAGCAGAATCGCCACGACGCCGCAAACGAGCAACGCAACGCCCCCGCCCTCCATGATGTGCAACTTCCCACTCTCAATCCCGGTCTGGCTAAGTGCGTAATAAAGCAGAAGGACTCCCAACAGACCGAGCAAGCACCCTAGGACAACGTGCCCCAACATCACGATCCAGTGCAGCCGGGTCTGATAAATCACGGCTTCACCGGGAACCAAGTTCGACTCTACGTAGCTCATCTGCTCTTTCCCACGAATCGCTCATCCTCAATGTCTTGTCCAAAAAGCCCGCGTGTGGAAATCTCCCTGTAGCGGTACTCCGCTGTCGCACCCAAGAGTACCAAAGCCCAAGCAAGAATGATGCTGAGCTTCGGAAAGTTGCCTTGTGTCTTAACGGGGTATGAGAGGATATTTGGAGGGAGCAATATTGCGCTGGTACCACTATGTCGCGTATTTCTTTGGGGGCGCATTCCTCGCGAACACGCTGCCTCATCTCGGCAATGGGATTTCCGGGTATGCTTTCCAGAGTCCTTTCGCATCGCCACCCGGAGTAGGCTTATCCTCCTCAACAGTCAATGTTTTATGGGGACTCTTCAACCTTGCCGTCGCCTACATGCTCATCTGTCGTGTCGGCAGCTTCAGTCTGCGCAGCTCCCGTCACGTGCTCGTCCTCGGGGCTGGCATCTTGATTATGTCGCTGATGCTTGCCCGCTCATTCGGACGGTTCCACGGAGGGCTGTGATGCCGCTTTTCAAATACGATCAGCTATCTGCTGGCCGCAAGGCGTGGCAAGAGAGCCTGCGGCGGGTAGGATAGGCTTATGGTAGCGGCGGCAAATGAGATAACGGCGAACGAGATGGCCGACGAAGCTGGAATCCATCGAATAACGTTCCGTCGTGCATTGCGGAAAGCAGCCTTTCCTTGGCATGTTCGCTCTACGCGCTGGACGGTTCTGCGTGACAGCAAACAACACGCAGACATGAAGCGCGTCTTGAATCGGCTACGTTCAACCTGATCCACAACCCCGAATTTTTCGCTCACTGCCACACAATTGGTTCTGCATAACGTGGCGCGTTGTTCGGTGGCTGTGACAGTTGTCATTGTTCGTAGCAAGTTAAAATGTCCGCTTTTTGTAGCAAGTGAAATGTCCGGTTTTTAGGTTTTTGTTTTTGTTCATATAACCGTAGCCGTCGTGGCGGTGGGAAAGTGGGAATCCCGCGCCGTGAGCGGGATTTCCAAGCAGGGTGGAAAAGTCGGCTTGTGGACTTTTCCACCCTGCGTCTTTTCCACCGCATTGGGAGTTGAAGTAAGGGCCACGCCCTGAGCCGTGTAACGGCCCAGCCGGTGCGGCCCGTAAGTAAGGCTAATCGTCCCGTCCAGGTGCTGGTGCACCGTGACATTGCAGCCGGCCAGCGTCGCTCGCCACCTTACCCGCTCGATCTGCAAGTTCAGATTCTGAAAGCTGACGGTGTTGTCCCGGTTCACCGTGCGCTCGAACTGCAGGGCAAATACCAGGTCCAGATCCTTGCGCCGGCAAGCCACAAATGCGTTGCCCCGCTGCGCCGGCGCCACCTGAAAGCGACGGTTGAATTCGGCTATATAGTGTTCCCGCAGAAATCGGTTGGCCTCGTCCACCGTTTGGATCCCACGCAGCCGCAGCTCTTGGGGCAATCGTCCCTGCCAGGTTCCGAAGTTGCGCTCACTGCGGCCGCGGGCCTGTGGCAAGTAGGCGGGAATCATCTGCACCCCCAGCTCGCGCAGCGCTCGCCCCACTTGCGTCAGGCGATGGGGGTCGACCTTGCCGCCCACCTTTGGGGTCAGCCAAAAATGGCTGCCCCGGTCGCTGTACAAGGCGCAGAACACGCCTTGCCGCTCGATTACTTCCCACAGTGCAGCCAGCACCGTGGCCGTCGATTCTTCCCCCACCAGTTGCGCATAGTAGATCTGGCTGCTGGCATCATCCAGGATGACGATCAGGTCGTACCAACGTTCGTCCTGAAACCAGCGATGCCGGCTGCCGTCCATGTGTAACAGCATGCCCGGCAGTGGCCGCCGCGGCCGCCGCTTGCGATGCACGCCGCGCTTGCGCCCTTTGGCCACCAGACCGGCCCCTTGCAGCAAGCCTTTTACCCAACTGTAGCTCAACTTCACCTGGTGCTCGGCCACCAGCTTCTCGTGAAAGTGGCGCACGTTCAGGTCGAAATACTTCTCCCCGTACAGTTGCAATACCTGCTCCACCTCCGCCAGCGCCACCCGCTTGGGCGACGGCTTGCCCCGCCGCCGGTCATACAGACCGCGAATCCCAAACTGCTCGTAGCGCTCGTGCCAGCGCCGCATCTGCCGGTCGCTGATGCCGATGATTTCTGCTGCCTGCCACCACGTGATCTTCCTGGCAATCGCTCGCAAAATCACTTCTTCTACTTTCATCGCCCGCTCCATCGCGGCCTCGCTGTAAGAGATCATGTCCTCCATGCTCTCCTACCTTTGCCGCCCGCAAAGCGGACACTTCATGTGCTAAATCAACCGGACATATCATGTGCTAACGACACTGTGACAGTTGTCATTTGACGTACGAGAAGAGTAATGAGAACATAAGTACAGCAGGTGTATTAACCTTCCGTCTGTGTTCCGAGTACCTCTCTCCAGTCGGCTTCTTATTCTGCCTCCTCAGCAGAATCTGTGGGTTGATTCCGGTTCCGGAAGGCGTCCCAACGTGTGATAAAGGGCTATTTCCATAGCTTCGTAGGTGCGAAAGCCATAGGATCGTCTGGTCACCACTCGAATCTTGTTGTTGAGGCCTTCGACAGCACCAGCAGAAACCTCGCCTTTGGCGCGGAACCAGTTCAGCAAGAGTTCCTCGTGGGTGCGCAGCATGCGAGCGACTTTCTTCATCGGCTCCAAACGGCTACGCATGGCCCGATAGCACCAGTAGTCAAGAAAAGCTCCAGCCCAGATCACGGATTTGTAGCGCCAGAAGTGGGAGAAGGTTTCCTTCAACTCCCAGGCGCGAGCCGTGGCCAGTTTGCTGGCCAGTAGGGCGTCGAGCTTTTGTCGGGCCCGTCCACGGACCCGGCTGCCCCGGCGCAGCAGCGGCCAGCGCATGTGCTTCAGTCTCTGCGCCTGCTGCTGGCTCTGAGCCCGCAGGCGTGCGCTCTCGGCGCGGCGGACCTGATCCACCGCCTGGTTCAAATGCGTGGTGATATGGAAACGATCCAACACGT
>ODAK010000243.1_pt1 | contig 62207 bp, 52 predicted proteins | sample 1539591 | NCBI WGS metagenome assembly ODAK01 (sample SAMEA3539303, study PRJEB22396) | soil metagenome | biome: tundra; feature: field; material: soil | place: USA | collected 2010-05 | depth 0.15 m | reverse complement strand
CGACGCTCTTGTCCTCGATGAAGTCGCCGAGGTGCGAGTCTTCCTCCTCGCCGATGGGGGTCTCGAGGCTGATGGGCTCCTTGGCGATCTTGAGGACCTTGCGGACCTTGTCGAGCGGCAGCTCCATCTTCTCGGCGATCTCTTCGGGGGTCGGCTCGCGGCCGTACTCCTGAACGAGGTACCGGCTCGTCCGGATCAGTTTGTTGATCGTCTCGATCATGTGCACCGGGATACGGATGGTGCGGGCCTGATCGGCGATGGCCCGGGTGATGGCCTGGCGGATCCACCACGTGGCGTAGGTCGAGAACTTGTAGCCGCGCTTGTACTCGAACTTGTCGACGGCCTTCATGAGGCCGATGTTCCCCTCCTGGATGAGATCGAGGAACTGCAGACCGCGGTTCGTGTACTTCTTCGCGATGCTGACCACGAGGCGCAGATTGGCCTCGACGAGCTCGGCCTTCGCCTTGTCAGCGATGCGCTCTCCCTCGCGGATCGACTCGTACGACTCGCGCAGCTCCTTGACGTCGAGCTGGAGCTCCTCCTCCACCTTCTTCAGGTTCTTCTGCGCGGCGGAGTGCGCGCCGAGGACATCGTCTGGCGTGAGACCGTACTTCTTCTTGTACTTCCGCTCGGCCCCGGCGTCGGCGCGCGACTGTCGAGCCTCTTTGCGGAGCTGATCGACCTCGACGCCTGCGCGCCTCGCGAGATCGATGATCCCCGTCTCGGCGCGCTCGATGCGCTGGATGAGCCCGCGCAGCTTCGCGACGACCTTCTCGATCGTCTTCTTGTTGAGCCGCATCTCTTCGAGCGTCTCCACCATCTTCTGGCGGTTCGCGTCGACCTCGGCCTCGATCCCCTTCTTGCGGGACTGGGCGCAATCCGCGAGCGACACCTTGAGATCCGCCGCGACCTTGTCGAGATGCTTCACCTTGTCGATGAGGCGAAGGATGCGGCGATCCGCCTCTTCCTCGTCGAACTCGGCGTTCTCGTCGTCGGCGTCGCGGATGATGTCCTTGACCCGGATCTTGTGCTTCCGGAGCTTGTCGCCGAGATCCATGATCTCGCGGACGGCCACCGGCGAGTTGAGGATCGCCGAGAGCACCATGTGCTCGCCTTGCTCGATGCGCTTGGCGATCTCGACTTCACCCTCGCGCGTGAGGAGCGAGACGCTCCCCATCTTGCGCAGGTACATGCGTACCGGGTCGTTGCTCTTCGAGTAATAGCCGTCGAGGTCCTCTCCCTCCTTTGGCGGCGTCGAGGTCGGGTTGTGCTCGCGATCGCGCGAGACCTTCTGCTCGGCGTGCTGCTCCTCCGCGATGCGCTTCGGAGCAATCTTAACCTGCGTGGCGGCATCGACGATCTCGATGTCTTCATCGCCCAGCACGCCAAGGACGTCGTCCATCTGATCGGCCGCCACCATGTCGGCCGGGAGTGCGTCGTTCACCTCGTCATAGGTCAGGAAGCCTTTCGACTTCCCCATCTCGATGAGCTGCTGAACTTCTTTCCGATCACGATTCTTCGTCGCCATCGCTACCTCGGTGCTTCTGCCCCATACGCGAATCGAGGGACGCTGCTACGCAGCTTCCCCGCCCCGTGCTCCACCCGTCACCGCGGACTCAACCCGTGTCGCCCCAGGGAGAGCGCTTCCGCCTGCTTTACCAACTCCACTTCGGCCTCCCAATCACCGACGACGCGGTGCTGCTCACGAACTGCGTCGCGGTTCTCCTGCGCGACGGTAGTCTCTCGAAGTTTCTTGGAGTTTGCGGCCACGAGTAGACGCGCCTCGTCCAGCGTCTCGAGCGCCGGAGCCGCCAAACGCGCGGACGCGAAGGCTTGGATCGCAGGATTCATTTGCGCAAGGAGTTCGGTGACGTCCAGCCGCTTTTCGCCGCTTGCCGTCACTCGTGTGCATTTCGCTACTGCCGCCACGATCCGTGCCGCATCGCCTTCGAGGAGCTCGAGGTCTCCACGCACACTGGAATCGTCCAATAGCTCGGGGAACTCGAGGATCGCGCCGACAATGGCTTTTCTTTCTTCCTGCCCGGGAGGCCGCGGCCTCACCCGCGCCTCGTACGGTCTCGGCCCGACGGAGACGCGGCCTGTCCGGGCCGCGAGAGCGAACTTCCTGCGCGCAGGCTCGATAGCATCACGAGCGAAGCGGACAAGGTCGAGGCGGCCGAGAGCGTCGTCGGCGCGCGCTTTGAGCATCGTCCTGCGGAAGGGGTCCTTCTCGCCGGCGATGATGTCGCACACCCTGTCGATACGGGCGCTGAGCTCGCGCGAGTTCGTGGGGTTGAAGGCCACGTCGAACTCGACGTCGAGCAAGTACTCACGGACGCCGCGCGCCTGGCCCATCAGATGTTTGAGCGCTTCGGCGCCGCCGGTGCCCGCCGATGCCTTGCTACGCACGAACTCGTCGGGGTCCGTTCCGTTGGGCAGCACGGCGACCTCGGCGTCGAGCTCGACCTGCTCGCTGGGCTCCAGGGCCGCCGTCACCGCCTTGCGGCCCGCGGTGTCGCCGTCGAAGAGGAGCGTCAGGTTTCGCGTGTAGCGGTAGAGAAGCTTCGCCTGATCGATCGTGAAAGCCGTGCCGAGGGGCGCGACCACGTTCGTGACGCCGCGGGCGTGGAGGCTCACGACGTCGAAGTTCCCTTCGACGAGAATGGCCCGGTCTTCTTGCCGGATGGCGTGTCGAGCCTGCCAGAGGCCGAACAGCGTGGCCCCCTTGACGTAGATCGGGCTCTCCGGCGAATTGATGTACTTGGGCGGGGGATCGCGAGGCGCATCCCGCTGCTCGTCTTCGCCCGGCGGCGGCGGGAGCGCGCGCCCGCTGAACGCCACGACGCGCCCTTGCGCGTCGGCGACGGCAAACATCAGGCGGTGGCGGAAGCGGTCGTAGTAGCCGGAGCCGCTCGAGCGCGGGACCAGGAGACCGACGCTCTCGCCGACCGCAGGAGAGACGCCCTGCTTCTTGAGGAACGCCGCGAGCCCCTCCCACCCTGCCGGGGCGTATCCGACGCGGAAGTCTTTCACGGCAGCATCGGCGGGCGTGAGCTCGCGCCGACCGAGCTCGGCGATCGCCATGGGCGCGAGCGGGTGCTCGACGAGCTGCTCCTCGTACCAGGTCGCCGCCATTTGCATCGCGGCATAGAGAGCCGCGCGCTCGCGCTTGTGCCGCTCGGCTTCGGTGGGAGCGGCGCCGCGCTCTTCTTCGATCGGAATTCCGGCGCGCTCGGCGAGCGCGCGGACCGCTTCGGCGAACGCGTATCCCTCGATCTTCTCGAGGAACCGGATCGCGTCGCCGCTCTCCTTGCAACCGAAGCAGTGGTAGAGACCGGTGTCGGCGTTGACGTTGAAGCTCGGCGTCTTCTCCTTGTGGAACGGGCACAAGCCGAGAAACCGGCGACCACGTTTCTTCAACGACGGAACGGTCTCCGAGATGACGGCGACGATGTCCGTCCGATCGCGCACGAGGGAGATCGTCTCCTTCGAGATCATCGACGAGCTCTCGCTCGTTGGGGCCTCGCGGTCTCCGATCGCGCGTTCCGGGGAGCAGTCAAATGCGGAGGTTCCTGCGAGTTCGATCGAGGCTCAGTCGACCGGATGCATCCCGGGTTTTCACATGCGCGTCCGGTCGGGTCAAGCCGAGCGTCGAAGGGTTTTGCGGGGAAAGCGCTCTGAGAGCCGGTGCGAGCCGGTGCCCGTACGCGCGGCCCGAACGCGGCAAAGTCGCGCGGAGGAGGGGGCGCACGGTACCCTCCTATCTGAAGGATCATGCCAACCCGACGGGACGTCGAAGGCGAGCAGCCCCCGCATCGGGCGCGTCGCGACGCGCGCGACGCGCGCGACCTGCCCGATGCGCGGCCTCGCCGCCATCGCGACCGGGGGGACGGCCCGGGCGGCGTCCGGGAGCCGGGCGGCCGGGGGCCACGGCAGCAGGAGGCGACCGCCTCGCCGGTCGCCCTCGCCCTCGCGATAGGCCGCGCGGGGATCGGACTCGAGCTCGCCGAACCCGCAGAAATAGGCTGCCTTCGTGTTGTCGAGCTCTCGACGAGCTTGCCGGGAGTGCGCTTTCCGGTCGATGTCTCGGGCGGCGTCGCGCGGTTCCGGCATCGACGCGGCGAGCTTCGCGCGCTCCGCATCGAGGTCTCTGCGCGGACCCTCGAGCGGTGGATGGCTCCACAGCTCCGCGGGCTCGTGGGCACACGAACTCCGGAAGTCTGGATCCAGGTGGGACGGGCCCGCTCGACGGTCTGCGTGAGCGCAGCGATGAACGCGCCCTCCGAAGCGCTCGAGATCCCGCCCGGCGCTGAGCGCGACCGCGACGATGCCATCGTGGCGTTCGACGTCCACGCGCTCGCGGAGGGCGACGGACTCGTGCTCATCGTTTCGAACGCGCGCGGCGCTGGGCTTCCCGAGCCGCCGACTGCCACCGCGATGGCGTGCCTCCACGCCGTGCTCGGCACCAGCGCGAGCCGCGCCGGAGCCATCTTCACCTTGCGCCGGCCTGCGAGACTCGTGCTGCTCGCGCTCTTCCCTTCGGTGGGCGCTCGCCTTCCCGCGACCGAAGGCGTCCGTTGGTCGGCGCTCGCCGCCGACGGCGATACGTGGATCGCCCACGCGGCGCGCGACGCCGACGCGGCCGCGCCGACCGAAGACGCCCTTCGGGCACGGGAGGTCGCCGCGCTGCTCGTCGAGGCCGACGACACCTTGCTTCGTGGTGATCTCGTCGCGGCCCGCATCGCGTACACCGAAGCCCTCGAACGGGCCCCGCGTCATGCCGAGATCGCGGCTCGTGTCGTCGAGATCGACGCTCGCATGCCCGTGCGCGCCGAAGCCGCGCTCGCCACGCTGGCCGAGGTGAGCTCCAGCGCCCTCGGCCGCCCTACCGGCCGAGGTGTGGGGAGAGCTGGCACCGGCTTCGTCACTGGCGAGCTCCTCTCGCAGGTGGGCGACGCGGACGCGGCCATCGCGAGCTTCGAGCGCGCCGGAGACGCCGAACCGGCGCCTTCACTTGCAGCGCGGGCCTTCGAGCTGGCCGGCCGAGCGTCACGGGATCCCGAAGACGCGGCGCGATGGCTCGATAGGGCGCTTGCGCTCGCCCCGCGCTCGGTGCCCGCCCGGTGGCGCCGCGTCGATGCCCGGCTGACGCTCGGACGTCTCGAAGACGCGCTGGCCGACGTCGAACACCTCGAGGCGCTCGCGCGGGGTGCGCACGCAAAGTACGCCGTATGGCTGCGCGCAGGGCGCGCGTGGCAGGCCCGAGGCGCGGCGGCGCACGCCGGTCCGATCTTCGAGCACGCTCTTCGGTATGCGCCCGACGAACCCGGCGCGCTCACGGGGCTGGGCGTGGCCCTTCTCGGCGAGGGGCGCGAAGCGCGTGGGGTGTCGCTACTCGATCGAGCGCTCGAGATCGTCCGCTCGCGCGGCGGTGCGGAGTCGTCGGTCCGCCTCGCGCTTGCGACGGCCCTCGCCGAGCGACTCGACGACCTGCCCACGGCGATCGCACACGCTTCCGCCATCCCCGCGACCGCCCCGGAGGCCGCGACGGCGCGGGGCCTCGAGGGGCGGTGGCGGGCCCGCCTGGGCGATCTCGCAGGCGCGACCCTCGCCTTCGCCCGGCTCCGCGACGCCGCCGCATCGCTGACCCCCGCCGCTCGGGTCGGCGACCCGGAAGCGCACGCCATCGTTCGCCTGCTCCTCGAGGCGGCGACGATGGAGCGCGACGTGCGCGACGATTCGCTGGCCGCGCAGCGGCACCTGGCCGTCGCACTGCGCCTCCTCCCCCACGATGTCGAGGCGCGCCGCGCGTATCGTGAGGTCGGTTCACGGCTCGCGCACCGCTCCTCTCCCGAGCTCGCTCGGCTCGAAAGCGAGCGGGCCGATGAGGACGATGCGGATGGCGAGCAAGCCGCCGCGCCGGAAGTCCTCGGCCCTCCGCGCCTGCACGCGATGGACCTGGCGATGGACCTGGCGATGGACCTGGCGATGGACCTGGCGATGGCCGACGACGTCCCCGACGAAGACGTCGAAAAGGGGGCTCGAGTCGACGAGTTGACGCGGCGCCTGCGTGACGACCCGGCCAACGAGCCCCTGGCCGACGAACTCACGGCGCTCCTCGAAGACCTGGGTCGCGGTCACGAGCTCGTCGCGCTGCTGGTCGGACGTCTCGAAGACGCGCCTCCCGCGCGTCGGGAGGCCCTCGCCGCGCGCGCCCGAGCGGTCTTCGAACGAATGGCATTCCGCGCCGACGCCGCGCAACGCCGCGACGACGCCGCCCTCTACCGCGACGCGTTCGCCGCGATACCGAGCAGTTAGCCGCTGCGGACCCGAGCGTGGGCTCCTGCTCCGTCGACCGAGAGGTCGAGCCGCCGGCTCGAATCGGACTATCTACCGCCCATGCGCGACGGCATCGCGCGCCTCGGCGAGCGCGGTGTCGACCTCGCCGGGCTCGATCCCGAATTGACGGGCGAGCTTTCCGAGGACCTCGCGCTCGATCGGGCTCACGTCTTCGCTCACGTATGCGAGGAGCGCCGCGATGCGGAGGATCTCACGCGCGTGGTCCTTCTTCGTGACCGCCTTGCCGATCATCTCGACGCGGCGGTCGACGCCGTCTTCTTCGAGCTGATCGCTCAGGTCGTTCACGAGAGCGGCGATCTGATTCGGTGCCACCGTGCCACCGCACGCAGTGACCACGACCTTCTCGAAGGTGCGCCGTTCGTCGTCGTCGAAGACCCCGTCGGCATTGGCGACCACGTAGGCTCCCTCGACGATGGCCTCGAACAGCGCCACGGCCAGCGGGTCGAAGCCCGTCGGCACCGTCGCGTCGCCCGAGGGGCGGGAGCCATAGGAGGCGGCGGCGAGAGAGAGAATGGAGCCCGAGCTGGCCGGCTCGACCGACCCTGCGAGGGGCGGCGCGGAACGTGCGACGCGCGCGAGGAGGTTGATGCGGGCCTCGTTCTGCATGGGATCTCTCGTCCGCGGGGCGCGCGTCTTGGCGCGCGCTCGCGGCAAGAGCATACCAGAACCCGGAGCGCGCTACGGAGTCGGGGGCGCAAGATCGATTTCATAGTTCCCCAAGTAGTCCGTGATGGCACGCCCCAGCTCGACGGGTGGGGTCCCCTGCGAAGGATCGGTGAAGATGCGCACGATCGCGTTACTAATCGCGTTTCTAGACGTGTCATCGAGGGTCATGCGGACCCGAACGGGCGCCGGCACATAGATCCGGTCCAGGAACACGGGGCCCGAAGCGGGGTCAATCGCCAGAGGTTGCATCGTCCACGGTAGACGAGACCCCTCGACGGGCCGGACGCGCAGGAGATAGCCGCCCGGATCGAGCGCCAGGATGAACGACCCGTCGTTCCTCGTGATGGTCTGAGCGGCTCTGGGCATACAGAACTCGGACCCTGTCCTGAGCGCGAGAGACTGGGTGTTCGATGCGTCGGGCACGGTGACCGTCCCGTTCGAGGCGCACGCCGTCGGCACGGCCTCGACGATGGCCTCGCCGAGCGAGCGCTCGTCGGCCACGAACACGTAACCGGAGACCGGTACGAGCTGCCCCACTGCCAGATCGACGCTCCCGCCCCCCGCCGCCGGCCCGCCGACGGCACGTGCCGAGAGCGTGACCGCGCTGGAATCATCGGTCGGTCGCACAGCGATCGCGTAGTCGCCCGCAGGCAGAACGACCGAATACGTGGATGCGCCGGACCGCCGATCGGTACTCGTCTGGACTTGCGTGACGAATTCGAAGTTGGGCGGAAAGGTCGTCCCCGTTCGCTCGAAGATATCCATCGCGGTGAAGACGACCGTGGCCGGCACCGCGACCCCCGCGGGCGTGCTGATCCGGCCGCTCATCGCGATCGGCAAGGGCATCGACGGGTACGTTTCGTGGAAGGGGAGCTCCTGCAAGACCGGCGCGATCACCTCCGTCGGCTGCGGCGTCCCGGCCGGGGGAGCCATCACGAGTTCGAGCCCGTCGAGCGCGTCCCCGGTGGCGCCGAGGTGATTGGTCGCGAGGATGACCTCGGGTACGAGCGAGCCGCTGAGGGGAGCCACGTTCGAGTAGATGCGCTTCGTCGCGATGCTCCGGAGATATGCCGTCCACCCGTCGAGGCCTTCGGCTCGCGCAATCTGGAAGGTGGGGAAGGTGGGGATCGTGAGATTCGGTCGCCCCATCGGAAGTTCGGTCTCTTCGCTCGTGGTATCGAAGTGGTCCACCGGATTCATTCCCGTGGCCCGGCTCCACGGCTTCACTTCCGGGGGAAACGCCTCCGAGAACGGCGGGTACGGCTGAAGCGTGCGTTCGTAGCAGCCGGGCTGCATGTACGCCTGAAACTGGAGAGCTGGCCCGCCTTCGGGACCGGACGCGGAGAAGGTGGTGCTGTTCGTCGCCGGCACCGGATCGAGCGGGAGCCCGAGGTCGATCGCGTCGGCCATCGATCCTCCCAGCGGCAGGAGCGGCCGGTATGTCGCCTGCGCCGGGAGCGCAGTGAAACCCATGTTGCCGAGGTCCCAGCGGACCGAAAGCGCGGCGTTTGGACTCACGACATAGAGATTGGTGTCCTGCACCCACAAGGGAAGCAAGCAGGTAGGCGGGCTGCAGTTGAAGATCGCGCACGGCCCGTTCTCTTCGGTCGCGCGGTCGAGCGTGGTCAAGTACGTCCGCCCCGGCGCGAAGAGCGAATCGACCGCAAGGCCAATCACGAGGAGCGTATCGCCGGGGCTCGCGGCGACCGCGCATACGCCATCGTCGCTGCACGACGGCGCGCTCCCCGGCTGGTGTTTATACGCTGCGCACGGGTGGGCCGGACACGCGTTGATCGGCGGCCCGGCGGTGACCACTGGCGAGATGGCGTCACACGCCATGCCGACGACGAGCACCATCCCGAGGCCGCCGACAGCACGCACCGACGTAGACGCCCTCGTCGCAATGGCCGCGATCGCTCGCGTCAATGGGTCCCTGTCCCGTCGGGAAGCGGCGGGCCGTCTTGCGATGCGTCCCCCTGTACCGCGCTGCCGTCGCTCGCGTCGTATGCGAAGCAGCCGTTCGGGCCGTTCGGCGTGTAGAACCAGGAGACGCTGTCGCCCCCCAGGTTGTCTCCCGGCGTGGGCGTGTGGGACGAGCCGCTCATTTCGTCAAAGGACCCGGCGACGATGAACTCGATGATGTGACAGGCCGTCGGATCGCCGAGGTTCGCGGGCGACAAAAAAAACGACAGGTTCGTCACACCACCATCGAGCGTCGGGACCGCTATGACCTGACGAACATAGTTCGTCGTAGGCGGCATGTTGGTGGGCCCCGGATTGAAGTCGACGAACACCCGTCCGACGATCGGATGCGTGGTGTCGGTGACCTCGACCGGTACGACGAACTCCCTGCCGACGACAAGGCCCGTCAGATACTGGTCCGTGACCGGTCGAACCGCATCTTCGAGGATGCGAGGCCCTCGAAGAGGAAGCTCCGGGAGGTCGGGTGGCGGCGACGTTATGCACGCTGCGACACCGCCTGCGACCACCGGAACGGCTGCGCCGACCGCAGCGGCCAGGACGAGAGCGCGGAGTGCTCGATTCGATGAGCGAACCGTCTGCGGCATCAGTAAAGGCTGTAACGGCCCGACGGGATCATGCCACGCTGCGACGCGGGCGCCACCACGTGCCAGCGCGCCTCCGCATACTCCGGGCTGACGGCGAGTCGCAAGAGATCAGCGAGGTCCGGGAGCTCCTCGCACAGGGTCCGGAGCGTGGCCAGGGAGAGCGCGCCATGCTCGCCGGCCGTGTCGGCCAGGAGCTGGCGCGCCGCCCAGGCGAAGTCTCCGGCGAGGAACATCCCGACGCGCCGACCGCTCTCATGAGCTCGCGCGACGAGGTCCGCGTGGTCGGGGAACGATCCGCCGCCGAGCAGCTCCTGGAGCCGTCGCTGCGTCCTCGCGGGGACCGTCTGCCAGAAAGACTGCGCGAGGCGAGCCGCGTGCGCCTCGACCCGACGGCCGATCTCGGGCGGGCCGAACGCGGCGCGCATGGCCTCGACCAGACCGAGGCCCTCGGCCGGAGACACCGCGAGCCGGAGGACATTGTGCGAGAGCGCCGCCGAGAGTCCCCAGCCCAGCGCGAAACGCAGCGCCGAGTTCTCTTCGTGAACGTCGCCCGCGAGCAAGACCGACGGGTGGGTGAGCAACGCCACTTGAACCGACGGTGCGCCCGCCGGCGTCCGCGTCAGAAAGAGCGGCACACGCGGGATGTCGAGGAGCCGGAGCGCCATCTCGTAGAGTCGGGCCACGATGGACGTCGGTCCAGGGACGACGCGCTCGAGGGCGGTGATTCCGTAGATCGCCGGGTCGCGCGCGAAGAGGTGGGTCGCCCCTTCCCACAACGCCGCAAGAGCCTCGCCGGCCGCGTCGCGCGAGGGACGCGTCAGCAGCGCGAAGATCCCTGGCTGCTCGGGTTGCGTCGAGAGTGGCGGGGGCGGAAGAGGACCCGCGCCGGGGTCGAAGGCGCGGAGCACGTGCTCGACCGCGCGAGCGTAGACGCGGTCGTCGTCGGCGAGGGCCGCAGCCCGCAGGAGCTCGAGTCGGCCCACGTCGCCCGGCTCGAGGGTCACCTGCTGGCGACGCAAGCGCACCACGTCTCGTACGCGATCGGGCGTAGACGACAGGATGGGCGCGAGGGCATCGCCGGCCTCGAGGAGCCCGTCGGCCAGCGCCTCCCACAAGAGCGGCTCGGCGCCCGGAGTGTCGCCTCGTTCGATGCGTGATCGCGCCAGCGCGAGCCTCGAGCTCGCTCGGCCCACGGGCGTCGTGGCCGTGCGGACAGCGGCCTCGAGTTCATAGAGTCGATGGTCGGCGTCGAGCGTGATCAGCGCGGACGCCGCGGGAGCCGCCGGCGCCGAGCGCTCGAGCATTCGCGTGCGGAGCGCCTGCGCCTGTGTGCGCGTGTCGGGATCGGTCAGCGCGAGGTCGATGAAGTGAGCCGCGTCTTGCTCGCGATCAGCCCGCAGCGCCGCGTCGGCCGCGTGAAGGGCGACGCTGCCCGCCTTGCGCAGGTCGAGGAGCGACCCTCGGAGCGCGAGCCGATACTCGTCGACCGCCGCCGACGATTCGCCCATCGACGCGAAACGCTCCGCCAGCCCCAGTCCGAGGAGCGGATGATCGCCGATCTGCGCGCGAGCGGCTTCGAGCTCTCGCAGCCCCGCGCCGCGACCCTGTACGACGTCGAGGGCCTCGGCCATCAGGAACGCGCGGAGCGCCGCGTCGGGGCCGTCGATCGTATCGCGAATGCGTCCGAGCTCTTCGATCGTCCGGCGCGCTTCGTCGGGCGCTCCCGCCCCGCGGAGCCGATACTCGAGGGCGCGGGCCAGGAGCTGGGGCGTGGCGCGCTCCGGCGCTGCGTCGGCGGCACGGAGAGCGCGATCTTGAGCGCTGTGTGGCTCGCCCGACCTCGCCGCCGCTTGCGCGGCTTCGAGCAGCAATTCGCTCCGGGTCGGACCGTCGACCTCTTCGCCCGCCGCGAGCGCTTCGAGGGCCTCGCCGAGATCGCGGTCGGAGCCGACGACGCGCGCCACTTCGGCGCGGACCTCGAGCGCGGCCCGATAAGTCGGGCGGCTCGAGGTGATCCGCGCGACGTGCTCCAGGGCGGCAGACGGGTCGCCCGACGCGAGGGCGGCCCGGCCGGCGCGGAGCTCGAGCTCGTCGCGTCCCGTCGGATCGCTCTCGAGCACCGCGGCTCGCTGCCAGAGCGGCGCCGCGCGGGCATACTCACCGCGCCGTTCCTGCAGGTCCGCGAGGTAGCGGAGAGCGCCCGGGCTATCGGGCCACTCCGAGAGCAGGCGATTGAGCTCGTCGCAGGCGTCCTCTATGCGCCCCAGGCGCTGCTCGAGGATCGCCGCGCGCCGAAGACGCACAGCCCTCAGCATCTCCTTCTTCTCGGTCTGTGCGCTCAGCCGGTCGGCGCGACGGCCGAGGTGCTCCGCCAGGTCGTCGTACCGGCCCCGCTCGACGATCGCGGCCTCGACCGCGTGATCGGCTTCCTCGTCTTCGGCGTCGAGCGCGAGCACGCGCTGCCATGTGCGTTCGGCCGCCTCGAGATCGTGGCGTCGTTCGTGCGTTCGCGCCAGGCGCTTGAAGACCGCGACTCGACCCCGCGACCCGACGCGCATCGCGATGGCCTCGAGCGCCGTCACCCGCGTCGCGTCGTCGCCCGCGGCCTCCGCGAGACGTTCGAGCGCGCTCCAGCGCTCGAGCGGTTCGGGGTCGAGGTTGCAGGCTTCGATCTGCGCGCGCACCGCGGCAATCTTGTCTCCGCGGCTCTCGCGCCGTTCGGCGATCTCGGTCCAGTGATCCGCTCGGGCGGCCGGAGATGCGGTATTGCTCGCCGCCTCGAGCTGCACGCGAGCCTCGATGTCGGCGCTCCGGCCGGCGGCGTCCCACGCGGCGCGAAGTTCGCGTTCGATTCCAGGCTTCGACGCCTCGTCGGCGAGCTCGATGGCTCGCTCGAAGAGCACGGCCGCCTCGGAGGGAGCTCCCTCGGACGCACGCGCGCGCGCCACCGTCACGATGGCCTCTGCTCGTCGGGGCCGCGATACCTTCTTGGCGAGGCGCTCCTCGAGCTCGGGCGCCGACTTCGCGGCCGCGTCGGCGTCGATGACGTTCGCGTCGTCGTCCGGCTCGCGCAGTGCAGTCGCGATCGCAGTTCGCGCCTTGAGCGCCGAGTCGTCGACGGCCAGCGCCATGGCACCGAGGAGGTGCAGCGCCCCGATGCCGACGTTGGCGTGGGCGCTCTCGGCGCGCTCGAGCAGGCTTGCAGTGCGTTCTCGAGCGTGCTCGGCGGTCGCGAGCGCCGGAGCCGCCGCGACCAGCTCGGCGAACTCGTCGATGTCGCCGTCGCAATCGAACGCACGCTCGACCGAAGCCAACGCGCTCCCGGCGTCCGAGAACAGTTCGAGCGACGTCTGCGCGAACGCGATCGCGACCCGCGCGCCCTCTGGGCCGCCGAGACGGCCGGTGATGGACTGGGAAGCCCGGCCAATCCGCATCTCGAGGACCGCCTTCTCCTCGGGACCAAAGCGGAGCAGCTCGCGCCCAGCGTCGCGAAGGAGGGCGATCACCGTCACCGACGGCGTCGAAACGGCGGCGCGAAGCAGGACGTCGACCTTCCGTCGCGCGCCCTCTTCGCCCTCGCCCGCGATGCTCGCCGCGCGCAAGAGCCACGCAGTGCGCGCCTCGGCGCGGTCGGCGTGCTCGGCCACTTGCTCGACCGTGTGGACCGCATGCGCGCGATCTCCGGCCCGCTCGGCGGCGCGGGCGAGGAGCTGGAAGCTCGAGCCCTCGGAAGGCACGGCGTAGAACGCCTGGGCCGCGTGCTTCAGCGCGAGGCCGTGCTCGCCGCGCCGCTCGAAGAAACGAGCGCCGCGGTAGTGCGCCGCCCGACGCCCGAACCGACCGAGAGCGCGCGAGGCAACGAGCTCGTAGAGGGCGGAGAGCGCCGCCTGGTCGTCAGCGCGCGTAGCCGCTCGCTCCGCGAGTTCGAGGGCGTCGGCGCGAGCCGGCTTGCGCGCGACGCCTCGCGCCGCGATGTCGAACGCGAACGCAGGGTCACCCAGCGAGAGCGCGGCGCGGGCACCGCCAACGGCGATCGTGGCGGCGATCACGTCGTCAGGCTCGTCTTCGAGCATCTGCGTCAGGGTCTCGCGCGCGAACGTGACGTCGGAGAACGCGACCAGATCGAGGACGAACGTCGTGTAGCCGTGCGATCCGGGCTCGGCTCGCGCCGAGCGCCGCCACGCCGCGATGGCGCGCGCGCAATCGTCGGCGAGATCCCAGAGCGCAGCCCCGAGCTCACGCCATGCTGTGGCGGCGGCCGGCGCGTCGCCGCGCGCCGTCAGGCGCTCGGCCTTGGCTTCCATTCGCCAGAGCTGCGCGTCGGGCGTCGCCGGTCGATCGGCGAGCCGTTCGAGGTGCGCGTCGAGCGCGGGCGACCACGCGCCCTCGGTGATGGCGCGCGCGATCGCCCGGATCTCGGACTCCTCGTCGCCCAGACGTTGCCTGAGATCGGCGAGCGTGGCGTAGAGCGTCGTGCGGTCGGCCCCCTGGGCACCGCACGACAGCCACCGCTCGAAGATTGCCGCGGCGAACGCGTCGTCGGAGGCCTTCGCGGCGACTTCGAACATCGCCTCTCGCAGGGCCGGCGACTCCGGACCGAGCACGTCGAGGGTGCGTCGCGCTACGACGGCGGCCCGATCCGGATCGAGCGAGGCGAGTTCGCGAAGCGCCTCGGCGAAAGGCACGGCGAGCTCGTTGACGGGCTGCGGCTGCGACAGCAACCAGGCCAGCGCATCGCCGAGACGCCACGGATCGCGGGCCACGCGCAGGCGATCGAGGAGTCGCAGGATCGCTCTGCGGTCACCCGGCCGCAGCGCCACACAGCGCTGGCTCCAGCCGACCGACAGTTCGGCTTCGCCGAGCGCACCGAGCGCGTCGGCGAGCGCGAAGCACCAATTTGCGCGCGGACCGACGAGTGCAATGGCGCGCTCGAGGGCCGCCGCTGCGCCCCGGTCGCCGTCCTCGACCACGGCGTCGGCGAGGGCCGTGATGCTCCTCGCGCTCGTGGGATCCGCGTGGGTCGCCCGCTCCGCCGCGCGCCGCGCGCTCGGCCGATCGCCGGATTCGAGATGGCGATCCGCCGCAACCGAAAAGAGGACCGGCACCAGCGCCGGCGACGAGACCGCGGCCATTCGTTCGAGGGCGACCGCCTGACCCGCAAGGTCGTTCGCGAGCGACGCCGTGACCCACGCCCTCGCGACGAGCTCGCGCGAATCCGGGGGCGCCGGAGCGATCGCCTGACGCGCCGAGGGGTTCGGGGCTCCCGCGTGGTTCTCACCACCTGCGCCGGACCGCAGCGCCTTCGTCGAAGGACGGCCTCGCAGGGCCGCGGCGGCAGCCTCGCATTCGGGATCGATCTCCAACGCACGGGCGTAGGCCGACTCGGCGCGCGCCGCATCGGAGACCGGCCCGGCGCAGAGTCGCCCCAGGTCGACGAAGGCGCTCGCCTTGTCAGCGGCGTTCGCTCCTCGTTCGCTGCGAGCCTCGAGCCTCGCCGCGAGGGTATCGAGCATACCGACCTCGAGCAGCAGCGCGTCGAGCGCTTCGCTGTCCATGCCGGTGATCGCCCGGTCCATCCCGAGGTCGAGCGCCTCGCCGAGGAGGATCGCGGGCGACCGGCCCGGCCGCTCCATCGCTCGGGCGGAGGCCCGCCATACCGCCCGGTTGCGAGCCGCACGCTCCGGATCGATCGCCGCGACGGCCCGAGCGTGGGCGCGACGCGCCTCGTCGGCGGCAAGGATTCGCCGTCGCGCCTCGAGCGCCTCGACGAGGGCGCTCGCTGCACCCTCGTGCGCCGCGTCGATCGCGAAGGCGCGCCACAAGTCTTCGAGCTGCGCTTCGTCTTGTGCGGCGGCGGAGCGGCGGCGCGCGGCCTCGACATAGGCGTCCGAGGCGTCGGCGGCGGAAACGGCGCCGTCTTGCCACGCGGAGAGCGCCCCGAAGAGCTCCGCGGGCAGCGCGTCGGCCGCGTCGATGGACATCGCGGCGTCGAACGCTGCGGCGGCGCCCGCCGCCTCGCCAGCCCGCGCCTTGAGCACCCCTGTGCGGACGAGCACGTATGAGGCCTCCTGCGACTCGACGTCCGACATCGACGCGATGGGCTTGAGCGCAACGGCCGCGCGTGCCGACGCCCCGAGGCTCTCGAGCCAGGCCGCCATCTCCCTCCGGAGCTCGATGTCTTCGCCCAGCGACAGGGCCGTAGCTGCCAGCATCACCGCCTCGTCGAGGTCGCGATCGCGCGATCCCAGCCAGCGCGCGAGCGTCACGCACGCGGACCGCAACGGGGCCGGCTCGCCTGCGAGGCGCGCAGCCTCCACGCGAGCGCGCATCCAGGCCTGGTCCGCGCGACTGCCAGTCCGGCGCGGGAGCGGTCGAGGCGCGACCGTCGTCCTCGAGGGACCTTCGCCCGCGGTCCACTCCGGGGGAGGCAACGTGCCGTGCTGTGGAGACGCCAACGGGGCGCCCGTTTCGAGCGGCGCCTCGCTCACCGGGCCGCGGTCGAACGGAATCATCGCTGTCGACACCGTATCCGCAAATGCCTTCGAATCTTTACCGAACCGTCAGCGCGAACGGAAGGGCGCAGAGGGTATGCTCCCCCGACGCGAGAGGCAGCAAGCTGGCCGCGAACGGACGGACCTCGGGCGCGGCGCCTTGAACGGCGTCGCCGAGCGTCCCCGCGACCCGAGCGCCGATTTCGCCCAGGGAGGTCGCCGGAGCCTGGGCTTGCTCGTCACCCGTCAGGGTCCGCAGCAGGCCTCCCGGCTCGCCGGCCACGTCGACTTCCGCATCTGCGGCCAACCCGGCCATCGAACGCGCACGCCCGATGGCTTCTCGCAGGCCGCCGAGTTCGTCGACGAGGCCCCTTCCCTTGCCGTCGCGGCCGCTGAAGATCCGCCCTTCGGCCGAGGCCGCGACCTTGTCGACCGGGATGTTGCGGCCTTCGGCGACGCGCGCGAGAAACAAGCCGTAGATCCCGGTCATGGTCTCGAAGACCCGGTCGCGGGTGGCGTCGTCCCACGGGCTCAATACCGACTCCGAGGCGGCGCGAGCCGCCGCGAGAGGGTCGCCTGTCTTCGCCGGGAAGGTCTCGGCGTGAACGCCCAGACGCTCGAGCAGGCGCCCGCCGGAGATCTTCCCGCCGACCACGCCGATCGAACCCACGATGCTCGTGGCGTCGGCGAAGATGACCGCCCCGGTCGACGCCAGGTAGTAGCCGCCGCTCGCGGCCATGTCGCCGACGCTGACGACGAGCGTCTTCTTGTGGCGAATCGCCATGAGCTCGTGCCAGAGCAGATCGCTGGCGAGCGCGCTGCCGCCCGGGGAGTCGATGCGGAGGACGATCGCCTTCACGTCGTCGTCGTGCTCGAGACGGAGCAGGGTTCGAATGAGGCGTCTCTCGGAGATGCCGCCGCTGCCGCCGAGCGGCCCGCTGCCGCCCTCGAGCGTGATCGCTCCCGAGGCCACGACGAGCGCCACGGGCGCCGCTCCCAGCGAGTCGCCCGCGATGGTCTTCAAGACGTCGGCGATGGTGTCGCTGCTCCCCGACTGGGCCCCCGGTCCGAGTCGCGCGTCCCATCGCACCGCACCCGCCGTCGCCTCCAGCGCCGAGCGGGCCTGATCGAAATAGCCGACCTCGTCGACGAGGCCTGCCTCGCGCGCCTTCTCGGGCGTGTACGGGCCGTCTTCCGGCGCCGACTGCGCCGCGCCCGGGCGACCCTTCGCAAACGCATCGAGCCACCCCGCGCGGAGGTCCGCGAGCGTCGACTCGAGCGACTGCCGGGCCTCCGGGCTCGGCCCATCGCGCGTGAACGGCTCTTCGGCACCCTTGAACTTGCCGACCTGCAGGAAGTCGATGTCGAGCCCGATTTCTTCGGTCAGGAGTTTGTGGAAATAGATCGTCTGGGCAGCGATCCCGATGGCGTCGACGCTGCTCGCCGGGGCGATCCACACGCGTTTGCAGCCGCGCGCCGCGAGGGCGAGCGTCGCGTTCGAGTATTCGTCGGCATGGCACCATACCGGCATCTTCGCCCCGATGCCCGCGAGCATCTCGCCGATCTCCGCGGCTCGCGCGAGCCCCATCTGGGCCGAGCCCAGACGAACGAGGACTCCGCGCACGTCGCCCGCTTCACGCCCTTCGCGAACGTGATCGAGTGCTTCGATCTCGTGGACGAGATCGGCGAGCGACACGCCCTTCGCCGACAGCCCGAGCAGACCTCCTTGGGGCTGCTCCGGAGCTCCGTCAGAGAGATCGAGGACCGCGACCGACGGCCCGGTGCGCGGCTCGTCATGCGAGGCCTCGCCCCTGGCCAACGCCGAACGCGGCCGACCTTCGCAGGCGGACACGGCGCCGCAGAGCAGCAGCGCGTGAGCCGCTCGCAGGCCTTTCATGGGCTGGACTCGTCGACGCCTGGCGTGGGCGTGGGCGCCGGCTTCGGCGTATCGGCAGGTGCGGGCGCGGCGCTCTCGACGCGCTGCTTGACGTACGCCGGGTACGTCCCCTCCGGAAAGCGGTCGACGATGTCGCCGTAGCCGTGCGTCGCCCCCGCGCGGTCGCCGCTCGCCCATTGGATATCGGCCAGGCCGAGGAGCGCCGGCAGATACGACGGATTGACCCCGATCGCGCGCTTGTAGCCGGCGATCGCCCCCTTGGTATCGCCTTCGGCGCGCGCGACGTCGCCGAGCGCGGCGACGGCCTCGGAGTCTCCCGGGTTGCGGGTGGCGATGGCCCCGTAGATCTGGCGCGCGCGCGCGAAGTCTCCCTTCTTGTAAGCCTGCGTCGCGAGCTGCATGGCCGTTCGTGAGTCGCCCGGGACGACGTCGGTCGCAGGGGCCGCCGCGGGCGCCCCTGCGGCAGGCGGTGAAATTGCCGGGACGCCCGCCGGCGCGCGGGACGGCGGCACCTCGGCTCCCCCGTCGGCCGCGCCCCGGGTCGGCGTCTTTTCGACCAGTGCATGCAACGCCGGCGAGAGCGGGTAAGGCCTCACGAGGGCATCGAGCTTCGCGAGCTCCGCGCGGGCACCGGGCACATCGCCCGACTTCGCGAGAGCGTACACGAGCGCTGCGCGCGCGCGCCCCGCGTTCCCCTCGCCCGCCGCCGCGAGCCTCAATCGGTCGATCAATGTCGTCCACAAAGGCTCGGGCTCAGCGAGATCGAGCGCGGCGAGCACGTACGCAGTCTCCGGCTGCGAGGCCTGCGCGATGACCTTGGCGACGAGAGCGCGCGCGGCGTCTTGCTGTCCGCCCAGCCGGAGCGCGTCGAGCTTGGTGCGAGAAGCCGCGGGGGAGTCCGGCGCTCCGGCGAGCGCGGCATCGGCGAGCCGGGTCGCCCGGCCGACTTTCTCCTGGACGTCGGCCTTCGTGTTGCGCACTTCGTCGGTCGCGGTGACCGGAAGGATCTTGAGCTTGAGCCAGGGAACGTCGGCCTCCGCCGCAGCGACGCGTGCCTCGTCGAGCCGCACGCGCGGGTCCGTCTCGGCCAGGGCGCTCGCCTTGTCGAGCGCCTCCTGAGCCTCATCCAGGTTCCCGTCGGCCATCGCCTTCTCGCCGGTCGCGAGAAACGCCTCGGCTCGGGGGTCCAGCTGCGCCGCGGCGGGTGTTGCGCCCGCGACGAGGTAGGGCCGGGCGAGCGCCCACCCGAGAACTCCAACCGCGAGCAGCAAGACCAGGGCGACGACCCAGCCGCCGACACGGCGGCCGCGACGCATCGAGTACGGCTCCTCGAGAGAAGACGGCGATACGGACCGCATCTCGGGAAGGTCGTAGTCCCCGCTCGGCGGCTCGCGGCGAACCGGAACCGTGGGCGGGGGTAAGGGCGAAGGCGTCGCATGATCAAGGGCCGGGGGAGGCGCCGCCGGCACCTGGGCGTACACGTTCGCGGGAGGCGGCGGGGGCCGCCGGGCAGGCGGCTCGGCGGGCGGCTCGAGGAACTGCCGTGGCGGTTGCGCCGAGAGCATCGCCTGCGTCTCGATCGTGGACGCCTGCGGAGGAGGCGCAGGCGATCCGTCGGGGGGGCGCAGCGTATCGATCTGGTGCCGGACGGGCGGCGGCGGCGCTTCTCCGTACGCCGCGGTCCCGCGCTGGGGCACCAACGGCCGCTCCGTCGGCGCGCCGTCTTCCCATGTGATCGACTGTCGCTTCGGAAAGGCGACGGGGACCTCTTCCGGTGCCGGAACCTGCGTCGGCGCGAAGGCCGCAGCGGAGGCCCGCGGCGGAGGCCGGCTCGACGACGTCCGCCCCTCGAAGAAAGGCTCCAGCTCGCTGATCGACCCGAGCGGCCTTGGAGGCGCGCCCGCGCGACGGAGCAGATCGCCCCTCGATACCTGGTGGGCAAGGATCGCCCGCTGGAGCTCGCGCAGGGTGAGAAAAGTGAACTGCTGGCCGCTACCCGTCCTGACGAGCCAGCGGTCGCCCGAAGTATCGCCACCGGGGGCCTCCTGGCGGCGAACCTTGAACTGGTGACCGCACGTCGTGCAGCGAACCGTCGTTCCACGCCCGCTGACGAGCGCGTCGTCGAACTCGTACTCGGTTTTGCACCGCTCGCACTGAACGTCCATCGTCTGGTTGCCTGCGGCGCCAGCCGCGCGGGGAAGCTCTCTTTCCCTTGTCTTGCCAGGCGGGAGGCCCGGCGAGCTCGTTCGCGCGCCTACTCGTTAAAGGCAGACATTAACACGCACGTTCGATCGGTGTCGATTCGCGTGCTGCACGGCGGGTTGCCACCGGCGAGCCCGGGCCGGGACAAAGCGCTACAGACGCCTGACCCGCGGCCGCTCGCGTGTGGCGGCCTCCACCCCACCTTACTTTTTCCGTCGCCGCGCCCCCGCGCGGGGGCGCGGCGAGGCGCGGCGAGGCGCGGCGAGGCGCGGCGAGGCGCGGCGAGAGGCGGGCGCGGCCGATCCGAGGGCGCCTTCCATGACAGACGCTGACAGGGCGCCCGTGAACGAGCGGGCACAGACCGCCGCAGGCCGTTTCGGTCACCGAAGCCGCGCGGAGGCAAAGGAGCCTCACAACGCGCCGTTCGACGCGACGCCGGCGCGCCTCCCGAAGCTCCTCGCCCCGAGGCACATGCGTTGCTAGACTGCTTCCCCGCTCGACCGAGCGCGCGCCCGGCAAAGAAGGCGAAGAAAGCGGTGAGATCATGAAGCGTCTCTTGCTTGGCATGATGGTCGTCGGCGGGGCCGCCCTGCTCGGAGGCTGTCCGATTTATCCCGACAATAACTCCTACGTTCAATGCCAGACGGCCTACGATTGCGGCCCCGGATACGCCTGCGCGTCGCGAGGCGAGTGCGTGCCCTCGGCTCCCTATTACGCCGACGACGCATCGCCGAGCGGCGAGTGTGGATTCTGCCCCACGGGAACGGTGTGCACGCTCGCGAACCAGACGCTGCAGTGTCTTCCCCCCCTCCTGCCCGAGACCGATGCGAGCATCGACATCCGAGACGCAAGTTCGTCGTTCGATGCGAGCTTGTTCGACGCGGCGTTCACGCTTGACGCAACGCCGGAAGACGGTGGTTTCGTGGCCGAGGCCGGCGGCGGTGCCACCTGCAACTCCGACGCGCAGTGTGCGACCACCGTCGGCGCCAAGTGCATCGACGGGCTATGCGCGGCGCAGAGCCAGCTCTGCTCCGACGGCACGCAATGCCTCGTCGCCGGCGACTCGTGCGTCGACGGAACGTGCGTCCCACCGTGCAGCCACGCGGCGCCCTTCTGCCCGACCGGATACCAGTGCGACTTCAACCGGAGCGCTTGCAGCGTGAACCCCGGAGTGTGCGCCTCGACCGGGGACTGCCAGGGCGGCGCGGTCTGCGTCGATACGCATTGCGTCGCCCCCTGCTCGTCGGCCGACGCCGGCTCCCAATGTGTCGCCGGGCAGGTCTGCGTCAATGGCGGTTGTATCCCCGACCAGCAGGCGCGGTTCGCCTGCCGGAACGACGGCAACCAGGGCTCGCTCGCGAACTCGTGCGATCCCGACAGCGTTTGCCTCCACGGCGACTGCTATCCCGGATGCGACGCCGAAGGCGGCGGATGCGCCGCGACGGGCGAGTCGTGCAAGGCCGTGACGATCGCCAAGGGCACGTTCGCCGTATGCGGCGCCAACGCCAACCTCGGGAGCGACTGCGACCCCGCGGTCGGCCGCTACTGCGTCAGCCCGAAGGCGTGTGTCAACGGCTACTGCCTGTAAGAGTCGTCACCCGCGCTGCCCCCGAATGGGACGGGGCCGCGGGTGCGGCCGGCGCTTCAATTCTTGGTGAGATCGACGCCCGCTTCTTCCGCGCGGTTCGGTTTGAACGAGTGTTCGGCCGAAGGAAACGCCCCGGAACGGACCTCGGCTACGTAGTCGGCGGCCGCCTTCACCACCGCGTCGCCGAGTTCGGCGAAGCGCTTGGCGAACTTTGGGGCATGGCCCCGCGACATCCCGAGAAGGTCCGTGCACACGAGCACTTGCCCGTCGCAGGCCGGGCCCGCCCCGATGCCGATCGTGGGCACACCTACTGCTGCCGTGACTTGCCTGGCCACATCCGGAGGGATCGCCTCGAGCACGATCGCGTAGGCTCCGGCGTCCTCGAGGGCCTTTGCGTCAGCAACGAGCTTGGCCGCGGCGTCGACGCCCCGCCCTTGCATCTTGAAACCGCCCAGCGCGTGGACGCTCTGCGGCTGGAGCCCTACATGGCCCATCACCGGAACGCCCGCGCGAACGATACGCCGCACGTGTTCGGCGATCTCTTCGCCTCCCTCGAGCTTGACCGCCTCGAAGGCGCCCTCTTTCACGAGCCTCCCCGAGCTCTCGACGGCCTGCGCGGGCGACACCTGGTAACTCATGAACGGCAGGTCGCCGACCAGGTGCGCGCGCGGCGCGCCGCGCGCCACGGCCCGCCCGTGGTAACAAATCTCGTCGACGGTCACGGGCAACGTCGTTGTGAGTCCCTGGAACACCATGCCCAGCGAGTCTCCAACGAGGACGACGTCGACCCCGGCCTCGTCCATCAGCCGCGCCATCGTGTAATCGTAAGCCGTGACCATCGCGATCGAAGGGCCCACGCCCTTCCGCGACCGAAGGTCCGGCACGGTCACCTTCTTCGCCGGCGGAGCACTGCCCCGACCATTCCCGCTGCTGTACATGACGCCTCCAGGTCGCGGTCGGCAGGTGCCTTCTCGCGGGCCGAACGAGCCCAGGAAAGCGCCGATCCACGCCTACCCTCGATGTAGCGCCACGGCGCCTCTGCGGCAAGGATGGCGCGAGGAATGGCCATCGCCCAGCCGGCCCTGTACCTTGCCGCCGAACTCGATGAACGCAGGTCTTTCTTCGCTTTCGCCTCGCTCGCTCGCGACAACGCCTCTCGCGTCGATCGGCCGCAGTGTCGCTCTTGCGTTCATCGTTACTGCGGCGGCCGCGTGCGACCGACCGCCGTCGGCCGACTCGCTGCCGGAGTGGACGCAGTCGGATCATCACTCGAATGACGACAACCGCCTCGCGATGGGCGCGCAGGCTCCGGCAACGGCTCCGAACGGCGTGCAGCGCGAACGAGACCCGAGCGGAGGGGCGGCGGCGGCCGAGGTGAAACAGCTCGTCGAGCTGACGTGGCGCCAGCAGTGCACGACCTGCCACGGCCCGACGGGGCGTGGCGACGGCCAGATGGGGCCCATGGTGCAGGCTCCGGACCTGACCCTCGCCGACTGGCAGGGAAAGACCACCAACGGCGAGATGGCCACGGTCATCAAGATGGGCAGAAACCGCATGCCCGCCTTCAACCTTCCGGATCCCGTCGTCGCGGGCCTGGTCTCGCGAATTCGCACACTGAAGGCCCGTTGACGCGGCATGACGCGTGCCGACGTCGAAGATGTCGCCGGAACGACCCCGGCGAGCTCGGACCCCATGCACGAGGAAAAGAGCGAAGGCCCAGCGGCCGAGGTAAGCTCCACAGCTGGCCGAGGGAGCGCATGACGCAGCCGGACGACGACAGCTCGGACATGGAAGTCGAGAGACCGGAGGTCGCCACGCGCGCCCTCCAGGCGAGGGAGTCGAGCGTCGGCATCCAGATCGTCGTCATGTCCGGCAGCGCCAAGGGCACCAGCCGTCGCATCGGCGATCGGCTTCGTATCGGCAAGGCGCCCGACAACGACCTCGTGCTTCCCGATGACACCGTCTCGCGTCATCACTGCGAGCTCACGCGCGCGGCCGACGGCGTGCACGTTCGAGATCTCGGCTCCACCAACGGCACGAAGCTCCAGGGCGCACGCGTGACCGAGGCCGTCGTTCAGCCGGGCGTCGTGCTCAAGGTCGGCGAGATCGAGATCGCCGTCCGTCTGGCGGTACGCAGCGTCGAGGTGATGCCCAGCGACAAGACCTGGTTCGGCGGCGCCATTGGTCAGAGCCTCGCGATGCGCAGCATCTTCGGAATCCTCGAGCGCATCGCTCCGACCGATGCGACCGTCTTGCTCGAAGGCGAGACCGGCACCGGCAAAGACGTGCTCGCCCGAGCGATCTGGACCGAGAGCCCCCGCGCGCAGGGCCCCTTCGTGGTCGTCGATTGCGGCGCGGTGAGCTACTCGCTCCTCGAGAGCGAGCTATTCGGGCACGAGCGGGGGGCGTTCACGGGGGCGGTCGCTGCCCGGCAGGGCGCCTTCGAGATGGCCGACGGCGGCACCGTGTTCCTCGACGAGATCGGCGAGCTGCCGCTCGACGTACAACCGAAGCTGCTCAGGGTGCTCGAGACCAAAGAGTTTCGCCGGGTTGGCGGCAATCGAACCCTCAAGACCAACGTGCGCGTGCTGGCGGCCACGAAACGCAACCTGCAACGTGAAGTTCAGGCCGGCAAGTTCCGGGAAGACCTGTACTTTCGGTTGGCCGTGGTCCCCATCACAGTGCCACCGCTGCGGGGGCGGCGTGAAGACATTCCTGCACTGGTGGAGTACATCCTCAAGGCAGGCTCGACGGGGGCCGTACCCGTTCAGGTGAGCGACGAGAGCATGCAGGGTCTGCTCGCGCACGACTGGCCGGGGAACGTGCGCGAGCTGAGGAACGTGCTCGACCGCGCGCTTTACATGGCCCAGGCGACGGGCCAGGCCGAGCTGAGCCTCGTATCCCTCCCGACGTCCGGCGCGGGTGGCGGCGACGTCTTTCAGTTCGAGCAGGGCAAGACGTACCGGGAGACTCGCGCCAAATACGACGGCGAGTTCGAGCGACGCTACGTGAAGTGGCTGCTCGGGCGGCACGGCGGCAACGTGAGCGCGGCCTCCCGGGACGCCAAGATGGACCGCAAACACCTGCACGACATGGCCAAGAAGCATGGCCTGCGCGGCGCGGACCCGGACGACGATTGACCGCTACCGCGTGAGCCATACGGGCATCGATCGACACAACGCGGCCTCGCGATTCCGCCGCGCAACGAGGCTCCCCCCGACGACAAGGCGCGCGAGGTCCTCTTCGGCAAATCTCAGTACGAGCGCCGTTGACGTGCCGCTGACCGGCGGGCGACGCCAATCTCGGACGAGAAGAAGCGTCGCTTCCGGCGCCGGCTCGAGAAGCGCTCTAGAACGCGGCCGTGAGGCTGATCGTCGCCACGTAGGCGCGCGCGTTCGTCACGGGGGTGCCGCCCAGCGTGTACTCCTCGTATCTGAATTGACTGAGGTTGGCGGACCCCGCGAGCTTGAGGCTCTGCATGATTCCGAACAATCGCCCCTGCGTCGGCGCCAAGGTCCAGACGAGCCGAGCCCCGACCAGCCAGCTCCAGAACGGCGAGAGCTCGCGGTCTCCGGTCCAGTATTGACCCCTCGGTCCGAGGGGCGGGGCTCCCCCCGTGTAGTCGTCGCTCCAGAATACGGCGCCAGTCTGCTTGTAGAACCGGCCTCGGGCCATGACTCGCAGCGATTCGCCCAGGGACTTCTCGAACTCGGCCTCGACCGCCCCGCTCTTGACGGCCCAGGTGTCGTAATAACCGCGGACCGAGAACCGGAGCGCCGCACGGATCGGCCGCAGGTACCAGGCGAGCTTTGCAGTGACGGCCTCGCGCGCGCGCTGGGTCGGCTCGTGTTCTTGCGCCTTCACGCCGTCGCCCAGAACGAGGCTTCGGTACGGGTCGCTCTGCAGACCTTCGAGGAGCTGGCCGGTGTACGTGAGCTGAGTCTCGAGGATCGGCGTCCAGGACTGCGCCCAGCTCGCCTCGTAGGTGTCGATGTCGATCGACTGGGTCATGCGTGTCGGATCGTCGGTGAAGCATCCGACCGAGGTCTCGAGAGCTATGGACCGCGTCGGGTTGGACTCGCTCGCCGGCTGGACCCGGTCGCATACCCTGTCGAAATTGCGCGCATAAGACAGCTCGAACTGCGTGTTGTGCTGGAGCGCGTCGGTGCGCGCGTTCACGTGGATCGAGTTGGAGCGGTAGTCGTGCTCCGTCGAGTACGCGTATCCCGCGGTGAGCGACGTGGCGTCGCCCTTCAAGGCGAACTCGCCCTTCGCGAGGTTGCGGAAGTCGTGGACGCTCGCGGTCGTGATGACGTCGGCGCCGTGGTTCGTCTCGTAGGCGGCGCCCGCCTTTGTCGCCACGCTGGCGCCCGACACGACGTCGGCCTCCCAGCCGCCGCGCACGTCGAGCCACGAGAAGGGCGAGACCTGAACGTCGCCCGACGGCGAGTACACGAACATGTGCGTTCGGGTCGGCGCCTCGTAGAAGACCGTGTGCGACGTGTCGAACTCGGCGACCTGGGCTCGCGCCGGAGACGTCGTTACGAGCACGCACGCCCATGCCCACGCCACGTGGATCGCGAGGCCGGCGCGACGGACGGGGCGTGACGCGAGCGTCAGTTGCACCCGCACCCTCCTCCGGAGACGCCGGTGCCTCCCATCGACCCCTCGCGGTTGTCGATGGCGTGATGAAGCGCGGCCTCGTGCTTCGCTTCCGCGTCGAACTGCATGGTGGGGTCAGCGAGGATCGCGCGCTGCTGAGGCGCGAGCGTGGCGCACCCGGAGACCGCCGAGAGTGCGAGCCCGACGAAGACGAGCGAGGCGAAGACGAGCCGACGAGGCCGCGGCACCGCCCCGGTCTCCGATCTCCTGTTCTTCTTCTCCATAGGGACTCTCTTCGCTCTCAGAAATAGACGCCGAGGCCGCCCGAGTACGTCTGCGCGTTCTTGTACGAGTCGGCCGAGAAGACCGAGAGGTTCGTGGCCTCGAGGCGTACGAGGATGCGGTTTCGGAGCGCGAAGAGCACGCCCCCGCCCGCGCGCGCGACATAATAGTCGGCCTGTTGCGCGACGAACGAGCTCGGGTTTCCCCGCAGACTCAAGCCTCCGGCGAACATGCCGACGAAGGGGCAGATCGGCCAGTCGGGCGCGAGATAGATGGCGACGCCCGCGCCGTAGAGGAGCTGCGCGCCAGCGGAGGTGAGACCGTCGCCGACGAATCCCTCGAGGCTGACGGTCTTGTGCAGGACCAGCGACGGGCGCGCCTCGATGTACCCGAACCGCTGAACGCCCCCTCCGACGACGGGGATACTCAGGATCCCGCCGAGGAGCGCGAAGCCGGCGCGCGTGCCTGCGAGGGGCGGCGGCGCGAGGAACCCCGGTCGCGAGGGCGCGCCTTCTTCGCCGGGCGTCACAGCGAACGGCTGCACCTCGTCTCCCAGGGCATACGCGATCCGGCCGTCGGGTAGGAGCACACGAAGCCAGAAGCCGGATCCCGGCCGGCCGTCGAGCGCGAAGGTCTCTCCCCGGTGAGCGTCGTAGAGCACGCGATGGCTGACCCCGGGACCCGTCCGAAGCTCGGCCGAATCGACGACGACGCGCGCGAAGGCCTGAGGCTCGATCTCGTCGGCCGGCGCGGAGGACGCGCTCGTTGGGGCCTTCGAGTCTTCGGCGCGCGCGAGGCGCGGCGCGGAGATGACGACGGCGCCGGCCACGGCGAGGAAGCCTCGATGCGCGACGAACGAGGTTCGCGCGGCTTCGAGGAGCCGTATCACTTCGACGCCCACGTGCTGAGCAGCTGGTTCACGACGGCATCCGTCGCGCTGAAGACGACCCGGGGGTGATTGGCGCCGTTGCTCGGCCGCACGAACAGCGGCGCGGTCATGTAGACGTGGCTCATCTCGAACGAGACCGCCTGGAAGTTGCTTTGCGCCGCGCCCGCCGTCGACGTCATGTCGAGCGGGCGATCGCCGCCGCCGCAATCGATCGCAGGATGATCGAGCAGCGACATTCCGCTGACCGAAGAGCTGAAGTGGCAGCTGCCGTTGTCCGAGGCCTCGCCGGGCCCGCACTTCTTCGCGCCGATGAACTTCGGTTCGACGTGGCAATAGTAGTAGTTCGCGTCGAACACCTCCTGGGGTACGACGAAGTCGGACCCAGGGTCGATGGTCGTGCAGGCGATCGCAGGGAGGAGCAGCGCGAGCCGCGCGCCGCGCCAGATCGTCGTCGAACCGGCCACCTTTACGACGATAAACCCGTGCGGTCTGCGCTCGCAACGTTCATGCGTGTGTGAACGGACCCGCAAGCACGTGTCTTCGTGACCACAGCAAGCTCTTACCGTGTGTCGTCACGCCTTCGGCGCGCGCCGCGTGCCCGTTCGCAGCGACGCGGCTCGCCGCGCTCGCCGGCCTCTCGCTTCACACGCGGCATCCACCGGTGTTTCGAATTCGATCGGCCGTCGTGGTCGCGTGTAGTCAACTCGCGTCGCTCAACGACTAGCCGCCGGAACGTCTCATGGAACGCTCCGTGGAACGCTCCGTGCTTCGTGGACCACCGGCGGATGCGAAACGGTTTGTCTTGCGCCGACCCTCGCCACATCGATAGAAATTGGCCTAGCCGCAGATGGATGTCGTAACTTCGCTTACATGTAGTTTGTCGGGCAGACGCTCGATACCGATACGCTCTTGCGGTCGGATCTCGCTGCCGTTCGCCCGGTGACTCAGCCGGCATCCTCGCGGAGACGTTCACGCAATGAAGCTGACCCCCTGGTACATCGTGGCCGTGGCCCCCATCGCCGTTGCCGGCTGTTCGGGCGCCTTTCTCGGTCAATGCGCCGTTCTGGCGGTCACGCTTTGCATCTTCGTGGGAACGTTGACGCTCGGCCGGCACGCCCCGGTCCCCAGCCCGACCGACGCGACCGACATCACCGAAGGCTGAGAGCGCCGGGCCCGTGCCCTCGCCCTCGCAGCAACGCTTCCCGTCGTAGCGCCACCTTGCGTTGAGCGCCGGTATCTCGGACCATCGCTCGTGGAACCCGGCCGCGATGAACGAGGTCAAACAGCCACGGGCCGAGCGTTTGAAGCCGCTGAGCGAGTTCACGCTCGCGGACCTCCAGTCGATACGACTCATCTTGCGCGGCGATTCGGTGATCGACTGGCGCCGGCTCGACTTCGCCACCGACGCCGAGATACGGGAGTTTCTCTTCTCGCAAGAGCTGCGGCTCGAAGAGCCGAGCGATTGCGAGCGGATGGAGCACGTGAAGACCGAGGCCATCGCGTACCTGCGGCGGCAGTTCAACTACCCGATCCCGCGACCCATCGAGAAGGCCACCGTCCCCGAGCTATTGATGGTCGCCGCGGGCCGCGGGCACCGTGCGATGTGCGCCTGCACGATCCTGAAGTGCATGCACATCATTCATCACCTCGACGGGCGAGAGCTGCTCTTCGTCTTGCCGATGTCTGACCAGGAGGTCTTCCACATCGTCGAAGAGAAGGTCTATCGCGTCATCGGCGCCATGCTCGCGGCGGGGTTTCCGGTCGTCGAGTTCGTGGGTGGCAGGAAGAACAAGGACTCGCTCGTCACCAAGCTCCTCTCGAAACAAGAAACGATCGCGGCCCAGATCTTCGACAAACTGCGGTTTCGCGTCGTCACCCGCACCCGCGACGACATCTTCCCGATCCTCCAGTACCTGTCGAAGCGGCTCTTCCCCTTCAACTACGTCGTCCCCGGGCAGAGCATCAATTCGGTGCTCGGGTTCCGTTCGTACATCGAGAAGACCGCTCTCAACCCCCTGCTCGACCACCTGCAAGGTCACGGCGGTGACGACCGGGATTCCGAGGGCTTCACCCCCAGCGGGAACCTGTTCTCGGCCGAGTCCTACAAGATCATCCATCTCGTGGTCGACATGCCGGTCCGGCTGCCGAAGCGCATTCTCGACAATGCCCCGCCCAGCGCGGCTGCGCTCGGCGACGTCATCTTCGTCATCTGCGAGTTCCAGATCGTCGACCGGGACACCGACACCCACAACGAGCTCGGCGACGCGTCGCACGCCCGGTACAAGGATCGGCAGAAGAAGGCCGTCATGCGCCGGCTTCAGCTCGGTGGCCATTCGGGGGCGGCCGAGGGGGGGACCGAGTCCGGAGGTTCGATAACTGCCGCTTCCGACGTGCGAAAAAGGAAGTAACGGGGTAAGAGTGGCGCGCCATGCGTCTGTACAGCGGTAAAGTCTCCGCCATCGCGACCGAGGTCGTTCGAGCCTTGCTCACCTCGAAAGACATCGAGGCCGAGCATCCGAAAGAGGTCGAGGCCGACATCACCGCCGTCCTCAACCAGTATCTGGTCGACGAGCGCGAAGTGAACGACCGCGCCAAAGAGGTGCTCGAGCGCACCGGCAAGCCGCAGACCGAGTTCAATCGCGTGAGGTCGCTGGTCGCCGAAGAAAAGGGCATCAAGGTCGGCGACGACGCCCTCGACCACCTGCTCGATCAAGTGGTCGAAATGCTCATGCACTCGGGCAACGTCGATGAAGTTTACGTCGAAGACATCGAGCTCCGCCGCAAAATGGCGGTCGTGTTCAAAAAGCACATGGCGGCCGACTCGGCGCTCGACGCCGACGTGCGAGCCCAGCTCAAACACGTACGCGAGGGGACGCGGGAGTGGGAAATCGAGCACGCGCGGGTGCTCGAACAAGTGAAGCGTCGCAAGGGCCTCTGATGTAACGGCGCTCGGGCCGGGGCTGACGCCGCCGAACGGCGAGCCCACGGCTCGCCGGGTCCGGTCGCAAATCTGGGACAGGACGCCCCCGTTCCGGTAACAAGGACCGCTCTAGCATGAACAGGGCACTTCCCGTACCGTCAGAAGCCGCATGCGAAGCATGACGGGCTTCGGGCTCGGCGAGGCGCCGCTCGGGAGCGGCAGGCTCGGCGTCGAGATCCGGGGAGTCAACCACCGCTTCCTCGATGTGCGCGTGCGCGTGCCCCGCGAGCTCGCCGAGCTCGCGGGATTCGTCGAGCAAGTGGCCCGGGAAAAGCTCACCCGCGGCCGTTACGAAGTGGTGGTACGGGTCGAGGGCGCAGCGCTCGGCGTCCCCGTTCTGGACCGCGCTCGTGCGCGGGCGGCGTTCAAGGCGCTCACCGAACTCCGTGACGAGCTTGCCCCCGGGAGCGAGGTCCCGCTCGGGCTCCTCGCGGCCATTCCGGACCTCTTCGTCTCGTCCGTCGATCGCGAGATCGAGCTCGTTCGCGAAGCCACGCGCGGTGCCTTCGAGGCGGCGACTTCCGCGCTCGACGGCATGCGCTCGCGCGAAGGCTTGACCCTTGGTGGCGACCTCGTGCGCCGGCTCGAGCGCATCCGCCAGCTGGCTCGGGACATCGAGCGTCGATCCCCCGACGTCCTCGAGGCCCACCGCAAGCGCCTTCGCGAGCGCGCCGACCGGCTGCGCGTGACTGCCGAGCTCGACGTCGATCTGTACCGCCTCGAGCAAGAGATCGCGATGTTCGCAGAGCGCTGCGACATCTCCGAAGAGCTGACGCGCCTCGAGAGCCACTGCTCGCAGCTCGGATCGTTACTCGCGACCGACGAAGCGATCGGGCGCCGGCTCGATTTTCTCTTGCAAGAGATGGCACGCGAGGCAAACACCGTGGGCGCCAAGAGCCCGGACGCGCACATCTCGCACGCGATCGTCGAGGTCAAGGCGGAGATCGAGCGGATGCGAGAACAGGTTCAAAACGTCGAATGAACCCGTACGACGACTTCCTCCTCCTGATTCTCTCTTCGCCGAGCGGCGCCGGGAAGACAACGCTCACGCGCCTCTTGCTCGACCGCTGTCCCGAGCTCCTGTTCAGCGTCTCGCACACCACCCGTCCCCCACGCTCGAACGAGGTCGACGGTCGCGATTACCACTTCGTCGATCGCGCCCGCTTCGTGGAGCTGGTCGCGGCTGGCGCCTTCCTCGAGTGGGCCGAGGTGCACGGGAACCTCTATGGCACGTCGACCGCCGAGATCGACCGCGCGCGCGCGATGCCGGGGTGCAGCGGGATGATTTTCGACATCGACTACCAGGGAGCCCGGCAGATCAAATCCAAGGTCTCCGACGTCGTCGCGGTCTTCGTCTTGCCCCCCTCGATGCATGAGCTCGAGCGACGCCTCCGCGGCCGCGCGAGCGAGACCGAAGACGCCGTTCAGCGCCGCTTCGCGATGGCCCAGCTCGAGATCGAGCACTACGCGCTCTTCGACTACATCGTCGTGAACGAAGAGGTGCAGCGCGCGTTCGACGAGCTCAGGTCGATCGTGGTCGCCGAGCGGGCTTGCCGCGAGAGGCGCGCCCCGCTGGCGGAATCGCTTCTCCGCGTCGGACGCCTAGCGTAAGGGGTTTCGGATGGGTTCGCAAGACGTGCTCGCGGTGATCGGCGGAAGTGGGCTTTACGAGATTCCCGGCCTCACCGACGTGAAGGCAACACGCGTCGAGACCCCCTACGGACCGCCCAGCGACGAGGTCGTCGAGGGCCGGCTCGGCGAGACCCGTCTTCTGTTCCTGCCCCGCCACGGGCGCGGGCACCGGATCGCCCCGCACCGCATCGACTCCCGGGCGAACGTCTGCGCGCTGAAGAAGCTCGGCGCGACGCACCTCGTCAGCGTGAGCGCCGTAGGATCGATGAAAGAGGGCATCGCGCCAGGCGACTTCGTCATCGTCGACCAGTTCATCGACCTGACGAAGGGGCGCACGTCGACGTTCTTCGACAACGGCATCGTCGCTCACGTGGGCTTCGCCGACCCTGTATGCGGCGACCTTTCGAGCGCCCTCGCCGGGGCCGCGGAGCGCACCGGCGCCCGGGTGCACCGCGGCGGAACGTATGTCTGCATCGAGGGACCTCAGTTCTCCACGCGCGCCGAGAGCCGGCTCTACCGGACGTGGGGCGTGTCGGTCATCGGAATGACCGCGATGCCCGAGGCCAAGCTCGCACGCGAAGCCGAGCTGCCCTACGCCCTCCTGGCGCTCTCGACCGACTACGATTGCTGGCACGAAGCCGAGGCCGACGTATCCCTCGAGGCCGTGCTCAAGGTCCTCGGCGAGAATGTCGCCAGGGCGCGCCGCACCGTGGGGGAGCTCGTCGCCGCGCTCCCCGATCCGTCGACGAGCCACGCGACGGGAGCGCTCTCGGCAGCCCTCGTGACCTCGCGCGAACGCATTCCGCCGGAGGCCCTCGCCCGGCTCGACTGGCTAGTCGCCAAGTACATCCCATCCGTGTGAGGCCCCTCCCGTGAAAAGCTCCGATCCCCTCCTCATCGTCGGCTCGATCGCCTTCGACGACCTCGACATGCCGACCGGCGAGCACCGCGACGTGCTCGGTGGCGCCGCGACCTATGCCGCCCTCGCGTCGTCGCTCGTCGCCGGCCCAGGGACGCGCGTGGTCGGCGTCGTCGGTGCCGACTTTCCCGAGGCGCACCTCGCGAGCCTTCGCAGCCGCGGCGTCGACACGACCGGGGTCGAGCGCGCGCAGGGCCAGACCTTCCGCTGGCATGGTCGATACTCGTCCGACCTCGGAAGCCGCACCACGCTGGACACGCAGCTCAACGTCTTCGCCGACTTCTCCCCGAAGATTCCGGCCGCGCACAAGACCAGCTCTCTCGTCTTGCTCGGGAACATCCACCCGAAGCTCCAGGTCGACGTCGTCGAGCAGGTCCAGCGGCCCAAGCTGGTCGCGGCCGACACGATGAACTTCTGGATCAGCGGAGAACCGGCCGCGCTCGCCGAGGTGCTCCGGCGGATCGACCTGCTCATCATCAACGACGAGGAGGCCCGCGAGCTCTCGGGGATCCACAACCTCGTGCGCGCCGCCGCGGACATCCGCAAGCGCGGCCCGAAGATGCTGGTCATCAAGCGCGGCGAGTTCGGGTCGCTGATGTTCGATGACGCGGGTGCGTTCTTCGTTCCTGCCTACCCGCTCGAAGAGGTGCTCGATCCCACCGGCGCGGGAGACTCGTTCGCCGGAGGTCTCATGGGCTACCTGGCTGCGCGTGGCGAGATATCCCCAGGGATCATCCGCAAGGCGATGTTCTTCGCCGCGGCGCTCGGGAGCTTCTGCGTCGAAGGAATCGGACCCTCCCGCCTGCTCGCCGTCACCCGCGCTGACCTGGCCATGCGAATCGCGTCGTTCGCTAGCCTGGTCGAGCATGGCGGAGACCTGACGCTCCCCGTATGAATCTCCCGCCTCGATGTAGCGCGCTTTTCGTCCAGGGAACGACGAGGAAGAGTGCTCTACGCGGCGACTTCGCTGTCCGTTGCGTGATCGAGGACGCGAATCGCCGGACCGTTGACGCGTTCGCGCTCGATGGCGACAACTTCGAGGAGCTCGCTCCTGGTCGCGACGCCGAGATCGAGCAGCGCCCGCATGTAGCCGTCGACGTAACCGTGGGCCCGCGCCAGGCGCGCGCCCACGGCTCCGGCGGCGGTCGCGGTCAGCATATCTTGGAGCATGGTCTTGAGGTCAGCGAGTACTTCGGCGCGGGTCCGCATACGATTTTCTTGTAAACGACGGCGCGCCGGACGGCCAACTTTCGGGCCGCACCGGCGATCCCCCCGGCGTCGAGCAGTGGCGCTCCCGGCGCCGGTCGGGTAGACGGGGACAGGGAGAGATGGAAGTCGACGGCGACGTGCGCGCTTACGATGCGCTCTCCAGGCATCCGCGCATCGTCGACCTCGCCGCGATCACCCACGCGCTGTCGAAGTCGGCCGCCGAAGCGCGGCGTCCCGAGGCTTTTGGCGAAGGGCTCGCGCAGCTCTCCGCCGAGCGTAGTCTTTCCCGAGACGACGCCGCAACCGATCTCGGGAACGCGCTCGACGTCCTCGGTCGCGGGCCCGCCACGGCCGACGAGCGAATTCTCGCGAGGGCCCTGGCCGCGCACGCGCTCGCCGCGAACCCTCCGCCCGACTCCCCTTCGGCCAGCGTTGCCGCGTCGCAGTGGATCTGGCTCGCCGCGCACACGCCCTTCGACGCGCTGACGTTGCTCGGCCCGGCGCTCGGCGAACGCGCGCCCGACATGGTGGACGCCCTGACGGCCATCGTTCGCGGCGGCCTCGGCGGAGTGCTGAGCCGCGTATCCCGGCGGGTCCGTGCGCCCTCGGAGCCGCTCCGCGGTCAGATCGCCGCCCGGCCTCGCGGTCCCGTGGCCACCACCCTTCTCGGACTCTCGGGCCTGCTGCTCGTCTCGCAGTCGGCGCGGCTCTTCGGCCGATGGGCTCTCTCCTACAAGACCCCTGCGGAGATTGCCGTCTCTGAAGACGGCGGGGTCCGGGTGCGCTGGCGCGTCGAGCTCCTCGGGCGGACGCTGCGGGACCGCGACGTGTTCGTTCCACGCGCATCTCTGGCGAGGGCGACGCGCGAAGTGCGCTTCTCGGGCGCGGCGCTCTACGTGGCGCTCCTGTCCCTGGCGATCGGAACCTACGTGGGGGTCTCTGCCTTCGTCGACGGCGCACGCGCGGCGTCGCCGGCGCTGCTCGCTTCGGGCCTGGCCATCGTTGCCCTTGGCCTCGGCCTCGACTTCGTCTTCTCCTGCGCTCTGCCCGGTGCGCGCGGTCATTGCCGGATGCTGCTTCTGCCGCGCCGGGGTCCTGCGCTCTGTGTCGGTGAGATCGACAAGGCTCGCGCCGACGCTTTCCTCGGGAGCTTGGCGCAAGAGTGACCGTGCTCCGCTGACTCCCGACGCCAACGGTCGAGACGCCGTCAGGGCCCTTCGTCTCGCTTCGCCGCGACCGCGGCTTTGCGTCGCACGAGGTCGACGAGGTCTCCCTGCGCGCCACATGTTCGGATCGTCGTAGTCGGCGGCGAAGACGCTCCCGGGGATCGGGGCCTCGGGCGGCACGTGACCCCGAACGCAAACGCAGGAAGCGACGCCGAGCGCCGCGACGACGCGCCTCATGAATCTTCCGGCGACGGCGCAATCCGACAATCCCTCGCTCGCCGCCCTTCCCAGCGTATTCTCGTGTGCGCAGCATGGCGATCTCGGCTCCGCTCGGTCGCTCGGAACGCACGTCCTTGCGAGAAGCCCTCGAGCTCGAGCTCCTCGACAACCGCTACCCGGCCCTTGCACGGCCTGCGGGTCATCGGGATCGTGCTCGTGCTCCAGTATCATGTCACCCAGTCCCTCGTGCTCGTCTTCATCAACCAGGGAGCCAGCGCGCTCGTGGAGCGCTGCGGCTGGTCGATGGCGGCCGTCTGGCCCCTCTCGCTCGTGGCGCTCATCGGCGGGTCTCTCGTCTTGGCTTATGTGATGCACATCGTCATCGAGAAGCCGTCGCTGCGCGTCCGCGATCGAGTCGCCGGCTGATGCGCGCGTCGCCCCCGCGAGCCGAACGGGCCGCACGAGACAGCCAAACGAATCCGCAGCACCCGCAGCACGCAGCCTCGCAATGACGACCTCCGTACCCGTCGCCGCAACGCAGACCGATTCGCTTCGAAGCTTCCTCGAGCTCGACCTGCTCGACAACCGTTACCCGGCCTTGCACGGGATGCGCGTGCTCGGGATCGTGTCCGTCGTGCAGTGGCACGTGACGCAGATTTTCAAGATCTACAACAACCTGCCGATGAGCCAGGCGTGGGCCACGACATCGATGTCCGTCTTCTTCGGGATGGACATGTTCTTCGTGCTGAGCGGCTTTCTCATCGGATCGATCCTCTTGCGCTCGATCGAGACGTCGGGCTCGCAGCACGTGAAGCGCTTTTACCTGCGCCGCGTGTTCCGCACGTTCCCGTCTTACTACCTCGTGCTCACCTTCCTCGTGGTGACGACGGCCCTGACGGCCAACCAGCGGCACAACCTGCCGTTCGAGTACACGTACGTCACCAACTACATGTCGAACCATCGCGACAACGTCGTGATGCCCTGGGGTTGGTCGCTCGCGCTCGAAGAGCAGTTCTATCTCGTCGTGCCGTTTCTCTTCTTCGCGCTGCGGAAGATCGTGGGCGACGTCGGCCGCCTCACCATGCTCGTTGGTCTCTGGAGCTCCACGTTCTTCACGCGTCTGCTCCTCTACCTGCACCCGTTCGGCTGGGGCTCGGGCACGGAGTTCGTCGACATGTACATTCGCACGCACACGCGCTGCGACACGCTCGTCGCCGGCATCATCCTGGCCTACGTGCACTATCGCTGGCGGGCGCCCATCACGGCATGGCTCGAGAGCCCTCGCGCGCGGGCTGCCCTCGCGCTCCCGTCGCTCGCCTGCCTATGGATTCTCCTCCAGCCGACCATGTTCGGCGAACGCGCAGGCCGCCTGGTCGAGGTCTTTTCGTGGGGAACGCTCACGAGCATCATGTACTTCGGCTGGGTGCTCCTCATTCTGCACGGGGGCGACGGGTGGGTGCGCCGCGCGCTCTCGGCCCCGATCTTCCGCAGGATCGCCACGCTCGGCTACGGCGTCTACCTCGTGCACATCCCCGTCTGCTACGCGCTCATCACGCCGCGGGCGCGCGACCTCGTCGACCGCGGCGGCTGGTCGATGACCGCCGTCTGGCCGCTCTCGGTCGCCGTCCTCGTGCTCGCGTCTCTCGCGTTCTCGTACGTCTTGCACGTCCTCGTCGAGAAACCATCGCTCAAGCTGCGCGACCGCCTGGCCCGCTGACGAGCGCGAGATTGGCCGCAAAGGCGCAGAGCAGAGAGCTAGGGGTCCAGGAGTTCGCCGTAGCCTACCGCCGGCAACTTTTGCTCGTGGAAGCCATACGTTCCGTCCACGAGCCAGAGCATCGACGGATCGTCGAGGTCGCGATCGAACTCGAACCGCGCGCGATGCGCCGAACCGTCGTCGTGCAGTTCGAGCAGCGTCACGCGCATGCCATCGAGCTCCATTCGCTCTCCCTGATGGATCGGCACGTCGCGGAGCAGGTCGTCCGGTCCGACCGGGAAGAGCCCCCCTGCCCCGCCGATCAGCTCGAAGGCGCGGGCCGAGGTCCGCCGGAGGAGGCAGCGCCCCGAACGCAGCGTGAGCGTTCGAACGCGGGCTTCGGAGCCGTCGGGCCCTTCGATCACGAGCGGCGCGAAGAAGATCGCTTGCGAGATGTTGGCGCGAAGGATGGTCACCCTCGACTTGCCGTCGGCCCGCTCCGACAGCGAGCCGAGCCGCGCCGCGAAGGCCGAGGCCCAGGTCCGCGTCGCGCTCTGAGCAAGGAACGTATCCAGCGGCGCCCGGAAGAAGTGAATGAACGCGAGCCCGAGGACCACGAGCTCCGTGAGCTCGGCGGCCCCGCGGCGTGGTCGCGGGGTCGCCGGAAACCAGGCATGGTCGACGAGCAGCGCGACCACGGCGCTCACGCCGATCATGGGGACCTGCAGCAGGCGCGCCGACGCATCCACGGCCATCACCGGGGCCATCGACAGAACCGAACCCATGAGCATCGTCACCGCGCGCCCGCGCAGGGGCGCGTCGAGTTCGCGGAGCATTCGCGCGACGGGTACGACGAGAAAAGCGGCGGCCCCGAGGGTCAAGAGGGCGATCTTCCAATCCGACTCGTTGAGCCACGCGACGTCATTCACGCCGAGCCACGCCGTGGCGAAGAGCACGCCCAGGCGGCGCGGAGCGCTCGCCGCGTACGCGCCCAGGTCGCCGATCGGGTCGTGGTAGTACCCGATCCCGAAGGCGCCGTAACGCAGCGCCTGATGGATCGCCGCGTAGCCGACGAGAGGCAGCGCGAAGCACGCGAGCCCGACCAGCCTTCGAGGAATCGACTCGCGTCGAATCACCAGCTCGGCCGCGACGGCATACCCGGCGAAGCAGAGCGTGTACTCGCCCGCGAGCGCGGCCACCGAGAAGAGCGCCAGACTCAGGATGCCGTCGCGGGCGCGGCGCTCCTCACGCCAGCGCAGGTAGACCGTGAGCGCGACCGTTCCCAGCGCCGTCGACACGATCTCTTCGCGGTTCGCCATCCACGAGAGCGGAAGCGCGTGGCATGGCGCCAGGGCGAAGACCGCGACGCCGAGCCACGCGACACGCGACGTGAAGAGACGGCGCAGCAGGGCGTGCACCGCGAAGCAGGCCGCCGCCCACCACAAGAACGAGTGCAGGTGACCCCAGAACGGGTTCCCGCCGACGATTCGATAGTCCACCCAGAGGAGCGCGCTCGAAAGGGGGCGCAAGAAGCGCATCACCACCTTCGGGTGCGACCACCACGGGAGGATGCCCCGATCCAACAGGATCGCGCGGTTGGCGTCGTCGATGAAGTCGTAGAGCTGAAAAGGCCCGGGCGGTGACGGGTATCGCCCCTCGGCCATCGCGCGCTGCGTGTAGTCGTCGAGCAGGAGCGGCGTACGCAGGCCCGGAATGTGAATGAGGACCGCGACGGCGGCGGTCGCGATGAGCAGCGCACGCCGCAAACGGGGGGCCAGTTCGAGTCGGGTCGCGGCACGGGAGCCGGAGGTCGCGCGGGAAGGTAGGGGTTCGCCGAGAGAGGTCATCGAGGGGCGCTTCTCTATGTGGAAAGCGCCCCCTAGACCGTATCACTCACTGGACCCACCCCGCTGCCCGCCCCACCGGCGGCGCCCTGGAATCGCGTCGTACGGCACCTTTCTCGAGCGGACGCCCCGGTCAGGGACATCATCCGCGACGCCGACGACGAGACTCGTTAGGGCCGACTCGAGGTGCGCTCCCCGAGCACGGCGTCGACGTGGCCTGCAGACGCGCGGACTTCGAATCGCACTGCGCGCGGCGCCTCGGTCGTGGCGCACGCGCGCACGCTCGCCGCATGCGCAGCCTCCGAGCGATCGAGCTCGTCGCTCCCCTCGAAGACGCGGGCCTCGACCCCCGCCCCGTCCCCCTGGACGCCGACCGTCGCTCGCAGGCACTTGCGCGCCGCGATGGTCTCGCTCCACGACGTGATGCGCTCACCGTCGAGAACCAGCTCGCGTGTCGCTTGCTCCTTGCCGTCGAGAAGCATGTCGGGGCCCGCCGCCGCGCGCGCGAGCATGCGCGAGGCGGCCAGGGGGTGCGCTTCGAAGCTAGCGTCTCGCCACCGCTCGGATCGGACGGTCAACACGAAGGGACCGGGACGGCCGCGGGTCTCGATCTCGAGGTGCGCGGCCACGCGAGCGCACACGAAGAGAGCGAGCGCCGACGACGCCTCCGCCGAGGCGAGGAGCGCGCCCGTGTCGCTCCATACGCGAGCGTCGAGGAGCGCCAGCGGCGCGCCGCCGACCACGTCGATCCGTGCGCACGACCCCGCGATGCCCTTGAGCTCGAGCGGGACCCGGGCCCGGTGCCCGAGGCTCAGGGTGCCCGAGGTCGTGGTCACGGCGGCGTCGTAGCCGCTCTTCGCGAGCAGCGCGTCGCGAGCGCTCTTGGCCTTGTCGATCGGGAGCGACGGCGTGACCCAGGCCACGTCGGGCGCCGCGGCGAGATCGCGGCTCGCGTCGCCGGGCGTCCGGGCGAGCACCACCGCTGCGAGCCCGCGCCCGACGTGCGGCCGGACCGCAAGCGTGCCGGCCATCGGGACGGGCGAGCACACGGTGAGCGTCCGCGTTCCGGCTCCCTCGCGGGCGCGCGCCACGACCCGACCCTGGTCATCGTAGGCCTCGACGTCGAGCGGACCGACGTCGTCGTCGGGTACGATCACCGCGTCGACGCACTCGTCGGCGTCGAGCGGGAACGCCGCGTACGTAGGCATCCGCGCGTCGATGGCGAGGGCCACACGGCGGAACTCTTGCCAGGCTCCGCCGAGCTCGCCACGGTGATGCCTGACCGCGTCGTCGAGCCCGGGCCACGCTTCGGCCGCGCGCGGCCCTTGCCCCGCGTAGCCGCGCGCGCCCAGCGCCCGGGCCACGATGACCGCCCGATCCTTGGGCACGAGCTGCGCGCCCACGGCAACGAAGCCCTCGCCCTCGACGATGTGCGCGGTCAGGTACATCCGGTCCGGGTGCGGCGCGCAGATGAGGACCGTGGGGTGAACGTCGCGCCCTTCGTCGACCGCGAGCGTGGTCCCGTCTTCGGAGTAGATCGCGACGTCGACGTCGTCGATCGACGACGAGCCTCGGGCGTACCCGAGAACGCAGGCATCGCCGGGCACGTCGATGAAGCCGCCGACCCAGCCGTTGTCGATCGCCTGCGACGAAGCGACCAGCGCGGGCGTCCCCGCGCCCAGCCGAGAGGCGCGCGCGGTCAGGTCGCCGAGGAGCAAGCGCGCGTCCAGCTGGCCCGCCGCGGTGCCCGGCGCCGGGAGCGCGGCCCCCGCGTTCGCACCCGCCGGGGCATGCGCAAGACCGACGCATCCGGCGAGCAAGAGCGAGGCGAGCAAGGCGAGCGAGGCGCACGCGGCCATTGCGACGAACTCGAGAATGCACCAGCCCCCGAACCAAACATTTCGTGCCTTCGTGCCTTTGCGGTTTCTCTCCAGCGCGATCGCGCCAGACGACCCGCGCATGCGGGACGGGTCGAGCGCGGGCGACGTCACGGCGTCACTTCCCAGACCGCAGACGCGACCCGGTAAAGGGCGAGGCCCCAGCCGAGGAGCGGGGTCCCCCGCGCCTCGATCTCCGCGAACGCGCTCGTGCGAGCACCGGCGCAGAACGCGACCACCGCGCCGTTCTCGTCGACGCCACGATCGTCGAACGCGTCGTGCATGCTGATGCGAACGCGCAGATTGACCGCGCGTGACGCCCCTTGCACGACCGAGACGAGCGCCAGGTAACACGCGCCGGCCTCGAGGGAGAGCGGCACCGGTGTCGTCCCCGAGCCTCCCTGGGCAAGCAAGACCGGCTCGCCGGGTAGCGAGCGAACATGCCGCGTGAGAAGCACGTGCGCCATCCGGCCGCGCGCGTCGCTCCCCCACACCGTGGGCAACCGATCGGGGATCGGCCACACCCCGTGCGTCACGAGAACCGGAGCGTCGGGCGGGGAGCCGGCGAACCCGACCTCCACTCGCGTGGTTTCGCCGACGCAGAGCTCGAGTCGCGCATCGGGCGCGTCGCTGCGGTCTCGGGCAAGGATACGGTCGCCCGAGGCGTCGCGCATCTCGGCGTCGAGGTCGAGCCGGTTTCTATGCGAAGGGTTGGCCGTGCGCGGATCGACGGCGAAGAGCTGGAACGAATGACACCCGGGGTCTAGGACCTCTTCGGCGGCGCCGTTCCCGTCGGCACCCGAGGCCCACGTGGCTCGCGTGGCGATCGTGGCTCCGTCGCGCCGCGCCCGCATCTCTGCGAGCTCCGCTCGCCTCTCCGGTAGCGGCATGGCCGGCAAGAGCCCCGGTTCGGGCGCGGTGGGGCTGCTTCCGCCGGTGCGCTCGGGCAGAATGCTCCGGAGCGGCTCGAGCGGCCGCGCCGAGCGCGCGACAATCGTCTCGAGCGCCCCCCGGCCCGAGTCGCTGGTCACGAGCAGGCGTCGCGGCAGCGTCGCCCCGCAGCGCTCGATCGAGAGGGCGCCCGCCTCGCTGGGGACGCGGGCGTTCGGATCGTCGTCACGACCCTCTCCGAGGCGCACGTGAAAGCCCAATCCGCGCGCGCCGAGGAGGACCACCGTCGTGCACTCCCCGTCGGGCAGCTCGGGCAAGGCCACGGCGAGGGTCTCGTCGTCGTTGAGAAAGCGAGGTCGATCGACCACGACGGCGGCGCCGAGGCCGCGCCACGCCTCGGCGAGGCGGTCGATCGGCGCATGCGCCTGCGCGACCGCGCCGCGCGTGCTCGCGAGAATCGCGAACGCCGCAGCGGCTGCCGTCGCACGCTCGCGCATCGTCAGGAGCCCTCTTCGACCTCGAGGCGGCTCTCGATGAACGAGCTCGTAGCGGGATCCCAGATGAAGAGCTTGCGATCGTCGACGCCGGTCGCTCGGACGCTCGTGACGAGGTACGCGAGGTCCCAGGGCGGCTCGCCCTGCCCCATCTTGGCCACCTCGGCGTCGGTCGCCGAGAAGTACGCGCCCACGTCGAGGTGCGAGTGATAGAGCACCTTGACCGGCCGTCCTTCGGCCTCGCCGCGGCGGATGGCCCCCTCGAATTTCATCGAGTCGATGTCGAAGTACGTGTGCCCCGTTCGGGGGTACGCCTCGGGTTCGAGCCGGTGCAGCGCGTTCGCGCGGTTGACCATCGGCACGATGCCGTCGACGCGGGCCGCGTTGCCGGCGGGACCGACGAGGAAGCCGCAGCTCTCTTCGTCGCATCCGTAGGCCCCTCGCGCCTCTTCGTTCACCCGCTCGAGGATGCTCCGGCCGATCACCAGATTTCCCTCTGCCCAAGGATGCTTCTTCACGTCGCGCATCGACCGGTTCTCTCCCTCAAGGTGGTCAGATCGAGCAAGACCCGCGAGGCCGCCGGGCGGCCCAGCGCGACAGCCGGCGCGATCGAGGCCGTGCTCACCACATGCTCACCAGACGTACCGCCGCTCCCACTTCATCGGGGCGAAGTAGCGATCGCCCCGGTCGCAGATGATCGCCACCACGCAGCCTCCGCGGCCGCTCTTCTGCGCTTCGCGCGCGAGTAGCATGGCGCCGAAGACGTTGGCACCCGACGAGTGGCCGACGTGCAAGCCTTCTTCTCGGGCGAGCCGGTCGGCCATGTCCCAGCCGTCTTCGGTGGTGATGGGCAGGATGCGATCGGGCACCTTGGGATCGTAGATGGGCGGAACGAGGCTGCTGGCCAGGTGCTTCAGCCCCTCGAGGCCGTGCAGCGCGTCGGCCGGCTCGATCGCGACGCACTCGATCGGTCGAGGGTGCTCCTTGAGTCGCCGCGTCGTGCCCATCATCGTGCCCGTCGTTCCGAGGCCGGCGACGAAGTGCGTCAGCCGATCGCCCAGCGCGGCGAGGATCTCGACCCCCGTGCCGTCGTAGTGGGCGCGCCAGTTCGACGGGTTCGAGTACTGATCGGGATAAAAGTACGTGCTGCGGTCCTTCGCCACGAGCTCGCGCGCGAGGCGGATGGCCCCGTCGGAGCCCTCCATCGGATCGCTGAAGACGATCTCGGTCCCGAAGCTCTTGGCGATGTCCTTGCGCGCCTTGCTGACGTTCGACGGCATGACGAGCCGCACGCGGATTCCGAGCGCAGCCCCGAAGATCGAGTACGCGACCCCGGTGTTGCCGCTCGTCGAGTCGATCAGGATTTTGTCGCGTGTCAGGCGGCCGTCGGCGAGGGCGTCGAGCATCATGCGGAGCGCCGGCCGGTCCTTGACGCTGCCTCCCGGGTTCGCGAACTCGAGCTTCGCCCACACCTCGACGTCGGGCACGTCGCTCGTCACTTTGCGGAGGCGAACGAGAGGGGTGTTGCCGACCCCGTCGATGACCGACTCGAGGCGGCGGCCCCCGTTCCCTGAGGGCCGACTCACGATCCACCCCCCGGCCCGGAGCCGAGCGCGGTGCGGAGGGCCCGCAGCGCTTCGTGTGCGCCTCGCGCGACGGCGCGCGCGCTGGGGTCGCGAAAGTCGCTCACGTCGAGTCCATCGCGAACGGTGTGGGCGCCCGGTGCCGCACCTCCCGCGGGAGCCGCCTCTCGCGCCGAGCCGACCGCGACCTCGACGCGAACGCCCGGGTCGATCGAACGCGCGATGTCCGCGAGGCTGACGGAGCCCGCGAGGCCACGCTCTCGCACACGGACGCAACCGACGCCGGCGCCCACGAGGTAACGGGTCGCCACTTCGGCCGCGAGTCCGTCTACGGCGACGTCGACCGTCGCCGCCGCGATGCGCGCCTGGCCCGCCGAGCCGACCTCCGCGAGGCGGGTCTGACGACCGTGCCGGCTCATCTCAGCCTCCGGCGATCGCCGGGACGATGCTGATCTGGTCGCCCGGCTTGAGCGCCGTCTTCAGGCCCTCGAGGAAGCGGACGTCTTCTTCGCCGACGTAGATGTTCACGAAGCGACGGACGCCCTTCTCGTCAAGAAGCCGGTCGCGAATGCCGGGGTGCCGGCGCTCGAGATCCTCGATGACGTCGCCGACGGTGCCCCCGCTGGCGTTCACCTCATCGGCCCCGCCGGTCAGCGTGCGCAGCGGGGTCGGGATACGGACGATCGTTTCCATTTCACGGTTCTCCTCTCAGCCCGCGAGAGCGGGCGAAACATAGCGGTTGGGTTCGATGCGATCGATGCGCGCGCGGGCGCCAGCGGGCTGCCCGCACAACGGGCAATCGGCGCGCCGCGAGACGGTCCGGCGACGGAGGACGTCTGTGCGCCCGTCGAAGGTGACGAGCCGGCCCTCGACGGCCTCGCCGTCGAGCAGCGCCAGCGCGAGGTCGACCTGCGCGGCGGCCACGATGCCCGCGACGGGCCCGAGGATGCCGGCCTCGGCGCAGTTCGGCGCGTTCTCGCCAAGCACGTCCTCGAAGAGGCACCGGTAGCACGGCCGCCCCGCGGCTCCGACCGCGAGCGCGGTGCCGACCCAGCGGACGGCAGACGCGTGAACGACCGGAACGCCCGCGAGCGCGCACGCGTCGGCGGCCAGGAACTTGGTAGCGAAGTTGTCGCTCCCCTCGAGGACCACGTCGTGGTCGCGCACGAGCGACACCGCGTTGTCCGGCAGGAGGCGGGTCGAGTGCACCTGGAGCGACTGCGCCGGCCCGAACCGTTCGCGCAGCGCCCGCGCCGCCGCCTCGAGCTTCGCCGAGCCCACGTCGGCGGCGCCGAAGAGAATCTGACGATGGAGATTCGAGAGCTCCACCTCGTCGTCGTCGCACAGGCCGATCGACCCGACGCCCGCGGCGGCCAGCGCCAGGGCGGCCGGGCAACCGAGCCCCCCGACGCCGACGAGTAGAACGCGCGCCCGCGCTCGGTCGACCTTCACCGTGTATCGTCTCCGAAGTACTCCGCGAGGCTGAAGTAGCGCTCGCCCGTGTCGGGCAGGATCGTGACGACGTTCTTGCCCGGACCGAGCTCGCGCGCGACCTCGAGGGCCACGTGCACCGCGGCGCCCGCGCTGATGCCGACGAGCAGGCCCTCGCCGCGGGCGAGCGCCGTCTTCATCTTCCACGCGTCGGCGTCTGTCACGGTGCGAACCTCGTCGACCAGGTCGGCGTGGTAGTTCTTCGGAACGAACCCGGCCGCGAGGCCCTGGATCTTCGTCGGCCCGCGCTCGCCGCGCGAGATGGTCGCGCACGCGTCGGGCTCGACGGCCACGATGCGCGGTCGCGGAGACACTTCCCGCCGCAAGACGCCGCCGACGCCGGTGATGGTTCCTCCGGTCCCGACGCCCGCGACGAAGGCGTCGAGCGAGAGACCGCGCATCGCCTCGAGGATCTCGCGCGCCGTGGTGGCCGCATGGATGCGCGGGTTCGCATCGTTGTCGAACTGCTGCGGCATGAAGGCGCCGGGCGTGCTCTCGGCGATCTCGCGCGCCTTGGCCACGGCGCCTTCGAGCTGCTGATCCTCGGGAGTGAGCACGACCTCGGCTCCGAAAGCCTCGAGCAGCTGGCGTCGCTCGAGGCTCATGCTCTCGGGCATCGCGAGGATGCACCGGTACCCGCGAACGGAGCACACGAGGGCCAGGCCGATGCCGGTGTTGCCGCTTGTGGGCTCGACCACGACCCCCCCCGGTTTGAGGCGCCCGTCGCGCTCGGCCTCCTCGATCATGGCGAGGCTGATGCGATCTTTGACCGACCCTGCCGGGTTGGACTGCTCCATCTTCGCCCAGACGCGAGACCGCTCGCCCCAGCTACCGGGCGCCGCGATCGCGATGAGCGGCGTGTTCCCGACGAGTTCGAGCACGTCGTCCACGAGGATGGGGGTCGCGGCCATGTCTTTCTCTGAGGACGCTTTCTCTACCACAGCGTCTAGCACGAAGCCGTTCGTCTCCACCGCTGCGCCGTGCGATAACCACGCCCCCTTCCCCGATGGTAACGATGGTCGGCATGCGCGGCTCAGCGCAGGCCCGTGCGCTCCACGAGGAGCACCCGGCCATTGACCTCCACGCCGACACGCTGATGTGGTCGCGCTGGCTCGGTTACGACTTGCACGCCGCGCACGAGCCGCCTCTGTGGCGCGCTGCGTTCGGGGGCCACGTCGACGTGCCGCGGCTGCGCGAGGGCGGCGTGGGCGCGCAGTTCTTCGGCCTGGTGTCGCTTCCGGTCGCCGAGCGCGCCCGCGGGTCGGCGCGCGCGGTTCACGAGCAGATCGACGTGCTCTTCGAGACGATCGCGCGCCGTCCGGGCTTACGCCTTGCCCGCACCGCGGCCGACGTCGAGGCCTGCGGCCGCGACGGGGTCGTGGCAGCGCTGCTGGGCATCGAGGGAGCGCACGCGCTCGAGGGCGATCTCGACCGCGTCGAGGTCTTCGCGCGGCGCGGCGTTCGGTACCTGGGCCTCATGCACTTCAGCTCGAACGAGGCGGGCTTCCCGGCGTACGGGTTGGGCCGGCACGACGCCGACGGATTGACGCCGTGGGGCTTCGACCTGGTGCGGCGGTGCGAGGCTGCCGGCGTGCTCGTCGATCTCGCGCACATCAACCGGCGCGGATTCCTCGATGCCTGTTCGGTCGCCACGAGGCCGCCCATCGTGAGCCACACCGGGGTGCTCGGCGCGTTCGACCACTGGCGCAACATCGACGACGCCCAGCTCCGCGCCGTGGCCAACAAGGGCGGGATCGTCGGCGTCATCTTCTATCCGAGGTACCTCGGCGGCGAGGGGCTCGAGCCGGTGGTGAAGCACTTGCTCCACATTCTCGACATCGTCGGCGAAGACGTTCCCGCCCTTGGCAGCGACTGGGACGGCTTCATCGTACCGACGCGGGCGCTGGCGGACCCTCGCGGGCTGCCGCTCTTGACCGATGCTCTGCTCGCGGCCGGCGTGAGCGAGCGGATCATCCGGAAGATCCTGCGAGGCAACGCGATGCGCGTGCTGAACACCTGAGCGAAAGCCTGAGCGAACAACAGCGCGCGCATCGTTGCGATCACCCGGGGCGCCGCGCCGGGGTATGGTCCCTGGTGACGGCCCGCTCGCGGCAGCTCGCGCGAGAGATCACGTGACATCGATGGCGCCCACGTCGATGCCCCGGGCCTCGAGGCGCGCCGCGATGCGGTCTCGCCAGGCTTCGAGCTCGGCGCGCGCCTGGGGCGGCTCCGACGAGCCCGAGGTCCCCGCGAGCGTGACGACGGTGACGTCGACCCGGCTTCCCGTGGCCTGAACCACGATCGTGGCCCCCGCGAGCGCGCCCGAACCGAGCTCGAGTCGCATCGCCGCGCGACGGCCGTCTCCGGACCACGCCACCTTGCGCACGAGGCCGGGCATGAGATCTTCAAGCGAGGCCGGAACCTGGGAGGCCCCGCCGGCCGTCCCAGGTGGAAGCTGTGGCGCAACCCGCGGAGGTGGGAGATCGAGCGACATGGGCACGGGAACGTGCGCCTGCGGAGGAGCGAGCTGAGCGGCATGCCGCGAGGCCGCGTCGAGCGCCAACGAAGGCTCGTCGCCTGCGACATGGCGACCCGAGGGTGCGCGGGACGACGCGCTCGAGAGGCCTGGCGGCGAAACCGCCGTCGAACCTGGCATCGAACCTGGCGGGCGGCGAGCGCCGACCTGCCCGGCCGCACCCGGGAGGCCTGCCGCGAGCCCAACCAGCCCGACGGCGGGTTTGCCCTCGGCCGCGCGCGCCTCACGTGCCCGGGCCCCCACAAGGGCCCCGCCACGGATCGCCACGGAAAAAGCGGCGCTCGGCGCCTGCGCACCGGACCCACACGACGAGCCCGCCAGTACCGGCGTGGAGGCCGACGGGGAAAACGGCGCGACCGGTGGCTGCGCGAGCGGCGAAAATGAGCTCATACCTCTCCCATCGGCCGGCTCCTGTATGAAGTTGTGCGACCCTTGACCCGTGAAGCTCGTGGGTTAGCTTGAATGGCTCTTCACCCTCCCGCGCGTTGGCGGGCCGCGAAAGTCAGGGAGAGTTGAATTCAGGTCCAGTGGGAGTCGTCGTCGAGGTCCTCGCGGCGGGGCTTGCAGCGGCCCTCGGTTCGCTCTTCGCTGCCGGCGATGCCGCGCTGACCGAGATCCCCGAGGGCCGTATGCAGGCGCTCAGCGCGGCCGATGGGGGCGAGGCAAGCGCCGCCTTCCGCCGGTTCACGCGCGACCCGACGCAGGTGCTCTCGCGCTGGCTCGTCGGGCGCGTGCTCGCGATCAGCGTGGCGACCATGCTCCTCGGAGACGCGGCGCGCCGGGCGGGTTGCGATCGCTTCGCGTTCCCTGTCGGCGTCCTGGGGACCGTGTTCACCTACGGCACCTTCGCCGAGATCGTCGGAACACTCGCCCGGCGGCGGCGCGAGCGAGCCGGCGCCCTCGCTCTCCAGCTCCTTCGCCCGCTCGAGTGGTTGCTCGTGCCCCTCGCCGGTCCGCTCGCGGTCGTCGGCCGGGCCGTCGGCCGGCGGGTGCCCCGGGTGCACACCGTCGACGCGCGCATCACCGAGACGGAGGTCGAGTGGGCCGTCAGCGAGGGCGAGAAGGCGGGCTCGATCGCCAACGGGCCGGCCGAGATGATCCGCAAGGTGCTCGACTTCAAGGACCTGACGGCGCGCGAAGTCATGGTCCCGCGGCGGCACATCCTGGGCGTCGAGCTCGGCATGCCGCTGCCGGAGGTGGTCTCGATCGTCTCGTTCGAGAAGCACGCGCGGTACCCGGTGTATCGCGAGAACATCGATAACGTCGTGGGCCTCCTCTACGCCAAGGATCTGTTCGTGGTCCTGCGCGACGGCAGCCTCGCGACCGCGAAGCTGGCGGATCTCCTGCGAACGCCGGTCATGTTCGTCAGCGAGAACCAACCGGCCGCGAAGATCTTGCAAGACATGCGGTCGCGCCGGCTGCACCTGGCGATCGTGAGCGATGAGTTCGGCGGGACGGCCGGCCTCGTGACCCTCGAAGACATCATCGAGGAGATCGTCGGAGACATCCGCGACGAGCACGATCCCGAGGCGCCCATCCAGCCGATGGGCGACGGGCGCGTCGTGGCCGACGCCTCCGTGCCCCTGGCCGATCTCGCTCACGCGCTCGGCAAACCCCTACCCGACGACGGCGAGTTCGAGTCCCTCGGCGGCCTCATCGTGAGCCGCGCAGGCCGGGTTCCCAAGGTCGGAGCCACCGTTCAGGTCGACGGCTTGAAGTTCATCGTCCGCGAAGCCGACGAGACGCGCGTGGTGAAGGTCGAGATCGTCCCGGAGCGAGCCCCTCAGCCCATCCCGAACGCCTCATGAAGCCTCCGCTACCTCCCGCGCTTCGTCTGACGACGCGCGCGGAAGACGCGAGGCCACCCAGGCCGCCGTTCGGGCTCCGCGCGTGGTCGCCGTCTGCGAGCGCCGTGGGCATCTCACTCGACCTTCGCGGCGACGACGCGCACTCCACGGCCCTCGCGGCTACCCAGGTGCCGCGCGCATACGAGTTGCCCGTGGGAACGCAGGTCATCGTCCTGGGGGTCGCGGCCCGTGGGGGATCGCTATGGCAATGGTTCTCGCGAAGCGTCGCCATTCCGCGCGCCGTGCGCTGCGGCGCGCTCCTCGCGAGAGGCTACGTCGACATCGGCGCAGGGACCGACGAGGTCACAGGCGCCGATCTCGCGTGGGGCTTCGTCCCCGGCTGACCAGCGCCACCTGCGCGGTGGGCTCTACGAGAACGAGAGGCCCCAGAGCCGCAGAGAACGTCTCACTCCACTTTGCTGAGGGCGTCGGCGAGCTTCGCGGCGCTCTCTTCGAGGCCGGGCTTGGACTCCTGCACGACGTCGCCGACTTCGGGCTTCTGCCCGGCGATGTCGTCGACCAGCGCGTTCATCGAGCTCACGAGCTGCGCGATCTGTCCGCGCGTCGCGCTCGGGCAGACCTTCTCGAAGGTGTTGGGAACGACGGTGGCCGCCGCTCCGTCTTTGGGCAGCTTGTCGCCCTCCAGCCGCGGTAGCTTCACGTTGCCGGAGCCCCGCGGGTTCACGAACGTGAGCTCGTTCGGAACTCCGTTCTTGTCGTCGGGAGCGATCGGCGTCGCCAGGGGCGCGAGGAACGCCCCGCTGCTGCCGGTGTTCTGGTCGAGCACGACGACATACGAGATCGGAAGCTGCCCGGCAGGGCGGCTCAGCTCTTCGGTGATCGGCTTCTGGAGCTTGTTGAGGAGCGCGACGACGAGGTCTTTCCGGTCGTTCAGCGATTGCACGCGCGTGATGAAGTCGAAGAGGCCGCGCGTCGTGTCGGCCGGCACGCCGCTGAAGCGTCGACCGAACAGCTTGTCGCCGCCGAAGTCGATGTTCAGGCCCGCGAGCTGCTGCGCCAGATCGGCGGGGAACTTTCGGTCGCCGCTGAGGCTCTTGCCGCCGTCTTGGACCTTGACCTTCAGGGCCTCGAGGCTGTCTTTCGCCTTGGCGAGATCGGTCGAGAGGTCGTGCGCGTCCCGCACGCCCTGCGCCCGGCTAGCGCTCTGCGTCGACGCGCTGCCGCCGAAGTAGCCCAGGACGCCGAGCACGATGCCGCCGACGATGCCGGCAACGACGCCGCGCTTGAAGCCGCCGCTACGCGCTTGGTGAACGGCAACCTCGTCGACCTCGATTCGCTGCGGCTGGATGAGCGCGGCCGTCGAGACCGGCGCCGGCTTGAACTGCTGCGCGACCGCCGCGAGCGGATTGTTCGGGTCGAGCGTGGGTGCCCTGCTCGAGGGCATCATTGGCTTCGGCATCCCCGAAGGAGGCGGCACCGACGAGGCCGGAGGCGGCACGGGCGTCAGCGACGGACCCCCGCGCATGGGCGGCGGCATCTGGGGAGCCGGAACGCTTCCCAGAGCGGGAGGCGGAGGGGTCCCGCCCGGCGGCGCCCCCATCTTTTGCAACCGGGATTTGAGATCGATTTTCGGCTTTCTATCGTCCGCCATCGTGGATCGGCGAGACCTTACGTGCCCTGGCGCTCGCATGTCAACGCGCTCTCGCGACAATCCCCTTGCCGCACCGCGGCGCCGCTATCGCGCATTGTCGCGGCTTATCGCAGCTGGCGTATGCTCTAGCCTGCCGTGCCCTCACCGGACCCCTCCCCAATCGCTTCGACCGCGCCGCGGGTGCTCGTGGTCGACAACTACGACTCGTTCACCTTCAACCTCGTGCAGTACCTCGGCGAGCTCGGCGCTCGCGTCGAGGTTCACAAGAACGACGCCATCGACGTGCCCGGCATCCGCGCGCTCGAGGTCGATGGCATCCTGATCTCGCCCGGCCCGTGCACGCCCAACGAGGCAGGCGTCTCGCTGGCGCTCCTTCGCGAGCTCGGCGGCGCTCTCCCCATCTTCGGCGTGTGCCTCGGCCATCAGGCCATTGGCCAGGCCTACGGCGGCGTGGTCGTGCGCGCCGGTCGCCTCATGCACGGCAAGACGTCGCCCATCTTGCACGACGGGCGCGGCGTCTTCGAGGGGATCGCGTCGCCGTTCGAGGCCACTCGCTACCACTCGCTCCTCGTCGAGCGCTCGACCTTGCCGGCGGTTCTCGAGGTGAGCGCGTGGACGGTCGAGGGCGAGATCATGGGCCTCCGCCATCGAGAGCACGACGTCGAAGGCGTGCAGTTCCACCCCGAGAGCATCCTGACGCGCGAGGGAATGCACCTCGTCGGCAACTGGGTCGCGCGGGTGACGGCGCGCCTGCGCGGTCGCTCCACTGGCGCGCGCGCGCCAGTCCCGCGCGCACCGGTCGCATCATGAGCGCCGAGTTCGGTCGCGTCCTCGGGCGGCTCCTCGCGCGCGAGGCGAACGCGCCCATTGGCGCGGCGGAGGTCCGCGACGCCTTCGACGCGATCCTCTCCGGCGCTTGGACGCCGGTGCAGATCGGAGCCTTCGCCGTCGCGCTGCGCATGGCGGGGGAGACCGCCGAGGTGATCGCGGGGGCCGCCGGCGCGATGCGCGCCGCGATGGCGGTCGTGGACCATGACTTCCCGCTCGTGGTCGACACCTGCGGCACGGGCGGCGACGGCTCGCACACGTTGAACATCTCGACCGGCGCGGCCGTGGTCGTCGCCGCATGCGGGCTGCCCGTGGCCAAGCACGGGAACCGGTCCGCCTCGAGCCGCTGCGGGAGTGCCGACGTCTTCGAGGCTCTCGGGATCCCTCTCGACGTGCCGATAGCTCGGCAGGGCCACGTGCTCCGCGAAGCGGGGATCGCGTTCCTCTTCGCGCCCGCCCATCACCCGGCGCTGCGGCACGCGGGGCAGGCGCGGAGCGAGCTCGGGACGCGCACCATCTTCAACGTCCTCGGTCCCATCGCCAACCCCGCGCGCGCCACGCACCAGCTCCTGGGCGTCTACGACGACGCGCTCCGCCCGATCCTCGCCCATGCGCTCGGGTGCCTCGGCGGGGTGCGCGCGTGGGTCGTTCACAGCGAAGACGGCCTCGACGAAGTGAGCCCCTGCGCGCCGACGCGCGTGAGCGAGCTCACGGCCAGCGGCGATGTGCGCGAGTTCGTCATCGCGCCGGAAGACTTCGGCATCGAGCGGATCCCTCGCGCCGCCCTCGCGGGCGCCGACGCGGCGACCAACGCGCGAGAGCTCCGCGCCATTCTCGCCGGAGAGAGCCACGTTGCTCGCGACGCCGTGCTCCTCAACGCCGCCGCGGCGCTCGCCGTGGCCACCGGCGACGAGCCACGCGCATGCACGACGCGGGCGCGCGCCGCGCTCGAGGGGGGAGCGGCGCGCGACACGCTCGAGCGCTGGACGCTCGCGGCGCGTCGCGCCCGCGAGCCGGTCGAAGGGGCGCGCAAGCCGTGAGCCTGCTGGCGGACATCCTCGCCGTGAAGGCGTCCGAGGTCGATCGACTGCGAGCCCGGAAGAGGGCGCCGTCGTCGCGAGCGCCCATCGACGTCGTCGGTGCACTCCGGCGGGAGCCCGCGGGCCCGCTGCGGCTGGTGGCCGAGGTGAAGCTGCGGAGCCCGAGCGCGGGCCCCTTGTCCCGCGCCCTCGCACCCGGCGAGCGAGCCCTCGCCTACGCCGAGGCCGGGGCCGCCATGGTCAGCGTCCTTTGCGACGCGCAGTTCTTCGATGGCGCGTGGGAGCACGTCACCGCCGCGCGAGCCCGCCTCGACCGCGCCGAGCGGAGAGTCCCGGTGCTCGCCAAGGAGTTCGTCGTCGACGAGCGGCAGATCGAAGAGGCCCTCGATCGCGGCGCGGACGCGGTGCTCCTCATCGCCCGCATCGTCAGCCCCGCCCGGCTCGTCCAGCTCGCCCGGGCCGCCCTGCAGATGGGGATCGAGCCGCTGGTCGAGATCGTTGACGAGCCCGAGCTCGCGAGCGCGTCGGAGGCCGGAGCGCGGATCCTCGGCGTCAACGCGCGCGATCTCGATACGCTGCAGATGGACGCGGCGAGAGCCGCTCGCGTCCTGGCCGCCGTGCCGCCCGGCGTCGTGTCCGTGCACCTCTCGGGCCTCCGCACCTCGGCCGACGTGGCAAGCGTCGCGCACACGACCGGGCGCCGGCCCGACGCGGCGCTCATCGGCGAAGCGCTCATGCGCGACGACGACCCCCGCGAGCGCCTCGGCGCGATGGTGACGGCCGCCGCCTCGAGGCCGTGAGCGGTCCGCCAAAACTTCACCCTCGGATCCCGAACGTCCTACGCTCCGGGGTGGTGCTGCTCTCCGGCTGGATCGACGCCTACCTCGATCACCTGCGCGTGGAACGCGCGCTCGCGGGCAACACGCTCGAGGCCTATGCGCGCGACCTCAATGCGCTCGTGGCCCACCTCGGGGAAGACACCGACCCACGCTCGGTGGGCGCAGAGGCCATCGCCTCGATGATGGTCAAGAACGTCGAGCGCGGCTTTGGCGCCCGGTCGAGCGCGCGTCAGCTCTCGGCCCTGCGGGGGCTCTTCCGCTTCCTCGTCCGCGAGCGCGCGGTCGCCGAGGACCCGACCGCCCTCGTGGACCGGCCGCGCCTCAGGCGCCGCCTCCCCCGGGTCATGTCGTTCGCCGAGGTCGAGCGCCTGCTCGCGGCGCCCGACACGACGACCGATCGCGGCGTCTTGCACGCGGCGATGCTCCACTTGATGTACGCGTCCGGCCTCCGCGTCAGCGAGCTCTGCGCGCTGCGGCTCGCCGATCTGGATCTCCAGCGGGGCCTCGTGAGGGCGCGCGGCAAGGGCGGAAAGCAGCGCCTCGTGCCCGTGGGCGAGGTCGCGCTGGAGCACGCCACGCGCTACCTAATTGAGGTCCGGCCGCGGCAAGTCGCGAACGGGTCCGCGCGAGGGGCAGCCGATCCGACGCTCTTCGTGTCGCCTCGCGGCCCGGGCAGCTTCACGCGCGAAGGCTTCTGGCGCATGGTCCGCCGGTACGCCGTGGTGGCCGGCATCGTCCCGCTCCCCTCGCCGCACAAGCTCCGGCACTCGTTCGCGACGCACCTGCTCCGCGGCGGCGCCGACCTCCGCGCGGTTCAGGCGCTCCTCGGACACGCTGACCTGGGAACGACCGAGATCTACACGCACGTCGCGCAAGACCACGTCTGCGCCGCCCACGCCAAATCTCACCCGCGGGCCTGATCGGAAAAAGTGCTAAGTTCGCGTCGACATGCGCCCGCCGTTCGAGCGGATCGATCCGCGAGGGCCCGAGACGCCCGTCATCGTCGAGATCCCGCACGCGGGGCTCGAATCGGCGGCTCCCTTCCTCGAGCCGCTCGCCGCACCCGCCCGCTCGATCGCGCGCGACGCTGACCTCTACGTCGACGCGCTCTACTCCGAGGCGGCCGACGAAGGCGCTTCCATGCTCGTCGCGCGAACCTCGCGCTACGTCATCGACGTCAACCGGGGCGAGGGCGACATCGACGGCGAGGTCGTCGAGGGGGCGAGGGCCGACGTTCGCCTTCACCACGGCCTCGTCTGGCGCACCACGAGCGACGGCGAGCCGGCGCTCTCGCGGCGCCTGAGCGTGCTCGAGCTGCAAGAGCGCCTCGATCTCGTGTGGAGGCCCTATCACCGAGAGCTCGCGGCCATGGTCGACCAGAAGCGCGCGCGCTTCGGGATCGCCGTGGTGCTCGCGGCGCACTCGATGCCGAGCATCGACCGCGGAGCCCGTCGCGACGGGGCCGAGGTCGTGCGCGGCCGCGCCGATGTCGTCCCCGGCACGCGTGGCCGGCGGAGCGCCGCCGCGCGGTTCATCGACGGCGTCGAGGAGCACGCGGTCCAGCACGGCTGGTCGGTGAGGCACGACGATCCTTACGCGGGAGGGTTCACGACCCAGCACTACGGCCGGCCCTCCGAGAGCGTGCACGCGGTGCAAGTCGAGCTGTCGAGACGGCTCTATCTCGACGAGAACTCGCTTCGACCCTTGCCGACCTTCAATGCGGTGCGGGCATGGTGCAGAACGCTCGTGAGGAGACTCGGACAGCTGGCCATGGTCTGATGGCTCCCCGCGCCGTCCACGGTGGAGTCGCAAACTACGAGACGGGGCGAGTGCAGCTTGACAGAGAACTGCTCGTGCGTACACTCCGGCGCCCCATGGCCAAGAGCGACATCACGGGCAAGCGCAGGCTCAAGGCGCACAACGTCTCGCACTCGAACATCAAGACGAACCGGTGGCAGCACGTCAACGTGCAGCGCCGTCGCATCTGGGTACCTGAGCTCAAGCGATTCGTGTCGCTCAACGTCACGACGCGCGACATTCGATCGATCGACAAGCTCGGAATCACGGTCTACGCGCGCCGTTACGGCATCGACCTGAAGCGCATCTAGCTCGCCTCTCGCCTCGAGAGCGAGAATAGCCGCAGAGAGCGCAGAGCAGAGAGACGGGGTTTACATAGGGCGCGTGTCGTGCGGCGCAGACCCTCTCGCACGGGCAAGTCGCTCGGTACCAGCCCGTCTCACCGCTCGGTGCCCTCTGCGGCTCTGCGGCCAGTCTCCCTCTACTCTAGGCCGACGCGAGGGTGCGCGCGAGATTGCGGGCGCACACGATCGCGATCGTCCGGCTGCCTGCCGCTGCGGCCAGGGCCTCGGCGAGGGTCGGGACCGCATCGAGCGCGGCGAGCATGGCGTCGAGCGACGCATCGGCGTTCGACGACGCCGCGACTCCGATGGCGAGGTCGACGAGACCCTGTCGCGCGCGCAAGGCCATGGGCGCGGACGCGACGCGGGGCTCACCGGGCGCGACGCGCGGCTGGCCCCGGAGGACCGGCGCAGCGAGGTGCGGTGCGGTGAGGCCGAGCGCGGATACGGCGACCCCTTCGAGGTGCACCTCGTAGCAGGCGATCGCCACCATACCCCGGCCGTCGGCCGCCGCGACCACGTGCGCCGTCGACCCGTCGGCCGGCGATGCCGCCCGCCACGGGACCGTGAATAGCCCCGAGGACCCGAGCCCGCGCTCATCGCAACGCGTGACGACCGGGCGCGCGGCCGCGAGGTCTTCGGGCGTCAGAAGACCGCGCGCCGCCCGCCCCGCGGCAGACGTGAGCTCGACCGCGACGGCGTCTTCGGCCATGGCCGGCGCCCCGCGGCGCGCGATGGCCTCGATCACCTGCGCACGCTCCGGGGAACGCGGACGCGCCCACGCCAGCGCGGGGCCGGCAGCGCGGAGCAAGGTCAGCGATCCGAGCGAGGCAAGCGCCGTGGCGACGGCCGCGGGCAGGAGCGGGACGCCGACGCGGGCGGCCTCGGGGATGGCCTCGTTCGCGAGGAAGCCCCGGGGTCGCGGCGCATCGAGCCCCGGCTGCCGCACCCGGCCGTCGATCGCGAGCAGCCCCGCCCCTGCCCCGCCCGTGAGGATCTGCACCGGCCCGAGGAGCACGCCCGGCGACTCCGCCGCGGCCATGAGTATCCCGGCGACCACGGCGTCGACCGCATTGCCGATCGCCAGGACCTCACGCGCTGCCTGCGCCACGTGCCCCTCCGACGCCGCAGCCGCTCGGCGGCGACCTAGCGACTCTACCGCCGGGCCCAAGCCGATCACTCCTGCTCGTCGTCTCGGACGATGATGTCGCCCCGCGGGCGAATCAGTCGCGCCGCGCCGCCGACCGTCTCGGGCCGGCTCTTGCGCGAGAGCTGGCGCAGGCGCTTCGCTTCGGTCTGCGCCGTGTCGGTCTCGATGATGACGAACGCGTCGCGCCGCGCCCCCACGGCGTTCACGATCCGCTCGAGCGCAATGGGGCTGAACGACTGCGTCTCGCCGAGGCCCCGGAGCCGCAGGTAGGCGATGGGGCCGGAGGGCACCATCTCGCGCGACGGATCGAGCGCGAGCACGACGCCCCACTCCCGGGCTTGCGCCGCCGCGTCGGGCATCTCCCAGACGCCGCTCGGCTCCCAGACGAAGTGGGTCACGTCGTGCGGGATGCGAGCGATGATCTTGCCGATGCGATCGCGCCAGAGCGAGGTGGGCGTGACGTCGGGCGGGGTTCGCAAGACGAAGCAGCGCGCCTGGAGGGCGTCGATCGCGGCGATGGCGGCCTCGATTTCCTGGTCGACGACGTCGCTCGTCTTCACGCGCGACAGGTGCGGCCCCGCGACCACCGCGAAGTCGAAGTGCGGCGGTACCGATTTGCGCCAGCGACGCATGGTCGCGATCGACGGGCCGGGCGCTCCGTCAGCGCCAGTCCGATCGGGCGAGCCCGCCGCCGGCGCCTGCGCGGACCGCGCCGCGCGGACCTCGAGGAGGTCGAAGCGCTTCGCGTAAGCAGCGATCGCGCCGCGGAGGTGCTTCGCGCCAATATGCCAGCGGGTACTCATCGCGTCGGGGCCCCCAATGATGCACGGCTACGACCATCGTGCCAGGGAAAGTGCCAGAGGAGACTCATTCGCCTCGGAAGTGAAACCATTGCGTGGGGTGGGCGCGGACGAACGCTTCGAGGCGCGCGGCGAGCTCCTGGGCGGCGGCGTCGAGCTCGCCCTCGCTGGCGTTGCGTTTCAATCGGACCGGAGCGCTCGCGACCACCTCGTAGCGACGATGCCCCGTCCGGGCGACGAAGACCGGGACGATGGGCGCTCCGGTCAGGATCGCCAGGCGGAGGGGCCCCTCGGGAATGGTGCCCGGCTCGCCGAACAGCGTGACGGCGCGAGTCCGGATCCCGCGCGGCGCGCGATCCACCTGCAGCGCGACGACGCCGCCGTCTCGCAGGTGCTTGATGAGCGGTAGGGCCGACAGCGGGTCGTCGCCCACGTGGGCGACGCGCATCCCGAGCGCGCGCCGCGCGTCATCCTGGATCGCGCTGGCACCGGCGTCGGACTCTGCGGCTTCGACAATCGTGATGTCGAGCTGCCGGTCGCGCGCCAGGAGCGGACCGACCACTTCCCACCCGGCCGTGTGGGCCGTCACGAACAGGAGGCCCCGGCCCTCGGTCAGGGCGTCGTCGACGTGCAGCTCGCCCTTGATCAGCGCCTCCGAGCGCGACACGCCCCCGAGCACCTCGGTGAGGCACGACGCGTACGTCGCGAACGTCCGCGCCACGTCGGCGGCGTCGCGCAGCGGGCCGCGAGAGCCCCGGATTCGCCTCAGGTTGTGGGCGATCGCCTGCCGGTGCTCGGTGGCGAGGGCGCACACGATCACGCCGACGATCGGGGGCGCGATGCGGACGAACCACTCGGGCCCGCGAGCACCCCAGCGGGCGGCGCGACGCCAGAACGAGCCGTCGAGCGAGAGGTCTCGCCGGAGCCCGTCGGCCCTGCGCCGCTCGTCTGGCGCAGCGGCCGGCACGTCGTCCCCGCTCTCTCGGGTCTCTCGACTCCGCCGGTCGTCGATCGCCAGCGTCATACCCGGATGAGATCCGGGGCCGCCTTGAGCAGTTCGTCGAGCCAGGCGTTGCCCAGTTTCTCCTGCATCGAGTTCGCGCGCAGGCGCTCGTGCAAGTTGCGAAAGTCGACGGCGTCGAGCTCCTGGTCCTGGTTGAAGCAGGTGAAGACGACGCGTTCCTGGCCCGTGTGGGGGTCGCGCACCTTCTGCAGGCACTGGGCGCAGACCTCTTTCATCATGCACTGCATCGGCGAGTTGATGCTCCCGATGGCGAGGTGACGGGGATCGAGGAGCGGCGCGAGCACGCCGTGGCGCGCGACGCGAACGGCGTTCATCATCCCGTCGCTTCCGATCGCGATGATCCGCGCGACCTGCTTGAGTGGAATGGCGGGAGGACCACCGAGCTTGCCCGTCGCGTACGCCTCCATGGCCTGCACGATGTTGCCGCGAAAGTGGCGGTCCTGCTGGCGGCTCGGCTCGATGGCCGCGCCCAGATCGGTGCACCAGATGATCTGGTCGGTGTGGCGCTCGACGTCGTCGCGCTTGAAGAGGTCTTCGCCCCGCCGGTAGCCGGCAAAGTAGAGGACCCGGCCCCCGAGCGCCTTGAACGCGCGGGCGATCGAGAAGAGGACCGCGTTGCCCAGGCCTCCTCCGCAGAGCAGCACGGTCTCCTTGGCCACGATCTCCGTGGGCTGCCCCGTGGGCCCCATCAAGACGATCGGCTCGCCCGGCGCGAGGGCCGCGCAGAGCCTGGAGCTCCCGCCCATCTCGAGCACGATCGTGCCGAGCAGGCCCTTCTCGTTGTCGACCCACGCCCCCGTGAGCGCGAGCCCCTCCATCGACATTCGCGCCCTGGCGTGCACGTCGGGGATGCCGTTCCCGTCGCCCTTGCGGTCGACGGTCACCATGGGCGCGTACGTCTCGAAGTTCTGGAGACGATAGAACTGGCCGGGCTGGAACTTCCGGGCCGCCATCGGGGCGTGCACGACGATCTCGACGATGGTCGGCGTCAGGCGGTTGACCTGGTGCACCGTCGCGACGAGCTCGACGTCGAGCTTCGCGAAGAGAGCCTGGAGCTTCGCCTCGCGGGCCGGCTGGGTCGCGGGATCGAGCGCCTTCGCGGCCGCCGGCGGGAGCAGGAGCTTCGTGACGTGCGGGTACCCGTCCTTCGCGCTCGCCATCGCGCGAACGACGCTCCCGGCGTAGTGCGGGTGGTTGTCGCCGTAGAACGAGACGAAGTGACCGTCTTTCAGGTAGCTGGTGAAGAACGCGTCGTCGGCCTTGGCCTTCGATTCGGCGCGCTCGAGGCGCAGCGTCCCGTCGTCGCCGACCTTCACCGAGTGGGCGCGGAAGTAGTGCTTGCGGTCGTCGAGGTCGAAGGTGCCCGGGTACTCCTTCTCGTAGATGACGTTCGGGCTCGTTCCCGCCGCGACGCAGACCGTGCGGGCCGGGAGGTCCACGAGGCGACCATCGTCGTGCTTGAACGTGATGGCCTTGACGTGCGCGCGCTCGTCGAGCACCGCCTCGATCGGGGAGAGGTGCTCGACGTAGCGCACCCCTTCTTCGAGGCTCTTCGCCACCTCTTCGTGGTTCAGGCGATACGCCGGCGAGTCGTTCAGCCCCTTCCGGTACACGAGCGTGACGCCGCCCCACGAGTCGAGCAGCGTCTGCACGTCGGGCTCGCTTTCCTCGGCCGCGGCGCGCTTCTTCTCGGCGCGGAGCTGCCGGCCGTGCGCGAGGTGCGTCTCGAGCGCGGCCCACTCTTCGTCGTCGAACTTCGCGCGCAGCGCCTCGTCGGTGTACCCGCTCCGCTGGAGGAGCTCGAAGCGTTCGAGCTCCTTCTCGATCTGCACCTGGTAGTACGCGAGGAGCTCGGTCGCGGTGTCGATCGCGGTGAGTCCGCCGCCGATGACGATGGCCGGGAGGCTCACCTGGAGGTTGGCGATGCTGGTGTGCTTGTAAGCTCCCGTCAGCTGGAGACCCATCAAGAAGTCGCTGGCCTTCCGGATGCCGCGCGACAGGTTGTTCTTCATGTCGATGATCGTCGGTCGCCCCGCGCCAGCCGAGATCGCGACGTGATCGAAGCCGAGGGCCCACGCGTCGTCGAGCGTGATGGTGCCGCCGAACCGCACGCCGCCGTAGATGCGAACGTGCGGGTTGCGCGCGATCGTGAGCGCCAGGATGGTGAGGAAGTTCTTGTCCCAGCGAACGGTGATGCCGTACTCGCTAACTCCGCCGAAGCCGAGGAGCCGGCGCTCGCTGAGCTCGGAGAACAGAAGCGACGACTGCTCGATGGGCGAGGGCGCCGTCTCGCCGTCGGAGACGAGCCAGGCATCGAGCGGCTCGACCTTGAGGCCGTCGATCGCCACGACGCCGAAGCCTTCGCACGCCAGGTGATGCACGAGGGTGTAGCCGGCCGGGCCGAGCCCGACGACGAGCACGTTCTTCCCGCAGTAAGGGCGCATTGCGGGTCGCGCCACATTGAGCGGGTTCCAGCGCGTCAGGAACTGGTAAATCTCGAGGCCCCACGGCAAGTCGAGCGTCTCGGTTAGGACGCGCGTCTCCACCTGGGGGATGTTGACCGGCTCCTGCTTCTGGAAAATGCAGGCCTTCATGCAGTCGTTGCAGATGCGGTGCCCGGTGCCGGGGCACATCGGGTTGTCGACCGTGATGATGGCCATGGCGGCGACGAGCTCGCCCGCCTGCCGCATCGCGTGCATCTCGCTGATCTTCTCTTCGAGCGGGCACCCCTCGAGCGCGACGCCGAGCGGGTTCTTCTTGAAGCCGCCCGAGCCGGTCTTGTTGCCGTCATGGAACCCGTGGCTGCACGAGTCCTTCTCGCGATCGTGGCAGAGCATGCAGTAGTCGA
>ODAK010000242.1_pt1 | contig 62365 bp, 56 predicted proteins | sample 1539591 | NCBI WGS metagenome assembly ODAK01 (sample SAMEA3539303, study PRJEB22396) | soil metagenome | biome: tundra; feature: field; material: soil | place: USA | collected 2010-05 | depth 0.15 m | reverse complement strand
TCACGCGCTCCCTCAGCGGGCTCACCGTGCTGCGCGCTGAGCGGGTCCGCCGCCCCGTCTCCGGCGTCAGTGACGGCCGCGAAGCGGTCGACACCCTGGTCCGCGCCGTCCGGGACTGAGCGGGGCTCCCGCCGGTCCAGGCTCAAGGAGCACTTTCCGAGTGAAGCGGGGCCGGCTCTGGTGTTCTATGCCCGGGCGGTGGCGCCGCGGCCGTTGCTGGCAGCGAGGCGGACTCCTTGGTCTTACGCCGGGTGCTGTGGCTGTTGGGCTTCGACGCGTCGCTTCAGGGCTTCGACGTTGGCTGGCATTTCCTTTTGTGCTTGGCGACGGACAATGAGCGGGACGAGCAGTTTGCCGATGCCGTGCCCGCCGAAGTCGACCGCGATGGTCAGCCGGGAACTGGTTTGGGTCAGGGGTTCCACGGTGACGTCGACGGTGGCGCGGATGGGCCCGTCGATGCCCTGCACGCCCCATGCCCTGGGTGCGTCGATGTGGGTTATCTCGGCGGTGACGGTCCGGTTGGCTCCGCCGATGCGCCGGGTGGTCAGGCACTTCGCGCCCACCTGCGCGGGGCCGGGCTGGTCCAGGTGACCGTCGATGACGCCCTGCTGCCATTCGTGGAAGCGTGCGGGGTCGGTGGCGTAGGCGAACACCTGTGCTGCGGGCCGGTCCACCACAGTGCTGGCGATGGTCGGTGCCATGTCAGCGGCCCTCGAGCAGGGCGGCGTACCGGGCCAGGTAGAGCGGCCATCCCTGGTCGCCGTCGACGCCGTCGCTGACCGACTGCCAGCCGGGACCGTGCCGGTCGAGGTGGCGGTGCTCCAGTTCGACCCGGGTGCGGTCCGGTCCCTCGGCCACGAACCGGACCTCGACCTCGCTGGTCAGCTCCGGGTCGGTCTCGACCTGCCATTGCGGGCTGATGTCCCAGCTGAATACCACGCGGGATGGGGGCTCGTAGGCCAGGATCCGCGCCCACCGGCACTCGCTGCCGTCGACGGCGCGGTCGTAAATGTGCCCGCCGACATGGGGCTCGAAGACCGTCTCGGCGATCGCGGCCGCGAGCAGGTTGTGCTCGGGCGGCTTGAAGTCACCGAACCTCTCGGTGAAGGTTGTGAAGGCCTGCTCGACCGGCGCGTTGACCACCACCTGCTTGCGGACAACGGGGACCTCGGTTCGGGTCATGGACTCTCCTCCGTCGCTTGTTCGGCAACATCCACGTAGCTGGCCAGAGCCCGCTGCCAGAAGGCATCGAGCTGATCGCGCAACGCGGCCACTGCCGTCGGATTGAGCCGGTAAAGACGTCTGGTGCCGGCCGCGCGCTCACTGACCAGGCCCGCAACCTTGAGGATCTTTAGGTGCTGGGACACCGCCGACCGGCTGACCGGCAGCTCCGCCGCCAGTTGCCCCACCGCCTGCGGCCCGTCGGCCAGGCGGCTGACGATGGCGCGCCGGGTGCCGTCCGCCAGCGCGCTCCAGCCGTCACTTGCTCGGTCAGGATCCACTAACGGTTAGATTGGCCTAACGGAGCGGCTGATGTCAAGGCCCGCCACGAGGTAGGCGCGGGCAGGACCTAGGCCGGAGCACTCGGGCCTGTCGAACGGCAATCCACGGAGACGCCCACCCGAGGAACCTGCTGACCGACAACTTGCAGGTCGTGCTGCTGGACTTCGAGGTGGCTTCGACCGGGCCGCGTCGGTGAACGAGCGTTACTTTGGCCGCGAGCCATCAGACGGCGCGGCGCGCGCGCCGTCCGGATCGGCGCGGCGCACCGGGGCCGGATCGGTGCGCCGCACCGCACCCGGCCACATCACGATGAACTGGCGTGGCCGGCCGCTGGCCAGCCACGAGGTCATCGTGCAGACCATCGCCGCCACCACGACCCGCACCGGGCTGCGCGTGCACGCCGAGCTCGACACCAGCGCCTACGACACCGGGGTTAAGGTCAGCGACCGGCAGATGGACGCCTTACCCCTGGACCGCCACGACTGGCACGGCGACTGGAACTACACCCTCCGCCCGCAGGAATACGACCAGATCAGCGATGCTCCCGATCCGTTCGACCGGCCCAGCCCCGACCTGGCCTGGCTATGCCACCCGGCACTGACCGGCCTGCCAGCCCCGCAGTGGGATGCCCTGATCGCCACGCTGATGACCCTCCACGACCAGCAGCGGGAAACGAGCCTGAACCAGCGCCGCGGCCACCGCCCCCGCCTGACCGCCCCCGGCACCGGCCGCCGCCCCGTCCTCACCCTGGCCGACCGGCTCCTGGCCACCATCCTCCACCAGCGCCTCGCCCTGCCCCAGGTCGCCATCGCGGCCCTGTTCAGCGTCAGGCCCGAGACGATCAACAAGCGCATCCGCGACATCCGCCAGCTCCTGGACCAGGCCGGACACGCCATCCCGCCTGGTCCGCACCGGCTCGCCAGCCTGGACGATTTCTCAGCCCTCGCCACCGCAGCGGGCATCACCGCGTCAGAGATCAAGACAGCGTGTTAATACTCTGCGATCCCTTAACTCCCCGGCATTGGGGCTAGCCCTGCCGCTGGCCATGCGCTCTGGCCTGGGTCACCAATCACAAGTGACAAACCCCTGCGGCTTCCGTACGCCGGGCTTCATGAATGCCAGGCAGCGTTCGAATGCGCTGCGTGCGTGGCAGGCTGGCCATCGGCTTAGATTCTAGGTTGCTGCCGGTACCTGAGCCAACGGACACGATCCCAGACCAGCACCACGGCGCAGCCAGTTACCAGCACCAACCACAAGGCAGGGGTGTCGTACTTGCTCGCGATGCCGATTGCCCCGCCGAAAATGGCGAGCATGCCCATCCGGAACTCATGCCGCGCCGCGTAGCGGTCCTTCACGGTTTGCCCCGGGACCTTGCGATGACGATGCGCCACCGCTCCGGCGCGCGGGAGCAGCGGCCGACGGCACAGGGTGATCAGTTGCCATCCTGCGATTAGCAGCCCGCTGGCCACGGCGAACGCGTAGATGACGGTGGGTAGCGACATCAGCAGCCATTCACACATACTGGGCGCTCGGCCCAGGTGTACCAGTCCTTGGGCTTGTGGACGAACAGGCGCGTGCCGATCTTCAGGTTGGAGGCAATCAGGTCCCCCTTCGCATAGGTGTTCCAGGTCTTGCCATTTGTCACCTGCCAGTAAATTCCGTGAGAGTCGCCGCAGCTGTCCAGAGTGACGTCTTCGTTGTAGTGGAAATCACCCATGCAGAGGCCGTCGCCCTTGCCGGTGTAGACATGCTTCCCCTTGTAGAGGTACTTCTTGACCAACTTGTAAGACTTGTGGGCTGCCTTGATAATCGCCCAAACGGTGATCCCGTCCCCGACGTCTGAGAGGATAACAAGGATCACGTTGTCGGTCCCCTTGATGACCCCGTTGGTCCTCTTGGAGACCCCGTTGGCGGTATCGGAAATGCAGTTGTTCTGGCTGTGGTACAGGCAGATCGCGTACCCAACCAGTCCGCTGGTATCCGGTTTGCTGTGGATGATGATCGGCGGCCCTGGTTTCAGGTCCGCCGATCGCCCAGGTGGCACCCGCTGGGCGTGCGCTGCAGCCCGGACGTATACCGGTGGCCCTGCGCGGCCAGGTAAAGCCGACGCTGCGGTGATGGATGTCAGGGCGAGTGCTACGCCTGCTGTGGCGGCGATCACCATTCGGATATAACGTGACGAGCTACGCATGACAGACCCCCTTGGGTCATGCTCCTTATTCAGGATCATCCCGACGGCTCTCTCACCCGGTTTGCTATAGTTCGGAAGTATACGCCAGCCGGCCGAGGACGTCACCGACGAAACCGCCGCTGCCGCCCCCCAGGAATCCACTCCCGCCACCTCCGCGGCTGCCCAACCCGGCCGCCGCGGTGGCCGCTGCGCCCACGTTCCGCAGACCGACGAGTGGCTGCCCAGACCGCCACCCGCCGCGATGATCTGGTCACCTGGACCAAATGCACGTCGTGGCACGTATAACACCAGGGACGCCTTGTCGTATCCGCCGCACATTGCTCGGACGCGCGGCCAGCGCCGCCGGGTGCGGGCGGCAGTCGGCGAGCAGCAACGCAAATGGCTCGAAGCCGTCCCCACCCTAAAGACGCCCAGCAGCCACCCCAGCTATGCCGCACTAGGGCAGAATTTTGGCGGTCGGAGCCTGAAAACCAGATCAGGAACGATCATCCACTTCGAGGTGGTCGCCCGCGCCTACCGCTAGACGCTCAGCCCCGCCGCTGTGGCGTGCCCGTTCCGTGCCCGATTGATCGGTAAAGCACGGACACTCACGGTCACTCACGGGACCAACGTCAAATCGGTGACCTGCGTAAGCGCTGCTCTGGCAGGCTACAGTCGCAGCCTTCCAAGCTGGTCATGCCGGTTCGATCCCGGTCGCCCGCTCCACAATCTCAGCGCTAAGGCCCAGCTCAGTACACGTTTTCGGGCACTGACACCCTGGCTGGCCGACATCACGAATTGAGTGCTCGCCACACGCGACTGGCCCGGCACGCCAAAGGGCTGCCCTCTCTGCCCGCTCCCGACCAGGACCTATGAACTGCTACAGAAGTTGAAAGGCTTGGGTTTCGGAATTGCCGTGATCACTCGACTTTCGCGGTTATGCCGCGAGGTCTTCCCAGGCCAGGCGGATGACGTTGATTTCTTCAGGGGTTGGCTGGTCGGGGCGAGATGCCTGAAATCTTGCGGCGATGAGGACCCGGCGGAGCTTGGCGGCCATGTCGGCGGTCGATGGCCGGGCCTTGGCGCGGTACCAGGGAGCGCGGGCGCGGTGGTCTTCGACATCGGCGGGATGGTGGCCGGCGGTGGCGTACCAGGTGACGGTGATCGCCTGGCAGGCGAGCTGGAACGGGATGGCCCGCTCGGCGGCGCGGGCGGTGCGGTTGCGGGCCTGCCCGGCACCGAAGATCTGCTTGCTGTCTTCTATCGCGACCTCCACGCTCCACCTGGCTGGGTAGCGTTCGATGACCTGGGCGGGGGCAGTCTCACTGGACATGTCAGGCGGCCGCGGCGCGGCGGGCATCATGATGGCGTGCGACGAGTGGTCATCCTCGGCCGGGGCGGCGCGGGCAAGTCGGCCCTGGCACGGCAGCTCAGCGACGTGACAGGCATTCCCGCCGTCGAGCTCGATGCGCTGTTCTGGCAGCCCGGCCCTGCCCCGATGGACCCGTCCCGGTGGGCTGCCTGCCAGCACGAGCTGGTCCAGCGCAGCTGCTGGATCCTGGACGGCGACCTCGGACCTTATGACACGGCGCTGGAGGTCCGGCTGCGGGCAGCCGACACCATCGTCGTCTTGGACTTCACCTTCCTGCGATGCGCCTGGCGGACGCTGCGCCGAGGCCCCGAGCAGGCAGAATACTGGCGCTGGGTGCGGGCTTACCGGCGCCGCAGCCTCCCGGATGTCATGCGGGCAATCAGCTCTGAAGCGCCCCACGCGAAGCTCTACGTCCTGCGCAATCCCGCCATGGTGCTGCGCTTCGCAGACGAAGTCCGGCAGACAGCCGCGCAAGAACGCCGCAGCGGGTGAGCGGATAACTCTGCCGGCAGTCATGATCGTCGGCTAACCACAAACGTGCGAAAGTCGAGTGATCATGGACGGCGTGTCGGCGTGATCCCGGCCGGCGGATGATCTAGGCCGGAATGTATGAGGTACCCGGATAGTGGCGGCCTGTCCGCTCAGGGACGGGTCCGGCGTGAGATGGTGCGGCTGCAGGCCGCGCAGATGTTTGAGCAGGAAGTCGGGCCGGTGCAGGTGGCGCAGCGGTTGCGGGTCAGCGCGAAGTCGGCGTATCAGTGGCGGCGGCGCTGGCGGGCCGGCGGCGCGGCCGCGCTGGCATCAGGGGGGCCGGGCGGGGCGGTGTGCCGCCTGTCGCCAGCGCAGCTGGCGAAGCTGCGGGCGGCGCTGGACGGCGGGCCGGCGGCCTGGGGCTGGAACGAGGACCAGCGGTGGACCCTGGCCCGGGTGACGGCGCTGATCGGGCGGCTGTTCCACGTGCGGTACACGCTGCGCGGCACGTCGTACTTACTGCACCGCATCGGCTTCACCCCGCAGGTGCCGGCGCGCCGGGCCGTCGAGCGGGACGAGGACGCGGTGACCGCGTGGCGGGCGGTGACCTGGGCGAAGGTACGAGGCTAGCGGCGGCGACCGGAGCGTGGATCTGCTTTGAGGACGAGGCTGGTCAGACCCTGCGCCCGCCGAAGGCCCGCACCTGGTCCCGCCGCGGGCACACCCCCGTGGTCAGGGTGTCCGGCAAGGGATCGGGCCGGGTGTCGGTGGCGGGCCTGGTGTGCCTGCGGCCGGGCGCGCGAAGCCGCCTGCTCTACCGGATGCGCATCCACCGGGGACGCAAGGGCGAGCGCCGCAGCATGTCCGAAGCCGATTACGCCGGCCTGATCACCGCCGCGCACCAGCACCTGCATGCCCCGGTCATCCTGATCTGGGACAACCTCAACACCCACATCAGCACTGCGATGCGCACGTTCACTGACGCTCATGACGACTGGCTGACCGTCGTCCGGCTGCCCGCCTACGCCCCCGACCTCAACCCCGCCGAAGGGGCCTGGGCGAACATGAAAAACGGCCTGGGCAACCTCATGGCCAGCAACGCCGGCCAGCTCGCCGCCATCGTCAGGAACCGGCTCAAGCGCATCCAGTACCGGCCCGCCCTCATCGACGGATTCCTCGCCCAGACCGGACTCACCCTCGAACCCCAGCCGCCATAGCAGCCGCTGAAGAGGGGGTGACCTGGGCGGGAAGAGCGCCGACAAGACCGTCTGTGCGGTAGTAAGCCAAGCCTCTCGGGCCGGCAACGTGGTCGCTCTTCCCGCTGATGCCAGCCTGGCAGAGACACCAGGCGACCGCAAGCTAGCGCCACCCCCGGGCCCCGGGGTCCACCCAGACCCCAGCCTTTCAATCTCTGTAGCTGCCGCTCGTCAGAACGGGTACGCGGGCAGGTCGCCGCGGACCGTGATCCACTGCGTCTCGGTGAAGGCGTCCAGGTTGGCCCTGGCCCCGCCGAGCCGGCCGCCGTTACCGGATGCGCCGACCCCCCCGAACGGGATCGTCGCCTCGTCGTTGACGGTCTGGTCGTTGATATGCACCAGGCCCGCCGGGATCCGCTCGGCGATCTCGAGGCCCTGGTAGACGTCCCTGGTGAGGATGCCAAGGGACAGGCCGTAATCGGTACCTCCAGCCAGCTCCACCGCATCGTCGATGGAGTCGAACGGTGTTACTGGCGCGACCGGGCCGAAGATCTCCTCGGCGTAAGCGGGAGCTGAGGTCGGCACATCGGCAAGCACGGTCGGCCGGTAGAACAGGCCCTGGTAGGTACCGCCGGCGAGCAGCATCGCGCCCGCATCGATGCTGGTGGTGACGATGCGGTGCACGTTGTCGCGCTGCTGCTCGTCGATCAGCGGCCCGAGCGCCACCTGCTCCTTGTTGGGGTCGCCCACCGGCAGCCGCTCGGCCCGGGCCGCAAGGGCCATCGCGTACTCCTTGGCGATCGAGCTGTGCACCAGGTGCCTGCTGGCGGACATGCAGATCTGGCCCTGATGGATGAAGGAGCCGAAGGCGCCCACCGAGGTGGCCCGCTCAATGTCAACGTCGGGCAGCACGATCAGTGCCGAGTTGCCGCCCAGCTCCAGGTGGACCCGCTTCAGATGCTCGCCGGCCAGCCGCGCGACGGCGCGGCCCGCCCTGGTGGATCCGGTGAACACGATCACCCGGATGTCGGGATCGGTGACCACTGCCTCGCCGGTGCCAGGCGCGCCAGGCAGGACGTGCAGGAGGCCGCCGGGCAGCCCGGCCCTGGCGAAGATCTCGGCCAGCACCACACCACCGCTGACCGAGGTCCGCGGGTCCGGCTTGAGGATGACCGCGTTACCCAGCGCGAGCGCGGGCGCGACCGACCGGATGGACAGGATCGTCGGGACGTTGAACGGCGCGATCACGCCAACCACTCCGGCCGGCACGTGCCGGGCCAGGCTCAGCCGGGGCTGCTGGGTCCGCAGCACGTCCCCGTAAGGCTGCGAGGCGAGCGCGGCCGCCTCGTAGCACTCATCGGCGGAGACATGCACCTGCAAATCGCCCATCGGCGGGATGGCGCCGGTTTCCCTGGTCAGCCACATCTTGATCTCATCCGCATGGGAGTTCCACAGATCGCCCGCGCGCCTCAGCACGGCGGCCCGCTCGCCGTAGGACGCAGCGGCCCAGCCCCGCTGGGCCTCCTTGGCCCGGCGCGCCGCCCTGCGCACGTCGGATGGAGTGGCGTAGCCGATCCTGCCGAGCTCCTCCCCGGTGGCCGGCTCGGTCACCGCGTGCTCGCCACCGGAACCTGCCCGCCAGCCATCCGAAAAGATCTTGCCCTGCCAGGAACCTGAATCCAGCAGACTCATGCCCTCGCCTCTCCGCTCCGATATTTGTCCGGTCAGATGCGCGCCAGGCGACCACCTGTCCGCATTCTGGTCGATAACCGCTCCGTCCGATCATGGCGGTTCCAGCTATGCGCCTGTCAACACCCTTCGCCCCGGTTTGCCGAACGGTCTCCCGGGCCGCCGGGCAGGAGAGGTAACGGATCACTGAATCTACGGGTTCACGGACTGCCGGGCGCGGGGTTCAGGGACTGCCGGGCGGGGCTCGCCACTGCCGGTCTAGCGGGCTCCCGGACTGCACGGCCACGCTGACAGGGGCTGGCCCGTAGGATCGGCATCGTGCTGGAAGACTCAGAGGTCAGCCGGATCCTGGTGATCACCGCCCATCCTGATGACGTCGACTTCGGGGCGGCCGGCACGGTCGCGCGGTGGACCGGCGCCGGGACCGAGGTCAGCTACTGCATCGTCACCGACGGCGACGCAGGCGGCAGCGATCATTCGATATCGCGCCCGGAAATGGCCACCCTGCGCCGCGCCGAGCAGACCGCGGCGGCTAAGCACGTCGGTGTCGACACAATCCGGTTCCTCGGCTATCCCGACGGCCGCCTTGAGGCCACGATCGAGCTGCGCAAGGATCTCGCGCGGGTGATCAGGCAGGTCCGGCCGGACCGGCTGATGTGCCCCTCACCCGAGCGCAACTATGCCCGGCTCGGCGCGAGCCATCCAGACCATCGCGCGGCGGGCTCGGCGGCTCTGGACGCGGTCTACCCGGACGCGCGGAACCCGTTTGCCTTTCCTGACCTGCTCGGCGAGGAGGGCCTCGACGCGTGGATAGTCCGGGAGGTATGGGTCAGCGGCACCCCGGCCCCGAACCACTACGTAGACATCACTGAGGTATTCAGCCGTAAGGTCGCGGCACTGCGAGCGCACGTGAGCCAGACCGGCCACATGGACGGCCTCGAGGACATGCTGCGGGGCTGGCTGGCCCGCTCGGCCGCCCAGGGCGGCCTGCCGGACGGCCGGCTCGCGGAGGCCTTCCAGGTGCTGGACACCGGCTGAGGCCAAGGCAACCGCGAGACCGCCGTGCGCGGCGCTTTGACCATGCCGTGACGCCGCGCGCGCCCTGGCGATCTCGCCGGCTGTGCTGCTGATGGACGAGCCGTGGTCGGCACTCGACCCGGCCTCCACCCGCCGGATCGGGGAAACCATCGGCGAGCTGGCGAGCCGGGTCACGATCGTCATCGTCACGCACAACATGCAGCAGGCCCAGCGCGTCTCGGAATACTGCGCCTTCTTCCTGGCCACGGAGAACGCGCCGGGGCACATCGTCGAGGCCGGGCCGGCCGGGCAGATCTTCTCGGATCCGGCCGACCCCAGGACCGCTGGCTACGTGCAGGGACGATTCGGCTGATCAAGGTCCCTGCCAGGTACTGGTGCGGCGGCCCCGGCACGTCCTAGGTTGGGCTTCAGGCGCAACTGCCGTCTCCGGGAGGGGTCCGCGCATGATGCAAATCACCGTCACAGTCGACGGAGCGAGCTATGTCGACCAAGTGGAACCACGACTGCTGCTCGTCCACTACCTCAGGGAAGTAGTGGGGAAGACCGGTACTCCGATCGGCTGCGACACGTCCAACTGCGGTACGTGCACCGTGCTGATGGACGGCGAGTCGGTCAAGAGCTGCTCCGTGCTGGCCGTGCAGGCGGACGGCAGCGAGATCACCACCATCGAGGGGCTCGCGAACGGCGAGTGGCATCCGCTGCAGCGCGCCTTCCACGAAGAGCACGCACTGCAGTGCGGCTACTGCACGCCCGGGATGATCCTGGCGGCCGCGGACCTGCTCCGCGAGAACCCCCATCCGAGCGAGCAGGAGATCCGCGACGGCCTGGAGGGCAACCTCTGCCGGTGCACCGGCTACGAGAACATCGTCCGCGCCGTGAAGCGCGCTGCCGAGGCGGGAGTGCAGCCATGACCACGCAGACGCAGGCGCCAGCAGCCGAGCTCGGCCGGGCCCGGCCCCGCAAAGAGGACGCCAGGCTCATCACCGGCCAGACCAACTGGACCGACAACATCACCCTGCCCGGCATGGTCCACATGGCTTTCCTGCGCAGCCCGTATGCGCACGCGAAGATCACCTCGGTGGACGTCAGCGCCGCCAGGCAGGTCCCCGGCGTGATCGCGGCGTTCGCCGGCGCCGACTTCGCCGGCGAGCAGGGCAGCCTTCCGTGCGCCTGGCCGGTCACCCCGGACATCGTGATCCCCGCGCACCCGCCGATGGCCGTCGACGAGGTGCGGTACGTCGGCGAGGCTGTCGCCTGCGTCATTGCGCGGAACCGGTATACCGCCGCCGACGCGCTCGCAGCGATCGACATCAACTACCAGCCGCTGCCGCCGGTGCTGGACATCCGCACCGCGCTCGACGAAGGCTCGCCGAAGGTGCACGAGGCGGGCAACAAGAGCTACGAATGGGTCTTCGCCAACGGCGACCTGGACGCCGCCTTCCGCGACGCCCCGGTGGTGCTCGAGCGCAACTACCGCCAGCAGCGGCTGATCCCGAGCGCGATGGAGCCGCGCGCCGTGGTTGCCTCGTGCGTAAGCGGCGAGTTCACGCTGTGGTCGTCAACCCAGATCCCGCACGTACTGCGCTTCGCGCTCGCGGCGTTCTTCGGCATCCCCGAGCAGAACATCCGGGTGATCGCGCCCGATGTCGGCGGCGGCTTCGGCTCCAAGCTGCAGGTCACCGCCGAGGAGGTGCTCGCGGTGCTGGTCGCCCGGAAGATCGGCAGGCCGGTCAAGTGGACCGAGTCGCGCAGCGAGGGCAACATGACCGTGCACCACGGCCGGGACCAGTGGCAGCGGATCAGGATCGCCGCCGATGGCGACGGCCGGATCCGCGGCCTCTCGGTGGACCTGCTGGCCGACATGGGCGCCTACCTGATGCTGGTGACGCCGGGCGTCCCGCTGCTCGGCGCGTTCATGTACAACAGCATCTACAAGATGGACGCCTACTCGTTCCGCTGCACCGGCGTCTTCACCACCAAGATGCCGACCGATGCCTACCGCGGCGCCGGACGGCCCGAGGCGACCTTCGCGATCGAGCGGACCATGGACGAGCTCGCCGCCGAGCTCGGCATCGAGCCGCTGGCGCTGCGGGAGCTGAACTGGATCGGCCACGACGAGTTCCCTTACACGACCATTTGCGGCCTGACCTACGACTCGGGGAACTACGAGGCGGCGACGGCCAAGGCCAGGGAACTATTCGGCTACGACGAGCTGCGCAGGGAACAAGCAGAACGGATAGCCCGGGGGGACCCGGTCCGCCTGGGCATCGGCATCTCCACCTTCACCGAGATGTGCGGTCTCGCGCCGTCCCGGGTCCTCGGCTCGCTGGCCTACGGGGCGGGCGGCTGGGAGAACGCCTCGATCCGGATGCTGCCGACCGGCAAGGTCGAGGTGGTGACCGGGTCAAGCGCGCACGGCCAGGGTCACGAGACGGCCTGGAGCCAGATCGTCGCCGACCAGCTAGGGATCCCTTTCGAGGACATCAGGGTGCTGCACGGCGACACCCAGATCTCGCCCAAGGGCATGGACACCTACGGCTCGAGGTCACTGACGGTCGGCGGCATGGCGCTGGTCTCGGCCTGCGACAAGGTGATCGCCAAGGCCAAGGTCATCGCGTCCAAGATGCTGGAGGCACCGCCGGAAGAAGTCACCTTCTCCGGCGGCGCGTTCTCCGCGGGCGGCGGCGCGGTCAAGACCATCCAGGAGATCGCGCTGGCCGCCTTCTCGGCGCACGACCTGCCGGACGGGGTGGAGCCCTCGCTGGACTCCGACGCCACCTACGACCCGGACAACTTCTCCTTCCCGCACGGCACGCACCTGTGCGCGACCGAGGTCGACACCGAGACCGGCATGGTCTCGATCCGCTCCTACGTCGCGGTCGACGACGTCGGCAAGGTGGTCAATCCGCTCATCGTCGAGGGCCAGGTGCATGGCGGCATCGCCCAGGGCATCGGCCAGGCGCTGTATGAGGAGGGCGTCTACGACGACGAGGGGAACCTGGTGACCAGCACGCTGGCCGACTACCTGATACCGTCCGCGGCCGACCTGCCGTCCTATGTCACCAGCAGGACCGAGAGCCCGGCCGACAACCGGCTCGGCGTCAAGGGCGTCGGCGAGGCCGGCACCATCGCCTCCACTCCGGCAGTGGTGAACTCGATCATCGACGCGCTCCGCCCGCTCGGGGTCAGGGATGTCGCGATGCCCTGCACGCCGGAACGCGTCTGGCGGGCTATCCAGAGTGCTCAGGGCGGCGAACAGGCTAGCGCGGCCCAGCAGCGCGAGGCCCGGCAGAGTGACCGGGCCCAGGCCAACAGCCCGCAGGGCATCGCCGGCCAGGGTGACGAGGCACAGCAGGCCGGAGGCGCGGCATGATCCCGGCGGAGTTCGACTATGTCCGGCCAGCCTCGCTGGCGGAGGCTATCCGGGCGCTGGCCGACGGCGGCGAGGACGCCAAGGTGATCGCCGGGGGCCAGAGCCTTCTGCCGCTGCTGCGGCTCCGGCTCGCCTATCCGGAACTGCTCGTTGACGTCGGCGGCCTCGCGGAGCTCCGCGGGGTGACCGACGCGGGCGGCTCGCTGCTGATCGGGTCCAGGACAACCCATTACGACCTGGTCCGCGACCCGCTCATCGACCAATACTGCGGGATCCTCGCGCAGGCCGCGGCCACCGTCGCCGACCCTGCGGTGCGGCATCGCGGCACCCTGGGCGGCTCGCTCGCGCACGGCGACCCGGCGGGTGACCTGCCCGCGGTGGTGCTGGCGCTCGGCGCGACGCTGATCGCGCGCGGGCCTGGCGGGGAGCGCCAGATCGCGGCCGGCGAGTTTTTCGCCGACTACCTGACCACCGCGCTGGACCCGGGCGAGATCCTGACCGGTATCTCCATTCCCAAGCTCGGGCCGGACTGGGGCTTCCGTTATGAGAAGTTTCACCGGACCGCGCAGGCGTGGGCCACCGTCGGGGTCGCGGCACTTGCCAGGCGATCGAACGGACACGTCGCCGAAGCCAGGATCGGTCTGACTAACATGGGCACCGTGCCGGTACGGGCAACGGCGGCTGAGGCCGCAGCAGCAGGAGTGGAAGCGAGCCGCGCAGCACTGAACGAGGCGGCCGCCCACGCAGCGGAGGGCACCGAGCCCCCCGCCGACCTGCACGGGGCACCCGACTACCGGCGGCACCTGGCTCGCGTACTCACCGGCCGGGCACTCGCAGCGGCGGCAGGAGTCTGACAGATGGAACTGGAGCACTCATTCACCGTCCCGGTCCCCGAGGAACGGGCGTGGGAAGTGCTGCTGGATGTTGAGCGGGTGGCGCCGTGCATGCCGGGCGCCACCCTCGACTCGGTGGATGGCGACGTCATCTCCGGCCGGATCAAGGTCAAGGTCGGCCCGATCGCGATGACCTACGCGGGCACGGCACGGTTCACCGAGCGCGATCCCAGCGCCCATGCCGTCACCCTTGAGGCGTCGGGCAAGGAGACCCGCGGCGCCGGCACGGCGTCGGCAACCGTGCGTTCGATGCTCGAGGGCCAGGGCGATCAGACTCATGTGATCGTGCACACGACGCTGAACGTGACCGGGCGGCCGGCCCAGTTCGGCCGGGGCGTGATGGCGGAGGTGGGCGGCAAGCTGATCGGCATCTTCGCCGCCAACCTGGCCGGCATGCTCACCGCGGACCGCTCACCCGCAGCCGCAGCCGTCACCGACAAGTCCGCCGCAGCCGACCAGGCGCCGCTGGCCGGGCAGGCGGCCGCGTCCGCCGCCGGGAGCGACCAGGCAGCCGGGGGCGGCCAGGCAGCGGCCCAGTCCGCCACCGGAATCGGCGGCGAAACGGCCGCCGCGTCCGCTGCCGCTGCCGCGGCAGCAGACCTGGCGCTGCCGGTCGAGGAACTCCAGCTCACGCTGCGGTCCTACAACAGCCTCCGCAGGGACGGCATTCACACGGTCGGCGAGCTGGCCGCCCGCACCAGTGAAGAGCTGCTGGCCATCGACAACATCGGCCCGGCGTCGGTCGAGGAGATCAAGCAGCGGCTCGCCGCCAGGGGCCTGTCACTCAGCACGTCCCGCGCCAGCGCCAACGGAATGTCCGGCGGTCCGGCAGCCGCCGGTGGCCAGGCGGCCACCGGCGGCGAGGCGGGCGTGGGCGGCCCGGCAGCTGGCCAGCCGGCACCTGGCGGCTGGCCCCGGCTGGACGCCAGGCCGCCCCAGGATGACGCCATCGACCTGCTCAGCGTCGCTGGCGTCCCCGTACTCAAGCGCGCCCTGCCCGTCGCCGCGCTCCTGCTGGTGATTCTCGTGGCACTAGGCTTGCGGCGCCGCAAGCGCCGGGCCAGCCGCTAGCGGTCCTGCTGGCCCGGGATCGCCCCGGCTGCCGCGCCCATTCCCCCGCTCCCGGGACCCGCAGCCTGGGCAGCGGACCTTGCCGCATGAACCCTCCGCGCGCCCGGCCGCGCCCAAGGGGAGCCGGACGGTTCGCTTATTGTGGGGATGTGATCACCTTCTCCGCCGATCGGTCCTACGCGGCCGAGCTTGACGCGGCAGACCCGCTGGCCAGCTTCCGTGACCGCTTCGTGCGGCCCGGCCAGGCGCAGATCTACCTGGACGGCAATTCGCTCGGGCCGCTGCCGCTGGCGACTCAGGCCCGCATCAGCGAGGTGGTCGGCCAGGAGTGGGCATGGGGCCTGGTCCGGTCCTGGAATCAGTGGATCGAGCTCCCCCGGCGGGCCGGGGAGGCGATCGGGCCGCTGGTAGGGGCGGCCTCCGGCCAGGTCATCGTCTGCGACTCCACGACGATCAACCTGTACAAATTGACCTGCGCGGCGCTGGATGCCCGGCCTGGCCGGACGGTCATCGTGACCGATGACGACAACTTCCCGACCGACCGCTACGTGCTGGCGGGAATCGCGGCACAGCGCGGCTGCGAGTTGCGGTTGATCCGCACCGATATTGATCAGGGTGTCAGCGAGAGCGCGGTGCGTGACGCGATCGATGACCGCACGGCGCTGGTGAGCCTCTCGCACGTGGCCTACCGCAGCGGCGCGCTCGCTGACATGGAGAAGATCACCGAGATCGTGCACGAGGCGGGCGCACTTGTCCTGTGGGACTTGTCCCATTCGGTCGGCTCCGTGCCGGCCGAGCTTGATGCGTGCGGCGCCGACCTGGCTGTCGGCTGCACGTACAAGTACCTCAATGCCGGGCCAGGATCGCCCGCATTCCTTTATGTCCGCGCTGGCTTGCAGGAGCAACTGCGCCAGCCGATCTGGGGATGGTTCGGTCAGCGGGGGCAGTTCGCGATGGGCCCGCGGTACGAGGCGGCGCCGGGGATCGACGCGTTCATGACCGGAACGCCGCAGATCATCGGCACCGCCGCGGTCGAGGAAGGCGCCCGGCTGCTCGGCGAGGCCGGGATGGGCCGGCTGCGCGCCAAGGGCAGCGCGCTGACCGGGTACCTGATCAGCCTGGCGGACGCGTGGCTGGCCCCGTACGATTTTGCGCTGGCCTCGCCACGGGACGCCGCGCGCCGTGGCTCGCATGTCTGCCTGCGTCACCCCGCGGCCTGGCGGATGAGCCAGGCGCTGATCAATGCCGGGGTGATCGGCGACTACCGTACGCCGGACCGGCTCAGGCTCGGTCCGGCGCCCATCATCACCCGCTTCCGCGACGTCTGGGACGCGCTCGACACGCTCCGCCGCATCGCCGCCGACCCGCTCTCCTACGCGGAGCTACACACTGAGCCTGCCCGGGTGACGTGACCCAGGCTGCGGTTCTCTACTCCCACTCGATGGTGGCCGGCGGCTTGCTCGTCACATCCAGCACTACCCGGTTGATTTCGGGCACCTCGTTGGTAATCCGGGTCGAGATGGTGGCCAGCACCTTGTCGGGCAGCCGCGCCCAGTCCGCGGTCATCGCGTCCTCGCTGGTCACCGGGCGCAGGACGACCGGGTAGCCATAGCTGCGGCCATCGCCTTGCACCCCGACAGTGCGCACGTCCGCCAGCAGCACGACGGGGCACTGCCAGATCTCGCGGTCAAGGCCAGCCGCCGAAAGTTCCTCGCGGGCGATGGCGTCGGCGGCGGCCGCGATCCGCAGCCGCTGTGGCGTGACCTCGCCGATGATCCGGACCGCGAGGCCGGGTCCGGGGAACGGCTGCCGCCAGACGATCTCGGCTGGCAGGCCGAGTTCCGCGCCGACCTGGCGCACCTCATCCTTGAACAGCGTCCGCAGCGGCTCTACCAGCTCGAAGCGGAGGTCGTCGGGGAGCCCGCCGACGTTATGGTGCGACTTGATGCTGGCGGCGTGGGATCCGCCACCGGACTCCACGACGTCAGGGTAGAGGGTGCCCTGCACCAGGAAGCCCACCTCGGTGCCGTGGCTGCCGGGGTCGGCCGAGATCTCCCGCTCGGCCTGCTCGAAGGCACGGATGAACTCGCGTCCGATGATCTTGCGCTTCTGCTCCGGGTCGGTCACGCCCGCCAGCGCTGCGGCAAACTCCGCAGCCGCGTCCACGACCTTGAGGTCCACCCCGGTAGCGGCCACGAAGTCCTCTTCCACCTGCACGGCCTCGCCCGCGCGCAGCAGGCCGTGATCGACGAAGACACAGGTCAGCCTCGATCCGATCGCGCGCTGCACCAGCGTGGCTGCCACCGCCGAATCCACGCCGCCGGACAGGCCGCAGATCGCCCGGCCAGGCCCGACCTGCTCCCTTATGCGTTCTACCTGCTCCTCGATGACACCGCGCATGGTCCAGGTAGGACGGCAGCCCGCCGCCGCAAGGAAAGCGCGCAGCACCGCCATTCCGTGTTCGGTGTGGGCCACCTCCGGGTGGAACTGGACGCCGTAGAGCCCGCGGCGCGGATCCTCGGCCGCCGCCACCAGCGTCGCGGCTGTCCGGGCGGTCACAGTGAACCCTGGCGGGGCGGCCGCGCAGGTGTCGCCGTGTGACATCCACACCTGCTGGCGGACGGGCAGGCCGCCGAGCAGCCTGCCGCCCGCGCCAGCGCCGGCCGCAGCGCCAGTCTCGTCCGGCGGCCCGGGCGCAAGCAGCTCAAGCGCGGTGGCGCCGTATTCACCGCTGCCGGTGTGCTCCACCCGGCCGCCGAGGCCGGCCATCATCAGCTGGAAGCCGTAGCAGATGCCGAGGACCGGAACCCCGGCCGCCAGCAAGCCAGCCGGGGCGGCTGGCGTGCCTGGCGCGTAGACCGACGCGGGGCCGCCGGACAGGATGATCGCCGACGGCCTGAGTTCGAGCATCTGCTCAACACTCATCGTCGGCGGCACGATCTGCGAATAGACCTGGCATTCGCGCACCCGGCGCGCGATTAGCTGTGCGTACTGGGCGCCGAAATCGACAACGAGAACGGTGTCCGGCGCACCGGAGATGGCGGTGTCACCAGCTGAGCGCACCTGACCGCCTTCCCCTGGCAGCTGCCGTGGCCAGGCCGCCGGTGCAGGATGCCGGCCGGGGTCCCGGCCGGATCAGGCGTCCCAGTCTAATGCGCAGCACCGTCAGCCTCGGCTTGCCCGGCAGCAGCCACCTGGCCCACCCGGACTCTGGCAATGCGCCTGCCATCCAGTTGCGTCACGGCTAGCTTGCGCCCTGATACCTCCACTGACTCGCCTTCGCCGGGCAGGTGACCGAGGACAGCAAGGACATATCCGGCAACGGTCTCGTACGGCCCCTCGGGCAGCTCGACCCCGGTCTGCTCGGCGAATTCATCGAGGTTGAGCAGGCCGTCGACCTCAAGCTCACCGCCGCGCAGCTGCTTAGGGGGCCCCACATCGATGTCGTACTCGTCCTGGATATCGCCGATGAGCTCTTCGACGAGGTCTTCCAGGGTGATGATGCCCGCGGTGCCCCCGTACTCGTCCAGCACGATCGCCAGGTGCGCACGGTCGCGGCGCATCTCCGACAGCGCGGGCAGCACCGTCTTGCTGATCGGCAGCAGCTTCACCGGACGGACCACGTCGCCGACGCGCGTCGAGGGCGGCGTGTCACGGTCGAAGAGGTCGCGGGCGTGCACGAAGCCGATCACGTCGTCGTAGGACTCCTGGTACACCGGGAATCGCGAGTACGGCGCGCCTGCGGCTATCGCCGCGGCTTCGGACAGCGGCATCGAGGCGGGCAGGAACTCCACCTCGGTCCTGGGCACGAGAACCTCGCGCACCTGCCGCTTTCCCGCATCGAACACCTCGCCGACAATCCGCCGTTCGTCGGCGGACAGCGCCTGGGTTCCGGCTACCAGGTCACGGAGTTCCTGCTCGGTCATCACGCCGCGGGCAACCCCCGGGTCGCCGCCGAGAGCCTTGACGACGATATTGGTGCACCTGGACAGCAGCCAGACCAGCGGCCTGGCCACCGTGGCGAGCCGGTCCAGCGCCGGGGCCGCCAGCACCGCCACGCGCTCGGACCGCTGCAGGGCGATCCGCTTCGGCGCCAGCTCGCCGAAGATGAGCGTGAAGATCGAGATCGCCAGCGTCACCACGATGAGCGAGACCGCGGACGCCAGGCCTGGCGGCATGTGGTGAACGAGATGCTTTCGCAGCGCGGCCGCCAGGGTGGCCGCCCCGACCGCGCCGGACAGCAGCGTCGCCAAGGTGACGCCGATCTGGACTGCGGACAGGAACCTGTTGGGATCGTGCGCGAGCTTGGCAGCCCGCTGACCGCGCTTGCCGCGCCTGGCAAGCGATCGCAACTGGCCCTCGCGGAGCGAGACCAGAGCCATCTCGGCGGCCGCGAAAAAGCCGCCGATGAGGATGATGACCAGGACTAGGACGACATCCCAGCCGACGCCATTCACGTCTGGATCCCTGACCTCGCCATTGGGGCCCGGAGCGGCAGCCGCGGGCCAGCGGTTTGCGTCGACCACGGGCCGACACCACGCGATCGCGCGGTGTCGGGCCAGTCTAAGCAGTCCGGCCTGATCATGCGATGCTGGCGGGAACATATGGGATGCATCGGGGCTATGCGGCGCGCGGCGAAGGAGATAACCGACTGTGGCTGGCACACATGACGACGCGATCACCATGGCTGCCGACCTCGCCGAGCTGCGTCATGCCATCCACCGTGAACCCGAGATAGGCCTCGACCTCCCCAGGACGCAGGCCAAGGTGCTTGCTGCGCTGGACGGGCTACCGCTCGAAATCACCCCCGGACGCGCGCTCAGCTCAGTGACGGCCGTGCTGCGGGGCGGCCGGGCGGGCGGCGGGACCGTCCTGCTGCGCGGTGACATGGACGCGCTGCCTGTCACGGAGCGCACTAACGTGCCCTACTCCTCGGAGCATGACGGTGTCATGCATGCCTGCGGGCATGACCTGCACACCGCCATGCTGGCCGGCGCGGCCCGGCTGCTGTCGGCGCGCCGGGCTGAGCTTGCCGGGAATGTGATCTTCATGTTCCAGCCAGGCGAGGAAGGCTGCGGCGGCGCCGAGAGGATGATCGATGAGGGCGTCCTCGACGCCGCCGGGGAGCGGCCGGTCGCGGCGTACGGACTGCACGTCGTCTCCAGCGTGCTGCCCGCCGGAGTGTGCGCCACCAGGCCGGGGACAATGATGGCCGCGGCCGACTCGCTCGATATCACGGTGTGCGGCCGCGGCGGCCACGGCTCGCAGCCGCACCACGCGGCTGACCCGATCCCGGCGGCCTGTGAGCTGGTGATCGCGCTGCAGACAATGGTCACCCGGCGGTTCGACGCCTTCGACCCGGTCGTGATCACCGTGGGCATGTTCCAGGCTGGCACCGCCAGCAATGTGATTCCCGATGAGGCACGGCTACAGGCCACGGTGCGCACGTTCTCGGCCGCGTCTCGCGCTGCCGCCCGGGAATACGCGCTCGGCCTCGTGCGGGGTATTACCTCCGCACACGGGCTGTCCGTCCGGGCTGAGTTCGTCGAGGGTTATCCGGTGACGGTCAATGACACCGCGGAGACGGCGTTCGCCGGGCAGACGGTGACAGGACTGTTCGGCGGCGATCGTTTCCTGCTGGCACCGAACCCGCTACCGGGGGCGGAGGACTTCTCCTACGTCCTGGAGCAGGTGCCCGGCGCCTTCGTCATGCTCGGCGCCTGCCCGCCGGGCGCGGATCCGGCGTCCGCCCCGTTCAATCACGCGGCGGACGCCGTTTTCGACGACGCGGTGCTCGCCGACGGCACGGCGCTCTATGCCGCGCTGGCGATGCGCCGGCTCGCGGCCGCAGCACCCGGCCCGTGATCGTGACGAGTTCTCAGCGGTTATCGCTGAGAACGCCTCACGATCAGGCGGCCGAGGGCCGGACCGGACGCCACCCCCCGATATCAGAGGCTGGCGACGTCCGCCTGCTTGGCCCGGACAGCCTCCGCGGCCGCCCTCAGGCCAGCAAGCTCGTCATCGGTCAGGTTGCGCTCCACCACCCGGCGCACGCCGCCGGAACCCACCTCGGCCTCGACGCCGAGATAGACACCGGAGATGCCGTATTCGCCGTCCACCCAGGCGCATACCGGAAGCACGGCACCGGAGTCCTCGGCGACTGCCCGGGCCATCCGGGCGGCGGCCGCCGACGGCGCGTAGTAGGCCGACCCGGTCTTCAGCAGGCCGACGATCTCGGCTCCCCCGGCCCTGGTCCGCTCCACCAGCGCGTCGATGTCGGCGGCGGGCAATAGCCCGGACAGCGCCTTGCCGTCAACCGTGCAGGCTGACCTGACGGGGACCATGGTGTCGCCGTGCGAGCCGAGGGTGAGCGTGCGGACGCTCAAGACCGGGACGCCGAGGCGCTCGGCGACGAAGTAGCTGAATCTCGCCGTGTCCAGCATGCCCGCCTGGCCGAGCACCCGGCGGGCCGGAAAGCCCGAGACCTTCGCGGCCAGCGCGGTCATCTCGTCGAGCGGGTTGGAGACCACGATGAGCACGGCTTCTGGCGCGTGCCTGACCACCTGCTCGGCGACGTTCCTGACGATCTTGGCGTTGACCCCGATCAGGTCCATCCGGCTCATCCCCGGCTTGCGCGGAAGGCCGGCGGTGATCACCACGATCCGCGAGCCGGCGATCACCTCATAGCCTTCGCCGGCCGGCCCTGTCGTCTGTCCGGTGACGGCGGTCTCGAAGCCTTCGACCGGACGCGACTGGTTCATATCGAGCGCGAGCCCCTCGGGCTTCCCTTCGACGATGTCAGTGAGTACGACCTCGTCAAAGATGTCGTACTCCGCGAGCCGCTGTGCGGTCGTCGAGCCGTAGAACCCGGCGCCGACGACGGTGACCTTGCCTGTGCGGGCCATCTCCCCTGATCTCCTTTACTCTGTTTCGCTGGCGCCCGGTCGCCGATCAGGACCCGGCCATCGCGGTCTGCAGGTTCGCTGCCAGCGCGGCGAGGAACTCCTGCGTGCTGAGGTACGGGGCCTCGCTGCCGATCAGCAACGCGAGGTCCTTGGTCATCTTGCCGCTGCGGACCGTCTCCACGCATACCTGCTCGAGCCGGTCGGCGAACGCGGTCACCTCGGGCGTGCCGTCAAGCTTGCCGCGGTGCGCGAGACCTCGTGTCCACGCGAAGATCGAGGCAATCGGGTTGGTGGATGTCGGCTTGCCCTGCTGGTGCTGGCGGTAGTGCCTGGTCACTGTTCCATGGGCGGCTTCGGCCTCGACGCAGTTGCCATCCGGCGTCATCAGCACGCTGGTCATCAGGCCGAGCGAGCCGAAACCCTGGGCGATGATGTCGGACTCAACGTCGCCGTCATAGTTCTTGCAGGCCCAGACGATGCCGCCGTCGCCCTTGATCACCTGGGCGACCATGTCGTCGATCAGGCGGTGCTCGTAGGTGATCCCGGCGCCCTCGAACTCGCCTTTGAACTCGCTCTCGAATACTTCGGCGAAGATGTCCTTGAACCGGCCGTCATAGGCCTTCAGGATCGTGTTCTTGGTGGACAGGTACAAGGGATAGCCGCGGTCCAGGGCGTAGCGCATGGTGGCGCGGGCGAAGTCGCGAATCGAGTCGTCGAAGTTATACATGCCCATGGCGACCCCGCCACCGGGGAACTTGGCCACCTCCAGCTCGATGAGCTCGCCTGTCCCGCCGTCGGGCCGGTAGGTGATCGTCACGGTGCCCGGTCCTGGCACCACGAAGTCAGTTGCCCGGTACTGATCGCCGTGAGCATGGCGGCCGATGATGATCGGCTTGGTCCAGCCGGGTACGAAGCGCGGGATGCTCGGAATCACGATCGGCTCGCGGAAGACCACGCCGCCGAGGATGTTACGGATGGTGCCGTTCGGCGAGCCCCACATCCGCTTCAGCCCGAACTCGGTCACCCGGTCCTCGTCCGGCGTGATCGTTGCGCACTTGACCCCGACGCCGTAACGCTTGATCGCGTTCGCGGCGTCCACCGTGACCTGGTCGTCGGTAGCGTCCCGGTTCTCGATGGACAGATCGTAGTAGTTCAGGTTGATATCCAGGTAGGGCAGGATCAGCTGCTCCTTAATGGACTCCCAGATGATCCGCGTCATCTCGTCGCCGTTGAGCTCGACGACAGGATTCACTACCTTGATCTTGGGCATGCCGTTGCTTTCCCTTCACGACGTCCTCGTCACTGCTGACGGCCTGAACTCGCCGTTCGCGAGGTTACCGGCCGTTATCCCAGGTTCGGCGCGGCCGGCCCAGGGCCAGACGGCCCTGACTTGCCCGGCAATGGTCAGGATTGCGGCGGAAGCACCAGGCCAGCGGCCAGCAATCCGGCACCGAGCGCGGCGAGCACCGCCACGTCTACCAGCCGCCGTCTGGACACGAGCATGCCTGCCCGGCGTTCCGGTAGCGCCAGCCTGGCCACGGCAGCGGCGAGCAGAATACCGGCCACTGCTAACGTACCCCCTCTGACGCTAAGTGCGTGCTCCCCCGTCAGCGCGAGCGTTACCGCCACGCCGGTAAGCGTGCCCCAGTAGGGCAGCTGGTCGCCGCGACCGCGGCCCGCAGCCGCCCGGCGGCGGTTTCGCGGCCCCGCGGCCGCACCGCCGGCTGCATCGCGTGGCACGGCCGCACGGGCCGCAGCGGCACGCTGGCGGCCGGACCGGTGCCGGACCGGCGAGCCCCCCGAGTGCCTCACCGCGAGTCCAGCGGTATCCAGGTGCGGGTGCCCTCGCCGATGTACTCGCTGTCCGGCCTGATCAGCCGGTTGTCGGCGTGCTGCTCGATGACATGCGCCGTCCAGCCCGCCATCCTGGAGATGGAGAAGACCGGCGTGAAGAGGTCGGTCGGGATGCACAGGTAGTGGTAGACGGTGGCGGCGAAGAAGTCAACGTTCGGGTAGAGGCCCTTCTCGGCGAGCACCATCTCTTCCATCCGCCGGGACATCTGGTAGTAGGTGTCGTCACCTGAGGCCGCGGACAGTTCCGCTGACATCTGCCGTAGGTGGGTGGCCCTCGGATCCTCCGTCTTGTACACGCGGTGGCCGAAGCCCATGATCTTTCCCCCGGCACGCAGCCGCGCGGCGGTCTGGGCGCCAGTCGCCTCGACCGGGTCAGCTGGTGCACCCGCCCTGATTTCCTCGAGCCCCCGCATGACTTGCTCATTGGCGCCGCCGTGCAGCGGCCCTTTGAGGGTGCCGAGTGCCGCGACGACCGCGGAATGCATATCCGAGAGTGTCGCCGCGCAGACCCTGGCCGCGAAAGTGGACGCGTTCATCGTATGGTCGGCGTGCAGCACCAGGCACGTGTCGAGGATCTGGGCCGCGCGCGCTGCCGGCGGCTGGCCGGTGAGCTGGAGCAGGAAGTTGGCGGCAAGGCTGAGCCCAGGATCAGCCGCAGGCAGCTCGCGGCCGGCCCGGATGGCATCGTAGGAGGCCACGAGCACCGGCTGCTGAGCGGTGAGCCTGGCAGCCTTGCGGATATTGGCCGCGGGCTCGTTGGAATCAGCGTCCGGGTCATCGCCGCTCGCCAGCGAGACAAGGCTGCGCAGCGCCGCCATCGGTCCCTGGTTGCGGGCGACCTCGGGCAGGAACCCGGTGACGAGCTTGCCGGGCGCGCGTCCGGCGGCGATCTCATCACGGTACCCGTCCAGCTCGGCGCGGTCGGGCGCGTGCCCGCGCTGCAGCAAGTAGGCGACCTCCTCGAAGGTCGAGTGACCGGCAAGCTGATCGATGTCGTAACCACGGTAGAACAGACGGCCTGCCTGGCCGTCTATGTCACTGAGCGCGGTAGATGCAGCGACGACATCGGCCAGCCCTCTGGACGGCTTTTCCGCCATATGCATTACCTCCTGGACGGCTCGATCGGCAGTGTACTTCCGGCGGGTGTGGATGCCCGACCCCGCTACCCCCGGGCTCCGGCGCGAGGTGCCCGCGGACCGGCGTCGGCGGCCGGCGCGGGCGCGGGCGCGGGCGCGGGCGCGCGAGTTTCCGGGCCAGGCGGGACAGCCGGCGCGCGGACGGACCGCCAGGGAGCCGCGCTAGCCAGCCCGGCTGGAGACGGTACGAACGCCGCCGGCAGGGGTAACTGAATAGTGAGCTATCAGTGGCTGCTCCGATAGGCAGGAGGAACGGTCATGCAGGCCCCCTACATTCGGCTCGAGGACACCGGCGTCGCGATACCGCTGCGGGAGGATGTAACGACCGTCGGCCGTGGCAGCTGGGTCGATGTGCGTCTCGGTGATCCGAGTGTCTCCAGGCTGCATGCCGAGATCGTCCGCCGCGGTCCGTACGTCTACGTGACTGATCTCGGTTTATCGCGCAACGGCACCAGGGTTAACGGCCGCCTGGTGGCGCGGCGGGTCCTGCAGGACGGCGATGTCCTGGCCTTCGGCTCGGCTAGGTGCCGAATAGGCGGGCTGGCCGCCGAGGACTGCGCCTCTGAGGTCGAGCTGCGCCGTCCCGCAGCGCCTGAGCTGACCCGCCGCGAACACGATGTGGTGACCTCGCTGTGCAGGCCTGCCTTGTCGGATGAGGCATTCGTCGCGCCGGCGACAGCACGAGAGATCGCTGCCGACCTAGTGGTGACGGAGGCGGCGGTCAAGCAGCACCTGCTCCGCCTCTACCAGAAGTTCCGCATCCCCGAGGGCGCTAACCGGCGGGTCAGGCTGGCCAACGAGGTCGTCGCGATGGGCCTGGTCCGGCCGCTGCCGCCGACCGAGCGGCCCGAAGAGGTAACGGCCGCTGGCGGCCTGCCCGCGATTCCCGGCACCGCCGGGCCGCCAGGGCCAGGCGGCCCGCCTGGGCCGGCGGCAGCCGAGGCGGCACCGGCCGCGGCACCGGTGCCTGACGCCGCACCGGCCGCGCCTGCCGCTGCGGTGCACGGGCAGCCGGGCCGGCTAGCTCGCACCGAGGCTGCCAGCCGGTCGGCCTGAGGGTCAGGGCTGCCTGCCGATCAGCCTGAGTACTCCGGCCCATACGTCATGCAGCAGACTGTGCGACCCAGGCAGCTGCTGGAGCCGGAGATTGAGGTTGCTGAACGGCCAGTAGAAAGGCGGATGGGTGGCGGCGGCTGCGATCGCCCCGATCGCCACCGCTGCCATGCCGATGAACACGACGGTGGCGCTGGCCGGGTTACGCCCGAGCGCGTTGAAGAACCGGGCCAGCGGCTTGCGGGAACTCGATGATCCCGGGCCGAGACCATAGAACGCGACAATCGCGCCTGCTGCGTACGCGCCTGCCTGCGGCAGCGAATGCGCGGGACTCACCAGGACAGTGACCGCCGCGGCGAGGGCGCCGGCCACGATAGCCAGCGGCGCAAGCAGCACGAGGCGGATCAGCGACCGCAGGAGCGCGACCGGCAGCACGAACATCGCCAGCGCCGGATCGGTTACCCGGCTCCCCCGGGCCGAGCGCCGTTTCGTCAGGCTGCGCCCGGTCAGGGTTCCGGCCCGCAGCGCCACCAGCGCCACCAGCGCCACCAGGGTCCCGGCTACGGGCAGCAGAACGCTGATGCTGACCGCCACCGCCACCGTCGCCACGGCGAGCAGCGGGCCGGCGCGTCCCGCCTTCCTGGCCGGCCTCGCGCCGTCAGCCGCTGCCGCGCCCCGCCCCGGCCCGGCGCCAGCCGGGATAGCGCCGCCGGCCGGCAATGCTGCCCCCGGCGGCGCTGCCCGGTCGGCCGCCGGACCGGCCTGACCGTATTGCACCGCAGGCAGGATGTCGCCGAAGTCGGCCGCGGCCCTTCGGCCCGCCCGGCCCGCCGTGGCAGCGGCGGCTACACCGGCGGCGGCGGCGCCAGGCTGCCCCCAGCCATTTGGCGCCGGCGCGCGCGGGTCCCGGCCAGCAGCGGCAGGCCGGTGATCGGTTATCGTGCCGGGCATCGCGCCGGATGCCCTGCCTGGCACAGCCGCCGGCGCTGCCCCTGCGACCAGCGACGCCGGGTCCAGCGCCGCCAGCCGGGTGCTCAGCTCCGCTGCGGACGGCCTTCTGGCTGGATCACGGGCCAGCGCATGGGACACCAGCGGCGCCAGCGGCTGCGGGAACCTGTCGAGATCCGGCTGCCCGTGCACGATCCGGTAGAAGATCGTCTCGAAGGAGCCGATCCCGAATGGCGGCCGGCCGGTCGCGGCGAAGGCGACCGTGGCGCCCCACGAGTGCACGTCGGAGGCGGGGCCGCTCTGCTTTCCCTCGATGACCTCGGGCGCGAGATAACCGGGCGTGCCCATGAACATGCCCGTCATGGTGAGCCTGGTCAGGTCGGGCGCCTGCGCGATGCCGAAATCGATCACGACTGGCTTGCCGTCCGACAGCATGACGTTGCCGGGCTTCAGGTCCCGGTGCACGACCCCCGCGGCATGCACGGCCGCCAGGGCGGATGCGAGCCCGTAAGCTAGCTTGGCGAGTGCCGGGCCGGACAGCGGGCCGCTCTCGCCGACCAGGTCCTCGAGGCTCCGGCCGTCCACGTACCTGGTGACAATGTAGGGCGGCTCGGAGGTCACGTCAGCATCAATGACCTCCGCGACGAACGGGCTGTGCACGCGGCGCATCGTCTCGACCTCGCGGGCCAGGCGGTACCGGGCGTTCGGGTCGGCGGCGACGCCCTGCCGGAGTGCCTTGACCGCGACGGGATGCCCCTGCGGATCGGCGCCCAGGTAGACAACGCCCATCCCGCCCTCGCCGAGCCGCCTGAGCACGCGGTAGTCCCCGAGCCTGTCCGGAGGCGGTTCCTGACCAGTCATGACCCCACCAGACTACGGAATGTCCCCAGCACTCATCCGCAGGACCGGTGCACGGGCCCGCGGCGGACGCCAGGCACGGACCGGCCGGCCCCGGCGATGCCCGGGCCCGCAGCCGGGGGAACCGCCGCGCGGCGCCGCTAGCTGCCGGCTACCAGCTTGCGCAGCGCTTGCGCCGCGGCCGCATTCTGCTCGGCATGCGTGACCAGCGCCCTGGCCAGCTCGTCGGCCCACACGCCCAGCTGCACAGGCTGCCGCGACAGCACGACCCCGCGGACCTCACTGCAGATCTCGGCGACCGGCAGCCCGCCCTGGACGCCCAGCGTCATGACCCGCTCGCCCAGCCGCACTGTCACCTTGGTGACCTGTCCAGGCCGGCCGCGCATCCGGTCGGACACGCTCCTGTCCCGGTCAACCGTGACGCATCCGGGCGGCAGCGCGGCACCTAGCGACTCGGTGAGCACGCGCGCATAGACGGCCACATCGGCGCTGTCGGCGCGGAGCGCGGCCGCGACCATTTCCAGCGAGAGGCTGTCCCCGGGCTCGGTCATCGCCAGGCCAGCCGGGTCAGCCAGGTCAGCGCACCGCGGTGGCGGTCCCGCTCGGTCACTCGGCGCATGAAATCTGGTTCTCCTTGAGGCGAGCAGAAAATCCATGAATAACGCGGCACGGCCGGGAGCCTGCGCCTGCCGCGCTGGCCGCCCTCACCGTCCGGCGAAGGTGGCCTTCCCCGGGCCATTCTCGAGAAAACTGCGCATTCCCGTCCGCTGGTCCTCGGTGGCGAACAGCCCGGCGAAGTGCAGCCGCTCGATCTCCAGGCCGGTGTCAAGGTCGACCTCCATGCCCTCGTCAATGGCCTGCTTGGCAGCGCGCAGCGCCATGGCTGGGCCGGTGGCATACCTGGCCACGAGGTCCCGCGCGACCTGGTAGACGTCAGCGTCGGGGACCACCTTGTCCACCAGGCCGATGGCGAGCGCCTCGGCGGCACCGACGAAACGGCCGGTAAAGACTATGTCCTTGGCTCTGGCCGGCCCGACAAGCCGCGGCAGCCGCTGCGTCCCGCCCGCCCCCGGGATCACGCCGAGCAGGATCTCCGGCTGGCCCAGCCGCACGCTCTCCCCGGCGATGCGGAAGTCCGCGCACAGCGCGAGTTCAAGGCCGCCGCCGAGCGCGTATCCAGTGATCGCCGCCACTACTGGCTTCGGAATCTTGGCTATCGCGGTGAAGGCAGCCTGCAGCCGCCCGGCATCGGCGGCCATCCGGCTGTAACTAGCCTGTGCCATCTCCTTGATGTCGGCTCCGGCGGCGAATACCTTCTCGCCCCCGTACACGATCACGGCCCGGATGTCAGGGTCGGCCGCGACCTGCGCCGCGGCCGCCGCGATCTCGATCTGGACCCGAGCGTTCAGCGCATTCATCGGCGGCCGCTCCAGGCGGATGGTAGCCACCGCCTGATCGGTCTGGACTCCTACGAACTCAGCCATGCCGCACCTCCATGCCGTGCCGCGATCCTATGCAAGACAGGCACGGCGGCGCGGCACCGCACCGGGTCAGGCCGCCGGAGCCCCGCTCTTTCCGGCGACAGGCATCCGGTCGTGACAGTCGTGCGCGCAGGCCGGGGCGGCGCAGCCGGGGCCGGCCGGTGAATCGTCACACTGGCCCAGCAGGCAGGCAGCGGACAGATCATGGCCGGGTGCCCTGGGCCGGCGCTGCGGCGCGGCCGGCCGGTCCCCCGGCGAGCCATCGGTCAGCGCCTGCCCGGCGATCGCCGCGTCCGGCGGGAGCAGCAGCCCGCCGAGCATCGTTTTCGCCAGCCGCACCATGCAGCCGCCGGTGTTCGGGCTCTCGCCGGCGAGCATGGCCGCGAACGCGTCCGCCCATGCCTGGTCCTCAGGCCGGCGCGCGTGGCGGCCCGCCCGGCGGCTCCTGGCCAGCCCCGGCCGGTCCAGGGACAGCATCACGCCCATCTCGTTTCCCCCTCGGTCACGGGCCCGGCAGGCCCGGGCCCGTTCCCTCGTGTGCCAGTCATGGCGAGCGCCTGCCCCGGGCGCGGTGGGGCAGGCGCCCGGCTGACTACTGGTCGGTCGCGCGAGGCAGCGACACGTGCTGCTGCCATCCGTTGAGGAAGCCGCGGACCTCGTTCTCGCTGTAGCGGCGATGGCCGCCAGGAGTGCGGATCGATGACAGCTTCCCGCCCCTCGCCCACCGGGTGACCGTCTTCGGGTCTACCCGCAGCATCGCGGCAACCTCGGCTGGGGTCAGGAGCCGGTTCTCTGGCTTGATCTGCGTTCTCACGACGGCTGGTCCTCTCGAGCTCGGGGTATTGGGTTCGTAACAGAAAGTAACGATGCGATCGTGTTACTTACCGCAACCGTTCTATCACAGGATGTCACGCCCCCCTGGACTTTACTGGCGTTCCGCCTGGCACGGATAGAAATTCCGGTGCGTGCCTCGGTTGTCCCTGCTAAGAGGACGCCGGATCCGGTCTTCCGGTTTACTCCGGGGCGTAACTTCACCAGCACGCTATGTCGCAGCAATGTCGCATAACCGGCGAGACCGGGGCATCGGCGCAGGCCTGCGCTGGCCAAGACCGGGCGCTAGCGAAAGGCCCCGCCTGGTCCAAACCGGGCGCTAGCGAACGTCCCCTGGTCGAAACCCGGGCCCTAGCGAAGGTCCCCGCCGCTCATCCCGGCGGTGGCCGCCGGAAATGTCACCAGGCCCAGCTCGGCAGTGCTGGACAGCAGCGGGTGGCTCGGGAGCACCCGGACCGTATAGCCGAACGGTCCCGGGCGCCCGAGCCGCACCTCGCCGGCGAAGCGCGCGGGCGAGGCCCCGGCCGGCGGCTCCTCAAGCCGGAGGTCACCAAGCGCCGGGGCGACGATTTCGTCCTGCTCGCCTGCGCGGCCGTAGACGACCTGGACGGCGACGTCGCCGGGAGCCAGCTGGCCCAGCCCGACGCCGGCCCGGACGGCAAGCACGGAGCCGGGACTTTGATCAGTGTCGTCGGCCTCGACGTGCTCGATCCTGACCTGCGGCCAGGCCTTCGTTATGCGTGCCTTCCAGGCCGCCAGCTCGCGCGCACCGCCGAACTGCCCGGCCGGGCCGGCGGCTGCCAGCGCCTTCGAGGACCGCGCGGCGGGCAGGTACAGCCCGGCCACGTACTCGCGGACCATCCGGGTCGCCTGGGCCTTGGGCCCGAGGGTCCGCAAGGTGTGCGCCACCATCTCAAGCCAGCGATGCGGCATGCCGTCAGGGCCTGAGTCGTAGAAGAGCGGGGCTACGGAATCGCCGAGCAAGTCGTACAGGCCCGTAGCCTCGAGCGTGTCCCGGCGGTCCGGATCGGTCACGCCGTCAGCAGACGGGATCGCCCAGCCGTTACCGCCGTCGTACCACTCGTCCCACCAGCCGTCGAGCACCGACAGATTCAGGGCGCCGTTCAGCGCGGCCTTCATGCCCGAGGTGCCGCATGCCTCCAGGGGGCGCAGCGGGTTGTTGAGCCAGACGTCGCAGCCTTGCACCAGCGCGCGTCCCAGCGCCATGTCGTAGTCGGGCAGGAAGACGATCCGGCGCCTGACCCGCGGATCGTCGGCGAAGCGCACCATCTGCTGGATGAGCAGTTTCCCGCCGTCGTCAGCCGGATGCGCCTTCCCTGCGATCACCAGCTGGACCGGCCGGTCCGGGTCGAGCAGCAGCTCGGTCAGCCGGTCCTGATCGTGCAGCATCAGGGCCAGCCGCTTGTAGGACGGCACCCGGCGGGCGAAGCCGATCGTGAGCACATTCTCATTGAGCACGTCGTCGATCCAGGCCAGTTCCGCGTCCGGCGCGCCGCGCTGGCGCCAGGAGGCGCGCAGCCGCAGCCGCGCCTCAGCGACCAGCCGCGCGCGCAGCACCCGGCGGATTTCCCAGATAGCCGCCGGGTCGGCCGCGGCCTGCTCCCATTCGGGCTCGCCGTCAGCGAGCTCCGCCTCCGGGCCGCCGCGGCTAGCCATGTTCAGCATCTGACGGGCAACCCAGCTCGGCCCGTGCACCCCGTTGGTGACCGACCCGATCGGCACTTCGGCCGTGTCGAATCCTGGCCACAGCCCGGTGAACATCGCCCTGCTCACCTCGCCGTGCAGGCGGCTGACCCCGTTTGCCCGCTGGGCCAGCCGCATGCCCATGACCGCCATGTTGAACACGCCCGGATCACCGCCGGGGAACGTCTCGGCGCCCAGGGCGAGAACCCGGTCGCACGGCAGCGCGGGATCGGCGGCGTCCCCGCCGAACTGGCGCTCCATGAGATCCCGGTTGAACCTGTCGATCCCGGCCGGCACCGGGGTGTGCGTGGTGAACACCGTCCCGGCCCGGCACATCTCCAGGGCCTCGTCGAAGCTGAGCCCGGTGTTGACATACTCGCGGATCCGCTCCAGGCCGAGAAAACCCGCGTGGCCCTCGTTGGTGTGGAAGACCTCGGGCTCGGGGTGGGACGTGATCGCGCAGAACGCCCGGACCGCCCGCACCCCGCCGATGCCGAGGAGCAGCTCCTGCCGGAGCCGGTGCTCGCTGCCGCCGCCGTAGAGCCGGTCGGTCACCTCGCTCAGCTCCGGCTCGTTGTCCTCCACGTAGGAGTCGAGCAGCAGCAGGGGCACCCTGCCGACGCGGGCGATCCACACCTGCGCGGTCAGGACGGCGCCGCCCGCCAGCGCGACGGCGATGCGCACCTGATCACCCGCGTCGTCGCGCAGCAAGGCCAGCGGCAGGCCGTTCGGATCGCTGGCCGGGTACCGCTCCGCCTGCCAGCCTTCAGCGGAAAGGGACTGGGTGAAGTACCCGTGCCGGTAGAGCAGCCCCACGCCGATCAGCGGCACGCCGAGGTCGCTGGCGGCTTTCAGGTGGTCTCCGGCGAGAATGCCCAGGCCGCCCGAGTACTGGGGCAGCGCTGCGGTGATCCCGTATTCCGGCGAGAAATACGCCACCGCGGACGGCGCCCCGGCCTGATCCTGGCTGGCCTGATACCACCGCCCGCCGGTCAGGTATTCGCGGAGCTCCTCGACGGCATCGTCGAGCTGGCGCAGGAACCGCCGGTCGGCGGCGAGGCTGGCGAGGCGTTCCGGCGGGACCTCAGCCAGCAGCGCGGCTGGATCCCGGCCGACCCGCTCCCAGCCGGCCGGATCGATGGCGGCGAACAAGTCCATCGTCTCGGAATGCCAGGACCAGCGCAGGTTGAGCATCAGTGACCGGAGCGGAGCGAGCGGCTCCGGCAGGACAGGGTGGATCGTGAATCGGCGGATAGCTCTCACGAAGTGCGACCCTAATAGGTCCGGCGGGGGATGGCCACCGGACCCGCTTCCCCGGCTCACCGCGGGCCTGGCTGCCGCAACCGGGTCCCGCTCGCTTGGGCCGCGCGCTCCTGGGTAGCTTTCAGGGGTGATCGGCAGAATTCCCATCCTTGACGTGCAGCCAGCCGTGGACTGTGGCCGCCGCCCGGCCCGTGCGGTAGCCGGGGAAACGTTCCAGGTCAGCGCCACCGTCTTCCGCGAAGGCCACGAAATGCTCGGGGCCGGCGCGGTGCTGCGCGCCCCGGACGGAAGCCGGCACCCGCTGGCACCCATGCGCGAGCTCGCGGAGGGCTCGGACCGCTACGGCGCCGAGGTCACCGTCACCTCGCCGGGCCTGTGGCATTTTCATGTCGAGGCGTGGGGCGACCCGATCGCGCGCTGGCACCACGACGCGGCTATCAAGATCCCGCTCGGCCAGGACACCGAGCTCGTGCTGGGCGACGGCGCACGGCTGTTCGAGCGCGCGGCGGCCCAGATCCGGACGCTCCCCGCCGCCTCGGCCGGCCAGGCAAAGGCGGCACGAGCGGCTGTTGAGGCGCTGGCCGCGCGGCTACGGGATCCCGCCATCTCGCCACTGGACCGGCTGGCCGCCGCATCCCGCGAGGAGATCACCGCCATCCTGACCGCCTTCCCGCTCCGGGAAATGCTCACCCGGTCGGCCCGGCTCCCGGTCATGGCGCACCGGCAGCGCGCGCTCTACGGGTCGTGGTACGAGTTCTTCCCGCGATCGGAAGGAGCGATCGCGGACCAGCCCGGCGGGCACATCCTGGCCTCAGGCACGCTGAAGACTGCGGCACGGCGGCTGGACGCCGTCGCCAGGATGGGCTTTGACGTCGTCTACCTTCCGCCGGTCCATCCGATAGGGACGACCGCGAGAAAGGGCGCCAACAACTCGCTCAACGCCGCCCCGGGCGACCCTGGCTCGCCCTGGGCGATCGGCTCGGCGGACGGCGGGCACGACGCCATTCACCCGGACCTCGGCACGCTAGCCGACTTCGACGCCTTCGTGGCCCGGGCCGGAGAACTCGGCATGGAGGTCGCTCTCGATCTCGCCCTGCAGGCATCCCCTGATCACCCGTGGGTGACCGAGCACCCGGAGTGGTTCACCACCCGGTCGGACGGCTCGATCGCCTACGCGGAGAACCCGCCGAAGAAGTACCAGGACATCTATCCGCTCAACTTCGACAACGACCCCGAGGGGATCTACGTAGCGGTACTGCGGGTCGTCCGGCACTGGATGGGCCACGGGATCAGGATCTTCCGGGTGGACAATCCGCACACCAAGCCGCTGCCATTCTGGGAGCGGCTCCTCGCGGACGTGGCACGCACCGACCCTGACGTGATCTTCCTGGCCGAGGCCTTCACCAGGCCCGCGATGATGCACGCCCTGGCCACCATCGGCTTCCACCAGTCCTACACGTACTTCACCTGGCGGAACTCGGCTGAGGAGCTCACTAGCTACCTGCGCGAGCTGTCCGGCACCGCGGCCGCGTACATGCGGCCGAATTTCTTCGTGAACACCCCGGATATCCTCAGCGAGTACCTGCAGCACGGCGGCCCCGCAGCGTTCGGCGTGCGCGCCGTGCTCGCCGCGATGCTCGCGCCGTCCTGGGGGGTCTACTCGGGTTACGAGCTCTGCGAGAACGTCCCTGCCGTGCCCGGCAGCGAGGAGTACATGGATTCAGAGAAGTACCAGTACCGGCCCCGGTACTGGGAGCACGCCGAGACCGTCGCGGCAGATATCTCGCCGTTCATCACCCGCCTGAACATGATCAGGAAGATGCACCCGGCCCTGCACTGGCTCCGCAACCTGCGCTTTCACTACTGCGACCAGCCAGAGATACTCTGCTTCTCCAAGAGCACAACCGGGACGGCTCCAGGAGCGGACGGCGATGCGGCCGGGGCGCCGCACGGCGACCTGGCAGGCGCGCAGCAGGGGGGCATGGCAGGTGGGCAGGAAGGCGACACGGCGGGCGCGCAGCAGCGCGACACGGTCCTCGTCGTGGTGAACCTCAACCCCTACCACGCGCGCGAGGCCACCATCTGGCTCGACGCCGCCGCGCTCGGCGCGGAGCCAGGAACGGAGCTCGTCGTCACCGACGAGCTGACCGGCCAGTCCTATCGCTGGGGCCAGGGGAACTACGTGCGGCTCGACCCGGCGCGCGCGCCCGCGCACATCTTCTCCGTAGCGGCCGGCCAGCCAGGCGGCTAAGCGCACCAGCCGTGATACGCAGGAGTATCAGGTAGAAGTGCCAGGCAGAAGCAACCAGCACCCGTACGACAGCAGGCAAGGCGCGCGAGAGGCGAACCCCGACATGCCTTCTCAGATCCCCGGGAGACCACAATGGTGACGCAGCCTGAGCCGGCCAGGTTCGGCCCGGCCAGGCTCCCGCCGCCGGGCTTCATGCCCAGCTCCGCGCCGGCCCCGAGCGAGCCGGTCCCTGACTCGTTCAGCTTCGCCACACCGCGTGACCCGCAGTGGTACAAGCACGCGGTCTTCTACGAGGTGCTGGTCCGCGGCTTCCACGACTCGAACGGCGACGGCACCGGCGACATCCGCGGCCTCACCTCGAGACTGGACTACCTGCAGTGGCTCGGCATCGACTGCATATGGCTGCTGCCCATCTACTCCTCGCCGCTCAAGGACGGCGGATACGACATCTCCGACTACATGTCGATACTCCCGGAGTTCGGCAACATCGGGGATTTCGTCGAACTTGTCGAGACCGCGCACGAGCGCGGCATCAGGGTGATCGCGGACCTCGTCATGAATCACACCAGCGATCAGCATCCCTGGTTCCAGGCGTCCCGGACCGATCCCGACGGCCCGTTCGGCGACTTCTACGTCTGGTCAGACACCGACGACCGGTACTCGGGCGCCCGGATCATCTTCGTCGACACCGAGCAGTCGAACTGGACCTTCGACCAGGTCCGCGGTCAGTACTACTGGCACAGGTTCTTCTCCCACCAGCCGGACCTCAACTACGAGAACCCGAAGGTGCAGGACGCCATGCTGGAGGTGCTCCGGTTCTGGCTCGACCTGGGCATCGACGGTTTCCGGCTGGACGCGGTGCCCTACCTGTACGAGCGGGAGGGCACCAACTGCGAGAACCTGAAAGAGACGCACGAGTACATGAAGCGGATCCGGGCCGAGGTCGACCGGCTCTACCCGGACCGCGTGCTGCTGGCCGAGGCCAATCAGTGGCCCGCTGACGTCGTGGAGTACTTCGGTGATCCGGCTGTCGGCGGCGACGAATGCCACATGGCGTTCCATTTCCCGCTGATGCCCCGGATCTTCATGGCAGTCCGGCGGGAGCAGCGGTACCCGATCTCGGAGATCCTCGCCCAGACCCCGCCGATACCTTCGGGCTGCCAGTGGGGCATCTTCCTGCGCAACCACGACGAGCTGACCCTGGAGATGGTCGCCGACGACGAGCGGGACTACATGTACGCCGAGTACGCCAAGGACCCGCGGATGAAGGCCAACATCGGGATCAGGCGCAGGCTCGCCCCGCTGCTCGAGAACGACAGGAACCAGCTGGAGCTGTTCACCGCCCTGTTGCTGTCGCTGCCCGGCTCGCCGGTCCTGTACTACGGCGACGAGATCGGCATGGGCGACAACATCTGGCTTGGTGACCGCGACGGCGTGCGTACCCCGATGCAGTGGACCCCGGACCGGAACGCTGGCTTCTCCGGCTGCGACCCGGCCAGGCTCTACCTGCCGTTGCTCATGGATCCGCTCTACGGTTACCAGGCGCTGAACGTGGAGGCTCAGGAGAAGAGCCCCGGATCGCTGCTGCACTGGACCAAGCGGATGATCGAGATCCGCAAGCGGCACCAGGTCTTCGGCCGGGGCAGTTACGACGAGCTGAACTCATCCAATCCGAGCGTGCTGGCCTTCGTCCGCGAGTACCGCGAGCCCGGGCAGGACGCGTCGGCGGCCGACCAGATCCTGTGCGTGAACAATCTCTCCAGGTTTCCCCAGCCGGTCGAGCTGGATCTGCGCAGGTTCAAGGGGGTGACGCCGGTGGAGTGCATGGGCGGGGTCGCCTTCCCGCCGATCGGTGACTTCAGCTACCTGCTGACGCTGCCCGGGCATGGCTTCTACTGGTTCCAGCTACCGCCGGTGACGGAGCGACAGCCGCGCGCGGCCGATTGACCCGGGCCCGGCGGGCAGGCGTGACCAGGGCGGCAGCCGGTCCGCCGGCCTCGATCATCTAGGCTGCGACCATCTAGGCTGGTGTGTGACTGATCTGCCGCGCAACGTACGGATTCGCCGGTTGCGGGATGAGAAGTGAGTGACGGGGTAGAGCTGGCGTCATGACATTTGAGGACACGCTGGCGAGCTGGCTGCCCGCCCAGCGGTGGTTCTCTGGCAAGGGCACTGTCATTGGTGACCTCGCCATCACCGCTGACACCACGCTGCTGGCAGGCGATCCGGAGCTACGGCACCTGATTGTCAGCCTCACCCAGGGCGCCGAGACCGTCAGGTACCAGGTCCCTATCGGGATCCGCGCGCAGCTCCCCGGCTCCTTCCGGCACGTTGCCATCGGCCCGGTCGCTGACGGCAGGATCGCCTATGACGCGCTGCACGACCAGGAGCTGACCCGGGTCCTGCTGCGTAACCTGGCGGCGGAGCGGACGGTCGGCCCGCTCAGATCCAGCAAGCAGCCAGCCGCAGTGATAGACCCGGCCCTGGACAGCATCGTGCTCACCGCCGAGCAGAGCAACACGAGCCTGATCTTCGGCGAGGCCGCGATCCTCAAGGTGCTGCGGAAGCTGTTCGTCGGGTGCAACCCGGACCTGGAGGTGACCAGCGCGCTGGCCCGGCGCGGGTCGCGGCACGTCGCCGAGCCGCTCGGCTGGATCGAGACCAGGCTCGACGGTGAGCCGCTGCTGCTCGCCGTCATGTCCAGGTACCTGCCGACCGCCAGCGATGGCTGGTCACTGGCTGCCACCAGCATCCGTGACCTGTACGCGGCTGACCGCGTCTCCGGCGGCCGGCGCATCTCGCCGGAGCAGGCGGGCGGCGACTTCGCCGGTGAGGCCTACCGCCTCGGCGTAGCCACTGCCGAGGTGCACGCAGACATGGCCGCCGCGTTCGGCACGGGCGAGTTCTCCCTCGAGGTGCTCCGCGATCTTGCCGGGCAGATGACCCGCAGGCTGGAGCAGGCCAGCGCTGAGATCCCGGAGCTTCGCGCGCACCAGGACAAGCTCCGGTCCTACTACGCTGCCGTCGCCGAGATCAGCCGGCCGCTGCCCGTGCAGCGGGTCCATGGCGACTACCACCTCGGACAGGTGCTCCGCACATCGACCGGCTGGGTGGCCCTGGACTTCGAGGGCGAGCCAGCCGTCCCGCTCGCGCAGCGCCGTGCCCCGTCCCCCGCGCTGCGGGACGTGGCCGGAATGCTGAGATCATTCGACTACGTGGCGCGGCATCAGCTGCTGGGCCGCCCGGATACCGAGGAACTCCAGCCGGCGGCCGATGAGTGGGTGCAGCGGAATCAGACAGCGTTCTGCGCGGGGTACGCCAGCGCCGGCGGGATAGACCCGGGGGCCAACGCGGCGTTGCTGCGTGCGCTGATGCTCGACAAGGCGGTATATGAGGTCCTGTACGAGGCCAGGCACCGGCCTGCCTGGCTGCCCATCCCGCTCAGCTCGATCGCGAGTGCGTTATGGCCGTGTCCCTCAATTCGATCGCGACTGCGTGATGACGGAGCTAACCGATAAATGACCGAGCCAAGCGGCGGCGTGACCGATCAGGTCGCCCGCGACGAGATCGACAGGATCGTCGGCGGCGTTCACCATGACCCGCATTCGATCCTCGGCGCTCACCCCGGTCCAGGCGGAGTCACGGTGCGCGCGCTGCGTCCCCTCGCGGCCACGGTCACGGCGGTGCTCCCGGATGGGCGCCGGTTTCCGATGGCGCACGTTTACCAGGGTGTCTTCGCCGCCACGCTGCCGGTCAGCGAGGTACCTGACTACCGGATCGCCGTCGCCTACCCGGGGCACGCCGATGGCAGCACCCCCGGCGGCAGCACCGCTGGCGGCAGCCCGGCGCGCGCCGCGCGCGCAGTCGCTGCGCAGGCCGCCGCCGCGCAGCCAGGCACCGTCCTGTTGCCGGAGACGGTCACCGACGACCCGTACCGGCACCTGCCCAGTCTCGGCGAGATTGATCTGCACCTGATCGCCGAGGGCAGGCACGAGCAGCTCTGGCAGGCCCTCGGCGCCAGATTCCGGCCCGAGGCGGCCGGCACGGCCTTCGCGGTGTGGGCGCCCAACGCCCGTGGCGTCCGGGTGATCGGCGACTTCAACTACTGGGATGGCCGCGCGCACCCGATGCGCTCGCTGGGCAGCTCCGGCATCTGGGAGCTCTTCGTTCCGGGCGCCGGGCCGGGAATGCGGTACAAGTTTGACGTCTGCGCACCGGACGGCAGCTGGCGCCGGAAGGCGGACCCGATGGCCGCCCTCGCCGAGCGACCGCCTGCCACCGCGTCAGTCATCTGGCATTCCGGCTACCAGTGGGGCGACCAGGACTGGCTGTCGGAGCGCGCCGCCTCGGATTCGCTGCGCGCGCCGCTGAGCATCTACGAGGTGCACATCGGCTCCTGGCGGCCCGGCCTGTCCTACGCCGAGCTCGCCGACCAGCTGGCCGCCTATGTCACCGAGATGGGCTTCACCCATGTGGAGTTCCTGCCGGTGGCCGAGCACCCGTTCGGAGGTTCCTGGGGCTATCAGGTCTCGTCCTACTACGCGCCGTCGGCACGCTTCGGGAATCCTGATGACTTCCGTTGCCTGGTGGACCGGCTGCACCAGGCGGGCATCGGCATCATCGTGGACTGGGTGCCCGCCCACTTCCCCAAAGATGAGTGGGCGCTGGCCCGCTTCGACGGCACGCCACTGTACGAGCATCCCGATCCGCGCCGCGGTGAGCATCCGGACTGGGGCACGTACATCTTCAACTACGGCAGGCCGGAGGTCCGCAACTTCCTGGTCGCCAACGCGCTGTACTGGCTGGAGGAGTTCCACATCGACGGGCTCCGGGTGGACGCGGTCGCCTCGATGCTCTACCTCGACTACTCGCGCAAGGCCGGCGAGTGGGCGCCGAACGCGCTCGGCGGCCGGGAGAACCTCGACGCCGTCTCGTTCCTCCAGGAGGTCAACGCAACCTGCTACCGGCGGGCACCGGGAGTCATGATGGTCGCGGAAGAGTCCACCGCATGGCCGGGAGTGACCAGGCCGGTGCACCTGGGCGGGCTCGGCTTCGGCTTCAAGTGGAACCTCGGCTGGATGCACGACACGCTCGGTTATATGTCGCGGGATCCGGTGTTCCGGGGGTACCACCAGCACGACATGACGTTCTCGATGATGTACGCCTACTCCGAGCAGTTCGTGCTGCCGCTCTCGCACGACGAGGTAGTGCACGGTAAGGGCTCCCTGCTGCGCAAGATGCCCGGTGACGACTGGCGGCGCTTCGCTGGCCTGCGGGCGCTGCTGGCGTATATGTGGGCGCATCCAGGCAAGCAGCTGCTGTTCATGGGCTCGGAGTTCGGGCAGGACGCGGAATGGTCCGAGGAGGCCGGGCTCGACTGGCCGGCGCTCGGTGACCAGCGGCACGCCGGCGTCCAGCGGCTGGTCAAGGACTTGAACCGGATCTACCGTTCCAGCACGGCGCTGTGGCGGCAGGACTGCTCGCCCGACGGCTTCAGCTGGATCGACGCCAACGACGCGGCAGGCAACGTGCTGTCGTTCCTGCGCTTCGGCGGGCCCGGGTCCGGCCGCGGCGGCCCGTCCCAGCTCGCGTGCGTGGCCAACTTCTCCGGTGAGCCACACCTCGGCTACCAGATCGGCCTTCCCGTTGCTGGCCGCTGGCGCGAGGTCGTCAACACCGACGCCGCTGACTACGGCGGCAGCGGCGTCGGCAACCTGGGGGAGATCGTGGCCATCGGGGAGCCCCGGCACGCCAAGCCGGCGTCGGCGGTGATCACGCTGCCGCCGCTGGCGGTGCTCTGGCTCGCGCCGGAAGCCTGACCCCGCGCTTGCCATGATCGCGAAGCCGCGCTCGCACAGATCGAGGTCTCTCGCGGGCCGCGCTCAGGTGACCGGGACGATCCTGGCCTCGGTCAGCCCGCTGTCCTCGATCCGCAGCAGCCCGATGGTCCCGCGGGACTGGCGCCGGCGGTCGGTGGGCGAGCCGGGATTGAAGATCCGGACCTGCCCCGCCGCCTCGTCGAGGGGAATGTGCGAATGCCCGAACACGACGAGGGCGGCAGCGGGGAACAGGCCGCGCAGGCGGCGCAGCCGGCCTGTCGCGGCGCCGCTGTCGTGGATCATCGCCACCGGCAGGCCGTCCAGTTCGGTCTCCAGCGCCGGCGGCGCCCCCCAGGCCGCGACGTCCGGGCCGTCGTTGTTGCCGAGCACGGCAAGGACCGGCGCGTAGTCCGCCAGCTCCCTGAGCACGTCAGCGGTGCAGACGTCGCCCGCATGCAGGATGAGGTCGGCCTGGCGCAGGTGCTCGGCGACCCGCGGCGGGCAGGCCTGCCACCGGCGCGGGGCATGGGTATCCGACAGCACCACGACTCGCACACCGTCATCTTGCCCCGCCTTCCTGCTGCTCGCCCAGCTGGGTTACCGTCCAACTGACGACGGAGCGCGCAACTAATCAGGAGCTGCCATGGATGAGGAGCTGGAAGCACGCGCCCCCGACCACGAGCCGGTACCCGCTGGTGCCGCGGAACTGGTCGCGAAACGCGCGGCCACGGCGCTGGCCCCGGGCCGGATGCCGGCCATCTACCTCGGCCATGGCGCGCCGCCCTTGGTCGACGACCCGCTATGGGTGATCCAGCTGGAGGCATGGGCCCGCGCGCTGCCGCGCCCCCGCGCCATCCTGATGGTGTCAGCGCACTGGGAGTCCGCACCGCTGACCATCGGGGCGACCAACGATGGCGTGCCGCTGATCTACGACTTCGGCGGTTTTGCCGAGCGCTACTACCACGCCAGGTATCCCGCCCCCGGTGCACCAGAGCTGGCGGGTCAGGTGCGCGGGCTGCTGTCGGGGCTTGAGCCGGTGGCCGACCAGCCGCGCCGCGGCCTGGACCACGGTGCCTACGTGCCGCTGACCGTGATGTACCCCGGCGCCGACATCCCGGTGCTGCAGATCTCGATGCCGGCCCTGGATCCGGGCCGGCTGCTGCGCATCGGCGAGGTGCTGGCTCCGCTGCGCGACGAGGGCGTCCTGGTCATCGGCAGCGGCTTCCTGACGCACGGGCTGCCGTTCCTCAAGGAATTCCGGTTCGACGCCCCGCCGCCTGGCTGGTCGACCGAGTTCGACCACTGGGCAGCCGAGGCGCTGGACCACGGCGACGTGGACGCGCTGGCCGATTTCCGCCGGGCCCCAGGAGCCCGGTACGCGCATCCGTCGGCTGAGCATTTCGCCCCGATCTTTGTCACGCTCGGCGCGGCATCAGGTGGCCCGGCCCCGGCGACCACGATCACCGGCTACTGGCTGGGCCTGGCCAAGCGGTCGATCCAGGTGGCCTGACCGGGGCCGCCAGCCTCGCCAGCCACCGGGCCTGCCCGGCGTCCCAGCGCAGGAGCAGCTCCGGCGGCTTGCGAAACACCAGCCCGCGCGGCTCCGGCCGCCCGGCGGGGTCAAGCCGCAGGCCGGGCAGCTGGTCCAGCACTGCGAGGATCGCCGCGCGCGCCTCGAGCCTGGCCAGCTGCGCACCGATGCAGAAATGCGGGCCGCGCGCGAACGCCAGGTGCAGCCTCGCCTCCGGCCGCCGCACGTCGAAGCGGTCCGGATCGGCGAAGAACGCCGGATCCCGGTTGGCAGCCGCCAGGGAGAGGGTGACCAGATCACCGCGGCGGATCGCCGCCGCGCCCACCGTGACATCGGCGGTCGCATACCGGTCGACGACCGCGGCCGCCGGTTCGAGCCGCAGCGACTCCTCGATGGCGCCCGCTGCGAGCTCAGGGTCGGCGATCAGCGCAGCGGCCTGGTCAGGATGACTGAGCAGATGCAGCATCGCGTTGCAGATCATTCCCTCGGTGGTCTCGATGCCGCCGAACATCAGCACCGCCGCGTTGGATACCACCTCACCGGTGCTCAGGGCGCCGCCGGCCGCGACCTGCGCCAGCAGCGGGCGGCCATCGCTCCCGGCCATCGCAGCCTCAAGGCTGGCCCGCAGCATGCCGAAGGCTTCGGCGCCCGGGTCTGCGCGCGCCGGGGACCCGGGCACCGAGGTCGACGCTGGCGGCCCGTCCTGGGCCGCCATGGCCGACACCGCGCCGGCGATCGCCTCGTACCAGGACAGGATGAGCCGAGGCTCGGCCTGGCCCAGGCCGAGCAGCTGCGCGATGACCGCCACAGCGAGCGGCCCGGCCACCTCGCGGCGCAGCTCGCCCCGGCCGGCCGGGGCGATCGCGGCGACCAGCTGGGCCGCCGCCGCCGCGGTGAAAGCAGCCAGCTGCGCGCCGGAATCGGCGCCCCGGAGCGCCGCGGCGAACGGATCACGGTGCCGCTTGTGCTCCGGCCCGTCCAGGGACAGCATGCTCGGCCCGACCACCCGCGCCGTGGAGAATCTCGGATCAGCCACGGTAAATGTCTGCGGGTCCCGCAGCATCCGCGCGACGATGTCACGCCGCGTGACAAGCCAGCCGCCCAGGGCCGGAACCCACGAAACCGGCTCGCGCGCACGCAGCTGCGCTAGCAGCGGATGCGGATCACGCTCCAGCGCGGCCACCGCGACCGAGGCGCCGAGGGGGAACACGCCGCGGCCGTTCAGAGCATCCCCAGCAGCCAGCCAGGACCGGCGGCTGACGCGCCAGCCGCACCGCAGCGGCGGCGCAGCTCCCGGTCCGCAGTGACGACGAGCCGCCGGCCAGCCAGGTCCGCCGCCAGGGCCGCGATCGTGTCGTCGCCGGAGCCGGCCGCCGCCACCACCCGCACCAGGCCGCGGGGCGCACTGGCGGCGACCACGCGCGCCGCGCCCTCTACCACGAGGACGAACTCAGGAAACCATCGCTCAAGGGCCGGCGCCGGCACCGAGCCGGGCAGCGTGGCCACTCCCCGGACGGCCAGCGCGGCCAGCTCATCACGCAGTCGCGCCGCGGCCCCCGCCCGGTCCCGCCACCACCCGTCTGGCCGCGAGCCCATCACGTTGGCCGCGTCCACGATGATGGACAACGGCTGCAGCGCCGCGGCGAGCACCGGCCACTGCGCGGCGAATCCCGGGTGCAGCGCGAGCCGCCCGGCCTCCGTCTCGCTGACCCAGGCGACCTCGCTGGTCTCGGGGCTGGCCGGGTAGACGCCGAACGGCGCGGGTGCCGAGCCGAGCACCGTCCAGTAGGACCACGAGCCGTGGTCATCCCGCAGGATCCCGCTGACCGCCACGGCGTCGCCGGGCACGGCACACTCCTCGGCCGCCTCGCGCAGCGCGGCGGCCACCACCGACTCGTGACTGTCCATGGCACCGCCGGGCGGTCCCCAGGTGCCGCCGTGATGGTTCCACCGGCTCCTGCGCTGCAGCAGGACGCTGACCCGGCCGTCCTGGCCCTGGGCGTAGGCAAGCAGGCCGGCGGCGCCCTGCCGGCCCCAGTGCCGGTGACCCTGGTCGCAGGTCGTCCACCCGTTACCGTCGCGAGTTGCCATCCAGGCCGAAGATAGCCGACGGCGGCTCCGGTCCCGCAACATAAACTGAGGCCATGGCGGAGTCAACGATTGCCGGCCAGGTCGCGAAATGGCGCCAGCGCAGGACCGCACCGCTGATCCTGGAGCTGGACCTGTCCGATGGGCTGGGCGAGGAACGCCCCGGTGATCCGGTGTCGGCGATCATGGCGCGGCACCGGATGGTTCTCGCCGATGTCCTGGACGGGCTGCGCAGGGCCCGCAACGACCAGCGGGTCAAGGCGCTCATCGCCAAGGTCGGCGGCCGTCCGATAGGGCTGGCCATGGTCCAGGAACTGCGGCATGCGATCGGGGAATTCCGCGACGCGGGCAAGCTGACGGTGGCCTGGTCGGAGAGTTTCGGCGAGTTCTCCGCGGGCAACGTGCCGTACTACCTGGCGACCGCGTTCGACACGATCTACCTCCAGCCATCGGGCGACCTCGGGCTCACCGGCCTGGCGATGGAACGCAGGTTCTACCGGGGCGCGATGGACCGGCTCGGAGTCGAATTCGAGGTGGCCAAGCGGCACGAGTACAAGAGCGCCGCCGAGCAGCTGACCGAGACCGGCTTCACCGGGCCGGCCAGGGAGGCCGCCGAACGGATCGCCGGGTCGGTCACCGAGCAGCTCGTCAGCGCCATCTCCGAACGCCGGCGGCTCGCCCCGGACCGGGTGCGCGAACTCATCGACCGCGGCCCGTTCCTGGCCGGGCAGGCGCTCGAAGCGGGCCTCGTCGACGAGCTGGGCTACCGGGACGAGGTGTATGCGAGCGCTAAGAAGCAGGCCGGCCAGGACGCGACGCTGCAGTACGTCAGCCGCTATCAGCGCGCCCGGCTGCTCGCGGAGCGAGCCCGCAAGCTGCCCGCCCCGCGGCAGCGGTCGGTCGCCCTCATCTACGCCACCGGGCCCATCCGGCGCGGCCGGAGCGGCCGTGGCCCGCTGGCCGGCGGCGCCATGGGCTCGGACACGATCTCCGCGGCGATCCGCTCGGCGGTCGCCGACGAGCAGGTACGCGCCATCGTGCTGCGGGTGGACAGCCCGGGCGGATCCTACGTCGCCTCCGACACCATCTGGCGCGAGGTGGTCCGGGCCCGCGCCGCGGGCAAGCCGGTCGTGGTGTCCATGGGCGATGTGGCCGCGTCCGGCGGCTACTTCATCTCGATGGCCGCTGACACCATCGTCGCGCAGCCCGGCACGGTCACCGGCTCGATCGGCGTGCTGTCCGGCAAGCCGGTCGTCAGCGAGCTCCTCGGCCGGATCGGGGTAACCACTGACGCCGTCATCGACGGAGCCCATGCAGCCATGTTCAGCACCAGCCACCCGTTCAGCGAGGACGAGTGGGCGCTGGTCAATAACTTCCTCGATCACATCTACGCCGACTTCACCGGCAAGGTCGCGGCCGGCCGCGGGCTGTCCGCCGAACAGGTGCACGAACTGGCCAGGGGCCGGGTATGGACCGGCGCCGATGCTCGCGACCGCGGGCTCGTCGATGAGATCGGCGGCCTTGACCGCGCCGCGGCGATCGCCCGGACCCGGGCGGGCCTGCCCAGGTCCGCGCCGCTGCGCGGCTACCCGCGGGCCACGCCGCTGGACCGGCTGCGGCCGCCGTCCTCCAGCGACGGCCGCGCCGCCAGCGTGTTCACCGAAAGCTGGGGCCCGGTCTGGCGGCTGGCAGCCCAGGCCGGCTTGCCGCCGTACGGGCCGCTGATCCTGCCCGGCAGCTGGATGTTCGAGTGACGAAACGGTATCCGGGAGCTGACCTCGGCGCTCGGTACGCTGAGGCGCTCACGGCGCTGGCCGCGAGCGTGACCCTGGTGACCCTCGCAGACGGGCGGGATGACATCGGGACGACGGTGAGCGCGTTCTGCCCGATGTCGGGTCAGCCGCCGCTTGTCGGAATCTCCCTGCTGGCCAGCTCGTATCCCGCCGAGGTACTCGCCAGGCTGGACTGGTTCGCGGTGACCTTGCTGGAATCGGGGCAGCGGGCCCTGGCGGGCCGGTTCGCCGTGTCCGGCCGCCCTGGTGCCCGGCTGCTTCTCGACGGCGTCCCGCATCAGCGCGGACCGCATTCGGGCGCGCTGATCCCCGACGGCGGGATTGCCGCCCTGGAGTGCGCAGCCACCGCGCGGATTGAGACCGGTGATCATCTGCTCGTGATCGCTCAGGTGCTCGACGTGCCCTACGTCGCCGAGGCCGGTGCGCCGCTGGTCAGGTTCCGCGGCCGCTACCGCCCGCTCAGCTCAGCGGCCAGCTGACCGCCTCGAGCCGCGGCCCGTCATCGTCGCGCGCGTATGCCGCTCGCGTTACCGGCCTGGACCCACTCCACCGGGTAGGCCCGGACCTACCGGGCCAGCCGTGGCCGCCTTGGGGACGAGGTGACCTGCCTGCCAGACCGCCGCGACCTGCGGGACGCCCGGGCGGTAGGCCAGGTAGGTGTGCGATGGCGCGTCCAGCATGACCAGATCGGCCGGCGCGCCGACGCCCAGGTGGCCGGTATCGGCGCGGCGGAGCGCGCGGGCGCCGCCGGCCGTCGCTGCCCAGACCGCCTCCTCGGTCGTCATCCGCATCTCGCGCACCGCCAGCGCGATGCACAACGGCATGCTGGAGGTGAAGCAGGAGCCCGGATTGCAGTCGGTGGCGATCGCCACCGTCACGCCCGCATCGAGCAGGCGCCGCGCATCGGGATAGGGCTGCCTGGTGGAGAACTCGACGCCGGGCAGCAGGGTCGCGACTGTGGCCGAGGATGCGAGGGCAGCCACGTCGGCGTCACTCAGGAACGTGCAGTGATCCGCGGACGCGGCACCCGCCGCCACCGCCAGCTGCACGCCGGGTCCGTGGCCGAGCTGGTTGGCATGCACCCGGGGCTGCAGGCCCGCCGCGGTGCCGGCGGCCAGGACGGCCGCTGCCTGGTCCGGGCCGAAGGCGCCCTGCTCGCAGAACACGTCGATCCACCTGGCGTGCGGCGCGCAGGCGGTGAGCATCTCACCGCAGACCAGCTCCACGTAACCAGCCGGGTCGCCGTCGAACTCCGGCGGCACCACATGCGCCCCGAGGTAGGTGACGTCCGCAGTGACCTCTGCCGCGAGCGACACGCTGCGCCGTTCGTCGGCTGTGGTCAGCCCGTATCCGGACTTGCACTCGAAGGTGGTCGTCCCCTGGGCGAGCATCTCCGCGGCCAGTTTCCGCAGGTTCGCGCGGAGCTGGTCGTCGGAGGCGTTTCTGGTGGCGGCGACCGTGGCGGCGATGCCGCCGGCCCGGTACGGCCGCCCGGCCATCCGCGCGGCGAACTCGGCGCTGCGCTCCCCCGCGAAAACCAGGTGCGCATGCGAGTCAACGAAGCCGGGCAGGACGACCCGGCCGCCGGCGTCCACGACCTCGTCCGCCGCTGGGGCGCGCGATGCCGGGCCCGCCCAGGCGACCTGGCCTGCCTCGATGACCAGCGCAGCGCCTGCCATGGCCGCGAACGGCCCCGCACCCTGACCGCCCTGATCGCCAGGCGGTGCGTTGGTGACCAGCTCGCCGATGTTCGTTAGGAGCGTGCTCACGTCAGCTTGTCTGACGCGGCGGGCAGGCTGGCGTGCGGCTCGTAGGCGAGCCATACGACGCCGAGGGGCGGCAGCGTGAGCGCGGCGGAGTAGTCAAGGTCGTTCCAGCCGGCGCCCTCGGCCGTGACCGTTCCGGCGAGGGCGTTGCTGCCGCCAAACTCGGCGCTGTCGGAGTTGAAGATCTCTACCCAGCGCCCCGGATGCGGAAGCCCGATGCGGTAGTCATGGCGGAGCACCGGCGTGAGATTCGCGACGCAGGCGATGCTCCGCCCGCCTGCCTGCGGGAACCGGAGAAACGACAGCACGCTGTTGTCTGAGTCGTTGGGGTTGATCCAGCGGAAGCCAGTCCAGTCGAAGTCCTGCTCCCACAAGGCAGGCTCGCGGCGGTACACCGTGTTGAGCGCGCGGACCAGTGCCTGAATTCCGGCGTGCTCAGGGTAGTCGAGCAGGTGCCAGTCGACGCTGCCGTCATGCCGCCACTCGTCGTTCTGGGCGATCTCGCCGCCCATGAACAGCAGCGGCCGGCCGGGATGCGCCCACATCCAGGCCAGCAACGCGCGCAGGTTCGCGAGCTGCTGCCAGCGGTCCCCGGGCATCTTGCCGAGCAACGATCCTTTCCCGTGTGCGACCTCGTCGTGGCTCAGGGGCAGGACGAAGTTCTCGCTGAACGCGTACAGCAGGGCGAATGTGAGCTCGTGATGGTGGTAGCGCCGGTGCACCGGATCCTTGGCGAAATACTCCAGGGTGTCGTTCATCCACCCCATGTTCCATTTGAACCCGAAGCCGAGCCCGCCGAGGTAGGTCGGGCGGGAGACCGCCGGCCAGGCGGTGGACTCCTCGGCGACCAGCATGACCGAGGGGTGGTGCCGGTACACCACCTCGTTGCATTCCCTGATGAAGTCGATGGCTTCCAGGTTTTCCCGGCCACCGAACCTGTTGGTGATCCACTCGCCCTCCCGGCGGGAGTAATCCAGGTAGAGCATCGAGGCGACGGCATCAACGCGCAGGCCGTCGAGGTGGAACTCCTCGATCCAGAACAGCGCGTTCGCGATCAGGAAGTTCCGGACCTCGTGCCGCCCGTAGTTGAACACCAGCGTGCCCCAGTCCTGGTGTTCACCCAAGCGGGGGTCGGCGTGCTCATACAGCGCAGTGCCGTCGAAGCGCGCCAGCGCCCAGTCGTCCTTGGGGAAGTGCCCGGCGACCCAGTCGACGAGGACCCCGATGCCCGCCTGGTGCAGCCGGTCAACCAGATAGCGGAAATCGTCGGGCGTCCCGTGCCGTGCCGTCGGCGCGTAGAACCCCGTCACCTGATAACCCCAGGAGCCGGAGAACGGGTGCTCCGCAATCGGGAGGAACTCGACGTGGGTGAAGCCGAGGTCGGCGAGGTACTCAGGCAGAGCCTCGGCCGCCTCGCGGTACGTCAACGGCCGCCACCCGCCGTCGGCGTCCTGGGTCAGCCGCCACGAGCCCAGATGGCACTCGTAGATCGACACCGGAGCATGCAGCAGGTCGGTGGTCTCCCGGTGGGCGAACCACGCTGCGTCCTGCCACTCGTGCCTGCTCTGGGCGACAACACTGGCGGTGGCAGGCGGCACTTCGGTGGCGAACGCGAACGGGTCCGCCCGCAGGCTCACCTGTCCGTCCTGGCTCGCTACCTCGTACTTGTAGTGCGCGCCGGGGCCGGCCCCGGGCACAAAGATCTCCCAGACCCCGGAGCTGCCGAGCACTCTCATCGGGTGGATGCGGCCGTCCCAGCCGTTGAAGTCGCCAACAACCCGTACCGCCTGGGCACTAGGCGCCCACACCGCGAACGACGTGCCGGGCGTCCCTTGATGCACCCGCACCTGCGCCCCGAGATGGCGCCACAACCCCTCGTGCCGGCCCTCGGCCAGCAGGTACAGGTCGAGCTGCCCGAGCGTTGGCCAGTACCGGTACGGATCGTCGGCTGCCGTCACGACACCGTCCGGGTAGGTGGTCTCCAGGCGGTAGTCCGGGATGCCCGGACCTTCCAGCACCCCGGCGAACACCCCCGCGGGGTGCACGCGGCGCATCTCGGTACGCTGCTCGCCGACGACGATGACCATGCCGGTCGCGCCCGGACGCCAGCCGCGGATCACCACCCGGTCCCGGCCGTCGCCGTCCCGCACCGGGTGCGCGCCCAGCACGCCATGCGGATCGTGGTGCTGACCGGTGACCAGACGCTCAAGGTCCGCCCCGTCCACCGTCAGGCCGGAATGAACCGGTGAGCTCATGCTGATCGCCTCTCCCGCGCTACGTCCACGACCCTACGCGAACGCCAAACACCCCTAGTCTGCACGGTTCGCGCTGGCGTTGGTCCTTGTCGCTCTCGGGGACCAAGGACCGGAATCTGGCCTTGTCGTCGTCGCCGGGCTCGGGAATCTCCATCTACGAACGCGCCCGCAACGTCGCCGCGCCCGCTCCGCTAAGCTCGCCGGCCACCACCTTGCGTCCGGTCATCGCCATGACCAGGGCCAGGATAGGACCCGACACCTCGGGCCCGGTGCCATGGGACCACTCGGCGTCGGTTGCGCGAAGCGTCAGGCCGGCGATGCGCCGCTTGGCGCCGATGATGAGGTTCGAGCCCTTGAAGAAGTCCGCAACCCGCACCACAGCGTCCGTCGGGTAATCGTGGCGGATCCCCAGGGGCCAGCGGATATCCTCTGCGTGGATGATCGTCTCGCCGAGCATCGTGTCCTTGGGCCCAGGCGGGTGCTTCATGGAGGTCAGCACCGCCTCGAAGCGGGCCAGGGTGTCAGCCGGGGAGTTACCCTTCTCCGACGAGATGCCCTTCGCCTGAAGCCTGGCGAAGCTGAATCCCGAAACGAGCAACTTGGTGAAAAACACCGGCGGCGTGATCTTGGCCGTCGCGGTCATGTGGGCGACCACGTCACGTACCGGCCATCCGCTGCACAGCGAGGGCGTGGACCACTGGTCCTCGCCAAGCGCCTCGAGATCGGTCGCAAGGGCCTTGCGCTCGGTGTGGATCGCCGTCCAGATATCCGTGTTCCCCATCTGTCCTCCCTCCCTGCCGGGCCGGACGACGACTCGGCGCAGCGGCCTGGACCGCCGAGGCCGATGCCAAGATGCCGTGACGCGCCCGGCGGAGATGGCCTGACACGGACGCCAGCTAGCTGACGTCCGCCCCTTACATCGTTCGGTCAACGCTACCGCCCAGGCAAAGTTCATGGAGGCGGCCTGGGCGCTGGTGCTTGGTCGCCTGAAGGCAGGGGTTGTCAGCGCCTCGGACCCTCGCCCGGCGATGGCACCCAGGCCCCGGCGGCCCCAGCGGCGCGAGGTGCGTCAGGAAGTAACCGCGCCGATCGCCGCGGCGAGCGCGGCGGGGACGTCGTCGACCAGCAGGTGCCTGCCGTCGCGCACCACGTCCCGGCCGCCGGCCACCACAGCCCGGACGTCCGCGGCTGACGCGGCGAAGATGACCGACTCCAGCGCGCTCGCCGCGGCCGTCCCAGCCAGCCGCGGGGAATCCAGCGATACGGTCACCAGGTCGGCGAGCGCGCCCGCGGTGAGCTCGCCGGCCTCGGGCCACCCAAGGCTGGTGTGGCCGTCTAGGGTGGCCGCACTGGCCAGGGCATCGGCGGTGAAATGGCCGCGCTTGCCGGTCGCCAGCCGCGCATACATCTCGATCTGCCTGGCTTCGGTGAACATGTCGATGACGGCCTGGCTGTCGCTGCCGACGGTCAGCGGGCTGCCCGCTGCGGCCAGCGCGCCGGCCGGGCCGATCCCGTCGGCCAGGTCGGCCTCGGTGGTCGGGCACATGCAGGCGTAGGCCTGGCAGCCGCCGAGCAGCTCGACATCCCGGGCGGTGAGGTGGGTGGCGTGCACCATGGTGGACCGGGGGCTGAGCGCGTCTGCATCGTAGAGCACCGCGGCGGGCGTCCGGCCGTAGGCGGCCAGGCAGGCCTCGTTCTCGGCGACCTGCTCCGACAGGTGCGCATGCAGCGGCGCGCCGAGCTTGTGTGACCAGGCCACCACCGGGTGCATCTGGTCCGGGGGCACCGCGCGCACCGAGTGGATGGCGGCGCCGGCCCTGGCCACCGGGCTCAGCGCTCCCCTGGCATCGGCGCCCAGCGCGCCGGCCCGGGCCGCCCACGCCGCTGCGTCGCCGTCGCCGAACCGCAGCTGCGGACCGTCCAGCGGCTGCGGGCGGCCATCGGTGCTGAGGCCGCCCGATAGGTAGCAGGTGTCGAGCAGGGTGATCCGGATACCCGCCTGGGCGGCCGCTCGCAGCAGTGCCCTGCCCATCTCGTTCGGGTCGGCGTACCAGGTCCCGCCCGGGCCATGGTGCAGGTAGTGGAACTCGCCGACGCAGGTGACGCCGGCCAGCGCCATCTCGGCGTAGACGGCCGTGGCCAGGGCCAGGTAGCTGTCCGGGTCAAGCCGCGCGGCGACCTCGTACATGCGCTGCCGCCAGGTCCAGAACGTTCCCGTACCCACCTGGGTCCGCCCGCGCAACGCGCGATGGAACGCGTGCGAGTGCGCGTTGGCAAGGCCCGGCAGAGTCAGCCCAGGCAGCCGGATCACGCCCGGAAACCGGGCCGCCGCGACGCCAGGAGTTACCGCGGTGAAGCGGTCCCCCGCGGCCTCGATCAGCACGTCGGCGTGGACGCCGCGGCCGGGCAGCCAGGCGAGCTCGGCATGCCAGCGCCTCGTATCCCGCTTCACCGGAAGGCCAGCTCCTCCAGCACCGCCGCGAGCGCCGCCACGCCCGCCTCGCAGTCCGCCGGGCCGGCGTGCTCGCGCGGCGAGTGCGATACGCCGGACGGGTTGCGTACGAAGAGCATCGCGGTGGGCAGCCGGGCCGCCAGCACGCCCGCGTCATGGCCCGCCCCGGTCGGCAGCACCGGCGCGGCGATGTCCCGTGCCGCCAGCGCCGCGGCCAGCTGATCCCGCAGGCCAGGGTCGAACTGGACCGGCACCGTGACCGACTCCTGGCGGACGCTGACCGCGACCTGGTGCTCACCGGCCGCGGCCTGGGCGGCCGCCGAGATCTCCGCGGTGAGGCGCTCCAGCGTCGCCTCGTCGGGCGCCCTGGCGTCCAGCCAGCAGCGGACCGCCGAGCTGATCGCGTTCGCGGCGCCAGGCTCGGCGATGACCTTGCCGACGGTCGCGAGCGCGCCGTGGCGGGCTGCCGCCCGCCTGGCCGCCAGCACCGTCGCGGCGAACGGGAGCATCGGATCGCGGCGGTCGGAGATCCTGGTGGTCCCGGCATGGTCGGCCCGGCCGGTGAATTCCAGCAGCCAGCGGCCGTGCGGCCAGATGCCGGCGGCCAGCCCGACCGCGGCGTCCAGGCCGGCCAGCGCGGTGCCCTGCTCGATGTGCAGCTCAACATAGGCGGCGATGCCGTCGAGCAAGACATCGTCAGGCCCGATGGCAGCTGGATCAAGGCCGGCGCCGCGCATCGCCTCGGCAAGCCGCACGCCGTCGCCGTCGGCGAGCCGCCGCGCGTCCGCAGGCTCGATCGCACCGGTCAGCAGCCGGCTGCCCAGGCAGGCCACGCCGAACCTGGCGCCTTCCTCCTCGCAGAACGCGGCGACGGCGACCGGCCGGCGAGGCGTCAGGCCGCGCTCGCGCAGCAGGTCCAGCGCGGCGAAGGCGGAGACGACACCGAGCGGGCCGTCGTAGGCGCCGCCGTCCGGCACCGAGTCGAGATGGCTGCCGGTGACGATCGCGCCCCCGGCGGGGTCCTGGACGTCCCACCACGCCCACAGATTGCCGTTGCGGTCATGCTCAGCCCGCAGGCCCCGTCGCGCAGCGGTCTTCCTGAACCACTGGCGGCAGTCCGAGTCGGTGCCGGTGAAGGAGTAACGCCGGTACCCGCCGGCAGGCCCGTACCGGCCGATCGGCAGCAGCGACTCCCAGAGCTCAGTGAAGCCCACCGCCGGGCCCTTCCCATGATCGCGGTCGATCGGCGGGGCGGCAGCACCGCCAGATAACCGTGATCATGGAAGCCGGAGCCGGCGCACCGTGATCATGGAAGCCGGGGCCGGGGGGACCGGGCTCGTGGCGGTCGGCGCCGGAGGTATGGCGATCACGGAGCTGGCCGGGCCATCGGGACCCGGACGCCGCGCTCCGCAGCGACCTCGGTGGCCCGCTCGTAGCCGGCGTCCGCGTGCCTGATCACGCCCGTGCCCGGGTCATTGGTGAGCACCCGCTCCAGCTTCTGCGCCGCGAGCGGGGTGCCGTCGGCGACGCAGACCTGCCCGGCGTGAATGGAGCGGCCGATGCCGACGCCGCCGCCATGGTGGATGCTGACCCAGGACGCGCCGGACGAAGTGTTGAGCAGGGCGTTCAGCAGCGGCCAGTCGGCGATCGCGTCGGAGCCGTCGGCCATCGACTCGGTCTCGCGGTACGGCGAGGCGACCGAGCCGCAGTCCAGGTGATCACGGCCGAGCACGATCGGCGCCTTGACCTCGCCGCGTTGCACGAGCTCGTTGAACCGCAGCCCGGCCAGGTGCCGCTCGCCGTAGCCGAGCCAGCAGATCCTGGCGGGCAGGCCCTGGAAGTGCACCTTCTCGCGCGCCATCGTGATCCAGCGGGCCAGCGGCTCATTGGCGGGGAACAGGTCCAGGATGGCCGCGTCGGTGGCGGCGATGTCGGCCGGGTCGCCAGACAGGGCCGCCCACCGGAACGGGCCCCTGCCCTCGCAGAACAGTGGCCTGATGTAGGCGGGCACGAAACCGGGAAAGTCGAAGGCCCGCTGGTAGCCGGCCAGCTCGGCCTCGCCGCGGATCGAGTTGCCGTAGTCGAAGACCTCCGCGCCGCGGTCGAGGAAGCCGACCATCGCCTCGACATGCACCGCCATCGACTCGCGGGCCCGGCGGGTGAAGCCGGCCGGGTCCTCGGCGCGCAGTGCCGCCATGTCCTCGAACGCCACGCCGCGGGGCAGGTAGGTGAGCGGATCGTGCGCTGAGGTCTGGTCGGTGACCACGTCGGCCGGTGCGCCTATCGCCAGCATCCGCGGCAGGACGTCGGCGGCGTTGCCGAGCAGCCCGATCGACAGCGGCTGCCCGGCGTCCCGGGCGGCCACCGCGCGCCGGATCGCGTCGTCGATGCTGCCGGCGGCCGCGTCCAGGTATCCGTACTCGATCCGGCGGGCGATCCGCGACGGGTCGCAGTCCACGCAGATCGCGACGCCGCCGTTCATGGTCACCGCGAGGGGCTGCGCCCCGCCCATCCCGCCAAGGCCCGCGGTGAGCGTGATCGTGCCGGCCAGCGATCCGCCGAACCGCTTCGCCGCGATCGCCGCGAAGGTCTCGTAGGTGCCCTGCAGGATGCCCTGGGTCCCGATGTAGATCCAGGAGCCGGCGGTCATCTGCCCGTACATGGTCAGCCCGGCTGCCTCAAGCCTGCGGAACTCCTCCCAGGTGGCCCACTGGGGGACCAGGTTGGAGTTGGCGATGAGCACCCTGGGCGCCCACTCGTGCGTGCGGAACACGCCGACCGGCTTGCCCGACTGGACCAGCAGCGTCTCATCGCCGTCCAGATCCTGCAGGCATCCCACGATCGCGTCGTAGGCGTCCCAGCTGCGCGCCGCGCGGCCGGACCCGCCGTACACGATCAGCTGGTCGGGATGCTCGGCCACCGCCGGGTCCAGGTTGTTCATCAGCATCCGCATGGCCGCTTCCTGCGGCCAGCCCTTACAGCTCAGCTGCGTCCCCCGCGGGGCACGCACCGGGCGCGGCCCCGCAGCCGCCGGGCCGGCCGTGTGCATGGCTGCCATCACCGCTCCTCGTCGAGTCGCCTACCGGAGGTACCCTACCGACGCCAGGCCACCAGCGCAGCGGCCATGATCACCACTGCGGTCACCGCCCTGGCTATGTCCGGGCGCTGCCGGGTGGCGATCCGCAGGGCGGCCAGCACGGTGCCGTCGCCCTCCTCGCTGCCCTGGCCGTCGCCCTGCTCGATGAGGCCGCGAGAGTCCGCTACCGCCCGCGCGACCGGCCACGACCGGCCGAGCCCGGCCCCGGCGCCGAGCGCCAGCGCGGCACCGATTCCGCCCGCCGCGGCGGCCGCCAGCGGGATCGCGTACCAGAGCGGCGTCGCCATCCGGGTGCGCAGGCCGACGCCGAGCAGGAACCCGAAATACAGCGTCCCGGCCGGGGAGCCCTGCGCGAGTTCCTTATTGGCCTGGATCCCGCCGCGGTCGCCAGGGAACCGGATTCCGCCTCCGACGTGCCACCACGCGGCCAGCGCCAGCAGCGCGAGCAGGCAGCCCGCGACCACCGCCCGGGGGACCAGCCGCCCGGCCCCGTACCCGCCCAGCGCCACGCATGACGCACCCGTGACCGCGCCGATCGCGAAGATCAGCGCGGCCGCCAGGCCGAGGGGAAGGGCACGCCTCCCAGACGCGATGAAATACGCGTTGGCGCCTCAACCAGATCGCGTGTTCAGCTGGCCGATCAGGACCCCGGCGGCAAACAGCAGGACCGGATTCATCACAGCACCTCCCTGTCGGCGTCCGGGTTGAAGAACATGGAGATGTCGCCATGCGAGGTCGCCGGATTCCCGCTGTCCACCGCCAGCACGGTACCCCTCGGCACGCTCGCCGGCTTCCCGCCGCAATGTCCGACGACCTGGGATGTCGCGCTGTAGCTGATGCACCGGCCAGATGCATCCCCGCAGCCGCTGGTGGCGCAGTCGCAGCAGGTGGTGGTGAAGAGCACCTTTCCCTGGCTGCGGCACTCGTAGTACTGGCAGGTCCAGCAGCTGGCGCCGCTCCAGGTCCCGGCCTTGCCGTGACAATGAGCGCTGTTTGAGCAGCCGGTACCTGTTCCGCAGTTGCAGCCGGCCGGCCGGCCGCTCTTGCGGCAGCACTGGCTCGGGCCGCAGCCGTACGGGCAGCCCGGCCCGGCGCCATCGCAATCGGAGGTGTATCTGCGGCCGGGGCGGCGCTTGTGCTTCTTGGATCCGCCGGCGCCGCCCACAATGATGCCGACGCCGAAAACCGTGTCGGCGCCCTTGCGGATGAAGCTTCTCCTGTTGACCCGTTCGGCTAGCGCCTGGCTGGCCCGCTCCACCAGCACAGCGGTATTGACCACTGCCGCCCCTCCCTTGCTCGTGCCCGCGCGTTCATGCGCGGCCAGCCGCGTCGTCCTCGCCGCTGATCAGGAAAGCCCGCCAGGCATGTCGTCAGGAATGAGCTCGATCATGCGGCGGGTTTCGTGATCAGTGCCTAGCACATTGGCCAGCAGACGGTCCACGTCAGCTGCCCTGTTCACGACGCCTTTGGCCGCAACCCGCCCGGAGGCCGCCACCACGTAGGCGAATGGCGCCCCCGATACGTCCCAGGCCTGATGGACTGCGTCGCCTTCGGCAGTGCCGACCACCCAGCCGGGCGCGCCGTCGACGGCGCGGGCCGGCCGGCCGGCTGACGTGCCGTCGACCCAGACGAACCTCGACGCTGGCCATGCGGCGGGCAGGCCGGCTGCGTCCCTGGCCAGGTCGCCGCAGATCGGGCAGGACGGCAGGGCGAAGACCAGCACGGTGGCACCGTCGCGGGCCAGGGGGCGCGACCAGTCGATTTCGACGTCGCCGCCGTCCAGGGCGGTCAGGGCGACCGGGCGGGCCCGCGCGCCCAGGTCGAGGCCTTGCATGCCTGCCCTGGCGCGCCCTGACAGGTAGGCGAGGCCGAACTGGCGGTACAGCAGCAGGACGAGGACGGTGAGGACAATGACGGCGAGCCATAGGCCGGCCATCGACATTATCCAGACGGCGCTCATGGCTGGGCCCTTTCACTGTGGATTCCGCCCTGATACCTGACGACCGCGATTACCTGGGGCAGCTCGAGTATGACCGGCGCGAGGACAGCAGCAAATGCGAGAGCTGAAAGGATAACGCCTGTGGACGGAGCCGCCCGTACCGGAATGGCAGCCGCGACACAGGCGGCCAGCAATGTCCCGTTACGCGCCAGGAGCGGCCCGGGAAGGCCCTGATCACCAGGCGCGGCCGCGGGCGAGGACCAGCAACCGCAGTCAGCGCCGGACGGCCGCGCGAGTATCGTCGCCGTGAACATGACGAGCAGCGCGATGGCCAGCGCAGGCCCGGCTTCCGCGGCGATGCCGCGCAGGCCCGGTGCCGCTGCCAGCAGGCCGGCGCAGGCGAGTTCGGACAAGACCAGGCCCATCCGGGCCGGTATCTCGAGCCCGCGAATGAAGCCAGGCCGCAGGCGGCCGAAGGAGGCAATGTACTTCGGCCAGTGGCTAATTTTCCAGGCAGCCGTGAGTATCAACGCGACGGCGAGGATATCCCTGCCGATCAGCGGTCCCACCGCGTCCATAATGTGCTCCCCCGGCTCAAGCGAATTCTTCGCTCGCAGACTCCGAACCAATGGCATCGCTGGTCGAGGGGCGGGCCCCAAACCCGGCTACAGGGTAGCGGGCACGCCGCATCGCTGTCGATAGTCGCTGCGCAGAACTGCGCACCGGCCGAGCCGGTCTTGCCAAGCTTCCCAGCCGGCCGGACGAGACGCGAGCGGGCGGGCGGGCGGCAACGCCAAAGCGCGATCCGCCGCCCGCCCGCTGCGTGCTGCTCCCAGCCAGTGGCGAGGGCCAGCTCAGTCAGGACGGCAGGCCCACTGCCTTCAGCCAGGCGGCCGCGACCGTCGTGTAGTTCGCGTGGTCCAGGATGACAGCCTTATCCATTTGCAGGAGCGCGGACGTGGTCAGCCTGGCCGAGATGGCGTTCAAGGTGTTCGTGACGGTGGAGTTGACGCCCTTCTTGTACACCAGGGGCACGACGTTCTGCGCGGCGAAGTTGAACTTGGGGTCGGACAGCGCCAGCAGGTGGTCGGTAATGAGCTGCGGCGTAGTGGTGAACACGTCCGCGGCCTGGACCTTGCCGTCCGTCAGCGCCGCCAGGGTGATCGGGCCCGACTCGTCGAGCGGATCGAAGCTCTTGAAATGCAGGCCGTAGTTCTTGGCCAGGCCGACCAGGCCATCGGTACGCGTCTTGAACTCGGGCGGCCCGCCGAAGACGATCGACTTCGCGTACGGCCCGAGATTGGCGATCGAGGTCAGGTGGTGCTTGGCGGCATAGGCCTGGGTGACCGTCACCGAGTCCTTATCCTCCGCCGGAGACGGGCTGAGGATCTCCATCGAGGACGGGAGCTTGGCCTGCAGGGCGGAGTCGACCTCGGCGGTGGTCGCCGCGGTGCTGGTGGTGTCGACGGAGGTGGTCAGCAGCGCGCCGTTGTACTCCGGGATGATCGTGATCGCGCCGCTCTTGACCTCCGGGTAGTAGACCTCCCGGGCGCCGATGTTGAACTTGTCGGTGACCTTGATGCCCTTGGCTGCCAGGGCTGTCGAGTAGATCTGGGCGAGCAGCTCGTTCTCGGGGAAGTTCGCCGAGCCGATGACCACGGACCCCGAGGAGGCGGCCGTGCTGAGCGGATTACTTGACTTGCTGGTGCTGCCGCAAGCGGCGAGCGCGAGGCCAGCGGTAACGGCCAGGCCGGCCGCTGCTGCCCGCCTCAATGCCGGGCTAGTGGGAAGCATGATATTCCTTCCATTCTAATAGGAAAAGATGTTATCAGGACTCCGCAGCGCTTTGGCGCAGCCCCGCGGGAACGACCAGGCGACGCACCCCGACGAAGCTGACCTGGACCACGAGAGCCAGCGCAACCACGAGTAGCGCCCCGCCGGCGACCTCCCCGTAGTTGTTGGTAGCGAGCCCGTCGATAATGTACCGGCCGAAGCCGCCGAGACCGATCTCTGCCGCAATCGTGGCCGTGGCCACGACAAAAATCGCGGCGGTCCGCAGTCCGAGAAGGATCAGCGGCAGCGCCACCGGGACCTCTACCTTGAGCAGCACCTGCCGTGAGGTCATGCCCATGCCGCGGGCGGCGTCCTTGAGGCCCCGGTCGACGCCCAGGACGCCCTCGTAAGCGTTGACAAGGATCGGCGGGATGGCGAGTGCCACCAGCGGAATCAGCCAGGTGGCTATCGAGAATCCCAGGACGATGACCATCAGGACCAGCAGGCCGAGGGTAGGGATCGACCGCCAGACGTTGGCCAGGTTCACGACAGCGAACGCGCCCTTGCCGGTGTGGCCGATGATGACGCCGAGCGGAAGCGCGATGAGAGCGGCCGCCAGCAGCGAGAGGCCGGTATATCCCAGGTGCTCAAGAAGGCGGACCGGGATCCCGTCGGGGCCGTGCCATTGCTGTGGCTGGGTCAGCCAGGTCCACGCGAAGCTGAAGAAGCTCACCTGGCACCCCCGGGAAGCATCCGGGTCAGCACCCGCGCGGACTTGGCGTCCTCATCGCCGCGCTGCCATCTGGTCAGCAGCCTTCGCACGCCGACCAGCAGCAGATCGGCCGCGAACGCGAGCACAATCACCATCACCAGGCCGGTCACGATCTCGGTGGGGAAGTCGCGCTGCAGGCCGTCGATGAACAGGTACCCGAGGCTGCTGACCCCGATCAGCTGCCCGACGCTGGCGAGGCTGATACTCGACACGGTCGCCACCCGCAGCCCGGCGATCACGATCGGAGCGGCGACCGGCAGCTCGACCTGCACGAGCCTGCGCAGCGTGCCGAAGCCCATCGCGGTGGCTGCCTGCCGGACCGGCTCGGGGACCGAGCGCAGTCCGTCCACCACATTCGGCACGAGCACGCACAGCGAGAACAGCGTGAGCGGGATGATCACCGTGGTATCCGAGATGCCGGTGTAGGGGATCAGCGCGACGAAGAGGGCCAGCGACGGGATCGCGTAGATAATGCTGGTGCCCGACAGCACCGGCGGGTACAGCCAGCCCCACCGGACGCAGATGATGCCGAGCGGCACGGAGACGATCAGGCCGAGCAGCGCCGGTGCCAGGCCGAGATAGGCATTCTCGACGGTGAGCTGCCAGATCTGCCCCGCGTTCTGCGGAATCCAGGACCAGATCATGACGCTGCGCTTTCCTGGCCGGCCAGCTGGCTCTGATCGGCCGCCTCCTGCGCGGTATGAATCGCGGCCCGCAGCCGGTCGTAGGAGGTCACGCCGACCACCTGGCCGCTGGAGTCCACGCCGACCGCCCTGCCGGTCGGCGAGAGCACGGTCGCATCGAGTGCGGCGCGCAGCGAATGGGAATCGGGCCTGAAGGTGTGGCCGTAACTGACCAGCGGGACTCCGGCGAGCCTGGCAGCCGCCGGAACCGACTGGAGATTCGCGGCCGACACCCAGCCTTTGGGCTTGCGCTGGGAGTCGATGACGAGTACCCAGGGCTCGCCGGCCTGCCTGGCCACCTGCGCCGCCTCGGCTGCCGACGTGTCCTCCGGCAGCACGGCGCCGAACTGGAGGTCCAGGCTCGCGGCACCGAAGAACGACAGGCGCCTGATGCCACGGTCGAAGCCGACGAATCCCTCGACGTAGTCGTCGGCGGGCTTGCCGAGAAGGCGCTCCGGCGTGTCCAGCTGTGCCAGGAGGCCACCCGGGCGGAACACCGCAACCAGGTCGCCGACCTTGATCGCCTCCTCAACGTCGTGGGTGACCAGCACGACCGTCTTACGCAGCTCGGCCTGCAGCCTGATGAGCTCATCCTGCAGGCTGGCCCTGACAATCGGGTCGACGGCGCTGAACGGCTCATCCATCAGCAGTACCGGCGGATCGGCGGCGAGCGCCCTGGCGACGCCGACTCGCTGCTGCTGGCCGCCCGAGAGCTGGTGCGGGTACCGGCGTGCCATCGACTCGTCCAGGCCGACCAGCTGCATCAGTTCGCGGGCCCGCGCCCGCGCCTTGGCCCTGCGCCAGCCATCCAGCAGCGGAACAGTGGCAATGTTGTCCTCGATGGTCCGGTGCGGGAACAGCCCGGTCTGCTGGATGACGTAGCCGATACCACGGCGCAGCGTGGACGGATTGGATTGATGCACGTCCTTTCCGTCCAGGAAGATCTTGCCCTCGGTGGGGTCGATGAGGCGGTTGATCATCCGCAGCGAGGTGGTCTTGCCGCAGCCGCTCGGGCCGACGAGCACCATTGTCTTCCCGGCGGGCACCTCAAGGTCGAGTGAGTCGACCGCCAGTGTTCCGCCGGGGTAGCGCTTGGTCACGCCGTCAAAAATGATCAAGGTGCGGCCTCTTCCGTGGCTCGGGCTTCGTGGTCTTTGCTCTGCTCCGCCATCCGGTCTCTCACCGCTCGATCGCGTCCGCCGCGCGGGTTCCTGACGTCAGCTGCCTGCGCCGCGAAACGGCCATTCCACCGCAGAGAAGATAGATTAACCTGCGGTGCGCCCTAGCGCGGGCGACAATTTCCCTGCGCCCCATCCGGCTGGCCCTGTTTCTTACCA